>JAEAMF010001780.1_pt1 | contig 14031 bp, 12 predicted proteins | sample 8958721 | NCBI WGS metagenome assembly JAEAMF01 (sample SAMN16933255, study PRJNA681124) | bioreactor sludge metagenome | isolation source: anaerobic bioreactor treating anionic surfactant - SDBS | place: India: Bengaluru | collected 2019-02-28
GGGCAAAAGCCTGCTGGCCCAGGCCAAACGGCGTGCCGGGCAGCAGCACGGCCACCACGCCCGCCCCGGCCAGAGCGGCCATGTCCTCCGGTGTGGTGCGCAGCAGATGGTCGGCGGAGATCGCCCCCAGCTCCGCAGCCAGCGCGACCGCGCCCAGGCGGGCGAACTCGTCGGCGTGCACCTTCAATCCCAGGCCCAGCGCTTTCGCCACAGTCAGGATGCGGCGCGTCTGCTCCAGGTCAAACGCCCCCTCATCGCAAAAGACGTCGCAAAAGAGAGCGGAGACCGTCAACGAATGGTCCACGAACAAACGAATGACTTGCGGCAGCATCTCGTTCACGACGAGGTCGACGTAGGCGTCCGCGCGGCCGGCATACTCCTCGGGGACGGCGTGAGCTCCCAGAAACGTGGGTACCAGCTCGACCGGCTGGGAGTCGTTGAGATGGGCAATCGCCTGCAGGGTGTTGAGCTCGGACGCGGTGGTCAGGCCGTAGCCGCTCTTGGCCTCGGCGGTGGTCGTGCCATGGGCGAGCATCCTTGCCAGGCGCGGGCGGGCACCTTCGGCCAGCTCGTCGACCGAGGCCGCGCGTGTGGCGCGGACGGTGCTCATGATGCCCCCGCCTTTGGCCATGATCTCCAGGTAGGTGGCGCCGGCGATGCGGCGCTCGAACTCGTCCTGGCGGGCACCGGCAAAGACCGGGTGAGTGTGAGCATCGATCAGCCCGGGCAGGACGGCGCGGCCGGCGGCGTCGATGGTGCGGAAGGCCTGGCAGGACGCGCGCACTTCGGAAGTTGTGCCCACGGCGACGATGCGCCCGCCGGCGATGGCCAGAGCGCCATCGGGGATGATGGCGAGCTCGCTCTGCGCGGCGCCGGAACGGGGGCCGGTACCAGTCAGGGTCAGCAGTTGGCCGGCGCTATGCACGATCAGGTCAACAGGTGTGCGCACTCGACTTCCTCGGCGAAGTGATGGGTCAAGGGGAGTGTACCTGAATTCGGAGGTTTCGTCAATCGGGGAGGGCACTGTCAACCCCGCGTAACGGGGTAGTAACGGATGGAAAGCGGGTAAACGGATGAACGTCCACGCTCGCAGGGGGTAGGACTTGCGGCTAACGGAAGGCTTTCCTGACCCTCGTTCCCACAGCCATAGCCCGTACAATCATACAATCATACAATCATACAATCGCACAATGGCAAACTGAGGTTCGCCCTACATCAGAAAAGACTTCGGAAGTCTGGGAGACTTCCGAAGTCTAGTCTTGGTACGGCGCGGGGCAAACTCAAGTTCGCCCTACGAGGTGTCCCGGTCTATGGGAAGATGCCGCGCTCTTTGTAGACCCTTTCCAGGCGGGAGAGGGCGACGATGTAGGCGGCGGTGCGCCAGTCGGTGTTGTACTTTTTGGCGGTGTCGCGCACGGCCTGGTAGCCGGCGACCATCTTTTTGTACAGCTTGCCATCCACTTCGTCGAGATCCCAGAACTCACTGCGCTTGTTCTGCAGCCACTCGAAGTAGCTGACGGCGACGCCGCCCGAGTTGCACAGAACGTCGGGCAGGACGTGGATGCCCCGCTGGCCCAGGATGGCGTGACCCTCGCGGTCGGTGGGACCGTTGGCCCCTTCGGCGACGAGCTTGACGTTGAGCAGCGGCGCGGTTTCGGCGGTGATCTGGTTCTCCATGGCGGCCGGGATAAAGATGTCCGCCTTTGTGCCAAGGAAGGCCAGGTGATCGATGGGCTTGACTTGAGGATAGCCGGCGATGAGGCCGCGATGCTCCCTCACCCAGGCCATGACGTCATCGGGGTCGATGCCGTCCGGGTTGGCATACGAGCCGGACACGTCCTCAACGGCGATCATCCTGGCACCGGTGGGTTTCATCAGGCGGGCGGTCCAGGAGCCGACGTTGCCAAAGCCCTGGACAAAGTAAGTGGCGCCCTTCAGGTCAAAGTTCTGGTCCTTCGCCCACTGCTCGATCACCCAGACCACGCCCTGGCCGGTGGCCTTGTCGCGTCCCAGGCTGCCGCCCGATTCGATGGGCTTGCCGGTCACCACGTGCAAGTTGCGGTTCCGCTCCAGCGGGGGCATCATCTGCAGGTAGGTATCCAGAATCCAGGCCATGATCTGCGAGTTGGTGTTCACATCGGGGGCGGGAATGTCATACTCCGGCCCGATGTTGCTGCCCAGGGCAAAGGTAAAGCGCCGGGTGATGCGCTCGATCTCTTGAAGGGAGTACTTGGACGGATCCATCTGGATCCCGCCCTTGCCGCCGCCAAAGGGGATGTTCAGGATGGCCGACTTCCAGGTCATCCAGGTGGCCAGCGCGCGGACCTCGTCAATGTCCACGGCGGGGTGGAAGCGGAGCCCGCCCTTGTACGGCCCCAGGACATTGTTGTGCTGGACACGGTAGCCGGTGAACATCTCGATGCGACCGTCGTCCATCTTGACCGGGAAGTTGACCGTGATCTCGTTCTCGGTCTTGCCCAGGATCTTGCGGACGGCCGGGTCGAGGCCCATCAGGTCCGCCGCCTGGTTGAACTGCAGGGTGACGTTCTCGTACGTGGTTGCCTTCGCAGGCATATGTGACACCTCCTTGTATCGTCAAGCTTTGACCGCGAGTATAGCGCAGGGGCACCGCAAGCGCAAATCCGCTCACCCCAATCGCCCGCGCCGTTCAGTCCAGCGTCACCATTTCGTAGTGGAGAGAGGCATCCACCAGGTGGATGTAGAGCTTACGCTCAACGGCATTGCCGGTCATCCAGGCGGCGCGGTTGTCCAGGAAAAATGCGTCATCGCCACGCGGCAGGTGGTGCTGGCCGGTGATCGGGGTGGGAGCGCCCAGCGTGTTGCCGTTGCCGTCAATGGTCATTCCGTAGACACCGTGAAAAACGTCCGAGTACCTGCCGGTATTCAGCCATTCTTCCCAGAGCACGATATAGCGGTCCGCGCCGATGCCAACCAGTTTGGGCCTTTCGGCATGCAGATTCGAGCCGTCCGGGTAATGGGTCAGCCAGCGCAGCCGGTTCGTATACTCCCTGTCCGCCGAAGAAACGGTCAACGTGTCCGGCAGACTCGGATCGATACCGTTATCGTGGCGATTGATGCGCACGATGGCCAGATTGCGCGGCCCGTTGATCACGCTGTCAAAGATGTTCCCGGCAACCGAGCTGGTCTCGGCGACGAACAGGGCAAGATAGCCATATTCCGGATCGTTCTCGATGAGCGCGATATCGCCCAGCCGGGTGGCGGTGAGGTTCTCCCCCAACCTCCCCTTGATATGGAACAGGGGATAGGAGACGTGATCGCGGCCAAATACGATGTAGCGCGGATATGCATCGCCGAGATGGTGCTCGATGATCCCTTGCCCATCGTAGAAAAGCCGCTGGTCGAAAGAGTGGCTGACCCAGACGGAGGAGGTGCGAATCACAGCACCATGCATATCCAGCCTGGTCGAGAGCGCTTTCTGATGGCGAGCCCCGTTGATGTTCCAGTCCGGAGCGGTGTTGTTGCCGTGCACCAGCGCGACCTCGTTGCCACCCACCGCCAGGCGTGACGTAGCCGCCACCATCGGATTGATGATCATCTCCGCGTGATCGTCAAAAGCGTATCGTGCGGTATCGAGGTCGACGTTGAACAGTACATCCCCCGCCCGGTTGAGCTTGACGACGCGCACGATGTCGCTGCGGTAGGTGTTGGCCGGGGGATAGTCCGCATCGACCACTCCGCTTTCGTCCACTCCGGTGGCGTAAAAGCGGTTGCCCGAGCCATCTATGGCCAGGCCCATGACACGGTCGAGCATGGGGATGCCCGTGAGCGCCTGTTTGATCCCGTACCCGCCGGGTCCGGGGGTGATATGCAGCAGTGCCGCTTTCCATGGCGTTCCGGAATCATAGTCCTGGGCCAGGACATCCAGCTCAACCCCGTTTGAGGCCACAATGATCTCCGGCGTCTTGCCATAGTTGGCGTCCCAACTGGAGGGCCCGCTCAGATCGCTGCGATTGGCATCAAATGGGGTCAGGAACGAGGAAACCGGAATGTGGATGTCCGGGCTGAATATGACCGGCAGGTAGACCGGGCCGGATCGCAGCGGGGTTGCCCGGGCCTGCGCCGGCCACAGCGACAGCAGAAAGAGCACAGCGATCACCCGGGTGAGAGCTCGACGGCAGCCGTCCCGGAAGAACGGGGAATGACACAGTCGGTTCATGATGTGGCCCCCTTTGAGCCGCAATTCGCCTCATCCCTGCGGGCGAACCTAACGCCGGCGCGCCACGATGTACTCGGCCAGGGCGGCCAACGTGCGGCGCGCGGGCACGTCCGGGAAGATCAGCAGCGCCTGCCGGGCCCGGCTGGCACAAGCGTGCGCCTCGGCCAGAGCTGCGGCGGTCGCCCCTGAGGAGAGAATGGCCTGGAGAGCGGCCTGGACGTGGGCTTCGTCGTTCTGCCCGGCGAGCACCTCCCGCACCGGGCAATCCTCCGCGGCCCCTTCCAGATACAGCAGGACCGGCAGGGTGAGCAAGCCCTGGCGCAGGTCGCTGCCGACCGCTTTGCCCAGCTCTTCTTCGTCCGCAACGAGGTCCAGCACGTCGTCCGTGATCTGGTAGGCCATGCCCAGCTCGCGGCCAAAGGTAAACAGGGCGGCGACCTGCGTTTCTGTGGCACCGGCCAGCATGGCCGCCATCTGCGTGGCCGCGGCAAACAAGGTGGCGGTCTTGGCTTCGATGCTGCGTTCGTACTCGGCCCGGGGGTCGGCCACGTCCCCCGGGGGCTGCATCTGCCGGATCTCACCGGCGCAGATGGTGCACAGGGCGCCACCAAAGATCTTGAGCAGGGCCGGCTGGCCCAGCCCGGCCACCAGCGAGGCCGAGAGGGCCAGGAGGTAGTCTCCGGCCAGCACCGTCGCCCCCACCGGCCAGACGGTGTGCAGTGCGGCCTGTCCGCGGCGCACGGGCGAGTCGTCCACCACATCGTCGTGAATGAGCGTGGCGGCGTGCAGGGTCTCCACGGCCGCGCCCAGAGTGTAGAACGGCGCTACCGGGACTCCCAGCAGGCGCGCACTGAGGACCACCAGCGCGGCGCGCAGGCGCTTGCCACCGCCCACCCGCAATTGCAGGACGTCCCGCAGCGGCGGCGAGACCTGGCCCAGCTCGTCCTCCAGGACGTGCTGCACGCCCGCCAGATCCGCGCGGACGGGTTCCAACAACTGGCTCCAGGATGTTTGGTCGGTCACGGTATTCCTCTTTCCACAACCAACAGTTGCGCACCACAAATAGGATCACCCCGTTGGTAGTGGGCACGCCAGTGCCCTTGCTCGCGCACTCGCGTGCGCACTACAAACGGGGAAACGCACTATTCATCCCTCTTTGCGTGCTTCGGGTTCTTCGCGGTTCAAGATTGTCCTTCGGCGGCAGTGTGGATGAAGCAGGAAGGGTCCTCGGCCAGGTAATCGCCGGTGGTGGCCAGGGCGCGGCCGCGACAGCCGCCGCACAACCGGCGGTACTCGCACTCGCCGCAGCGGCCCTTGAGCAACCGCTCACGGTTCTGCAAATCCTTCAACACCGCCGAGGTAGCAAGGATGCTGGCGACCGGCGCGTCGCGCACGTTGCCGCATTCGACCTCGATGAACGGGCAGGGCCACAGCGCGCCATCCGGCTTGATGTAGATGAAGCCGCGCCCGGCGGAACAGCCGTGAAACACGCCCTCGGCCAGGCGCAGGAGCGGGCCGCGCCGGATGCCGGCACGCTGCAGCAGGAAGGGCCAGTACTGCGGCCCGGCGACCGGCTCCATGATCGCCCGGGTGGTCCGCTGGGCCTGAGCCATAAAGCGGATCAGGCGCTCGTTAGCGCCGAGATCCAGCGCCGCCTGGCCAATCTCGCGGCCGCGCCCGACCGGTACGAGCTGGTACATGAGCAGGATGCCCGTGCCCAGCTCATCCACCAGCGCCATCAGCGCATCCATCTGGTCCATGTTGTACTCCATGGCGGTGATGTTGATGTGCAGGAGGATGCCCGCCCGGCGCAAGGCGCGCATGCCGCGCAGGGCATCGTCGAACGCGCCGTGCAGGCCGCGCACCGCATCGTGGCTGGCGGCGTCCATGCCGTCCAGGCTCACCGCGGCAATGGCCACGCCATACCGGCGCAGGCGCCGGGCCACGGCGTCGTCGATCAGCGTGGCGTTGGTGGCCATGGTATTGACAAAGCCCAGGGCCTGCGCGTAGGCCAGCAGCTCCCACAGGTCATCGCGCACCAGGGGCTCGCCGCCGGTCCAGGCCATCATGCGGAAATCGCTCACCGCGGCGAGCTGGTCCAGCATGCGCCTGGCCTCGGCGGTGGTCAGCTCGTCCGCGGCCGGCTTGCCGCCCGAGGCGTGGCAGTGGATGCAGTGCAGGTTGCAGGCGGCGGTCATCTCCCAGACCGGGTGGGCGGGGAAGCCGATGCAGCCCATGCCGCGCGATCCGGCGGCCCCCGGCAGGCATTTCCAGCCGTAGCTGAGGAACCAGCGTGGCAGCTCGCGCCAGCGGGCCAGAGAGCCGGCGTAGAGCGCGCTGCCGGCCTGGCGCAGGATGAGGCCGGGCGGCCACCAGTAGGGCCGCACCCGGCGCGCGGGGCGGTGGCCCCATTGTTCCAGCCATTCGGACATGCGTTCATTCTCCTATGACGCCCACGAGGGGCTATGCTACCGTCGCTCGGACAGTCACGCCCACGAGGGGCTATGCTACGGGCGGATGGCGAAGGCCAGGATCAGGGCCGCGGTGGTGCCCAGGTTGACGAGCAGGTTGGCGGCGCAGAGTCTCTCCAGCGCGGCGCGGTCGCGCCAGTCGCCGGCCAGCACACGCACCAGCAGCAGCGCCGAAATGGCCCAGACGGGCAGGTAGGCCCATACGGCGCGACCGGGCACGCCGTAGCGCAGTGCCAGCCCCATGGCCAGCCAGCCGGCCACCTGGATCGCGCTGTAGAGCCGGGCGGCGCGCTCCCGGCCCAGGCGCACCGTCAGGTTCGTCTTGCCCGCCGCCAGGTCAGCGGGATAGTCCGGGAATTCGTTCAACAGGATGACGTCAAAGATCGTGAGCCCGATGGGCCCGGCCAGCCAGTGCACGAGCGGGATGAGCGCCCCGGTCTGCAGATAGTAACCCACGGCGACCGGCAGCCAGCCGTAACAGAAGGCGATCCACAGCTCGCCCCAGCCGCGCCCCACCCAGCGCACGGGCCGCGCCGAGTAGAAGAAGCCACCCAGCATGCCCAGCAGGCCAAAGGGCAGGGTCCACGGGCCGGTGCGATAGCCGAGCTGCAGAATCAGCCCCACCGCCCCGGCCAGCACGAGGCTCACCAGAGCGCCATAGAGCGGCGCGCGGCGCGGCAGGAGGTTCTGCTGCACGACCTGGGAGCCACCGGCAAAACGGCTATGTCCGGTATGTCCGGCGGGGTTGGCGGGGTTGGCGGGGCTGCCGCCGGCCCGGCCGGACAGCAGATCCTCCTCATAGTCCCAGTATTCACCGGCGAAGTAGGTAGCCAGCATGATCAGGACGACCCCGGTGACACCCCAGAGGAGGACGTCCCAACGGATGAGACTGCCCCGCCAGCGGGCCAGGACCGTGCCCAGGACGAACGGGAGCACGCCCACGGAATGAAACGGCGGGCGCGAGAGTAGAAACCAGGCGGCAATTTTGGTGCGCATCGTCAGTGTGTCGTGATCATCGAGAATCCGGCCGGCCATTGACGCCCACAAGGGGCTATGCTACAATCACCGGAACAACCCTGGCCCGGAGGGATGGCGTGAGGCAGCACTGGTCAAAACGCGAAGGACAACCAGCCCAACAAGCTGGCCACAGTGTGGGACTGGCGGTCGCCGTCTTTGGCGCATTGGCCACCACCATTGTTATCCTGTGGAGACAGAACGCTCTGTTGCTCGCGGCAACGCTCATCGAGGCCGCGGTGGCGTTGCGGCTGTGGCACGAACGCTACGATATCGTCTTCTTCCTGGTTCCGGCGATCCTGGGAACGGCTGCCGAACTCGTGTTCGTGCATGCCGGTGTCTGGCGCTATGCCAACCCATCGCTGCTGGGCATTCCGGTCTGGTTTCCCCTGTCTTTCGGGATCGCCGGTCTGGCGTGCGAGCGTCTGGTCGCCGGCCTGCTCATGGCCCGGGCCAGCGACAGCTAGATTCTGCCATATCGCGCGGGAAATGGCAAATGGAGAATCTATCCACAGACTGCGATACAAGATACAGGATGCAGGATATGGGGAGCAGGGCTCAGGAACAAAACCCCGCAGACTACAGAGACACGTGAAACATGAGATAGTAGAGAGTGCGAAGATGAGAGAGCGGGATGAGCTGACGGCGGGGGCAATAGGGGCGGGGCTGAGGACGCGGTGGCTGGGGCAGAGGGTGGTGTGCTACGAGAGGGTGGACTCGACCCAGACCGTGGCCAAGACGATGGCGACCCGGGGCGCGGCGGAAGGGACGCTGGTCATCGCCGAGGAGCAGAGCGCCGGGCGCGGGCGACTGGACCGGCGCTGGCTGGCACCCCGCGGCACATCCCTGCTGTTCTCGCTGATCTTGCGCCCGCAGTTGGAGATGGCCCGGGTGGCCGCCCTGACCATGATCTGCGGGCTGGGAGTACGCGAGGCCATTCGCGAGCTCACGGCCCTGCCGGCACAGCTCAAGTGGCCCAACGACATCGTGCTACACGGACGCAAGGTGGGTGGCATACTGGCCGAAACAGCCACACGCGGGGAGCATCTGGACTGGGCGGTGGTGGGCATCGGCCTGAATGTGAACCTGGCCGCGGAGGCGCTTCCGGCCGAGTTTGGTGCTACCAGTCTCCAGCACGAGCTGGGGCGATCCCTGCCGCGCATACCGCTCCTGCAGCGGATGCTGCATGGCATCGAGCGGCGCTACGACCAGTTGCCGGCCGGACAGTGGCCGGCACAGGAGTGGTCAGCGGCACTCGAGACGCTGGGGCAACGGGTGCGGCTGCTCACTGCCGAAGGCACACTAGAAGGTCTGGCGGAAGCCGTGGATGAAGCGGGCGCGCTCCAGCTGCGGCTGGACGATGGGAGCCTGCGTCCGGTATGGGCAGGTGATCTCGTGGCCCGGCGGGAGCCTACGACCAGACCATGAACGAGGTGCGGGCCATGACCGTTCGCCCGCCATGGGTGACGTTGACCTCTATCATCACTGTGTACCCGGGCGGGGGAAAGCCGATGTTGAAATTCAGCGAGGCCGATCCGGCGCCATCGGTTGTACCCGTCACAGTCACATCTCCACTCTGAAAGTGCACGACCGCACTCACAGGAGCGCTGGCAAGCCCGCGGCCCGCACTATCCAGAGCCCGCACGTAGACGGTCTGCGTTCCCCCCTGCCCCGTGATGCGGTACTTGACCGCCGCGGTGACGGAAAAATCGATGGCCGCGGGCTGCGGCGCAGCCGGCGCGGTCGGCTGCGGATTCTGCGGAGGGGGCTGCGGGTTGGATCCAACGGGCGTGGGTACAGTCTGTCCCACAGGGCCCGAGACCGGTGGAGACGGAGGTGCGGTCGGCCGCAGCACGGGCGTCGGCGTGGCAATGGGCACGGTCGATTGGCCGATCGAGGTGCTGGAGCTACAGGCAGAGCCAACCGCGGCAAGGGCCTGCTGGCTCACCCCCCGGCGAACGATGTATTCATTCCCCAGCGTGCCCAGGGTGACCTGATACGACACCGGGTTCTCCGGATGCCACTCCATTTTGCCACGCTGGAATTACTGAATCACCAGCCCGTTCTGGTTGATCATCTCGCTGATGGGGTAGCCAAAAACGTCCAGCCCGCCATGGGAATCGTAGTACTGCATAAAACCATAGGACAGGGTGTGGCCGGTCTGCGGGTAATAGCGCCGCTGCGGGTGGTTGAACGGAGGGATGCTATCCGCGGGAATGGGCGGTTGGCGATAGCCCAGCAGATCACCCAGGAGGGAGAGCTGTACACGATACGGAGCGGGATTGGATGGATGCAGCTCCATCCGCACGCGCTCGAAATACTGTACCGTGAGGCCATCCTGGACCAATGCTTCGCTGCGTGGCTGGCCAAAGAGGACCTCACCGTTGTAGCGGTCGAAAAAGGACAGGAACTCGCCCTGGACATTGTGGCCGGTCGCCGGGAAGTAGCGACAACCAGCCACGCGGCCACCCTGGGCCAGAACCGAAGCAACCCCTAGCGGGCTCAATGCCAACACAAGGGACACCAAAATGGCTATCGTTAGCAGCCGTCTCATCAACACCCCGCTCCTGCTTATTAGCTGGCCACGATGCCCGAGCGAGGACGTCAACCCGGAGCCTGCAGAGAGTATAGATAATTCATAACAAGCCGGGCGTACGAACCTCTGTTCAGAACATGGTGCATCGCAGCACCTTGCAGTCGCCTCCGCCGGGTCGAACAGGACAGAATGATACCCCATTATATAACATTTGACGGATTCTGTCAAATGCAGAAAAGGTGAAGTAGACGCTGCCGGTAGTGCCATCACCCCGGGACAACCGTGCCCGTAGTGGGTAGGAACGGCGGCGGTGCATCCGGCGGGCCTGCCGCCGCCACGCGGGCAGATGCAGCCGCCCGGGAGGCCCTGGCTGGCGTGAGCCGGGCGGATTGGGACGCGGTTACATCGGTAATTAATTGCAATTAACCTGTGATTGATAATTTGACAAAATGCACCTTCTGTATATAATGGATTTAAAGCGATGTTCATTTCCACGTTTTGGACGGTACGGGCGGATGCCGGTAGCGGAGCGCACCGCCCAGCAGGAGGAAACGATGTACCCGGTACCCGGAAAGTGCCCCGTCTGCGGTCAGGAGCTGAGCGTTACCCGCCTCCACTGTCGCAGTTGTGATTCGGCGTTGGAGGGCCACTTTGAGCTGGGGCGTTTTCACCAGCTCAACCCGGACCAATTGCGTTTTGTCGAGACATTCATTCGCTGCGAAGGCAAACTAAACAAGGTACAGGACGAAGTCAAGTTATCCTACCCCACCGTGCGCAGCCGGCTGCTGGATGTGATCCGCGCCCTGGGCTACGAGGTGAACGAAGAGCTGCCGATCACGCCCGAACAGCGCAGGGTGATTCTGGATGACCTGGCACAGGGCAAGATCAGCTCGGAAGAAGCCATCCGCCTGTTGCAGGGTGAATGAGCGTGGGCTCTCACGCTGCAGCGGAACGGGGCAGAAAGGCGTAAGACCATGCGCGAAAAAATCTATCCCATGGGCACCAGCCCGCGTTTGTCTTTCCACTCTTGCGTAGGGGATCTGCGGATCCAGAGCTGGGACCTGGGCGACATACAGGTGCTCTTCCGCCAGGAGGAAGAGGCGGCTCAGGTGCAGGAGGTAGAGGGCGAGCTGACGATCGCCAACACGATGCCTGAAGCGGTCAACGTACCGACGGGGGCCAGCGTGCTCATCCAGGGCTGTGTGGGTGACGTGCGCGCCACGAGCCTGGCCGCCCTGCGTATCGAACAGCACCACGGCGACCTGTCTCTGCGCCAGGTGAAGCAAATCGAACTGGCCACCACGCACGGAGATGTCGACATTCGCGAAGCACAGTCCCTGCAGGTGACCACCCTGCACGGCGACCTGTGCGCACAGGACATTGCCGAGAGCGCGAACCTCTCCGCTGTGCACGGGGATATCGAGCTGAAGGAGGCCGGAGGGCAGCTGGCACTGCAGGACATCACGGGGGATGTGGCGATACGCCAGCCGGGGGGCCATTTGCAGGTGCGCAATGTGACCGGCGATGCGACGCTGTCGGGGAATTTCCAGACCGGCGACTATCATCTGGAAGCGCTGGGGGATGTTGTGCTGCGCCTGGACACGGCCTCGGATGTACTGGTGGAGCTGGAGGCGCGGCTGGGGAGCATCGCCTACGACATGTCCCTGACCGAAACCAGCGAATCTGCGCACAGGCTGTCCGGCAAGGTGGGTCAGGGCACGGCTCGCGTGCAGGTTGTGACGCAGAGCGGCGACATTCGCCTGCGTGCGCTGGGGGCCGACCAGCTACGCCAGGAAATGGAGAGAGAGCGCATCCGGGCACAGGCCCACGCCCAGCGCGACGCGGAACGCGCCGCGCGTCAGGCCGAGCGGGCCGAGGCGCGTGTAGCCAGGACACGGCACTGGCAGACCGGGTGGACCACCCCACGGCCGGACAGGATGCCCCCGGAGAAACTGCAGGCCGAGCGTCTGGCGGTCCTGCAGATGCTGGCCCAGGGCAAGATCAACGCAGAGCAAGCCGAGAGCTTGCTCGATGCACTGGAAGGATAGCCGGGACGACACACATGTTCGCTGAAGCGATCCTAGCGCGAAAGACGGATGCGGGGCTGCGCCGCTTTGACATGCGACGCGACCTGAGACAACTGGCCGAATTGATCGACCTGGCGTTCGGGTCCGAGATCGAAGCCGCACGCAGCTCCATCGTCGCCGAGATGAGGCGACTGGCCGCGTCCGGCCCTTTGCTGTGGTTGGCCAACGCCTCCTATGCCACGCTCTCACCGTTGCTGGGTGGCTTTGTATGGATCAACGACGGCCGGCTGGTGGGGAATGTCACTCTGAGCGCCGACCACGGACCGCGCGGCCCGTGGACCATCACGAACGTGGCCGTGCACCCGGATTTCCGCCGGCAGGGCCTCGCGCGACAGCTGATGGAGGCGGCGTTGGACGAGGCCCGTGACCGGAGGGCCCCCTCGGTTGTGTTGGAGGTGCAGGCCGCCAACGCACCGGCGCAACAACTGTATCGAGAGCTCGGATTCGAGCACTACCAGACGGTCACCGAGCTCAGACTGCCGGCGCCCAACGCGTCCATCCTGCGCCATCCCCCGGCACTGTTCGATACTGCGCCGACCGGCGCGCCGGCCTTGCGCAAGCGCCGGCCCGGTGACTGGCGCAGACTCTACGATTTCTACCAGGCGGTGACAACGGCACCGGTCCAGGCGGTCAGGCCCGTGCTGCCCGAGGATTACCAGCTGGGCATACGCTTGCGTCTGAACCGGTGGCTCGACGACGTGATGTACCGCTGCGAGCGGAGCGAGTGGATTCTGGAGCAGGGTGGAATTCGGGCTGTGCTGCAGGTTACGGGGCAGTACGCCGATGCGGCCCACCGGCTGCAGATAGAGGTGCGTCCCGAGTGTCAGGGAACGGGAGAGCGGGAGCTGCTGGCAGCAGGCCTGCAGCGGCTGACACGCTTTCCCGAGCGCGACGTCGTATCCACGGTCGCAGCATCTCAGCCACAGGCGCTGGAGGCGTTTCGCCGGGCCGGGTTCCGCACGATGCGCGTTCTGGATCAGCTAGTATTCCGGTACTCCCGCCCGGCACAGCAGGCGGCAACGGCGCGCGCAGAGAGGACAACATGAGCGAGGAACGCAAAAAGATCCTGGAGATGGTCAGTAGTGGGCGAATCAGTCCCGAGCAGGCAGCGACCTTGCTGAACCTGGTGGCGGAGGCAGAGGAAGGGAACATCAAAACAGAGCCGGAGCAACCCCTGCCGGTGGAGGCACCCAGGGCGAGCACGGGGCGTGCGCTGGCTCGCCCATTCTGGCTGTACCCGCTGGCCGGCGGCCTGATCCTGGTGGTGGTGGGCACCGTTGTGGTGGCCTCCATGCGCCAGCAACAGCGGGTGAATGTCTGGACCTGGCTGTGCGGCTGGATTCCGCTGTTTGTAGGGCTGGCGGTGGCCACCCTGGCGGCCTGGGCCAGGACAGCGCACTGGATTCACTTGCGCGTCCGCAATCATGGCAAGGGGGTTGCCCTGAGCGTGCCCTTGCCGCTGGGGCTGGCCGCCGCTGTGGTCCGCGTGGCGCGGCCCTATGTCCCGCGGCTGCGCGACACAGGCGTGGATGAAGCGATCCTGGCCCTGCGCGAAGGGCTGCAGGGAAATGAGGATATCACCATCGATGTTCAGGACGATGACGAGGGCGAGAGCGTACAGATTCTTTTCGGAGGAGAACAATGAGACTGCACGATGAGAGAATGCAAATCCTGAGTCTGATCAAGAATGGGCAAGTCTCGTCGGAGGAAGGGGCCAAGCTCCTG
>JAEAMF010001785.1_pt1 | contig 14002 bp, 12 predicted proteins | sample 8958721 | NCBI WGS metagenome assembly JAEAMF01 (sample SAMN16933255, study PRJNA681124) | bioreactor sludge metagenome | isolation source: anaerobic bioreactor treating anionic surfactant - SDBS | place: India: Bengaluru | collected 2019-02-28
GCCACGCGGAGCAAGATGCTGCAGAACCTGTGGTGGGCGACCGGCTACAACATCGTGGCCATCCCGCTGGCGGCGGGCGTGCTGGCCTGGGCCGGCATCCTGCTGCCGCCGGCCGTTGGCGCGATCCTGATGTCCCTCAGCACGGTCATCGTCGCGGTCAATGCGCAGTTGCTGCGGCGGGTCAAGCTGTGACACGAATGAGGCAACCGGACCCGGAAGAGCCGGTAGGCCGGGTTTTGTACCCGGCAACCGGACCGTTCATGCAAGGAGTGCTCATGGAAACCCGTCTGCTCTTTCAAACCGACTCGTACCTGAAGGCCTTTGACGCGCAGGTCATCGCCCTGAACGGCCAGGAGGTGGCCCTGGATGCCACGGCGTTCTACGCCGGCGGCGGGGGCCAGCCGTGCGACACGGGCGCCCTGTTCGCCGGCACCGCGTCCTGGCCGGTGGTCAAAGTACACCGGGAGGGTCCGCTCGTGTGGCATGAGCTGCAGGGCGCGCCGCCGGCGGTGGGCACGGCGGTTCATGGCGAGATCCACTGGCAGCAGCGCTATGCGCTCATGCGCACGCACACCGCGCTGCACATCCTGTGCGGCGTGGTGTGGCGCGACTATGGGGCCAAGGTCACCGGCGGCAACATGGAGCCGCTGAAGGCGCGCATGGATTTCGAGTTCGAGACGATGCGCGGCGAGCTGGTGCGCGAGATCGAGGAGCGGGTCAACGCCGAGGTGGCCGCGGCGCGCGATATCCGCGTCTCCTTCCTGCCGCGCGCCGAAGCGGACCAGCACCCGGACCTGATCCGCACCAAGATCAACCTGCTTCCGCCGGGCATTACCGTGGTGCGCGTGGTGAGCATCGAGGGCCTGGACACGCAGGCCGACGGCGGCACGCACCTGGCCAATACCCGCGAGGTGGGTCACGTGCGCGTGGTGGATTATCACAGCAAGGGCCGCATCAACAAGCGCATCATGATCGAGGTGGGGGAGTGACCGCGGGCTGACAGCCCGCGTTACGCCCATGAAGCGCGCAAGCCATGCTTGCGCCTTGGATGGGCCGGGCAGAAGGCGCAAGCATGGCTCCACCTCGCCAGGTCCGCGAGGCGCAGTAGCGGCTATCCAAAGAAAGGAACGCCCTTACCCCCGAGGGGGTGCACCTCCGGGCGACGGGCGCACTACGAACGGGGAGTGTGAACTCAGGTCCATGCGTCGTTACACCATCATCCTAGCCCTCTCGTGCCTCTTGCTGGGCCTGGCCAATCCCGGGCGCGCCGGCGCCCAGGCCCCCGGCCGGCTGGTCGTAGTGGAAGCGTTCATGCGCTCGACCTGATCCATCTGCCGCTCTGCCGGTCCGGCAGTGGATCGACTGGCGCGCGACTACGCCGGCCAACCCGTCGTCTTTATCGAATACGACGTGGACCATGCGCCGGCGTCGCGCATGGGCCGCTGGTGGGCGGCGTTCAGCGGGAACTCGGCCACGTTGCCTTTGGTGATGGTGGACAGCGGGAAGCAGATCAGCAACGGGCCCAAGGCGTTCTATGACGCGTACAAGGCGATGGTGGAGACGGCCGGGCTGAGGCCGCCCCAGGCCGAGGTGGAAGCCTACTGGTGGCTGGAGGGAAGCAGAGCTCAGTTCTACGTGCAGGTCAAGAACGTCAGCCCGGTGACGCTCTCCCCGGCCAACAGCGCGACGCTGCATGGCATTGTGTACGAAGACGCCTGGGTCAAGGTCACCGAGCGCTTTGCGCGGGCCGCGGTCGAGACCGGCATCCCCAGCCTCGCCCCTGGTACCACGGCAGTGTTCCAGTTCGGGACGGACGACCTGACCGCGACCGACTATGATAAGCTGCACGTTGTGGTTCTGGCCGATTATCGGCCGGGTGGCTCCGCCGGGGCCTTTGACATGCTGCAGGCGGCGGCCGCCACGCGCCTCAGCGCCGCGCTCAGCGCTACGCCGGACCGGCTCACGCTGCTGGTCGAGCCGCCGGAGCCGTCCATCGCGCCCATTGCCGTGAGCCTGGAGGGGGCCGCTTTTATGGGCTGGAGCGCCAGGTCCAGCGCGTACTGGCTGGCCGTCACGCCCGGGAGCGGGGCGATGGGGACGCAGCCGTCCATCACCGTCAGCCGCGACGACCTCGCGCCGGGCTGGCAGCAGGGGCAGGTGACTTTCACCACGGCGGATGGCCTGTTTTCCGCTGAGGTGTGGATTACCGTGTACGTGGGCGCGGTCGAGCGGATATACCTGCCGCTGGTGGCCAGATAGGCGGCTGCGGTTTGCCGGTCCGGGGGCGCCGGTGTAGAATTGTCACATCGGGTACAGGGTCGTGCCTGTCATCCAGATAGGTATGGCTGAGGGTTACCGACATGACTGTGGCTCCGTCCGCAACCTCCTCATTGAAGCGTCTGTTGTCCGGCGTGACCGCCGGCCTGGTGATTGGCGTGATCAACGTCACCATCGCGATTTCGCTGGCTGCGCTCATCTTCTCGGGGCCGCTGGCGCCGTACCTGTCCACCGGCGTCGGCATGATGCTGGTCAGCGCGGTGGTCTTTATGCTGCTGGTGGGCCTGACCAGCTCGTTGCACGGCATCATCGCCGGGCCGCAGGATGCCCCGGCGGCGATTCTGGGCCTGGTGGCGGCCGCCATTGCCCGGGCCATGCTGCCGGGGGCCTCGCCCGAGGCCCTTCTGGCGACGGTCATCGCCGCCATTGCCGCGACGGCGCTCGTCACCGGGCTGGTTTTCCTGCTCCTGGGACAGTTGCGCTCCGGCAACCTGGTGCGCTTTATCCCCTACCCGGTGGTGGGCGGGTTCCTGGCCGGCACGGGCTGGCTGCTGCTGAAGGGCGGCCTGGAGGAGCTGGCCGGCGCGCCCCTGGCCCTGCGCTTGCTGCCGGAGCTCTTTGCGCCGGGCCGCTGGGTCTCGTGGCTGCCCGGTCTCCTGCTGGGCTGCTGGCTGCTGTGGGCCAGCCGCCACCTCAAGAGCGGGCTGGTCACGCCTTTCACCATCCTAGCCGCCGTGGGCCTTTTCTACGCCGCGCTGGCGCTGAGCGGTCGTACGGTGACCGATGCGGAGGTGCGCGCGCTCCTGCTGGGGCCGTTCCCGCAGGGCGCACTGTGGAGGCCGCTCAGCCCGGCCCTGCTGGCGCAGGTGGACTGGCCGGTGATCCTCGGCCAGGCGGGCCAGGTGGGCACCGTGGTGATCGTCAGCGCTCTGTCCATGCTGCTCAACGCGGGCGGCATCGAGCTGGCCGTGCGCCAGGACCTCGACATGAACCACGAGCTGCGCGCGGCCGGCGCGGCCAACCTGGTCGCCGGACTGCTGGGCGGGTCTACGGGCTACCATTATCTGGGTGATTCGGTGCTGGTGCAGCGCATGGGCGGGCGCAGCCGGCTGGCGCCAGTGGTTGCCGCTCTGTCGTGCCTTCTGGCCCTCTACCTGGGTGCTTACATCCTGCCGTACATCCCCAGACTGCTGGTGGGTGGCCTGCTCGTCTTCCTGGGGCTGGGCTTTCTGGCCGAGTGGGTCTACGATGCCCGCTTGAGACTGTCGCGCGAGGACTATGTCCTGGTGCTGGTCATCCTGGGCGTGATCGGCGTGGCCGGTTTTCTGCAGGGGGTTGCGGTGGGCATTGCCATCGCCCTGTTCATGTTCGCGCTGACCTACAGCCGCGTGGATGTGGTGAAGCATGTCCTGACCGGCACCACGTACCACAGCACGGTGGACCGCTCGTGGGCGCAGCGCCGGCTGCTCCGCGACCAGGGTGAGCGCATGCATATTCTGCAGCTGCAGGGATTCATCTTTTTCGGCACCGCGCAGGCCCTGCTGGAGCGCATCCGCTCCCGGCTGGCCAGCGCCGGCCTGCCCCGGCCGGACTATCTGATCCTGGATTTCGGCCGCGTCACCGGATTCGACGCCTCCACTGTGTCGGTTTTCCAGCGCATCCAGCAATTGTGCGAAGCGGGCCCCATCCAGCTCGCCTTTACCGGGTTGTCGGCGGAGATGGCGCGCTGGGTCAGGCGCGGCGGCCTGCGCGAGCAAACGGGGAGCATCTTTCACACCTTCGCCGACCTGGACCACGGCGTCGAGTGGTGCGAGGAGCAGACGCTGGCCGCCGGGCGAATGTCCCGCGCCGGCCAGGCCGGATTCCTCGAGCAGGTGCGGCAGGCCTTCCCCGGGCCCGGCCAGGCGGAGCGGTTCATGGCCTATCTGGAAAAGATGGAAGTGCCGGCCGGATTCCGGCTGTACCAGCAGTGTGATCCCGCCGATGCCATGTATTTCGTCGCTTCCGGCTCGGTGACGGCCCAGCTTGAGCTGGACGCGGGCCGCACGGCGCGGCTGCGCACCATCCTGAGCGGCACCGTCGTCGGCGAGGTAGGGATGTGCCTGCGCGGCCAGCGCTCGGGCACGGTCGTGGCGGCCGAACCGTCCACACTCTACCGGCTGGCGATTTCCGCCGTTGATCGCATGTTGGCGCAGGAGCCGGACCTGGCGGCGGCGCTGTATCGCTGGATCGCGCAGATGATGGCCGACCGCCTGTCCGAAAACAACACGATGCTGGTGGCACTGCTGGACTAGACCTGGTTTGCCTGGAGGCGAAGATGAACGAACATGGAGAGAGCACGCGTTCTCAGGTTCACCGCTGCGGCCGGTCTACCGGATGGGCCCTGCTCCTGGCTCTTCTTGTGGCCCTGTTTGCGGCCCGCACGTTTGCGGCTGCCGCCGGGCCGGGTGACCCGCAGCCGGCAGCCGGGGAAGCGGCGTTGACCCGGCAGTTCGAGGAGACCTCCTACTACCTCAAGGACGTGGACATGATCTCGGCGGACGTAGGCTGGGCGGTCGGCGCGCCGCACTGGGATCAGTCTGTCAAGGCCTACGTGGGCACTATCCTCAAGACCGTGGATGGCGGTGTGACGTGGTCGCCGCAGACGGCGAACACAACAGCCACGCTGCTCAATGTGGATTCTGTGGGCGCCAGCAGCGCCTGGGCGGTGGGGACGGGCGGCACGATCCTGCACACCGCTGACGGCGGTGCCCACTGGACGCAACAGCCGGTGGCCTCCGGCGATGAATTCCGCGGGGTGGCGTTTGTCAGCCCTACCCAGGGCTGGGCGACCAGTTTCCATGCCACGCACTACGACTCGTCCGGTGAGGCCGATAACTGGCGCGGTACGGTGTGGCACACGGCGGATGGCGTGACCTGGCAGGCGCAGACTCTGCCGGCCAATGCCGGCCTGCTGAACCGCGTCAAGTTCCTGGATGCCCAGTGCGGGTGGGTGGTGGGGGTCAAGCACACGGGCGACGACCGGTATGGTCGCCCGCAGCACGCCGGCGTCGTCTATGCCACGGCCAACGGCGGGCAGAGCTGGGAAGAGCTGTACAGCCCGGGTGCGGACATCACCCTCACCGGCGTGGAGTGGGTGGACGCGATGCACGGTTGGGTGGTAGGGTTCCCCAACCTGAGCAGCGTGGCCGGCGGCTTTGTGTTCCACACCGCGGATGGCGGGCAGACCTGGCAGCAGCAAACGCCCGGCGGCATCTACGATCCGCTGTGGGATGTACACTTTATCGATGCCAACCGCGGGTACACGGTTGGGTTCAACTATATCGCCGCGTGGGGACCGCCCGTCTTTCGCACCGTCGATGGCGGCGCGACCTGGGAAAAGGTCAAGATGGCCCAGCAGGAGAACGAGGGGCTGTTCGCCGTATCCGTGATCGGAGACCAGGTGATCGCCCTGGGCGACCACGATTTTGTCGTCCGGTCGACCAACGCCTGGGGTTCCTGCACGCCTCCCCCCTACTATGGGGAGTGCCTTTTTGCGCAGGCCTACCTCAACACGCACTATGTGTTCCACGATGTCTTTTTTGCCGATGGGGATCATGGCTGGGCGGTGGGCAGTCGCAGCTACAGGCCCAAGGTGTGGGGGCAGGCGATTCTGCACACCTCCGACGGCGGGCTGACCTGGGCGTCGCAGTACGAAATGGCTCCGCCGGCGGACTCGACCTTCAGCTACTTGCGGCTCGACAGTGTGTCATTCGCGGATGCCCAGCAGGGTTGGGCGGTGGGATCGTCCGAGCTGTTTGGCGAGCCGGGCCAGCGGGAGTATCACAACGCCATCCTCCACACCACGGACGGCGGCCAGCACTGGCAGGAACAGGGCCGGGAGCTCTACGCCTCGTGGGGGCTAGAGTTCTTCTCCGTGCAGTCGCTTGACGAGCAGACCGGCTGGGCGCTGGCGGCCAAGAATTTTCCCAACGATGACATCTTTCTTGCTCACACCGTCGATGGCGGCGACCACTGGAGCTGGGTGGATACCGCCATTACCGGCACGCTGCAGGTTGGGTATGGAACCGTGATGGGGAGCGTGTTCTTCACCGACGCGCAACATGGCTGGGCCGCCGGCGGGTTGAGCCAGGTGGTGCAGACGAGCGATGGCGGGGCGCATTGGAGCCGGGCGAACCTGTCCTGTGGAGCGCATCCCTGCTACTACACCGTGCTGGGCGTGGCGTTCGCGGATGACCGGAATGGCTGGCTTGTCGGCCAGGGCATGTTCCATTCTCAAGACGGCGGCGCGACCTGGGTGCACCAGGATCTTGCGATGGGTAGCGAGATGCAGGATATCGAGTTCGCCGGCGGCGGGATGGGCTGTCTGGTCAATGACCTGGGCGAGATCTGGTGTACCGGCAGCGGCGGCGCGCGCTGGCAGCTCCTGGAATCCGGCACGGGTTTTGCCCTGCGCGGGTTGGATGTGCTGGATGCGCGGCGCGCCTGGTTCGTCGGTGATGGCGGGACGATTCTCCGCTACTCCGCGGACCACCCGCCGGTGGTCGAAGTGTTCCTGCCGGTGGTGCGGCGATGACAGCAGATGTTGCCGCGGAGAACGCAGAGGACGCAGAGGGAAACTTGAGTACTGAGAGCATTCCTGAAGCGAAACGGTTGCTGCTGGAGCGACTGGTCGAGCAGCTCAGGGCGATCCCGGGCGTGGTGGCCATCGCCCTGGGCGGTTCGTACGCCAGCGGAACGCAGCATGAAGGCTCGGACCTGGACATCGGCCTGTACTACTGGCCGGACCGGCCTTTCGCCATTGCCGCCATCCGCCAGGTGGCGGAGAGCGTCTCAACCGAGAGGCCAGCCGCGGTGACCGAGTTCTACGGCTGGGGCCGCTGGGTCAACGGCGGGGCGTGGATTCACGCCGCACCGGGCAAGGTGGATTTCATCTACCGCAACCTGGAGCAGCTCCGGCAGACCATCGCCGAAGCGCAGCAGGGGATCGTCGAGCATGACTATGACCAGCAGCCGGCCTACGGCTTTTACAGCGTCATCTACCTGGCCGAGACACAGATCTGCATCCCGCTCTACGACCCCGACCAAGTGCTGGCGGAGCTCAAGGAGCAGGTGGCGGTCTATCCGCCGCGGCTCAAGGAGCGGGTGGTCGCCGATGCGCTGTGGTCGGCCGAGTTCACCCTGCTGCACGCCCGCGGGTGGGCGGCCCGCGGCGACGTCTACAACACCGCCGGCTGCCTGACCCGCGTGGCCGCCAACCTGACCCAGGCGCTGTTCGCCCTCAACGAGACCTACTTCATCCGTGACAAGCAGGTGATGGACGTCGTGGCCGCCTTCCCGCTGGTGCCGGCGGGCTATGTGCAGGAGCTCGGCCGCCTGCTGTCGTGCCCGGGCCGCACCGCCGCCGAGCTGACCCGCAGCGTGCAGGATATGGAGCAGCTCTGGCACAGCGTCGTCTCCCTCCCCGGCGTGCATTACGCGCCGCAGTTCCAGGTTTGAACCGCAAAGGGCGCAAAGAACGCGAAGAAGAGAAAGCCGTACTGTCCTTGCGAGGAGCTACTGCGACGACACCTGCATCTGCGCCGCAGGCCGTCTCGCCCCGGCGGGCCGGTGCTCGCGGCCCGAACGGGGTGCAGATGAGCAACCTCCTGCCAGGAGGGGGAGATTGCTTCGCCGCCGGTAGGCGTCTCGCAATGACAGTATGCCAGTAATCTGTGGATAGGGTTTCTTGCCGTCTTTGCGGTGAGGCTTCTTTGGGGCTATACTGTAGCCAGGTTTGTGGCCATTGCAGCGCTTTGCGGAGGTGCGTATGCCACCTGACCCGTGGTCGCTGTATGCGCTGATGCTGAAAAGCCGCCTGTTCGAGGAGGCCACCGCCCGGTTGTGGCATGACGGCCTGATCTCGGGCGAGCTCCACCTGGGAACGGGCGAAGAGGCGGTCATCGCCGGCGTTGTCCCTCACCTGGGCGATGGTGACGCCATGGCCCTCGATCACCGCGGCAGTGCCGCCCTGCTCATGCGCGGCGTCGACCCCGTCCTCATCCTGCGCGAGCTGCTCGGCCATTCCGACGGCCTGTGCGGCGGCATGGGCGGCCACATGCACCTCTTTTCCCGGGAACATCTGGCGGCCTCGTCAGGCATCGTGGGTTCCGCCGGCCCGGCCGCGGCGGGCTTTGCCCTGGCCGCGCAGTATTTGCACCCCGGCAAGGTTGCCGTGGGCTTTTTCGGCGAGGGGGCCACGAACCAGGGCATGCTGCTGGAATCGCTGAACCTGGCGGCGGCCTGGGGCCTGCCGGTCCTCTTTGTGTGCAAGAACGACAGCTGGGCCATCACCACGCGGTCCACGGCGGTGACGGGCGGTGACCTGAACCAGCGCGCGCAGGCGTTCGGCATCCCCGCCCTGGATGTGGACGGGGGCGACGTGGTCGCGGTGTGGGAGGCCGCCCGCGCCGGCATCGAGCGCGCCCGTGCCGGCGGCGGACCTACCTTCCTGCAGGCGCACTGCATCCACCTGGAGGGCCATTTTTTGGGTTTCCAGTTGCTGCGCATGGCCCGCAACCCCATCCGCGAGATGGCGGCCATCGCCGGCCCGCTCCTGCGCTCCTTGCTGCACCGCGGCGGCGCCCCCCCGGGAGAACGCATCGCCGGATTACAGACGGTCCTCGGCATCAGCGGCGCCGCCGCCCGTGACCCGCGCCGGAATCCGGCCAACGACCCGCTCAACCGTGCGCGCCAGGCCCTGCTGGCCGATCCCACGCGCCTGCGCGAGGTGGAGCAGGGCGTCGAGCAAGAGATCCACGGGGTGATTGTCTCGGCTCTGGCGGAGGTGGCCCCATGAGAACCCTCCGCTTTACACAGGCGATCGACGATGCCCTGGCCCAGGCCATGGCCACCGATTCGCGCATTGTCGTCTGGGGTGAGGATGTGCCCCTGCTGCGCAATACCCTGCTGGTGCGCTTTGGCCCCCGGCGCGTGCGTGGCGCGCCGATCAGCGAGAGCGCCTTCCTGGGCGCCGGCGTGACGGCGGCGATGGCCGGCCTGCGGCCGGTGGTGGAAATCTACATGGCCGATTTCCTGGGCGTGTGCATGGATGCCCTGCTGAACCACGCCGCCAGGGTCGAGGCGTTTTCCGGTGGCAAGTGGATCGTGCCCCTGGTGGTGCGCGCCGGCTGCGGCGGCGGGTATGGCGACGGGGGCCAGCACGAGCAGTCGCTGTGGGGCTGGCTGGCGCACATCCCCGGGCTGGCCGTGGTGGTCCCGTCCACGCCGGCTGATGCCGGTGGATTGATGCTGGCCGCCCTGCAGTATGACGGCCCGGTGATCTATCTGGAGCACAAGCTGCTGTCCGAGACCTGGCTGGAGGCCCTGGGCTCCGGCGCGCGGAGCACGGTGCACTTTGACGTTCCGGCCGCAGGCGCGCAGGGCCCGGTGCCCGACCGCTGGGAGCCCGTACCCATCGGCCGGGCGATGGTGCGCCGGGAGGGGAGCGACGTGACCATCGCCGGCGTGGGGGTTAGCGTGCACCGTGCCCTGGCCGCCGCCGGGATCCTGGCCGGGGAGGGCATCTCCGCCGGCGTGCTGGACCTGCGCACCGTGTGTCCGCTGGACATCGTCACGGTGCGGGAAGCGGTCGCCCGTACCGGCCGCCTGCTGGTGGTGGACGAGGATTACGAGGGCTTTGGCCTGTCGGGCGAGTTGTCGGCCGTTGTACTGGAGGGTAGCATTCGCTGTCGCTACGCACGGGTGTGCACGCAGTCAACGATTCCCTATGCCCGCCATCTGGAGGATCGGGCTCTGCCCAATGTAGAGCGCATCTGCGCTGCCGCGCAGCGGCTCATGGCGGATGAACCAGAGTGAAAAAGAATCTCACCGCAGAGTACGCAGAGGTTTTGGGGTTAGCTGAAGAAAGGGGATTTCACCACAGATTCCATGCCCCAATGGGGCACCATAGATCATGAAAGTGCGTCACCGGTCCGTAATGGGCACCCCACCAAAGGAGGCGGAGTGCCGGCGCAGGTGCCAGACCAGCGCACTTGGCGCTACCGAGAAAACGGAGGGTATCATGAGCAAGCAGGCGACCCATCCCGAACTGCTGCACCTGTTGAATCAGGCATTGGCCAGAGAACTGCAGGTGTGCGTGCAGTACATGCTCCAGCATGGGATCGGAGCCGGCCTGGCGTCCGCGGCTACAGCGCCGCCCGGCAAACGCGACAAGTTCGTGGCGAGCCATTCCATGGTCTGGATGCCCGGGGTCACGCTGAAAAAGATCGCGGTTACCGAGATGCATCACGCCGAGGCCATTACCGAGCGGGTGGTTCAACTGGGCGGCGAGCCGACCACCCAACCGGATCACATCTCCTTCGGAACGGGCAGCCGTGACATGCTTGAGCACGACCGGCACGAGGAGCAGGGGGCCATCGAGCTCTACCGGCATATCATTGAGGTTGCCACTGAACGGCAGGATGAAGCAACGGCCAAGCTCTTCCGGCAGATTCTGGCCGATGAAGAGAAGCATCTGTCGGCGTTTTCGGCCTTCCTGGTGGAAGGCTAGACCGCGCGGAGACGCCCTGACGGGCGCACTACGAACGGGAGAGGGAGGCAGCGAGCATGCAAATCAAAAAGATCCGCTGGACACGGGGTAACATCCAGCTCGACCTGGAGACGGACCGCAAGGCGCTGGTGCCGCTCCTGCGCAGTACCGCGCTCGACCGCATCGCGGTGGGGCAGCGCCCGCGCGGGCTGGCCTTTGACGGCAACTACCTGTGGGTGGCCAATTATGCGAGCAACACCGTGAGCAAGATCGACTGCGCCACCCACGACACGGTCGCCACGGTGGATGTCGGGCCGGGGCCCTGGTCGCTGGCCTTTGATGGCACCTGCCTGTGGGTGGCCTGCTACGAGAGCGACAAGGTGGCCAGGATCGACTGCGCCACCCACACGGTCATCGCCAACGTGACCGTGGGTTTCGGACCGCGCGCCCTGGCTTTTGACGGCGTCTACATCTGGGTGGCGGGCTATGTAGAGCAGCAGATGAGCAAGATCGACCCGTCCACCAACGCGATCCTGGCTACGATCGCCTTTGGCGGGCCGCCGGTGGCGCTGACCTTTGACGGCGCCTACCTGTGGGTGGCCAATTTCACCAGCAAGAACGTGAGCAAGCTGGATCCGGCGACCAATACCGTCGTGGCCACGGTGACAGTGACCGGCAATCCGGTCGCCCTGGCCTTTGATGGCACCCACGTGTGGGTGGCCGAAGGGGGCGGGGTCAATGTCAGCAAGATCGACGCCACCACCACTGCCCCCGCAACGGCGGTGGCGGTCGGCGGCAACCCGCTGGCGCTGGCCTTTGACGGCGAGCACATGTGGGTCGCCGATGCCGGCAACCGGGTGAGCCAGGTCGAGCCCGGCACCAACATCGTCCGGCGCGCGGTGGGCGTGGGGCAGATGCCACGGGCGCTGGCCTTTGACGGCGTCTACCTGTGGGCGGCCAACGAGACGAGCGGCACGGTGAGTCCTATCGCTGTCTTTGGCCTGCACGCATAGGGGAGGAGCAAACGAGATGGCCTATTATCTGGTTAACTACACCGTGGGTGCGGACAACCAGTTCGTCTATCCGAAGAATGTCGCCGGCGTGGTGTGGAAGTCGGCGGTCTACCAGTTCAAGGACCACGTGCTGGTCGGCGAGACGGACCGGAAGATCAAGGCCGACGGCACGACGGTGATCGCGCTGAAGGCGCCCGAGTTCGACGAGCAGATGAAGGCGCTGCAGGCCGGCTTTCCGAAGGCGAAGGACCCGGACGCGCCACGGACCGTGCCCCGGTAGAGCCGGCTCCGCTCCGGCCACGAGAGAGTCCGGTCTTTGACCGGGCCAGTTGACTCACCCCCCGGATGCTGTACAATAACCACCGTGCAGCTCAACCCCGGGGCCGAAGAGCTCGACAGGAGCCTGAGCGCCCCCCCAGGGAGATCACTCAGTAGAGGACATAACTATGGCAGAACAACGACGTTCGGCAGTGAATGACCGCGCTCCCATCGCGCCGCGGCGTAACGCCGGCCCCTACGCGCCGTCCGACCTGCCGGTGGACGAGCAGGGGCGCATCTACCACCTGCAGATCACGCCGGAGCAGCTCGCTCCGGATATCCTCATCGTCGGCGACCCCGGCCGCGCCGAGATGATTGGCTCGACCTTCCTGCGCGACCGGGAGGTGGAGCACGAGCACCGCGGCCTGGTCACTGTCACCGGGACATCGGAAATTACCGGCGAGCGCGCCACGATCATCTCGCCTCTGCGCACCACCGTCACCACCTCGGGCATGGGCGTGCCCTCGCTGGAGATCGTGCTCGGCGAGCTGGTGGCCCTGGCCGAGATCGACCTGGCGACGCGCACCCGCAAGCGCGATTTCCCGCGCCTGCATATCCTGCGCGTGGGCACATCCGGTGCGCTGCAGGCGACCACCGACCCGGGCACGCCCATCATCACCTCCTATGCCATCGGCATGGACAACACCGGCCTGTTCTACGAGGCGCCCTGCGCGGATGAGACCTGCGCGCGGCTGGAGGGGGAGCTGGACGGCGTCGTGCAGGGCGCGATGGACCCGCGCTCCCGCTTTTACGGCAAGATCCACCCCTATGTCGCGCGTGCCGAGCCGTCCCTGGTCCGGGCGCTGGTCGAGGCCTCGGCAACGCTGGGCGTGCGCAGCAAGCTCGGTTTGACCGTCTCGTGCAGCGGCTTTTTCGCCCCGCAGGGCCGGGACATCATGCGCATCCCGCCCAGCGCGCCGGAGCTGGACCGCATCCTCTCCGAATACGACCCGCGGGTGGATGGCCAGCGCATCGAGAATATGGAGATGGAGTCGAGCTTTCTCCTGCACTTCCTGGGCGGGCTGGGGCACCGGGCGGGCGCCATCTGCACCACCATCGCCCAGCGGCGGCGCGACACCTTTGACGTGAACTACCAGGAATCCGTCCGGCGGGCCATCCAGGTGGCCCTGCTGGCCCTGGCCACCCTGCGCAGCGCCAGACCCTAAGGGTTTTCCTAAGCCCTCAGGGTCTGAAGAAGGCACCAAAGGAGACAGATATGGTCCCTCCGACCTTTACCAAGCCCGCCGACGCGACACACCCGGTCATCGAGCTCGAATGTGCGGCCCTGGTTCGCTGGGGCATGGGCGATCCTGATGGATTCCTCGAGCTCTGCGCGCCGGACGTCGTCTACTTCGACCCAGGACTGGAGCGCCGTCTGGACGGGCGGGAGGCCATGGCCAAGTACTACGAGGGAATCCGCGGCCAGGTGCATTTTGATCGCTTCGAGCTGATCAATCCGCTGGTGCAGGTGGTGGGCGATGCCGCCGTGCTCACCTTCAACTATGCTTCGTACGTAGGACAGGGCGAGCCATCGCGCTGGAACTGCACCGAGGTGTACCGGCGCACCGGAACCAGGTGGGAGATCATCCAGACCCACTGGTCCTTCACGATAGCCAAACGGGCCTGAACATCGGAGCCCTGAGGGTTTTGCCAAACCCTGAGGGTCTCTGACTGTCCATTGAGATCTGGCTGCCCGGCGATCACTCCGCTCATGGAGAACAATCGGACGAAATGCAAAGATGGAGACCAAGTCCTTGCGTCCCAGACGACCGCACACCGGAAATCCGCTGGTCGGAGGTGATCTTCATAAGCAGTATGGAGACAAGGTCGTACTTGAAGGTGCAAATGCATCGATCAACCCCGG
>JAEAMF010001789.1_pt1 | contig 13961 bp, 9 predicted proteins | sample 8958721 | NCBI WGS metagenome assembly JAEAMF01 (sample SAMN16933255, study PRJNA681124) | bioreactor sludge metagenome | isolation source: anaerobic bioreactor treating anionic surfactant - SDBS | place: India: Bengaluru | collected 2019-02-28
GGCTTATCCGCAGCATGAGCGCCGTAGCGAGGTCCTCTTTGTCCTCGGGGGTTGCCGGGAAAAGGCCGGGAAAAGAGACGCCGCCATCCAGACCTACACCGAGGCGCTCGGCCTGAACGCGGAACCCGCCCGGGCGGCGGAATTACAGCTTCGTCTTGGCAAGTTGCATGAGGAAATCGAGATGCCGGACAAAGCCCAGGAATTTTACGAAGCGGCGGCCAACCTCGATGGCGGCGAGTTCTCCGCCCGGGCGCGTTTCCAACTGGCGTCGCTTTATGAAAAGAAAGGCGATTATGAAAATGCCTCCCGCAATTTCATGCGCCTGGCAATCTTATACGTACATGAAACGCTGTCGCCGGAATCGTTATTTCGGGCGGGCAACTGTTATACCCGCTTGAACAATTCCGCCCAGGCCAAGAATGTTTACGAGGAACTCATTGAGGATTATCCGGACTCTTCTTTTGCCAAAGAGGCGCAACAACTGCTTGCCCAGCCCGAGGCCGCGCCAGAGAGTGCGGAGTAGACCATCATGCTCGGCAGACATACCATATTAACGTTATGCATCTTATTGACGCTTTGTTTTTATGGTATTCTCCTGTATATGGCGCCTTGGGTGACCCTCATGAAATCAGAGCGGCTGCCTCCGCGTGTTTCAAACTGGTATCGCGTGGATTTTGTGGACGTGGCGGAAGAGCCCCGCACGCGGGCGGTCCAGTCACGGCAGGAAGGGCTTCCCGCCGGAGACCTGAGCACCATCATCGGTGAAATGCCCGGTGAATTGCCCGTGCAGGATATGTCGGCATCGCCACCAGTGGTAACGCCCCGGATGACGGAGCGCACGGCCAGCGAAGTACTGGAACGCGCCTATGACCTCACGCCGGAGGCGGATCGTGTCCACAATATGGACACCCGTATCCTCGAGATAGCCCAGGAAACCGCTCGCCGGGATATTGATATTGCCCGGAGGCTGGTCCGTCCCAGTCCCGATTTTGTGCTTCCTGAAGGGGCGCTGCCCGCCTTGCGCAGCAGGGATATCGGCATGGACAGTATTCCCCTCGAACCCGCCCGTGTGGGGCCCGGATTGCTGACGCAAGTGCTGACGCCTGCGGAAGAACGCCGGGAAACGGAAGGGGACGGCGCTCCCGGTTCTTCTTTTGATCCCAAGGTGTTCGCGCCCGCGGACAAGGAAGCCGCCGCAATTATCCCGAGCCTGGAACAAGCCGCGGTAGAAGAACCGATTCGGCAGGAGGCGGAAAAGGCGCGTGAGGAGAGCGACTTCACCTTCCTGGATGACCGGGTGGACATCCGGCTCGACACCTATGTGCCGTCCGGAGAAGAGCGCGGCTACTTCCGGCTCCGTATTCTGCCGCGCAAAGACGCCGCCATAGAGGCGGCCCCCAAGGATATAACCTTCATTGTAGACGCTTCGCGCAGCATGCAGCAGCGTAAATTGAATCTGGTCGCGCGGGGTATTGCCGATGCGCTCGAAAAACTCCGGTCCAGAGACCAATTCAATATTCTTGTTTTTCGGGACACGGTAAACGCGTTCCGGGAAACGCCCGTTGCCGTCTCTCCCGAAAATATTGCCGAAGCGCAAAAATTTCTGGATGGCCTGGAGTCCAAAGGACAGACCAACGTCTTTAATGCGCTCCTGCCAATCGCACGGATGGGGCCCAGAGAAAATATCCCCGGTATCATTCTTGTAGCCACCGATGGTAATCCGACCACCGGCGAACGCGACAGTCGGAAAATCATCAACATGGTGGCCGAGTCCAACGCCCTGCGCAATAGTATCTTTACCTACGGCGCGGGCAACACGGTCAATACCTACCTCCTGGACCTGCTGGCCTATCGTAACAAGGGGGAATCCCGAATTACGGAAAACATTCAGGATGCCCGCACAGGTCTGGATGCCTTCACGAACCTCTTTGGTGATCCCCTGCTGATTGACCTTAAGGCGGATTATGGGCAGAACGTCGAGGAAGATCTGTATCCGACGGTGATTCCCGATTTCTTCAGACAGCGCCCCATCACGCTTTATGGCCGATTCAAGCCCGGCAAGGACGATGTATTCGTTGCCCGGATTACCGGCCATATCCAAGATACAGAGAAGGAATTATTGTTCAGGGCGGACCTCAATAAAGCGGAGTCGGGGGACAAGAATATTGCCCGGGACTGGGCCTTTCAAAAATCCTTCCATCTGATAGGGGAAATATCGCGGCGTGGGGAACTGCCCGAACTGCTTGCCGAACTCAAAGAACTCGCCAAACGCTATGAGATAGGTACCGCCTACAGCAAGTGAGTGCCCGGGATACGGGAAAAGTACTTTGAGAACATGCCTTCTTGATCAATCATTTCTATAAAGGCATATCCTGCACGTTTGTTGCGAAATCCGACAGACCGACGTCAAAGTCATGGTTTTTTGTTTATGTCTGTCTATTGACCGCATGGTCTTCTGGCCTATATAATACGGCTTCCTCGTTTTTATGATAAGCGCGCCCTTTTTAGTTTTCAAACGATACGATCATGGGAGAGTACATGTATACCGCTGAACGCTTGAAGAAGATTCCGCCATATTTGTTTATGACGCTTCGTAATAAAATTAATGCCGCAAAGGCGGCCGGAATAGATGTCATCAGTCTTGCCATCGGCGACCCGGTGGATGCTACACCGGCCTGCGTTGTGGAGGCATTGGCCGCGGCAGCCCGGGACAAGCGGAATCACTGTTACCCCACGGATGAAGAATGGGGTATGCTTGCGTTTCGCGAGGCAGTGGCACGCTGGTATACACGGCGTTATCAGGTAACGTTGGACCCAAAATCGGAAATCATCGCATTGATAGGTTCGAAAGAGGGTTGCCATCATTTTGCGCTGGGTGTGATTAATCCGGGCGATCTGGTCCTCGTCACCGACCCCGGATACCCGGGGTACAAGCCGAGTATCTGGTTTGTCGGCGCGGAACCCTATCCTGTTCCGATGCGCGTTGAAAACCGGTTTTTGCCGGACCTTTCGGCGATACCGAACGACGTGGCGCGTCGCGCGAGGGCGTTTTATCTGAATTATCCCAATAATCCGACAGGCGCGGTGGCGACTCCTGCATTCCTGAACGACTTAGTTGCATTTGCACGGGATTTTGACATTGCAATATGTTATGATAATCCGTACAGTGAAGTTGTGTTTGGTACGGAACGGCTTAGTTTCCTGAACGCGCCAGGGGCGAAGGATGTGGGCACCGGCTGGCGCATTGGTATGGCCTGTGGCAATCCGGAAATCGTGCGGGCCATTGCCGCCTCGAAGTCCAACACGGATAGCGGCGTATTCAATGCCGTTCAATACGCCGGGATTGAGGCGCTGGATAATTGCGACGCTTTTATTGATGAAATGCTGGTCATCTACGGCGCGCGCCGCGATAAGGTGTTGGCCATGCTGCATGAACTGGGCTGGCGCTTTGAAGCCCCCAAGGGTACGTTTTATCTTTGGGCGCCGGTTCCGGCGGGGTACACTTCCGCGCAGTTTTGTGACTGGGTATTTGAAAAGGCTGCCGTAGTATTGGCGCCGGGCGCCGCGTACGGCGCCAATGGTGAAGGCTATGTGCGTTTCTCGCTCACCGTCGAGGAGAAACGCCTGGATGAAGCCCTTGCGCGCCTGCGCACGGGCATCGGCAAGGTGACTTTTTGACGGGATAACATGGACACTTTTTTATGAGCGGACAACTGGATTTTATTGAGCCCTCGCAGGTGCGAATTATCCCTTCCGGGGCGACGAAACAGGAGGCCTTGGACCTCCTTGTAGATGCCCTGAAGGACAATCCGGTAATCAATGATTGTGAGGCCTTGCGCAAGGCGGTTTTTGAACGAGAGGCCATACAGAGTACGGGTCTGGGCAACGGGGTGGCGGTTCCCCATGTGCGAATTCCGGAAGTCACCGCGCTCACGATAGCCCTCGGAATCGCCGCCGATGGGGTCGAGTTCGACGCGCTGGACCATAACCCGGTTCAGGTCCTCGTGCTCTTTGCCACGCCCAAAGACTCCAAAAAGACCTATCTGAGCGTGTTGGCGAAGGTGATGGTGGCCTTGCGCAACCGGGACACCTTCGCCTCGCTGGCCTCCTGCCGTACAATAGAGGAAGTCAAGGCACTGCTCTAACGCGGGCCCTGGGGTAACCGGCTTTGGGGATAAATGGCGGGTGCAGTGCCGTACTTGTTTTGTGTGCGAGAATGACCGGATGGTTGCGGTATGACAACTGAATGGAAGCGGTTTTTGCAGGGGCGAGATCTGTCATATACGAAGCGAAGCGACAGTGATCTCCCTTTCGAGGGGCGGGTCGCCTGTGGTGAGTATGAATTTTCTTTGTCCGACCCCACGCGCGTGTGCTTCCATCAACAGCCGGTCCGTGCCGGCCCTGGGTATCGGATTTTCCGGCATGAACATGCGTGATATTTTCCCTGACCGCGGGAGATCCCTGTCCTATGATATTAAATGCGCTTAAACGCACTTTCACCACAATTGAATTGGAGGAAGATGGCGGTATCCTTGCCCGTAAGGATTTCCATCCACCCAAATATATTGCCGCTATCCGCTGGTGGAACTTTATAGAGGCCTGGGTGATGTTTGCTATCGTGATGGCAATTGTCTGGTGTGAATTCTGGCTCGACAAACAGGACACCTTCACCTTCCGCCTGGTCGTCGCAGTGCCCGGTCTTATCTGGATGTTTCTGCTTTCGCCCTTGGTCCATTACCGGTACGAAAAGCAGGTTTTCCTGCAACCGGGTCAGGAAAAACACGGACTGGGACTGTACTTCTGGGAGTTTCGGGGACTGGGAAATCCGGTGCGTTACTACCGGGGCTGGGACAATGAACGCCCCCTGCTATTGACGCACAAGAAGACGGTGTTGGGTATACTGCTGTTCCTGTCTGCCCTGTATATTTCCGCGGCCGTTACCTTCTGGAGTGACATAGACGCGCGTTACGGGCAGTATTACGGCGATACGACCGGCTCCAAGCTGCTGTTTGTTGCGGGGTTGTTTATCACCCTGAACCTTCTTTGGCTTTTTGTGGGTTTCCCATTCATGCTGCGCCTGGACAATTTTACAAAATGCCTGCGCTTCATCGCGGCATTTTTGCTGGCCGGTCTTGTTTTTATCCTGATGTTTAACCTGTTTTTTCAGATCGTGCTTGAACCGTTCCGCAACGTTTTGGAATCCTGGCATTACATCCGCTTGCGCGGGGCGCCCGCGGGAGAACGATTGGCGGTGCTGGCTGACCCCTTTGCGATAGGCGGCCAATGGGCGGGCTACGTCACCTGGGGCTGGGTACAACAATTGATTTTTGCCAGTTACTTTGGGGTGCTGTTCAGCCGCGCCTTCCCTATTGACGCCTCGCGGTGGGAGTTGACCAAGGCATGCCTGTGTTCGGCAACGGCATTTTGCCTGGTCCATCTGCCCAATGTGTGGCTGATGGTATTTACTTTCCTGGGCGGTTTTGCGGGCGCCTTCGTTTTTCTGCAGACCCACAATCTCTTCGCGCTCGGTCTATCCCACGGATTCAACGGTTCCCTGCTGAATAAATTGACGCCTATCAATTTCAGCGTTGGCGCGGGACAAATGCCCAAATAGACAGGACTGGAAACACAGGGCCACCTCATGGGTGTCTCTTTTTTGCTAGGGTTGGGGCTGAGGCTCCGGGTTCGGCTGTGATTTTGCCGCCTCGTTCTCACGTATCTGTTTCAGGGCTTTTTTGTAGCCTTCAAGTGTGTCCAGCCGTGTTGTCTTAAATCCAATAACCCCGATACCGTCTTGGGCGGGCGCAAGGTTGCGCCGGAATTTTGAAGGCTGGTCAATACCGACAAACTTGATGGTCTGCTTTCCGGCCTTCAGATTGTGAATGTCGAGGGGTACCCAAATCGGGTCCATGCCTTTCGCGCCGAAGTCCAGAGGACCGACGCCAAGGGGGCTGTCATTGAGATAGGGCTGATACACGCCGCTCATGAGCGAAAACATGAACACGCCATCCAATCGGTACTGGCCGTCCTCTTCTACGTCAAAATCGAATTCCAGGGTACCCGTGCGTATGCCGGGCAGGTAGACAAGGGCCGGAGGCAGGGGCGCCACCACCAGCGGGGGATCTGCCCGATACGGCATCTCGGAAGCCATCATCATTTTGGAGGGCGGCATGCGTTCGGTAAGCGCCGGGAAAGGAGCGTCGGAAGTCGTGGGCGGATACTGATACCAGAAGGCCACCGAACTTACCCAATCGTAACGCTCGATAAACGAACCTACTTCGATGCGGGTCAGGGGCGCATCCTCGTCGAATATGCTGCCCCGGTGTTCAATTTCAACACGCAGGGATTTGCTGAAAGGGATAGGGTCCGTAATGTGCCAGCGATATGCGCTTACGCGGTCACCCGCAAAAATACCGTCATACAGGGGTACGCCGTGATAGGGTGTCGAAAATTCCCGAAAACCCCAGGAATCATTAAAATAGTCTTCCGTGCCTGTGCCCCGCAATTGCGGTTCCTGCGCCCCGTCTATATAAAAGAAATCGTCTCCCTCCCCGAACCAGCCCGTCTCCATCTGCAGCACGGAAAGCACGGTACCCACATAGTGCCCCTGTCCCTCGGTTTGAAGAATCTGGTAGTTATCCGGTTGCGCGGGATAGTCCTGGCGGTAACGGGCATGGAAGTAACACGTGTCATCCGGCAAAGCGGGCAGCTTGCGCCAATTCAGATAATAGTAAAAGGAGTCCACCCTCAGGGAGGGGTTATCGTTCGTAACCGTGACCTTGATGGCGTTGCGAAACGGCATTTGCCAGTAACATACCCGGGACCGGCCGTTGGACGAGGTGGTGACAGGCGCCGAGGTGAACTGGCGTTCCGCTCCGCAGCCCACTCCGAAAAAATCGCCCAGGGGCGCCTCCACACTCGGTTTCTCCAGGCCATCATAATAAATGCGTAACACGAGGGAACGCGCATAGGAAGGATCATAGGAACCCACTGTGTTCCAGAAATGGGTAATGATTCCGGGCCCCGTTTCCTCCATAAGCACCAGCGTTCCCCCGGGCTCGATGGGACGGGCATCCCCGTTGCTTTTGAGCTCCACATGACTGCTGCTGGCGCGTTGCCCTTCATAGGGCTGCGTTCGGATAAGCGCGCCCAGCGCTCCTGAATCTGGCGGCAACGCTTTGGGGAGTGTTTCGGCTGATAGCGTGGAGATACAAAACAATAGCAGCAAATAGATTATCGCGCTCTGTTGATGGCGGGCAAAAAATTCAATAAACATTGCTGTATCTCCTTTTTGTTCCCCCCTGTAGTTCTACAACATTCTTTCCAATTCGTTGACAAGCCCCTCGAAAATAGACATGGCCTGTTGTACCGGTTCCGGCCGGGTCAGGTCCACGCCGGCGGTTTTGAGGGTATCCAGGGGATAACGGGAACCACCCGCGCCAAGGAAAGCAAGGTACCGATCTCGTTCACGGGGACCTCCATACAGTACCTTGTTCGACAGAGTAATGGCTGCGGAAAGGCCTGTGGCATATTTGTACACGTAAAAAGCACGGTAAAAATGAGGGATACGCAATCCTTCCAGTTCCAGCGTTTTATCCAGAGTCATTTCCGGGCCGAAATAGAGGGCAAGAAGTTCGCGATAGGTTTGTCGGAACACCTCCAGGGTAAGGGGTTGACCCGACTCGGCGATTTCATGAATGATTTTTTCATACTCGGCAAACATGGTTTGCCGGATGATGGTACCCCGAATCTCATCTATCTCTTTGTTGATAAGCAAGGCCCTTTCCTTGTCCGAATCGGCGCGTTCGCGCAAATAATGGCCAAGCAGTTGCTCATTGAATGTGGAGGCCACCTCCGCGAGCAGAATGGGATAATGGGCGTACTGGTAGGGTTGGGCGCGCATGCTGTGCCAGGAATGCATGGAATGGCCCGCCTCATGAATCAGGGTGAATACGCTGTCCAGCACCTTGTTTTTGTAGTTCATCAGGATATAGGGCATACAGCCGTAGCATCCGTAGGAAAAGGCGCCGCTGTGTTTATTCCGGTTTTCATAGCGGTCCACCCAGCGCTCTTCGGTCAGACCGCGTCGCATGGTGGTGACGTAGGCGTCACCAAGGGGGGCCATAGCCTCGCAGCAGAGATCCACTGCCTGTGAATAGGGAATATCCCGCTGCATGTTTTGCACGATGGGCACATAGGTATCGTAAAAACGCAGTTCTTTCAAACGCAGGACGCGCCGTCGCAGCGCCAGGTACCGGTGAACGGTGGGCAGGGCCTCATGCACGGCGGCAATAAGCGCATCATAAACGGCCACAGGCATTTTGTCGCCGAAGAGGGCCGCTTCCAGAGAGGAGGGATAGTTCCTGGCGCGGGCGTGGTAAATATCCTGATGCACGGATCCGCACAAGGCGGCGGCCAGCGTGTTGCCGTGGCCTTCCACTACGGCGTAATATTTATGAAAGGCCTCTTTGCGTACGGTGCGTTTGGGGGATTCCAATAGCGCGCGAAAGGAACTTTGTGTGAGTTCCACCCGGGTCCCGTGTTCGTCCACAACCTCTCCGAATTTCATGTCGGCGTCGCTCAACTGGTCAAACACCCGGGACGGCGTTTCGGCCGTTTCCCCCTGCATGGCAAGCAGGCGTTCTTCCGAGGGCGTCAGGATATGAGGCCGATACCGCAACAGGCATTCCAACAAGAAACGATATTCCCGAAGCTGAGGGTCCTTGAGGAATGTAGTCATCTTTGCCCTGGGTAGGGACTGGATTTCGGGGTTGATGTAGCTGGATGCCTCGCTCACGCGCGTGGCGAGAAATGAAAAACGGGCGACCTTCGCCTGATACTCGGGATTGGCTATGTCCTCGCTGTATTTCAACTGGACATAAGCGCCCGCTTTTTCCAGCAACAGCCCCAGTTCATTGCTGAAATCGAGCGCGCAGCGCAACTGTTTTGCCGATCGGCCGAGGGTGCCGCGGAAGGATTCAATTTCAGGCAGACGCTTTTGAAGTCGCGCAAAAGCGCGTTCCCAGGCTGTATCGGTCATGAAAATACGTGTTAAATCCCAGGTATCTCCCGGAGCGACTTGCGAACGCGCCACAGGCGCCTTGCGTTTGGACATGGCTGTCTTCTCCGTTCTTTGTATTCTTGACGCGGTATGGTGGTGTCGGGGTTAATCCGTCAGAAAACGGAAATGGGTTTGGCTGTGATATTTCTGGCCCGGACGTAACACGGTGGACGGGAAGGACGGCTGGTTCGGCGAGTCCGGAAAATGCTGCGTTTCCAGGCAGAAGCCGTTGCGATGGTTGTATACGGCGCCGCCTTTACCGACATTGGTGCCGTCGAGGAAATTGCCGCAGTAGAATTGGACGCCGGGTTCCGTGGTCCATACCTCCACAATGCGCCCGGTCTGGGGTTCCCGCACGCTTGCGGCCTGTACAAATCTGCCTTTTGCCTCCGCATCGAGCACAAAGTTGTGGTCGTATCCTTTGCCAAGTTTCAACTGTTCGTCAGTGTCGTGGATGCGCGCGCCAATGGCGGTTGCCGTCCTGAAATCGAAGGGGGTGCCCGCTACCAGCCGCACTTCCCCCGTGGGGATGAGCGTCGCGTCCACCGGCGTAAAGCGGTCCGCGAACAGCGTCAGCTCATGTCCGAGGATATCGCCCGCGTTATGGCCGCGCAGGTTGAAATAGCTGTGGTTGGTCAGATTTACAGGAGTGGGCGCATCGGTAACGGCCGTATATTCAATTTCAAGGACCCTGGCATTGGTGAGCCAGTAGGTTACCGTGCAGGCAAGCGTGCCGGGATATCCTTCATCGCCATCCGGGCTGGTATGGGTCAGTTTCAAACCCACTGCGTCGTCACGCATCAGTGGTTCCGCCTGCCACAATGCCTTGTCAAAACCGCGTACGCCGCCGTGCAGGTGATTGGGTCCGTCATTCTGCGCGAGCGTCGCCTTCTTGCCGTCCAATTCAAACTGGCCCTTGGCAATGCGGTTGCCGTACCGGCCAACGATGGCGCCGAAATAGGGATGCTTCGCCGCATAGCCGGTGACATCATCAAAGCCCAGCACGATGTCCGCAACGCGGCCGCTGCGGTCCGGCGCCCATAGCGATACAAGGATACCGCCAAAGTTGGTGATTGTCGCCTTGAAATCGGGCGCCGCCGTCAATAGATACAGATCCGCCGCAACACCGTCGGGGGTTACGCCAAAGGGTCGTTTGTGAATCGTCATGGGTGCTTCACTCCTCGGGTCATAGGTTTCACAACAGGATTGAACCTCTTGATACACGGACGCTTGTTGTCCTTGTGCATTTACCGCCGCAGCCAGCGCGATAAAAAACACATACATTACCACCTTGTACTTTTTCGTCATAGACCAGCCCTTCCTGAAGTTTAATGCGCCGGCCTTGCTGCCGCCGCCTTTGAGAGATTGATTATACACCCTTCACCCTGATGATAAAAAAAGCGCATACCCTTGCGTGGACAGGCCCCCGTTCCCGGATTCCCCGGGATGTCCCGCGATGCCGGGGCGGCGGCGCGGATGCAATAGTAAACGTTGGCATGATATACTTTCAGAGGAAGGTTCCACCACTTCCCCCCGCACCAGGCCGGGGCCACATAGTGCCGCGCCAGGATTCGGGCGCCCCAAACAACCAAGAACATAAGGGTTATCCACCATGAAATTTCCCATCGAAACATCCCTGTACAAAGCTGTGGCCGTCAATCCCTTTTCCGGCGAAATCAGCGCGGAACAGCGCCGCCAGTTGCTCACCAATATTCAGGTGATGCGCGATGTCATCGTCTTTTTCACGGCAGTGGCGGGCGCGCGCGGCCTGGGCGGCCATACGGGCGGCGCCTATAGTATTGTGCCGGAGGCGCTGATCGCGGACGCGTTTATGAAAGGGTCTCCACGCTTTTATCCGGTGCATTTCGATGAGAGCGGGCACCGGGTGGCGCTGCAATACGCGCTGGCCGCATTCAACGGTGAAATGCCCTTGGGCCGCCTGCTGGATTATCGCGCCGCGGGCCGCGGCCTGTACGGCCACCCGGAATTGGATCCCGAACTGGGCATCAAATTCGCTTCGGGACGCCTGGGCCACCTGTGGCCCTTTGCCAATGGTGTCGCCCTGGCGAATCCGGACAAGGTGGTGTTCGTGCTCGGGTCGGATGGTTCCCAGATGGAAGGCAATGATGCCGAGGCGGCCCGCTTCGCCGTGGCGCGTGGGCTGAACGTTAAACTGCTGTTGGACGACAATGACGTTACCATCAGCGGGCACCCCTCCCAGTATCTGCCGGGGTATGACCTGGCGCGCACCCTGGCCGGACACGGGTTGAAGGTGGATACAGGCGAAGGCGAGGATTTTGACGCGCTGTACGTCCGCATGGTCGCGGCCGTGCGGGAACATGGTCCCATCGCGCTTGTCAACAGGCGCAAGATGGCGCCCGGAATTCCCGGACTCGAAGGCAATCATGCCGGTCACGACGTTATCAAGGCCGATCTGGCCATTGAATACCTGAATATGCGCGGCCAGGGCGAGGCGGTCAGATATCTTGAGAACGTAAGCAAGGAGGGCGGCGGTTACAGTTACCGGGGCTGCACCAAGGAGACCGCCAGCAATCGCACGGAATTCGGTAAGATTGTCAACGGTATCCTCGCCGGTATGTCGGAAAAGGAACGCAGGGATACGGTGCTTGTGGTGGATTCCGACTTGGAAGGGTCCACCGGGCTCAAGGGAATCCGCGCCCAGTTTCCCGAGGTGTGTGTAAATGGCGGCGTACAGGAACGCGGCAATTTTTCCGCGGCCGCCGGGTTTGGTTTCAAAAAAGGTAAACAGGGTATCTTCAGCACCTTCTCCGCCTTCCTCGAAATGATCATCTCCGAGTTGACCATGGCCCGGCTCAACGATGCCAATGTCATCTGTCATTTCTCCCATGCGGGCATTGATGATATGGCCGACAACACCTGCCATTACGGCATCAATATTTTCCTGGCTGATTGCGGTATTCCCGAGGGAGACCGAACCCGCATGTATTTTCCGGCGGATGCCCTCCAGCTGAAACAGGTGGTCGAGACCATCTGGAAGGATCGGGGCGTTCGTTTCGTGTTTACACTGCGCAGTGTTTCCCCGTTTGTCTGCCGTGAGGACGGCTCGCGTTTGCACGGCGATGGCTACACCTTCGTGCCGGGCAAGGATGAATTCGTGCGCAAGGGCAAGGCGGGTTATGTGGTTTCTTATGGCGACATGCTGTGCCGGTGCCTGGACGCCGTGGACCGGCTCCGTGAGGAGGGCCTGGATGTGGGCCTCATCAACAAACCCACGTTGAACGTGGTGGATGAAGCCATGATGAAGAAACTGGGTGCGGTGCCTTTTGTGCTCGTGGTGGAAAGCCAGAACTCGAAGACCGGTCTGGGAAGCCGGTTCGGCACCTGGCTGCTCGAGCGCGGTTTCACCCCGAAGTACGCGGCTATGGGCGTGAATAAACCCGGTCGCGGCGGCCTGGGAGAGCACATGTTCCACCAGGGACTGGATGCTGACAATATTCTCGAGAAAATCAAACAGATGCTGGGCTGACCAGCCCTAAAGTAAGGCTGAGCCGACCGATCGGTTCTATGAAGCGGATTCGCACAAGGAATCTTTCCATGCGGCAACAATGGCGCGATGTCAGTATCCCCCTCCGGCCGGGCATGACGGTATGGCCCGGCGACCCGGAATTCACCTTCGAGCCGTCGTCGCGTATCACGGAAGGGGCCTCCTGCAACATGTCGCATCTGACGCTGGGCAGCCATACGGGCACCCACTGCGATGCGCCGTGGCATTTCATCGAGTCGGGGAAGCGACTGGACCAGGTGGATACGTCGGTTTTTATGGGTGGGGCGCTGGTCCTCGAACCGACGGTTACGGATCACATTCGCGCCGCCGATCTGCCCTCCGATCCGCTGCCCGGCCGGGTACTGTTCAAGACGCGCAACTCGGAAATACCCATGGATGGCAACTTTGACCCGTCTTTTATCGCCCTCGAAGAAGATGCGGCGGAACGACTCGTCAAGGACGGCGTCCGTCTCGTGGGCATAGACTACCTTTCGATAGCGCCGAAGGGCAAGGGCGCCGCCGTGCATCGCATCCTGCTGGGCGCGGGCGTGTTCGTGGTGGAAGGATTGCGCCTGGCCGGGATCGCGCCGGGCATGCATGAATTTATTGTGTTGCCACTGCCCCTCGTTGAAGCGGATGGCGCCCCATGCCGCGCTTTCATAGAGGTATGAACAGGCTATCAGGGCTTCAACCAGCCGGTTGGTTTGAAACAGGATCGGCGGATGGCGCCACTTTGATCGCTGCGGCGTATTTTCGCTTTTCTGCGGATATTCGGGCAAGGACCGTCATTCCAAAGAGCCACCTGTATTGGAAAGATAGGGCAATGTCAAACCTTGTGTTATACTCCCCAAAAAGCGTTTGGGTAATGTTCGGCCATGAAGATTTTCCTCCCTATTCGTGACGGAATGCTGTACAAGCAGCCGGAACCGAAAAGTATGTATAGGATAGTCATAGCAGCCGCCAACTCACGGAAAGGATTCTTTGTCATGAAACGAAACCATGCCTTGTCAGCGTTGGGAATGATCTCCCTTTTTGTATTGGCCGCTTTTCAAAGCGCATGCGAGGAAGAACTGGAAATTATCGCAGGGCCCTACCTGCAATACCCGACAGAGACCAGCATGACCGTGGGCTGGGAAACCAGTCAGCCCGCGTCCACCGAGGCGGGACAGGGGAAGAAGGCGGATGCGCTGACTTGGGTATCCGGAACCGGCGGCGAAACATTCCATACCGTTGTATTCGAGAATCTCGAACCCGGCGGCAACTATTTCTACCGGGTCCGCTCCGGCAATGACGCGGGCGTTCAGGTGGAAAGCGACATCTACACCTTCCAGACCGCCGTAGCCGCGGATACTCCCTTTTCTTTTGTCGTAATCA
>JAEAMF010001793.1_pt1 | contig 13948 bp, 11 predicted proteins | sample 8958721 | NCBI WGS metagenome assembly JAEAMF01 (sample SAMN16933255, study PRJNA681124) | bioreactor sludge metagenome | isolation source: anaerobic bioreactor treating anionic surfactant - SDBS | place: India: Bengaluru | collected 2019-02-28
GGCGACCTGCTCAAGGGTATCGATGAAGATCCGGAGGTTGCGTTCGGGCATCCGTCGCATCATCTGGACCAGCCCAGCGCGGCTTCGCTCCGACAGGTGCTGTGCTACCTTCAAACCCGGCGGGGTCAGCCTGACTATCACGACCCGCCGGTCACCCGCGTTCCGCCGCCGGCTTATCAGCCGTTTCGCGACCAGACGGTCGACCAAGCCGGTCGCGTTGGCCTTGGACAGCCCGAGAAACTCGGCCAGCTCGGTCATCTTCATCTCCTCGTTGAGCAACAGAGTCTGCAGCACCATCGTCTGCGAGAAGGAGTAGTCCTGGCCCAGCGCCTCGATCGAGGACAACAGGCGCAGACCGCGAACCAGTATAGGACCCAGCCAGCCAAGTTTGGTAAGGTAGAAACTCTCGTGCTTGCGCATGATCGATTATCACCGCGGGACGCCTGTTGTCAAGTCCCGGGCGCCAGTATTCTTGACCCGGGATGGTCGGCTGCTATAATCGGCGCGCCACGATGAAGAGGATTCTCACCGGAGACCGGCCGACCGGGCCGCTGCACTTGGGCCACTATGTCGGCTCGGTGGCGAACCGCGTCCAACTCCAGCGCGAATACGACACGTTCATAATCATCGCTGACATCCAGGCACTGACTACCAACTTCGACCGGCCTGAACGCCTGCGCCAGGACGTCCTCAATGTGGCGCTCGACAACCTGGCCTGCGGGCTCGACCCGGCCCGAGCCACGCTGTTCGTTCAGTCGCTCGTGCCGGCGATCGCGGAACTGACCGTCATCTACTCCAACTTCGTCACCGTTCAGCAGCTGGCGCACAATCCGACGATCAAGACCGAGGCGGCCCAGTACAACTTCGGGGAGTCGATGAGCTACGGTTTCCTTGGCTACCCGGTGAGCCAAACGGCCGATATCACCTTCTGCCGGGCACACCTGGTGCCGGTTGGCGAGGACCAGCTCCCCCACATCGAGCAGGCACGCAAGATCGTCCGCAAGTTCAACGCCACCTACTCGTCGGTGCTGGTCGAGCCCGAGGCGAGGGTCAGCACCGTCCCGCGGCTGGTCGGTCTGGACGGCAGCACGAAGATGTCCAAGAGCCTGGGCAACGCCATCTACCTCTCTGACTCCGCCGACGAGATCAAGCGCAAGGTAAGTTCGGCACTGACCGACCCGGCACGTATCCATCCCACCGACAAGGGCCACCCGGAAGTGTGCGTGGTCTACGCCTACCACCGCGTGTTCAATGCCGATGCCGTGTCCGATATCGCCGAGCGCTGCCGGGCGGGAACCATCGGCTGCGTGGCCTGCAAGCAACTGCTGATCGCAGCCCTGGACCGTTTCCTGTCCCCGATACGCGAACGGCGCGCCGAGCTCGCCAGCAGGCCCGATACTGTCTGGGACATTCTGGAAACCGGAACACGGCGTGCGCGCGCCGAGGGCGAACAGACGATGGCGCTGGTCCGCCAGGCGATGAAACTCGAATACCCCTCGGCCGCCAGACCTGGCGGTCCGACACGCTAGCGGGCGCCGTAACTCTTGTCAGCCAGCAAGCAATACGGACTGGTTGTTGCCGCCGGTCGCGGGCGCCGCTTCGGCGGTCCCAAGCAGTTCGCCCGCCTGGCCGGCCGGCCGCTGCTCGCATGGTCGCTCCTTGCCTTCGAGCGCTGCCCGCTCATCTCCGGGTATGTGCTCGTCGTGGGTCGCGCAGACATCTCCCGGGCCCGGCGCATCGCATCCCGCTTCGGGCTGCGCCGCCTGCTGGCAGTCGTCACCGGTGGTCGGAAGCGAGCCGACTCGGTCCGCAACGGCCTGTCGGCGCTACCCGAACGCGGCCTCGTCGCCGTCCATGACGCGGCCCGGCCGCTGGTTACGCCCTCGATGCTCACGCGTGGCTTCAGGGCCTGTCGACGGCTTGGACCGACCACCTACGCTGTCCCGGTTACCGACACCGTCAAATCTGTCAGTCACGGACGCGTGCAGACCACCGTTCCGCGGGAAAGGCTGTACGCGGTCCAGACACCACAGTTCTCGCCTCTGCCGCAACTGCGCCAGGCACTCGACCGTGCCGCACGCGACGGTGTGAGTCCGACCGACGACTGCGCCGCGCTTGAACTGCTGGGTCTCCACCCGGCGGCAATCGAAACCCGGCAACCGAACATCAAGGTCACCACTCGTGCTGACATGGCACTGGTCCGGCTGCTGCTATGAAGCGCCAGCGCGTCGCACTGTTCGGCTCGACCGGCTCAGTCGGCCGGGCGGCATTCGACGTGATCCGACGACTGCCCGATCGATTCGAACTGGTGGCGCTGGCGGCCCGCACCTCGGCTGACGTGCTTGTCAATCAGGCTCGAGCCAGCGGTGCGTCGCGCATCGTCCTCACCGACTGGCGGGCGTATCGCCTGGCAGCCGCCCGCGCGCGCCCCCCGATAGAGCCAGGTTTCGGGCTCGATGCCCTGATTGACACCGCCGCCGGTCCGGGCGTAGACATCCTCATCATGGCAATGTCCGGCACGATGGGCGTCCTGCCGGTCCTCGCGGCATTGGAGCGCGGACGTCGCGTGTGTTTGGCAACCAAGGAAATCCTCGTCAGCTTCGGTGAAAACGTCATGGCGGCAGCCCGTCGTTACCGCGCGCCGGTGTTGCCGATCGACTCAGAGCTCTCGGCGATCCACCAGTGCATCGGCGACCGGACCGACCATGTCCGGCGGGTGTACGTCACGGCTTCGGGCGGACCGTTCTGGCGTAAGGGAGCACCTGCCCGGACAACCCTCACCCAGGCGCTGAAACACCCGACGTGGCGCATGGGCAGGAAGATCACCGTCGATTCGGCGACACTGATGAACAAAGGCCTTGAGGTCATTGAGACCTGCCGGCTGTTCGGCCTGCGACCGAACCAGGTCCATGCGGCGATCCACCCACAGTCGGTCGTCCACGGCCTGGTCGAGTTCGACGATGGTTCGACGCTTGCCCAGCTCGCCCGCCCTGACATGCGCCTGCCGATCCAGTACGCCCTGACCTGGCCGGAACGCGTACTATCCCCCGTGCAGCCGCTGGATGTCCCGCGCCTCGGGTCACTCGAGTTCCACGGCGTCGACACCGCCCGCTTCCCATGCTACCGGCTGGCACGGCAGGCGCTGGTGCTCGGGCCGGCCGGTACCTGCGTGCTCAACGCCGCCAACGAGGTGGCGGCCGATGCGTTCATTCACCACCAGCTCGACTATCACGGCATTCCGCGCGTAGTCGGCCAGGTCCTCGGCGCCTGGCGCAGGCGCTCGAGCCGAGCCGGCAAGCGGCCCGGAGTCCGCCGCCTGCTGGCAATCGAAGAATGGGCCGCGTTCCAGACTCGACAGCTTGTGGACCGAAAAAGGAGAGACCAGTGATATCATCCATACTCCTCGTGATCATCCTGATCAGCACGCTGATCATCATCCACGAATTCGGCCACCTCCTCGCTGCCAAGCTTTCCCATATCCAAGTGGAGGTGTTCTCGGTCGGCTTCGGGCCGATCCTGCTGCGGCGCCGGATCGGTGAAACCGAGTACCGTCTCTCCGCCATCCCACTGGGTGGTTTCATCAAGATGGCGGGCGAGGACGAAAAAGCCGGCCCCGCGCCCCAAGCGGCGCCGCCGCCCGGAGGCTACTCGGACAAGCCTCTCGGTATTCGTATCGCGGTCATCGCCGCGGGCCCGGTATCGAACCTGGTGCTCGGCTTCCTGTTGCTCTACATCACCTTCCAGTTCTTCGGCGCCAGCTACATGAAACCGGTGCTCAACCCTTCCCGAACCGGCCCGGCATTCACGGCCGGTGTGCGGCCGGGCGACCTGCTGCTGCAGGTCGACAACGACACCATCACCAGCTACGATGCCTTCGAAGACCGGCTCGGCCGCAGCGCCGGCCGGCAACTCAACTTGACCGTCGCCCGCGCTGGCTCAATCAGCACAATCTCCTACCAGGTCCCGGGCGACACCTGGTACGGCGCCTCCGGATCCGGTGCGGTCGTCGCTGGCGTCAAACCCGGAACACCGGCTGCACGCTTGGGGCTCGCCCCGGGCGACACCATCACCGCGCTGGCCGGTGAGGACGTGACAGGGCACGCCGACATCGTACGGCTGGTCCGCGACCGTGCCGGCCAGCGACTGCCGATTTCCTGGCACCGGGCCGGCACCGAGTTCGGCGACTCGGTCACTCCTGAACTGGGGACGGACCGCAGAACGGCCCTGCTGGGGGTGCTGGTGGAGCCGCCGGCTCGGGCGATCGATGCGCTCATCGCGCCGGTCGTCGGTCGGGTGCGCAAGGGCGGCCCGGGCGCGAAGCTGGGACTGCTGCCGGGCGATACTTTGCTCAGCGTTGCCGGCACGCCGGTAGTCTCATGGGACGACTTCGTGCGCCTGACATCGGTGCACCCCGGCGACAGAGTGGCCGTGGCCTGGTCGCGGGCCGGGCAGGTACGCACCGATTCGGTGACGCTGCTTTCCGAAACCGACCAGCTGTCAGGCGAACGCATTGGGCAGCTCGGAGTCTGGGTCGAACTGCCCAAGTTGCGCCTGTCGGTGCCCACCGCCTGCTGGCAGGCTGTCAAGCGCACCGGCTACGTAACTGTTCAGACATTTGTCATCATCTACAAGGTCATCACGCGCCAGCTAACCGCCCGGGCGATCGGCGGCCCGGTTTTCGTCGCCAAGGTCGCCTACGAGGGAGCGGGCTGGGGTGCCGAGTACTTCCTGGCGCTCTGGGCGCTGCTGTCGATCAACCTATTCGTGGTCAACCTGTTGCCCATCCCGGTTATGGACGGAGGCCGGATCGCGCTCGACCTGTTCGCCGCCATCCGGCGCCGACCTTTGTCTGACAAGGAGATGAACTGGGCCGCCAACATCGGCTGGGTGATCGTCGGGCTCATCTTTGCCTTCGCGCTGTTCAACGACATCGTCCGGCTGTTCAAGAAGTGACGATTCTCGGCTGGGCCCTGACCGACGAGAGCCGCCGGTTCATCCGCGGCTTCCCAACGCGGGGCTCGTGGCTGCTGAGACTGCCCAACTTGGAGTTCAGCCGACTGGCCGAGTTGTTGCCGCTCTCATGGACGCTCGTCTACCAGGACGAGAGAGTCGAGCCCCTCGACTTCAATCGACCGGCCGACCTGTACCTGGTCCACGCCGAGCTCGACCACGAATCGGAGGCACGCGCGGTGGTAGCCGAGCTCACCTCTGCCGGCCGGCGCTGCCTGCTGTTTGGACCGCTGCCCAGCGCCTGGGCCGACCATCCACCGTCCTGGACCGGCCCGCGCGTTGTCGGTGACATCCTGAACGCCTGGCCGGAAATCGCAGCCGACATCTCATCCGGTCGCCTCAAGGAGCTCTACCGCGCCCCGCCCGTACCCGCGCACTTTCCCTGCCGACACGGCCTTGGCCCGCAGGTAGTGATGAACACCGCCGAGCAGCGGACTTGCTTCATCCGCGGTTGCGCCTGTCCTGAGGCGGCCTGGCCGTTCTGCAGCGAGCGCCTCTACTTCGGCGACCGGCGCCTTGTCCGACCGCCGGAAGAGGCTATCGGCGAGGTGCTGAGCCTGCCGCGCAAGCACGTCCGGTTGCTCGACGAGGACGTCGCCTCGGACCCGGACTACTACGCGGCCCTGTTCCGCCACCTCTGGAACTACCACAAACACTGGACCGTCAACTCCTCGGACCGGCTTTTCGGTCATCCCGGGCTGATCCGACTGCTGGCCAAGGCCGGCACCAAGGTCGTGATCCTCAACGAGTCTTTCCTGGCGGGCCGGGTCGACGCGGTTGCCCGCGACCGGCAGACGCTGCGCCGGCTCTACCGCCGCGTTAAGTACCTGCAGGCGCGCAGGATGCTCGTCGGTGCCCGCATCCTGGTCCGGGTCGACTCGTCACCCGCGCCCGACTACCGGGCCATCGCCACGGCTATCCGTCGAATCGACATCGACTTCGTCGAGCCGCGCTTCATTGCCGGCAGCGCGGACGGGACGCTGAAGACCGTGCCCGCCCCCTACCGGCCAATGGTCGACGTCAGCGAGCCGGCCTGGGTGAAGAACGATTTCTATTCCATGGGAGCGATACTCAACCGGCTGGCGCGCCGTCCGCGGCGCGTGGGCTTCTACACTACCAGTCGGTACATGATGCCCTACAGCTTCGCGTACCGGCAGGACTACCTGGAGGCTATCTGCTGACTTCCGCTGCTGGTGGACCGGTCAACACGAGCCGGTCGCTGTGATTCGATAGCTACGGCACGGGTTGAACCCGTGCGACTTCCGGCACCAGTTCCTTGAGCTTCCGCTCGACCGACACCGCCATCGTCATCGCCGAGAATGGACAGCCGGCACACGCCCCGGTCAGCCGGAGACTGACGACCCCGTCGTCAGCAACGCCCACCAACTCGATGTCGCCACCGTCCGCCTGCAGCAGCGGCCTGATCTCACGGTCCAGTACTTCCCGGACACGATTCCTGATCTCATCGGTCATTCTTCCTCCTGGACCTGTGCCGGCTCCGCGTCCGGCTCCGACTCGTCAGCCTTGATCAGCCACCGGCTGATGTCCTCGTCCGGCAACGCCTTAACCTTGAGCTCGGTTTCCCCGCAGCTGACCTTGACAGACTGCCCGGCCGGCGCGTCGCTGTAGCGCGCACAGATGCGGGCCGCGGTTTCGATATCCTTCTTGGTTCTCTTGCGGCTGCGCAGCAACACAACCGGCCCCATGACTCCGACCGGTCGGCACAGGACGTCGCCATCCAATACGAACGTCTCCAGCAGGCTGTTCTCGCCCTCGTTTCGACCGACTACCACCCGGGCACCGCTCTCCAGTCTGAGATGACGGCCATGGTTGAGCAGTGCGATATCGGTCGGCGTAAACTCATCGGCCTTGATAGCGTCGCGCACGCGGGCAGCGAAGTTCTTGTCGGCCAGGAGGCAGCCACCCGCGGGAGGCGCGTAGTCGAGCACCCCGAATTCGGCGGCCAGGCGGATCTGGCGCCGCCGGCCGTGCCCCTTGATGTCCAGCAATCGCTCGCGGCGCACCAGCCCGGTCAACTCGGGTATCGTCGGCTCCAGCAGCTTGGCGGACAGCGGCCGCAGCAGGCGACCGTTCATCTTGCTGATCGTCTCGAGCAGCTTGAGCGAACGCTTGTTCTGGCAGTGGGCGCGCTGCCCGATAACCTCGCCGGTAAAAACGAAGTCCGCCTTGAGCTGCATGGCCAGCTCGCGCGCCTTCACCAGCATGTAGGCGATGCAGTCGACGCACGGCGCGAGGTTACGCGAGTAACCATGCTTGGGCGCGCGAACCATGTCAAGGTAGTCATCGCCGACGTCAACCGACACCAGGTTCGCCCCGGCGACTTCGGCCAGTGCCTGCAACCGCTCCGGCTCTGCCGGACGCCCGGGAGCGGCGAACGGCACCCGGAAGTGCAGGGCGATGACCTCGACGCCCTGCTCGCTCATCAACTTGCTGGCCAGGATGCTGTCGAGTCCACCTGAGAACAAGCCGACCGCCTTCGACCTCTTACTGGAAATCATCGGGTGATAGTTGCCTTATGGTACGTTGAGCTGCTCAACAGACGGGGTTGCCTGCCCTGGGTGACGTCTGCAGAGCGCCCGTTCCAACACTGCTAATTCTACCGGGTCGCCAACCACTGTCAAGACGTCGCCGGACGAGACGCATCGCTGACCAGACTGCCTGCTTCAGGCGGCGCTGCCCAATCGTCTTGACTATCCTGCCGCAACCGCTAGCATACACCAGGTTTCGGGGCGTAGCGCAGTTGGTTTAGCGCACCAGCTTGGGGTGCTGGGGGTCGCCAGTTCAAATCTGGTCGCCCCGACTGAGACCGAGGCCGTTGCCGAGACGGTGACGGCCTCTCGCGTTCTCCGGACTCGGCCCGGTTCGACTCGCCGACAGCTCCCTGTACAGAGCTGCACCTGATGGTGCGCCGCCAGTCAGGTCGCCGCCGTGCCGACCAAGCGTCCGGCCCGCGCCCACCGGACGGCTGCTTGATTGTTGTTCGCCTTTCCCTAAGATACGCCAATGCTCGGACTGCTCATCCTGGCGCTGGCCGCCCAGGCCCCGGACACCGGCACTGCCGACATCGTCTACTACGGGGGCAAGCTGGTGCGCTTCCTGGCCAAGACCGAAACAGTCGTACTTCTTGACTCCGCCTGGGTGAAGTACCGCGATATGACGGTGTTCTCGGACTCGATCCACTACGACGTCAAGCTCCACCGCCTGACCGCCCACGGCGACGTGCTGTTCAGCTCTTCGGACCAGAACATCGACGGCACGTTTCTGGCGTACGACATCGACACCCGCAAGGGCTTCATGCGCACCGCCCGCACCGAGGTCGAGAACGGCTTCTTCTTCGCCCGCGAGGTCTGGCTGGTCGACGAGCGCGTGCTGAACGCGCGCTCCGGTTCGTACACCACCTGCGACCGGGAACACCCGCACTACGCCTTCACCGGCCCGCGGGTCAAGCTGTTCATGGACGACATCGCCATCGCCGAGCCGGTGGTGTTCCGGTTGTTCAACGTGCCGCTGCTCGCCGCGCCGTTCTGGCTGGTGCCGGTCGCCTCCAGGCGCAAGTCCGGGCTGATGAGCTTCAAGGTCGGCAACGAGCAGACCCAGGGCTGGTACGCCAAGAACCTCGCCTACTACTGGGTCATCAACGACTACGCCGACGCGACCTTCTACTGCGACGTGATGAGCAAGAAGGGCATCCAGCCCCGGCTCGAGGCGGTGTACATCGTCAACCCGTACGCCCGGGGGTCGCTCCAGGGCAGCTACATCAAGGAGTGGGACACCGGCGCCCAACGCTACGTGCTCAACGCAAGCCACACTTCGAAGTTCTTCTTCGGCACCAACCTGTCGGCGATGGCCGACCTGCAGTCCGACGCCAGTTACGCGCCCGAGTACGGCGAGGAGACGTTCGACTGGCTGAAGCCCGACATCCGCTCCTCGGCCGAGCTGACCCGCGGCCTGTTCCGCGCCGGCTCAATCTCGGCCCTGGTCTCGACCCGAACCGAGTTCTCGCAACACCGGCGCAGCGCCTACCTGCCCCGGGCCAGCCTGCGCTTCGGCACCCTGCGCCTGCCCCTGCGCTGGAACGCCGCGCCCAGCCTGTCCTACGAGAACTCACTCTGGACCTACTCGGACTCGCTCGACGTCGACACCAGCCACACCAGCCGGCAGCAGGCCGGCGCCAACCTGTCGCTGTCCAGTCCCCAGTATTCGCTCGGACCGGCCGGCGACCTGTCGGCCTCGGCCGGGCTCGGTCTCTCGGACACCCGCTCGCGCACCGACGGCGTCGCCGCGCCGGTCTCAGACCCGTTGACCACTTCGCTAGGCACCCAGCTCGCTCAGAAAGTCGCCGGCGCAGTGAACCTCTACGAGGACCTGTCCTTCAACCGCAGCGACGACCTGGTCGACTCGGTCGCAGCGCCGCCCGCCTACCGCGCCGCGCTTTCGGCCAGCATGTCGCTCTTCAAGGTCATCGGCATCGAGGCGGCCGGGATGCACGGCGTTCTTCATACCGCCCGGCCCGGCATCGGCCTCGGATACCAGCCCAAAGTAGAGAGCGCCGGCTTCTTCGGCCGGGTCCGCGGGCTGACGCCGCAGGTGGCGGACGTCACCTTCGGACTGCAGAACGGCTTCGAGGCCAAGGTCGGCGCGGAGAGGACCAAGTTCGACCTCGGCCGCTTCGACCTCTCCTCCTCCTACGACCTCGTCGCCCGCCACCTCGCCCCGCTGCGCGCCAACCTCGGGGTCCAGCCGCTGCAGGCGCTCAAGAACCTCAACCTGCGGCTCGACGGCTCGGCCGGGTTCGACTTCGACTCGCTCAGACTCAGGGACGACTACGGCCTGACGACGACGCTCGGCTGGAACCAGCGTTTCCCGCTGGGCCGCGCCCCGGCGCCGGCGGACTCTGGCTCGGACTCGGTCGTCGACGCGCGGCCGGCAATCGACGTCCGGCTCAGCGCCAACCACAACCTGACGAAGCAGAACAACATGATTACCGGCTCCTGCGTGCTCGCGGTGCCGGGCTGGAACCTGACCGTTTCGAACTTCGGCTACAACTTCGCCAATCGCCAGATAACCGACTACAGCCTGAGCCTCCTGAAGGACCTGCACTGCTGGGAGGCGCTGGTCACCTTCAACCGGCTGGGCACGCGCTGGAAGTACGACTTCGAGGTGCGCATCAAGAAACTGCCCGACGTCAAATTCGGCAAGAGCACTTTCCGGCCGTTCCTGCCTGAGTGACCCCGGAAGCCGCACGCCCCAGGCCCCGCGCCGGCATGACGCAGCCGCTGTACCTGGCATCGACGTCGCCCCGCCGGCGGGAGATCATTGAGTCAATCGGGCTGAGGTTCCGCGTCCTTGCCCCCGCCGCCGACCCGCCGCCCGACGACGGCGCGACGCCGGAGCGGCACGCGCTGGACTCCGCCCTTGCCAAGGCGCTGTCGGTCCGCCGCCGGGTCAGGACCGGCTGGATTGTCGGCGTGGACACGGTCGTCGCCCTGCGCGGTTCGATCCTCGGCAAACCGGCCGACCGCGACGACGCCCGCCGAATGCTCAAGGCCCTGTCCGGCCGCACTCACCGCGTCATCTCCGGCGTGGCGGTGGTCCGCAGACCCGGCGACCGCGTCTTCTCTGCTACTGAGACCTCGCTGGTCCGCTTCCGCCGCCTGGCGGACCGTGACATCGGCAGCTATCTCAACACTGACGAGCCCTATGACAAGGCCGGCGCCTACGGCATCCAGGGTCGCGCCGGCCGGTTCATCTCGTCTGTCACCGGCTCCTACCTGAACGTCGTCGGCCTGCCGGCCCTGACGATGCTGCGGTTGCTGGTGGCTGCTGGTTACCGGCTCTGAAGCCGGCTACGGCGTGGTCTTCTGCACGAAGAGCGTGATGCCCTTGTCGAGCTTGTCGGACCGGTTGTCGACGACGATGTTGTACCAGGCGGTACCGCCGACCACCGTGTCGAAGCTGTCCTCCTCGGCGTTTGTCCGGCTGACCAGCGCCTCGTAGGTCAGCCGGCCGAGCCAGCGCTGGAAGTTGGAGTCGTCGAGCACCAAGAAGCCAATTCTGCCCGTGTCCGCGGAAAAAGTCCCCTTGATGCGGTAGCCGAGCCGGAGGCTGTCGCGCCACGACCGGAAACCGTCCGCCCGCACCGCGCCCGCGTAGGACAGCACGGTACCCGTGACCTTGGTCACCTTGACCACCACGCTGTCAATCGTCACGTTGTTGTCCCGGTCGGTGACCCAGCCCCGGACGACCGCCGGGCCCGACGACTCGGGTGCGTACCAGCGCACCAGGTTGACCGAATCCCAGCCGAGCCGGCCCCGGTCACAGGACCAGGCGTAGGTTATCGGCTCAAGGTTCCAGTCCCAGGCGTCGCACTGGTAGTCGGTGCTGTCGTTCGCCGGGACGATGCTGTCGCCCCAGATGCGGTTGATGGTCGGCGGGCCCGTGGTCTTGCACCCGGGCGCGGCCAGCAGCACCAGCGTGGCGACGGCAAGTAATCGCGGGAACACCTGACTCAGTGTAGCCGATTGTCATGCTGCTTTCAAGCCGGCGCGGCCCGAAGAACGCGGGCCCGGCGCAACGCCGGGCCCGCAGGTAGAACCGTTGGGCTATCGCAACCAGGGCAGGTACGAGGAGACTTTCAGCACCAGCCCGAGCACGACAATCGACACCATCGACTGGAGCTTGAGCAGGATGTTGAGCGACGGGCCGGACGCGTCCTTCAGCGGGTCGCCGACCGTGTCGCCGACCACGCCTGCCTTGTGCGCCGGCGAGCCCTTGCCGCCGTAGTTGCCCTTCTCGATGAACTTCTTGGCGTTGTCCCAGGCCCCGCCCGAATTGGCCGAGAAGATGGCGAGGCAGAATCCCGCAGCCAGCCCGCCGACCAGGAACCCGGCCACACCGTCGACGCCGAGCAGCAGGCCGACCACAATCGGGGCGATGATCGCCATCAGCGACGGCGCGATCATCTCTTTCTGCGCGGCCTTGGTGCAGATGAGCACGGCGTTGGCGTAATCGGGCTTAGCCTTGCCCTCCATCAGGCCCGGTATCTCCTTGAACTGGCGCCGGACCTCGGTGACGATGCCGGATGCGGCCCGGCCGATGGCCCGCATCACCATCGACGACACGCCCATCGGCAGCATCGCGCCCAAGAATACACCGGCGATCAGCCGCGGGCTCATCAGGGAGAACCCGAATGAATTCAGACCCGCGATCATCTTCTGAGCCTGCTCCGGGCTGAAGAAGCGCGGCGCCATGACGGCTATCTGGTCACGGTAAGCGGCCACCAGCGCCAGCGCGGTCAGCGCCGCCGAGGCGATGGCAAACCCCTTGCCCGTCGCCGCGGTGGTGTTGCCCAAGGAGTCGAGCGCGTCGGTACGCTCGCGGACGAACGGCTCCTGGTGGGTCATCTCGGCGTTGCCGCCGGCGTTGTCCGCCACCGGGCCGTAGGCGTCGGTCGCCAGGGTGATGCCCAACGTCGAGAGCATCCCGACCGCCGAGATGCCGATGCCGTACAGCCCGAGGCCCGGGTTCGAGGCGCCGCCGGCCATGTAGTAGCTGGTGATGATGGCGACCGCCACGGTGATGACTATCGGGATGGTCGAGTTCATGCCCACCGCCAGGCCTTCGATGATCACGGTAGCCGGCGACGTCTTGGCTTCGTTGGCAATGCCCTGCACCGGTTTGTAGGTGTCGGAGGTGAAGCGCTCGGTGAAGTATCCGACTATTACGCCGGCCAGCAGGCCGGAGAGAATCGACCAGTAGACCTGTATATGGCCGGGCAGCAACCAGCGCACCACCAGGAACCCGAGCACGGCCGACAGGATGGTCGCGCCGTAGGTGCCGCGCCGCAGCGCCGCCAGCAGCACCGACTGCTCGGCCTTCTCGCCGGCCCGAACCAGGAAGCTCCCCAAGATCGAAGAGATGATCCCGACCCCGGCCAGTACCATCGGCAGCAGCAGGCCGTTGATGCTGGTGACGTCGCCGAACGCGGAGAAGGCGACGACTGACAGCGCCATCGACGCGACGATGGAATCGACGTAGGACTCGTAGAGGTCGGCGCCCATGCCCGCGATGTCGCCGACGTTGTCACCGACGTTGTCGGCGATGACCGCCGGGTTGCGCGGGTCGTCCTCCGGGATGCCCGCCTCGACCTTGCCCACGAGGTCCGCGCCGACGTCCGCCGCCTTGGTGAAGATGCCGCCGCCCACGCGGGCGAACAGCGCCTGCGACGACGCGCCGATACCGAACGCGATCATTGCCGAGGTGATGGCGGTCAGCCGCTCGACCGTCGGCAGGTTAGCGTAAACCGCGTTCAGGATAAGATACCAGACCGACAGGTCGACCAGCCCGAGCCCGACCACGGTCAGGCCCATCACCAGACCCGAGTTGAAGGCCACGCGCAGGCCCGAGTTCAGGCTCTGCTTCGCGGCCCAGGTCGTCCGGGCGCTCGAACGGACGCCCACCGACATGCCGATGAACCCCGACAAGCCGGAGAAGAACCCGCCGGTCAGGAAGGCAAACGGCACGAACCAGGTCTGCAGGCCCACCGCGGCCAGCACGCAGAGCAGCACGAACACGATGCCGAAGAACAGGATGACACCCTTGTACTGCTGCTTCAGGTAGGCCATCGCGCCGACGCGCACCGCCTTGGCCACTTCCTTCATCGGCTCGGTACCCTCGCTCCGCTTCATGTTCTGCAGGGCGAGTATCAACGCGGTGACCAGCGCCACGACGGCGCCGCCCGGCGCTATCCAGAATATCGGACTGACGTTCATGAAGGCTCCTTTCGCCTGCCCGCCGGCCGTCGGCCGCCGACACACAGGCAGTTGTTGTTTCTTAAGCGGAGCGTAAGTCTATGCAGCCTGAGGCAGTCGTCAACCCCGGCCTGCGGGCACGACAGCCGGTGTTGACAGACGGCCCT
>JAEAMF010001777.1_pt1 | contig 13934 bp, 14 predicted proteins | sample 8958721 | NCBI WGS metagenome assembly JAEAMF01 (sample SAMN16933255, study PRJNA681124) | bioreactor sludge metagenome | isolation source: anaerobic bioreactor treating anionic surfactant - SDBS | place: India: Bengaluru | collected 2019-02-28
CTCATCCTGAAAAAATCAGAAGCTTGATCGATGAACATCGGGTATAGAACCGCAACGATCCCGAACGGAGGGGTATTCAATGAGCTTTCTTGGCCTCTGCCTGACGTCTCCTGCGCTCTTCACCGGCCCGGGCGAGGGCCTCGCGGTTGCCGTCGTCGACACACATGAAATGGTCCCGCCAATCGTCGTTGTCCCAGTGAAAAGGGGTCTGGACGGTGGTTCGCGGCATCCAGGCCCTACCCAAGAGGTCCAGGGCCATCCCCACAATCGCGCTCTGCATCGGCACATCCCACGGCTTGCCGCAGGGATTCCCCAGCGGAAAATCCGTAAAGACGAAGCGGGCAACGCCGCATTCCTCGACAATGTCCCGCGCACTGCCGAGCACCACCGTGGGGATTCCGTTGCTCTCCAGGTGCCGCGAAACCAGACTCACGGTCTGGTGACAAACGGGTCAGAGGCCGGCGAGCAGCACGGCATCCACACCGTCCTGCCGGCACCATGCGAGGATTTGGGGGGCGTGGCGTTGAATCGTGTTGCTTTGGCTGTAATCGGTGGGTACGCCGTAGAAGCGGGGCGACAACGACCCGATGCGGCCTGCGGCGGCCATCTCACTCAAACGGTTCAGAGGCAGAAAGCTATCGACATCGTCGGTATGGGTGGCCTGTTTGTCCCAGGACAGGTCATCGGTGCGCATGCGCGTTGGGGCCGGACTTGACGGCGCTGCATAAAGCTCCCTTATCGGCATGAGCAGCCCGGGCTGATTACGCTGTGCGGTGGTCACCAATCCCACCCGGCACTGGGCGAGGGGTTTCTTCAATGTGCTGAAGGGCACCTCGTCATAGTGGGGCCAGGCATAGGGACGTTCGTAGCCCTGGGCGGCATAATATTCGCGACTGCGATCGATGTAACTGACAAAGGTGCGGCAAGAAACCGTGCGATCCATTCTCTCCTCCTCGAACCAATTTCAAATGGCCTTGTTCACGACCACACACCGTTGAAAGCCAACGCATGAAGAGGGTTCCTATGGTATTCTGCACTCATGGCATACTCCCGATAATGGCTTAGTGGAATGCAACCTTCGATCCCTGGGTTTTTGAAGTCGAATTTTTTCCGGGCAGTGCCGATCGCTATGACCTTTTCGAACCGCCCTCCTTTTTATTGGCCTTTCTGCTTTTCCTTTTGGCTTTTTTTGTCTTGGCTTTTTCCTCGGCCAGTACACTCCGTTTCAAGCCGTCGATATAGTCATCGTATGTCATGTTCTTTTTTCGCCGAGACCTCAACCATTGCCCTATCGCAAAGCTTATGAGGCAGGCAACCGATACAATGATCCATCCTTCTGCGGTTTTGGGGAAAATATCCATTCTTTGCACTATTCCTGCTTTATTTTTTCCGGTTGGACGACATCTTTCCTGGCCGGGATCATGTCTGCAGGGCAGGAAATCTTTCCCAATCAAACATTTGGATTCATCACTCAGGAATGGATTGAAAAACCGTGCAAACAGGCTTCTTCGGACATCGTGTCAGACAGAAATCCAAGGGCGCTTTCTGTTTGATCAACTCGGTCCACTGTTTTGTAGTCCTCGTGTCGCCATAGGATATCCCCATCCCTTTCAAAATGAGATGATCCCATTTCCGGACAGATTCTTCACTTCCCTGAGGACTCCGGCATTGATCCCCTTGGAGATCGATACAGGAACGGCAGAGGTCATCCACTCCTTCGGACACTTCCAATAAAACATGATCTTCTTTCTGAAGCAAATCCTTCATTCTCTGTTCAGCCAGTCGATACACCTCTCCCCGTTCCGGGAACTCGATCTGTAAAAATCTGAGACAAAAAAGATGATGGGGGCGAATTTTAATTTTTTCCATGATTCCCCTTTTTGCAAACGATATTTAGCAATTCCTCCGGGCACGAATTCGGAATGACGGATCGATGCTCGTCATCGACAAGTCTCATAAAAGTTCTGTTTTCTCCACAGAATAATATGCTGAGAACGCGAAAACTCATCTGCTCGCAGTCAATTTCATTATACGTCAGTATTTTATAAGGGTCGATGTCATCCGTATCGAAATTTTTTCTGATATAGTCCCTCGCCTCATCAGATAACAAAACGCTGTTCCACAATTTGATCTTGCCGGACGAATAAACAACCGATTCCTTATCATAGTAAAATTTGGAGTCATCCTCCTGTTCGCAATAGAACAGTGTCTCTTCACCGAACAAATTCCCGGCAAAGAAAATGGAGATGATCACGATGTAAAAAACCATGATCCAAGACTTTGGTTTTTCCATATTTCTCCACCTCGAAAAAGTTGAAAGCAAAACCTCTCTCCAACATCCCTTTGGTTACATTTCAATGTGAGTCAATGGGCCCATACGGTCGGATGCCTACTTCTGGATCAGCTCCTCGACAACCTTATAGATCCCGGACGTGAACTGATCTGCGGCGCCCTCAATCTTGCTCGGGTATCGGTTGATAAAAACGACGATCGTTGCGCCGTTTCCCCCGGGTTGAGTATACGCCGAACTGTTATAGCCGGTGATCTCCCCGGAGTGTCCGATAAATACCCCTCCGTTCATGACGCCAAGTCCGTAGCCGGAGGTATTGGGAGACGCAAAAGTCAACTGCTCCGTGTGCATTTCCGGGCTTAGCAGCCTTCCACTCGCCAATGCCTGCAACCAGGTCTTGATGTCCATCAGCTTAGAGATCGCAGCCGACACGATACATGCGCTGCCGATTGTCTCTGCGCCTGATTAACATTCGACTCTGCCTTGCGTCACCGTCAAGGCCGGGCCGATTTCGATAGACAGATAGCGGCCTTTCTTGAAACTTCCCGAATTGGCCACCAATGTGCCTTGAAACGGTTCGATTCCAAACGCTTCGTGAATATGTCCGCAGAGGCATAAAGCCACTTTTTTTTCAAGAAATGCCTTGACGCTGTGACTTCCGCCTCGAAGGCCGATGAATGACCTGTCGCGGACTCCGCGGGGCGGAACGTGCGAGACCAGAACGACTTGGGAAGCCTCCCGCACCTGCTCATATCCAGTCCGGAGTGCATGGCCGATTTCTTCCTCGGAGTACACGGTCGGTGTACGAATGGGTGTCGGCGAAGACCCGCCGATGCCGAAGAATCCTATCCCGTTGATCATCCGGCCTTTGCCGTGCAGACTGATCCCTTTTTCTTCGAGATATTCTTTGACTTCCAGGCGATCCCAGTTGCCATGAACCGCAAGAATGCGGTTGGAATACTGTTCAATGCAGGCAAGGATGTCGGCAGCTTCCGATCGCGTTTTCGTGCGGGTGATATCCCCGGCAACCAAGACCAAGTCCGATTCCCGGATCAGCGCCGCTGCATGTTCGATCGGCTTTGTGGCGCCGTGGATGTCACTGACGGCAAAAAGCCTCATTCCATTCTCCGTTCTTGAACGATCGGTTACGTACCGCTTTTTCAATGGAAAATGCAACCGAAAATCCCTCCAGGGCTATGAAATCTTGCAGTCCGGAGGGCGCCGAAAACACTATTAACCCTGGCCTTTTTCTCCTTCCCCTCCCGGATAAACCGGCCGCCATGGGTTGATGTCGCTATTTATATAAGGCTTTCCAACAAAGGACATCTTGCGATTTGGAGCGACCGGTAGTAATGAATGCATGGAACCTCATTCAAGGAGGAAAGATCATGCCGAAGAAGAAGAAAATGACCATCGCGGATTTCAAAAAATTCAAACAGGAGGGAAGAAAGTTCAGTTTTGTTACAGCCTATGATTACACCACCGCGTCCATTGTAAACGACAGTGATGTCGAAATCATATTGGTCGGCGATTCGCTGGGGATGATTATGCTCGGTTATTCATCGACAACGCCGGTAACCATGGAAGACATGATCCACCACATCAGGCCCGTTGTGAAGGGTGCGCCGGACACATGGGTTGCGGGCGACATGCCTTTTGGCTCCTACCAGGAAAGCGACGAACAGGCGGTTCACAACGCGATTCGCCTGATTAAGGAAACCGGATGCGACTGCATCAAGCTCGAAGGCGGCGTCGAAATGGTTTCACGGATAAAGGCCATCGTGAAAGCGGGCGTGTTGGTGATGGGTCATATTGGTCTTACGCCGCAGACGGCAACGGCTTTGGGCGGTTTCAAGGTTCAGGGCGGAACGCCTGAAAGCGCAAGGAAGCTCATGGATGACGCGAAAGCTCTCGAAGCCGCGGGCTGCTTCTCGATGGTCATCGAGTGCGTGCCCAGCATTGTGGCAAAAGCCGTCACGGAAGCCGTAAGCATCCCCGTGATGGGAATCGGCGCCGGCCCTCACGTCGACTGCCAGGTGCTGGTCACTCAGGATCTTCTCGGAATGTACGGTGATTTCAAACCGAAGTTCGTCAAACAGTTCGCGCAGGTCAGAAAGGTAATGGTTGACGGCCTCAACGAATTCCACAGGGAAACCATCGAAGGCAAATTCCCTTCGCCTGAATATTCATTCAATAAAGACGTTGATCTGAGCAGATTGTATTAAAGAGGAGGCTCGGGACTATGTATATGGGGTCCGAGATCGCAGAGACATGAAGATTGCCGTCCTCGGCGCCGGCGCCATGGGATCCCTCTACGGCGCCAAATTATCGGCAAACGGCAAAAATGAAGTGCATCTCATCGATGTCTGGAAAGAGCATATCGATGCCGTCAACTCGAACGGTCTCCAGATGGAAGAAGGGGGCGATGTGCTCTTGTATGAAACTCTCAAAGGGCACACATCGTCGGAAGAAACCGGGGTGTGCGATCTGGTCATTGTGTTCGTTAAGTCTACCGTAACGAAGACGGCCGTGGAAAGCAATGCGGCGGTCTTCGGCCCGAACACCGTTGCCCTTACACTCCAGAACGGCTTGGGCAACATCGAGCAAATCAGCAGCGTAATCGGCGCGGAGCGGGTCATCGCAGGCACGACGGCCCACGGGGCAACCATGCTTTCTCCGGGAAAGATCCGCCATGCGGGCAAAGGAAAAACGATTATCGGCGAACTCGGCGGATATGAAAGCGACAGAATCAGAAAGATGGCCGAGGTGCTGGAAGATGCGGGAATGGAAACGGTGATTTCCGGAAATGTTTTGGGGCTTGTGTGGGATAAACTGTTGGTGAATGTCGGGATCAATGCCCTGACCGGGATAACGAAACTTTACAACGGGCAGCTTCTGGATTATCCCGAAATTGAAGAGCTGCTGGAAAAGGCCGTTTCCGAGGGTGTTGCCGTTGCAAGGGCCAAAGGCATCCGCTTAGGGTTCGATGATCCGGTTGCGCATACGAAGGATCTCTGCAGGGCAACCGCTGCCAACAAGTCATCCATGTTGCAGGACATCTTAAACGGCCGGCAGACCGAAATTGAAATGATGAACGGCGCAATCGTGCGCGAAGGGAAAGCATTGGGAATAGAAACGCCCGTCAACCTCGCTCTGACGAACCTCATTACATACCTGTCCAGGAAGAAGAAATAAGCCCGCCCTGCATTTCAGTGCAACTCAGCCAAGAAAATAACGCAACAGATAAAAGTAGCCCAGGCCAAAAGCAAAAAGGAGTAAAGAGGGCAGCCATAACAATCGATATGCGCGATGGAGGCTGCAGGAAAAGTATTGATTTGTGAGGATAAAACAAAGATGAAGCGGTGAAAATAACCCGCTGATGAAACCGCTCGCCATGGCAAGCATGACATACGACATCATAAATGGATCCTCGCCATAGGATTGAATCAAGAGAATCAGGATAGGGAAAGTGCTGCCTACAAAAGCGATGGTGATCCCCGTCACAAGGTTGACAAGAAAGGGCAGCAGGATCGTAAGCCCTAAAAGCGGCACATGCAGGGCTTTAAACTCCTGGCTGATGATGGCCACGGCATGGCAGTCTTCCAGCATTCCTTTAAAGACCAGAATCGCGATGACCATATACATCATGTTGAGGAGGCCGGGATTGGTCAAAATCTTGAGAATATCCGTTTTCGGCCAATGGTTTTCATGCCAGATCCAGGCAATGGCCATGAGCAGGGCCGTGATGAGACCGATTTCCTTCGAGACGGTCCAACCGGGAAACATCCAGGATAAAAGGATGCCCATCCCGAGACCGAAGACAATCACGAAAAGAATCGGAGACAATTCTCTTAAAAAGGGCGTCAAGGGAGGTCTGGCGTTTCCCTGAACTTGACCCTTTCGAACCCGCCCGTTTATGTCACGGATGGATAAATAGCCCAATAATGCGGCCATGACGGTAAAGGGCAACATGGTGAAAACGAAAGACCATAAATTGAGGCCCGCGAGAGCCGTTGCCAAAAGGACACCCGGATACAATGGCCACCAGTACTCCCAGATATGGCGGTACCAGTAATTGATAAAACTCATTTTTTCAGCGGTCATTTGCATGGCTGTCCCGAGCTCTTTCACCATCGGGGCGGAGAATACCGCCCCTCCCGGCATAGGCAGCAAGCCGATGAGGGCGGGAAACATGGCGAGATTCAAGATGGGTCGGGAGATGAGCCCCCGAAAACGCATCAGAAGCCTTTTCATCTGGCCGACGGTTTCCATGGTGTTGCTGAGCACCAGAATGAGCGATACGACCACGGCAAGGGACAGGGTTTTCGGGGAAAGGATGGACGACACCAAAGATTGCAGCATCTCTTTGAGTTCCATACCAAAAATCAATCCTATGAATCCGGCGCCGATCATGAACGCGTTTCCAAGGGACAATTTTTTTCGGATGGCCATCAAGACGAAAACAAAAACGACCATGACCTTGATGACTGCCGGTATGGATTGCAAAATAGCCATTTTGAGAATCCCTCACGTCTAATGGTGAGGGACTCTCTTAGCAAAACAAGGAAATGAATTCAAGAAACATCCTTCGATATACGGGCTGAAAGTGAAAAGCCCATCCGGAGCAGGACGATTCCCGGTAGGACTGTCCGCCGTCATCCAAACTGTTCAATCACAATTTTCTCAAAAACGGGGTGAAGAAGGTATAAATGATCTTTCATCCGTCCGTTCGGAATTATTCCTTGACAGATCAATATGTCCATTTTAAACGAATGCAAAAAGGAAGGGGTTTTTATCATGATAGATTTCAGCTTAAGCAAAGAACAAAAAGCGCTGCAGGAGTCGGCACGAAGTTTTACACAGCAAGAGATCACTCCGGTGGCCCTCAAGTATGACAAAGAACCATTCATTCCGGATCAGATTTTAAAAAAGGCCCATGCCGCGGGTCTGATGAACATGACCATTCCAAAGGAATACGGAGGTCATGGCATGGGGTTGGTTGACGCGTCCCTGATCACCACAGAACTTCACGCAGGGTGCGCCGGGATCGGTGGAATGATCGGCATCAATTCTCTGGCGTGCGGCCCCCTCTTGGTCGGTGGATCGGACGAACAGAAGCGTCAGTTTCTCACCCCCCTCTGCGAGTCGGGAAAGACGGCATCATTCGGATTGACGGAAAGAGAGGCCGGTTCCGATGCGGCAAGTGTAAAGACAAAAGCGGTACGCAAAGGCGACGAGTATGTCTTAAACGGGCAAAAATGTTTCATTACCGGCGCCAGCTACGCCACGTTTTACACCATCTTCGCAACCACCGATCCTTCGAAAGGCGCAAAAGGAATCACCGCTTTCGTGGTGCCGCGCGAGACCCCCGGCGTTTCCATCGGCAAGGTGGAAGATAAAATGGGAATGCGCGCGTTGAATGTTGCCGAAGTCAATCTTGAGGATGTGGTTGTCCCCGCCAAAAATGTTTTGGGTTCAGAGGGACAGGGATTCAAGATTGCTATGGAAACCCTCAATGAAGGCCGTATCAACATTGCCTCTACGGCACTGGGCATTGCGAGATCCGCCTTGGAGGAGTCTGTAAAATATGCAAAAGAAAGGATTCAGTTCGGCAAAGCGATCGGCAGTTTCCAATCCATCAGTTTTCTGCTTGCGGATATGGCCGCGGCGGTCGATGCTTCCAGACTGCTCACTTGGTATGCCGCTTCCCGATGTGATCAGGGATTGCCCTTTGTACGGGAATCTGCACAGGCAAAACTGTTTGCGTCGGATACGGCCATGTGGGTCACCACCAACGCCGTGCAAATCCATGGCGGCTATGGATACATTAAAGAATACATGGTCGAAAAGCTGATGCGTGATGCCAAACTGACGCAGATTTATGAAGGAACCAACCAGATTAACCGCATCGTGGCGGGTGGCGCCTTGATGCGATAATTCCAGCCGGGTGTATCGGATTGCATTGATGGAATGAAAACGGAGGACATCTGCCGGAATCGGCAGACACCGGGTTGTAGAGAAGGAGAAGGATAAAAACGCCGCCCCATCCGAAGTTGGGGCGGCACTGAAGATTTCCTCGAACATCTACAGAACGATCCTTACCCCCTCATCCTCTCATGCAACCGTGTGTACCGTTTCTGTGTTTTGTTGTTCCGGACCGCAATCGCCATCGCCTTTTTGGTGCCGATCATCACGACAAGCTTTTTCCCGCGGGTGACGCCGGTATACAGCAGGTTTCGCTGAAGCAGGATGTAATGCTGTGTCAGAATGGGAATCACTACTGCCGGGTACTCGGAACCTTGTGATTTGTGTATGGACAGCGCATAGGCATGGACGAGCTCGTCCAATTCTGAATAATCGTAAGCCACCTCCCGGTCATCCATGATTACGACGATCTCCTGCTCCTCCCGATCGATCCGGACAATCCTGCCGATATCCCCGTTGTAGACTTCCTTGTCGTAGTTGTTTGCGATCTGCATGACCTTGTCGTTAACCTTGTAGAGCCTTCCAAAGCGGCTGACACCCTGGTCGCCCGGATTCAGGGCGTTTTGAAGCTCGATGTTCAGATTGGACGCCCCGACGATGCCCCGATGCATGGGTGTGAGCACCTGGATGTCGTCAATCGCGTCGAACCCGAATCTCTTGGGAATCCTCTCTTTGACCAGGCTGATGATCAGCTCCATGACTTTTCGGGGATCTTCCTGCTCGATGAAATAGAAATCGCTTGTCTCGTCCCGGGAACTCGTCAGGTTCGGCATCTTCCCCTCATTGATCCGGTGGGCGCCGACGATGATCGAACTTTCCCTGGCTTGCCGGAAAATCTCATTCAATTCGACCACGGGAACGGTTTGAGATTCGATGAGGTCTCGCAGAACATTGCCGGCGCCGACGGAGGGGAGCTGGTTGACGTCCCCCACCAGGATTAGGGTGGCATTGGCCGGAACGGCCTTCAGAAGATGGTGCATCAACAGGGTGTCGATCATCGAGGCTTCATCGATGATCAGAAGGTCGCAATCCAGCGGCGAATCCCCGTCCTTCTGGAATCCTCCTTTCCTCCTGCTGTATTCGAGCAGGCGATGGATGGTCTTGGCCTCATGACCGGTGGCCTCCATCATCCTCTTGGCGGCCCGCCCGGTGGGGGCGGCCAGCAGGATCCCGGCCTGGATGCCGGAGAAGATCCTGAGGAATGCGTTGATGATGGTCGTCTTGCCCGTCCCGGGGCCTCCCGTGACGACCATCACCTTGTTTTCGGCCACGCATCTCACGGCCTCGATCTGCTTGTCGGCAAGGACGATCCCGAGCTTTTCCTGAATCCACTGGATGGCTTTTCCCGGGTCAATCTTTCTGAGGGTCCGGGGGGTGTGGATGATCGTTTTCAAACGGGTTGAGAGGCCGGTTTCAGCCGCATGAAACGCTGCGAGGTAAACCGCCCTGCGGTCCCCTTTGAAATCACGGATCTCCTCCTTGAGGTCTTCAATAACGATTCTCTTGTCCAAAGCAAGGGTTCCAATGGCCTTCGCGATGATCTCCCGGTCGATGCCGAGGATCTCCCTGCACTTCTCGATCAAGGGCTCATAGGCGTAATAGACATGGCCTTCATCGGCCATTTCATGCAGAACATGGAGGATCCCCGCCTCCGCCCGGAGATCGGAATCCTTGGCAAAGCCTATGTTTTGGGCGATCTTGTCGGCAGTCACAAAACCGATGCCGAAGATATCGGTTGCCAGCCGATAAGGGTTCTCCTTGACAATCCGGATGGAGTCATTGCCGTACTGCCTGTAAATCTTGGCGGAATAGCCGGAACTGACGCCGTGGGATTGGAGGAAAATCATGATGACCCGGATTTCCTTCTGCTCGTCCCAGGCTTTCTGAATCATCCCGATGCGCTTTTTGCCGATGCCTTCGATATCTGCAAGCCGTTCAATATCGCTTTCAATGACGTTCAGGGTTTCTTCTTTGAACTTCTTCACAATGCGCTTGGCCATGACCGGACCGATGCCCTTGACCAGCCCTGATCCAAGGTATTTCTCGATCCCGTAAACCGTGGCCGGCGTGGTGCTTTGGCAAAAGGCAAGATTGAACTGCTCTCCGTATTTTGGGTGATTGATCCATTCTCCCTTCATGGAGATGACTTCCCCGGGCGTGGGATTGACGATATGGCCGACGACCGTCACCAGGTCCTTGCGGCCATAAACCTTCACCCGAGCCACAGTATAGTTGTTCTCTGCATTGGTGTAGGTCACACGCTCGATTTGACCGCGAAGATCGGTAAGGTTGTCGGCAGGCATGCGAATCGAATTCCTTTGGTATGCCGGGGATGCATTCACATCCGATTTATTCCGTGGTAATGTAGACCTGAGCGGAATCGAATGCAAACCTTTTCAGAAAAAACCGGTTTCATTATCCTTTGACATCCGAATGGATGCAATGTATGAACCCAACGGGTAAAGCAGTTCCGATTGAGACCCCGGAGATCGAAAACCGGCGGGTCAAACCGGAACATCATGAGATACGAGATTCCCGAGGGCTCCTTTCGGCTGTGGACACGGATCAGCTTTTCCCGAAGAAGCAAGAACCGAATGGAATGCCGGTTTGTCATCCCTGGTTTTATTCTGTTTGCGATCCATCGGCGCCTGGATTGCAGTTGAAAGGCTGAAGAGTGGCAAAACTGAACCGGAAGAACATCTGGGCCGATTATCGATTTTTGTTCCTGCTCGTCGTTTTGGTTTTTCTGGTCTCCTGCATCGGCTGGATATTGGAGAAACCCTCTTTCATTCTCCGCGGGATCATCATCAAACCCCGCTCCTTTTCCGAGATGACCCTTCTTCTCCGTCTGGAGGCGAAAAATCCGAACCACTTCGATCTCACTCTCCGGTCGTTCGAGTACACGGTCGATCTCGCCGAAGAGGAAGTCGCAAAGGGCCGCCTGGAAAACCCTTTCCTGCTCTCCTCCTCATCGACAACGGAAATCGAGGTGCCGGTCGCCGTACGGTTCAAAGACCTGGGCGCAAGCCTGAAAGCCGTTCTCACCGGGGGTGAACTGCCTTACAAAATCAAAGGAAAGGCCGAGGTCCGGGCGTTTTTTACAAACGTCCATTTCCCGTTCTCTAAAGAGGGACGGATTGATTTGAAAAATTGAATTGCGACAACACGGTTTCTTCAGGCTTTCCTTGAGAATTTTCCCCGCAGCCTCTCCCAGAACTTGGTCTGCCCGACGACCATGAAGACAATCGACAAGGTCAGGACCAACGTCAGCGGGTTCACGAAAAGCTGGGTCACGAAACCGATAAGGCTGTTCTGCTGGTCCGTCATCGCCTGGCGATAGCCGGTCTCCATGATCGGCCCCAGGATGACGCCAAGGATCACCGGCCCCACCTGGAAGCCGTAAAGCTTCAGAAAATAGCCGACGATCCCGAAGCCCAGCATCCAGTAAACATCGTAGATGCTGTTGTTGATCGCATAGGCGCCGACGATGGAGATGACGATGATGATCGGCAGCAGCAGACCCTTGCGGATCTCCACCATCTTGGCAAAGATCCGGATCCCGGTCAGACCGAAGATCAGCAGAAAGACGTTCGCCGCCAGCAGGCAGCCGACGGAGAACCAGAAGAGATGGGGGGTCTCGATCATCAGCATCGGGCCGGGCTTGAGGCCGTGGATGTAGAGCGCCCCGATGACGACCGCGGTTACCGCGTCCCCGGGGATCCCCAGGGTAATCATCGGGATGTAGGCGCCTCCGATCGCCCCGTTGTTGGCCGTCTCGGGGGCGATGATCCCCTCGTAGGCCCCCTCGCCGAACGGACGGGTCGGGTGTTTCACACTCCTCCGCGCGTGTCCGTAGGCCAGCAGTGCCGCTATGTCGCCGCCGGCGCCGGGCAGTGCGCCGATCCCGATCCCGATCAGCGCGCTCTTGATAATCAGGTACAGGTGCTTGAAGAGGAGCCGCCAGTCGGGAAGGATCTTTCTTACATCCTGCTTGATCGACATGAGGTTGATGTCGTGAAGCTGGACGAGGGCCTCCGAAACGCCGAACAGACCGATCATGATCGCCACGAAGTTCCGCTTTCAAAAAAATGAACGACCCGACGAGGAACAGGTAAGTGCTCGGCAGAAAATGGAGCGGCGCGGTCACCAGGATATAAACGACCAGTATCGCCGTATAACCGATCACGATCTTCGGCAGCGCAAAGGGCTGGGCCCGGCGGATTTCCTCCATCAGTGGCAGCTCGGCATACCGTTTGCGGTTCTTCCAGAGGATGGTGGCCGCGGAAACAAGCATGATCGATGTGATGAAAATGGGAAAGGCGCCGGAGGAAGACAGGTTTTTCAGATTCGGGATCCTGATTGCCGTAATGAACATCAAAGCGCTGAAAACCAGAAAAAACCACAGCAGGATGCGCTCCCCGGGCCGCTGTAGGCTCTTTTCTTCCATAGCGGACACTCCTCGCGAAGTCGCCGGCCGGGAGGTCACCCGGCCGGCATATGGATCAAGTATATCTTTAAAGAATCAGGCTATGGTCTTGGAATCCCGAACTTTTCTGGTGAGAACTTCGTGGCCCCCGCCTCGTGCAGGAGCCAGGTGGTGGTCGACTGCCATTTGTTCAGGAACTGCTCCGCTTCGGCCCCGGAGATCCCCATGTAAATGGAGCCGAAGTTCTTGATGAACTCCTGGGCCTTGGGGTCTTCCACACCCTTCTTGAACGCATCGACCAGGACCTTCTTGATCGGGTCCGGGGTTTCCTTTTTCACGAAAACACCGTAGAAAGGACCCCACGGAAGGTACTTCTTGTAATTGGCGTTCGTGGCGGTGATCAATGGAACCTCTTCCAGACCGGTCACCGGCGTGTCCGATACCATGGCCACCGCGCGCAAACGGCCCGCCCGGAGATGCTCCCTGCAGGCAGCCATGCCGAACGTTGACCACTGGACGTGGCCGCCCAGGAGTGCCGTCGTCAGGGGACCTTCTCCCTGGAAGACGATCTCATTGAAGGTCACGCCATCGATCGCCTTCATCATGGATCCCACCACATGCGGGAGGCCGCCCGGCCCGGTCTGCCCCATCTTGACTTGCCCCGGATTCTTCTTCGCCTCCGCAAAAATGTCGCCGAGGGTTTTCCACGGCGAATCGCTCTTGACGACAACCACGCCGACGTTGCGGGCAAACAGCATGATCGTGTAGAAGTCCTTGTATTCGAGCTGCGTGATGTCCAGAACGCGGTAGAGGTTCGGATTTTCCGCACCGTACAGAAGGGTATAACCGTCGGCCGGCTGGTTGTGGACCCACTGCATGCCTACGGCGCCCGTCGCGCCCGTCTTGTTCTGCAGGACGATCTTCTTTCCAAGCACTTTTTCGACATACGGCGTTACGGCGCGGGAAACGTTATCCGTCGCCCCGCCGGCCCCCCACTGGATGACCCCCATGATGTCTTTGGTCGGATAATCCGCCGCCTGGACAGGCACGGTCCATCCAATGGCCAACAACGCAACGATGACACACAACCACTTCATCTTTCCCATCTTCATTCCTCCTGTCAGTAAAGTGTTTGTTGCCTTATGAAAGATTTGCCCTCCGGATTGCAAAAGGTTTGCATCCACCGCATTGGCTGCATTTCATCGTTCAGATTTTACGGCGTTTGCGTACCCT
>JAEAMF010001779.1_pt1 | contig 13931 bp, 12 predicted proteins | sample 8958721 | NCBI WGS metagenome assembly JAEAMF01 (sample SAMN16933255, study PRJNA681124) | bioreactor sludge metagenome | isolation source: anaerobic bioreactor treating anionic surfactant - SDBS | place: India: Bengaluru | collected 2019-02-28
TTTTCTTTCCAACATTCGAAAACTCTATCGGCTGGTCGACAGGATCCCTCTGTGAGGTTGCGAAAAATCCGTCAATCGCGACGAGCCGGCCTCGCGGATCGAACCTGCCATACAGCCACTTACAACCGTGCAGGTTTCTTATTTCCTTGACATAACAGCGCATTTCTTATAGTGATCCCATACCGGGACGAGAGACTTTCAACGCTTTTTAGAAAAGGAAAGTCTGGTTCCGATGGATGCACGGGTTCCGTTCCTACCCCAGGCACCACAGAGGTTCAGGTGGAACATCTCATGTTACGGGTGCACTGGTGATCGACATCAAACATCTCTCCAAGTCCTATGATCTCAAGCCGGTCCTCGATAACGTCAGTCTTTATGTCGATCGTGGCTCTCTGCTGGGCCTCCTCGGCCCCAATGGCGCAGGGAAAACAACCCTGATCTCGATATTGACGGGTGTGATCGGCAAGGATTCGGGGGAAGTCACCGTCGGCGGACTCGACCTGGACAGGGAACCGGGGCGCATCCAATCGCGGTGCAGCTACGTTCCTCAGACTCTGGCATTTTATCCCCGGCTCTCGGCACGTGAGAATCTGGAATACTTCGGTTCACTCTGGGGCCTGCGCGGAAGAAAGCTTAAAGAGCGCATTGCGTTCTCGATCGATGTGGGAAGCATGCAGGCCTTTGTGGACAAACGCGTGGCCGCCTTTTCCGGAGGAATGAAGCGGCGCCTGAATCTGTCCATCGGCCTTTTGAACGAGCCGGACATCCTGTATCTCGACGAACCCACCGTCGGCGTCGATACACAATCGAGAAACTATATCCTTGAAACAATCAAACGGCTCAACCGAGAGCGGAAGACGACGATTGTTTACACCTCCCATTATATGGACGAGATCGAACAGGTTTCCGACCGGATCGCCGTAATCGACAGGGGCCGGATCATCCTTAACGACTCAAAAGAGACGATCCTGTCGCGCGTCGATGCCGTTTTTCTGCGGGTGGGTGAAATGAAAGAGAATGTCATCGATGCATTGGGCCGGCATCGGGGGATATTCGTTGAAAATGGGGTTGTGCGCATCAGCCGGGATGAGCGGCTTGAGGAAAATATGGCTGCGGCATTTACCGCCTTTTATCAGAACCGAGTTGCGGTTCAAGAAATCGTCTTCGGCCACAGGACTCTTGAGGAGTTTTTTCTCAAGCTGACGAACACCCAACTGCGCGACGGGAAATAGCAGCGATGCCGATCATGATCAAAATCCTGTACACCCTGAAGAAGGAGTTCCTTCTGATTACCCGGGATGTCCACGCGGTGGCGATCCTCTTCGTCATGCCCGCAATGTTCATCATGATCATGTCGCTTGCGATGCGCGACCTATTCGAAAGTCACAGCGGCGTGAGCATCGCCGTCCTCACCGTGAACCGGGACAACGGGCAGGATGCGGAACAATTCGTAAAGGCGATCGAAAGCCTGACAACGTTTAAATTGCGGCCGCTGGCGAAGGACGCCACAAACGAACAGATCAGGGAGATGATGTTCGCCGAGGATTACAAGTTTGCACTGATCCTCCGGGAGGGTTTCTCCAACCGGATCAACGAGGGGATCGGGCCAAAAGATGAAAAGATGCTGGAGCTCCTGGTCAATTCCTCGGTCACCGCGCAAACCCAGATGGTCCTGAAAGGGGCTCTGGAAGCCAATCTCGCAAAGCTTCGGCGGGACAAATTCGTAGAGAGGCTTGGAGGCATTCTGGAGACGGTCGGGATCGACAAGGCCGCGATGACGGCGAATGAAGAAAGCCCCATCGACCTCAGATACCTCTACAGGGGAAACCGGTCGTTCAAGGCTCCCTCGGCGGTCCAGCAGAGCGTGCCGGCCTGGCTGGTGTTTTCGATGTTCTTCATCGTCATTCCCCTCTCCAACACATTCATCTCTGAAAGGGGACAGGGAACCCTGATGCGGCTGAGGAGCATGAACGTTTCCCGTCTTTTTCTGATCGTTGGGAAGATGGTGCCGTATCTCTTTGTCAACGCGATCCAGGTCGTCATCATGATTGCCATCGGCCGGTATATCGTCCCGCTTTTTGGGGGCACCGCGCTGCTCCCCGGAAGTTCATTCGGCGGACTGGCCTTAATCTCCGCATCGGTGAGTTTCGGCGCCATCGCCCTCGCCCTTTTCATAGCCACCGTCGCCAGAACGACCGAGCAGGCCACGACCATCGGAGGGGTCCTGAACATCATCTTCGGCGCCCTCGGGGGCGTTATGGTCCCGACGTTTGTGATGCCCCTGTTTATGCAGAAACTGGCCAATCTGTCCCCGATGTCCTGGGGAATGGAGGGATTCCTCGACATTTTCCTCCGGGAAGGCGGCACGGTCGACGTCCTTCCGGAGAGCCTTGCGCTGTTTCTTTTTGGCGTTTTCATGCTGACGCTGACCGTCATCGTTCTGAAAAGGCAGAGGGAGGCTTGAGTGCTATGAAGGGTTCGCTCGATGAGCGGCTGAAGACGGAATTGAAACAACTGATCGTCACGGAATGCGACCTTTCCGTGGATATCGCCGAGATCACGGACGATGACCCGCTTTTTGGTAGAGACTCCCGGCTCGGTCTGGACTCGATCGACGCCCTGCAGATCTCTATCGCCATCCAGAACCGTTACGGCATCCTCATAACCGACAGCAAGCAGATGCGCAAGGTGATGCTGTCGATTAACACCTTTGCGGACTGCATCCAGCCGGGGTAGTTCATGCAAAAAAAAGTATTCGTCACCGGAAAGGCGATGATCTGCGCGATCGGCGAAACCACGGGAGAGATCGTGGAGGCGGTCAGAAACAGCCGGATCCGGTTGCAGCAGATTCCCTTTTCTTTGGTCGGCCTGCCCTACACAAGACCCTATTACCTGATTTTTCGAAACGAACGGGACCGGCCCGACAACCGAACCGTTGGCTATTTCAGCGAGATCCTGTTCTCCACGATTGCTCGATCCATTGACGACGCGGATCTGACCACGGCCGATCTCGGGAACACCCATCTATTTTTCGGCTCCACTTCGATGGATGTCCCCGTATTCGAAGGTTTTCATCGTGCGGACCGCAAATCGGTATCCGAGAGTTTTCTCCGCTCCTCTGACGGCTACGGCAAGATCGCCTCGGCCATCCGGGAGCGCTTCAAGATCGGCGGGGCCGATTATACCTTCACAACGGCGTGCACCTCGAGCGCCAACGCGCTGCTTTACGCGGCGTTGATGATCGGGCAGGGCCGGATCGAGCGGGCGCTGGTGATCGGTTACGATCTGTACAACAACCTCGGCTTCTACGGTTTCGAGGGTCTCAAATCCCTCTCCTCGACCTTCTACCGGCCATTTGACCGGCAGCGGGATGGTCTTGTCCTCGGCGAGGCTTGCGGCGCGGTTATTTTGGAGGGGAATCGCAGGAAACGCGATGACATCAGGGTGGTCGGCGGCGCAAACCTCTGTGACACCTACAGCGTCACAGGCCATGATGAGGAGGGGCGGGTCGTCTCGGATACCATGACCCGCGCCCTTGACCAAGCAGGGGTGTCGCCGGAATCCATCCGAGCCGTTAAGGCCCATGCCACGGGAACGGAAAGCAATGACCGGACCGAATGCGCTGCAATGCGTTTGACGTTCGGTGATGGCATTCCTCCCGTCACCTGCGTCAAGCCTTTCATCGGCCATACGGCGGGCGCCTGCGGCGTCTGTGAAATGATTCTGTTCACCGAATCGCTCAAGGCGGGATTCATCCCCTCCACTCCTGGCTTCCAGGAGGAGGATGAAGAGTGCAACCTGGCGCCTCTGACGGAAAATATGGAGGCGGGGAAAGGCCTTTTCATGTTGAACTATTTCGGCTTCGGCGGCAACTGCACGACACTCATCCTTTCCAACGAGGACGGCAAGTCATGAAAGCCCTTTATATACACAGCGCTTCCAGCTTCATTGGTGACGCGGGGACGGACACGAGCCGGCTCAAGGAGGAGCTGAATCGATACGGCTGTGGGAGTTTTCGACGGGTGAACCGGTTCATCCTGCTTACGATGATCGGCTCCCGCATGTGCATCAACGGACACGTCCCCGGTGCGAATACGGCCATCTATTTGACGACGGATCATGGGAATCTCGGCGACACGGTGTCCGTGCTGGATGAGATCTACGCCGCCCGCTCTCTCCCCAAGCCGTACAATTTCATCAACACGATGACCAATACCGCCGCCTTCTATCTCGCCCAGAACCTGGGAACCCGCGGCCGGAACATCACCGTCTCCAGCCGGCACCTGTCCTTTGAGAGAGGTCTCGACCTTCTTGCAACGGATATTGCGGCCGGGCAAACAGACAGCGCCTTAATCGGCGGCGTGGACGTTGCCTTCAATTCCGGTCATCTCATGGAAAACTGCGAGGCCGATCGATGGAAAAGCGTGGACGGAAGCGGATGGTTTTACATACGTCCAGAACCCGACGGCGCGTGCGCGGTTTTTCGGGAAAACCGCATATTTCAGGACGGCGCATCCTGCCTGAAATGGATTCAGGAAAAAAAAACATCCTCTGTGGACATGGTTGCGTTCGGCGCTTTGATCAGCAAGGAGGAAAGAGTCCGTTGGGAAGAGGCTTTAAGCCCCGTTGACCGGTTCGACTATCTTGAACGATACGGATATTGCGGTTCAGCCACCGCCTGTGGGATCGGAAAATTTGTGGAGAGCTTCAACGGAAGATCCCTGCTGCACATCAGCCGTGACCGGCACGGAAATCATGCGGTCCTTGAGATCGAAAAGTTTCAATAGACACCCTCCGTGAAGTTCCAGGGTTCCCAACGGAAAACGGTTGCTCTGTTTTCACCATCCGGAAGCGGACCCTGCACACATGTGTTATCCCTTGACGCTATCCGATTTTCCTGTTAATTCGCACGCGGTAAAATTGAAAAGGCTTCATCATTTTTTAGATTTGTAATCCCTTTTTATTTCCGCCGGAGGTGCGGATGGTCAAAGCAGGATTCGACAATGAACATTATCTGCAGGAGCAGACCTCGGCCATCCTGGAGAGGGTTCGCCGCTTCGACAACAAGCTCTACCTCGAGTTCGGGGGCAAGCTCCTTTTCGACTACCATGCCGCTCGCGTCCTGCCCGGCTATGATCCCAACGTGAAGATGCGTTTGCTCCAGCAGCTCAAAGGAAAGGCGGACATCCTGTTGTGCATTTATGCGGGGGATATCGAGCGCAAGAAAATCCGCGCGGACTTTGGGATCACCTACGATACGGATGCGATGAAGCTGATCGACGATCTCCGGGAGTGGGGAATTGATGTGGTCGGGGTTGTCATCACCCGCTTCGAGAACCAGCCGGCCGCAAAACTTTTCAAGAACAAGCTGGAGAGGAGAAACATCCGGGTCTACATCCACCGCTTTACGAAGGGGTATCCGACGGATATCGACGCCATCGTCAGCGATGAAGGGTACGGCGCCAACGAATACATTCCGACGGACAAACCGCTTGTGATCGTCACGGGTCCGGGTCCGGGAAGCGGAAAGCTCGCGACCTGCCTTTCCCAGCTCTACCATGACTATCGCCAGGGGAGATCCTCCGGATATGCAAAATTCGAGACATTTCCGATCTCCAACATTCCGCTCAAGCATCCGGTCAATGTCGCCTATGAGGCGGCCACGGCCGATATCCGCGATTTCAACCTGATCGATCCCTTCCACCTGGAGGCCTACGGAAAAACGGCGGTGAATTATAACAGGGATGTCGAAATCTTCCCGGTTCTGAAGAGGATTCTCGAAAAAATCACCGGGATGAGGTCGCCCTACCTCTCACCCACTGACATGGGAGTGAACAGAGTCGGCTATGCGATCATCGACGACGAACAGGTCAAACGGGCGGCCTGCGAGGAGATGATCCGCCGCTATTTCCGTTACCGATGCGAATATGCCATGGGCTTCGCCGATGCCGAAACCGTTCAGCGGGTTGAGCTTTTCCTCCGGGATTTCAACATCAGACCGGAAGACAGGAAAGTGGTGAACCCTGCGCGCCAGGCTGCGCGCGAGGCGCAGGAGCGGGAGAAAGGCAACGAGGGAATCTACTGCGGGGCGGCGATCGAGCTGACCGATGGGAAAATCATCACCGGAAACAACTCTCCGCTCCTCCACGCTGCGTCCAGTCTGGTGCTGCATGCCATCAAGGAGATGGCTGAAATCCCTGCAAAAATCAAACTTTTGCCGCCCAGCATCACCAACTCCATCTTCAACCTGAAAACGGAGATCCTCAACGAAAAGGCGATCAGCCTCGATGTCGAGGAGGCCCTGATCGCGCTGACCATCAGCGCCGCGACCAATCCGGCGGCTCAACTCGCGATCGAAAAATTGAAGGATCTGCGGGGCTGTGAGGTTCACATGACCCATATCCCCACACCCGGCGACGAGGCCGGTCTTCGGCGCTTGGGAGTCAACGCAACGAGTGATCCCAATTTTTCAACGAAGAGCCTTTTCATCGTCTGATGTTCATCGCGGAATCTGCCGGATCCTTCCACATGGTCCGGATCGGACCGAAGGGGAGAGGGGGAACGATTGTCCCCGTTTCAGATCCCATAGATATTGATCTGTATCAGTTTTTTGGCGGGTGCCGCATGAGGCTGACCGCCGCAAGACGCCCCACGGTGGTCTCCAAAAATGTCCAGCCCTGATAAAGAGAAAGGGTTGCCGGATCGTTTTCGGCGGATTTCAACGCGGGCCTTAGAGACTCGTGGAAAATCGCCTGTGAAACCCAAGCGGCCAGTCCTTTCAGGGTCGGCCTGTCCTCCCGCAGAAAGGGGTCGAGGAACGGGGCTGCATCTGAGATCCTATGCGGCCGGACATGGGCGAGGCGGCCGATTCCCCACAAAGCGCCGGCCTGCAAATCCGGATGATCCGGACGGTTACGGTCCTCCCGGATATAAGAGGCCAGCAACGGACCGTACTCTTCGGCCAATTGCGGTACCCGGGCCATGATTTCACCCATGGCCTCCGCCGATCCCCACCCGATCCCGCCTGATTCGTCATTCAAATTCCAAATCAGTCGACGCATGATGTTTCGGGCGTATTCCATGTCCCGGCCGGCCATCTGCATGACCGCCTCGCCCATGGCGGTGATCGCCCGCCACCGGAGCCAGGATTCGTCACGATAAAAAAATGAAAATAGCGGGGCAATCCCTCGGCGGTTCGCATATTTTCCGAAAGCGGCCATACTGCGGTCGAGGTCTTCATCCTGTAGAAGCGATAGAAGCTCGGAATGGATTTGTCGTCTGCTGACGGCGTTCATGATCGCTCTCTTTGTCCGTCCATTTTGCGACGGAAAATCGAAATCTTCGATGACGAAGCGTGGCGCCAAAAGAAACCGAATTCGTCGTCAACGTGCTTCATCGACGATGACCGGGTCCTTCAAAAGTGCCTGCTGCCATTCAGACAGGGCCATCCTGGCGCGACCGGCATAACGGGCCCCTCGATCTTTTTTTCGGATCCGGCCGTCCAGCGGAGGGAAAAGACCGAAGGTCACGTTCGTGGGCTGAAAGGTCTTCGCTTCCGCGTTGCTGATATGACGGACCAAGGCTCCGAGAGCGGTTTCGGGCGGTGGCGGGATCGGCGTTTTTCCGGCAAGAAAACGGTCGGCATGAATGCCCGCCAGAAGTCCCATCGCTGTGGATTCGACATATCCCTCCACGCCGCTGATCTGCCCGGCGAAGAAAAGGCGCTCCTCGGAACGCAACTGAAGGCTTTCTTTCAGCAGCGACGGGGCATTCAGAAAGGTGTTTCGGTGAATGCTTCCATAACGGGCAAATTCGACCTTTTCCAGGCCGGGAATCATTCGCAGGATACGCCGCTGTTCGGGCCTTGTCATCTTGGTTTGAAATCCGACGATGTTGTACTGAATTCCCGCAAGGTCTTCGCGGCGGAGCTGCACCACCGCGTAAGGCTGTAGACCAGTTTTGGGGTCGATCAGACCGACCGGCTTCATCGGTCCATGGGCAAGGGTCTCGATCCCGCGCTTCGCGATCACCTCAATCGGAAGACATCCTTCAAAACATTTGATGTCCTCAAACGGTTGGGTCGGAACCTCCTCCGCGGCCACCAGGCTTTTCCAGAACGCCTCATAGGTTTTGCGGTCCATTGGGCAGTTCAGGTAATCCGCCTCGCCATGACCGTAGCGAGAGGCCTTGAAGACCCGGTTGAAATCGATGGATTCCCCTTCGACAATCGGGGAAATGGCATCGTAAAAGTAGAGGGAATCCCGACCTGTCCTGGCGGCAATGGCCCCGGCAAGGGCGTCGCTGGTCAGCGGACCGGTTGCGAGGATGACTACCCCCTCTCCGGGAATATCCGTAACCTCGGTATGCACCATCTCCAAGCCGGGCTCCCGAAAGAGCATTTCTTCCAAAACCAGCGAGAAGGCTTTCCGGTCGACCGCAAGTGCATTCCCGGCCGGCACGGACGTCCTGTCGGCTGCTGTCATGATCAGCGAGTCCATTCGCCGCATCTCCTCCTTCAGGAGGCCTACGGCATTTTCCGGAGATGCCGACCGGAAAGAGTTGCTGCAGACCAGTTCGGCAAGGTGAGGCGATTTGTGGGCCGGGGAGAAACGGTCGGGCTTCATCTCGATCAGCTTCACCCTGCGGCCCCGATGGAGGAGCTGCCAGGCCGCCTCGCAGCCGGCCAGTCCCCCGCCGATCACGGTGACGGTGTCCGTCCGGTTAGGATCCGTCATGAGATTGATCCTGAAGTGTTTCAAGCTGTTTCAGGTTTCCGATCCTCGTCGTCTTTCTTTGCCGGCGCCTTGTATTTCTTGATGTTGCGGCATCCCGGATAACCGCTGCACCCAAGGAACATTCCGTATCGGCCCCGTTTGACGGCCATCGGTTTGCCGCATTTCTCGCAGAGGATATCGGTCAGTTCGGCCGGGGCTGAGGTGGTTTCCTTTCCTCCACCCTTCGGTATCCGAACGATGTGGTTGCATTCGGGATAGCCGGTACAGCCGAGGAACGTTCCATATCGACCCTTCTTGACCGTCATCGGTTTTCCGCAATTTTCGCAGAGGGTGACGCCTTCGCCGGTCCCTGCGGCCGTTTCGGTCACGGGCTCCCCGTCCCGGCTCACGTTGATCGTATGTTTGCATTCCGGATATCCCGTGCAGCCGAGGAACTGTCCGTATCGTCCCTTTCGCAGAGACATCGGTTTGCCGCACAGGGGGCAGGGGATGTCGGTGGTTTGCTTCTCCTCCGGGCGGATCTCTCCATTTTCTCCCCGTTCGAAATTCATCGTATTCTTGCATGCCGGATAATTCGTGCAGGCCAGAAAGCGCCCGTTCTTTCCCCATTTGATGACCATCGGCTTTCCGCACTTTTCGCAAACGAGGTCCGTCGGGATCTCCTCCCGTTTCACGTTGCGCATGGTCGCTTTCGCTTTTTTCAGCTCTTCGGTAAACGGTCGGTAAAAGTTGTTGAGGGTGTCCAGACGTTTGATTTTCCCTTCTTCGATCCGGTCCAGATCCGATTCCATCGAAGCGGTGAAAGCGACGTCCAGGATGCGGGGAAAGTTCTTGACCAGCAGATCCGTCACCAGGATGCCGAGGTCCGTCGGAAAGAATTTTCCCTTTTCGAGACGAACGTATTCGCGCTCCTGGATGGTGCTGATAATGGTCGCATAGGTGCTGGGGCGGCCGATGCCGTTTTCTTCCAGTTCACGAACCAGCGATGCCTCGGAGAATCGCGGAGGGGGGAGCGTGAACTTCTGTTCCGGCTTCAGGGAGATCAGCTTGAGAACCTCCCCGTCCCGGACCGACGGCAGCAGCTTGCCGAATCCGTTTTCGTCGCCGTTTTCCTCTTTCCCCTCTGTGTACAGCGTGGTGAAGCCGGGAAATTTCATGACCGAACCCTGCGCGCGGAACAGGCAGTTTGCGGCAGTAATGTCCACTGTGGTCTGATCCAGCAGAGCCGGGCTCATCTGGGATGCGAGAAAACGGTTCCAGATGAGCTGGTACAACCTGAACTGATCCGGTGTCAGGTATTTTTTGATCTGTTCCGGCAGGCGGTTGACCGACGTGGGGCGGATCGCCTCGTGAGCATCCTGGGCCCCGCCGGAAACCTTGAACACACGCGGCTTGGCGGGCAGATAGCCGGCGTCATACCGTGCATGGATGAACTCCCGCGCCTCTTTGAGGGCCTCGGCGGCAACGCGGACAGAGTCCGTTCTCATGTAGGTGATCAGTCCGACGGCACCCTCGGCGCCGATTTCGATGCCCTCGTAGAGTTTTTGCGCGTTCATCATCGTCTTTTTGGCCGAAAAATGGAGCCAACGCGATGATTCCTGCTGAAGCTTGCTGGTTGTAAAAGGCGCAGGCGGCTGTCGTTTTACCTCCTTCTTGACGACAGAGGAAACGGTGAAGGGAGCTTCTCGGAGAGAAGATAGGATTTTGGTCGCATCGGACTCGTTACCGATCTTGGCCTTTTTCCCATCGATCTTGAACAGCTTCGCCTCGAAAGCGGGCGGAGTGTCACCCTCCAACAAAGCCGTGATGTTCCAGTACTCCTCGGGAACGAATTTTCGGATCTCCGCCTCCCGGTCGCAGATGATCCGGACGGCAACGGACTGAACCCTGCCGGCGCTCAATCCGCGCTTGACCTTATCCCACAGCAGGGGGCTGATCTGATAGCCGACGAGCCGGTCGAGGATTCTGCGGGTCTGCTGCGCCTCGTAGCGATTGAAATCCAGGTCTCGTGGGTGCTTGAGCGCTTCCAGAATGGTTTCGCGCGTCAGATCGTTGAACAGGACCCGGCTCACCGTTTTGTTTTTCCCGATTTCCTCGGCGATATGCCATGCGATCGCCTCTCCCTCGCGGTCCGGGTCCGGCGCCAGCAGGATCTGTTGCGCGCGGGACGCCGCCTTCTTCAGGTCGGCAATGACCTTTTTCTTGGCATCCATCACCACATACGTGGGTTCGAACCCGTTTTCCGGATCGATCCCCAATTTGTTTTTCGGGAGATCTTTCACATGGCCCACGGACGCGCGAACCTCGTATTCCTTGCCGAGATATTTGCCGATGGTTCTCACCTTGGCCGGCGATTCGACGACGATCAGTGCATTCAATTCGTTCACCCCTTGAGAAGAAACTGTTTCCCCGGCATCTGACGGATCAGGCCGCGGAGCTCTAAAACCAAAAGCGCATTCAGGACCTCCTGTGCCTTGAGGCCGGAAGCGCCGATCAATGTATCGATGGTCACGGGCTGCGATGAAATCAGCCCCAACAGCCGCTGTTCGCTCATCCCGAGCCCTGCGGATGCAGGCGCGTTTGCGTCTGAAACTTCCGGAACAGGCGATGAACCCGCGGATCGCAACGGGCCGGACTCGGGACCGGACGAACGGGAAAGGGAAGGGGGTTCGGACGGCAGAGCTACACCGGCCTGAGGGAGGATTTCATCGAGGACATCCTCGATGCTTTCAAAGAGGATCGCCCCCTGTTTGATCAGCCGATGTGTCCCACGCGATCCGGCCGATCCGATCTCGCCCGGAACGGCAAACACCGAGCGTCCCTGTTCGGCGGCGATTCGGGCAGTAATCAGAGATCCGCTCTTTTCTCCGGCTTCGACAACGATCACGCCCAGTGAGATTCCGCTGATGATGCGGTTTCTCGACGGAAAATTCGGGGCATTCGGCGGCGTCGCGAACGGAAATTCCGTTACAACCGCCCCGTTCGCAGCGACGTCCCGTGCCAGATCCTCGTTCTCCGGCGGATAGATCATGTCGAGTCCGCAACCCAGAACGGCAACGGTCCTTCCTTTCCCTGCGAGCGCTCCCCTGTGCGCGGCGGAATCGATGCCCCGGGCAAGACCGCTGACGACGGTCACCCCCCGAAGGGCAAGTTCACGGCATATTTTTTCGCCGTTTTCGGGCCGATTCCCGGAACCACCTGTAGCGTTTGGATCGAGGCTGAAAAAACACCCTTGGGTGTGGAAAATGCCTCAAGCAGTGTTCGGAAGCCCACGCAACCGACCTCTTCAACGGTCCGTAGTGCGATCCAATATTTCAACGATTCACGATCCATGGTTCGAGTATGCCCTATTTCCCGTGCTGACCCGGAAACGATTCCGGCCGGCTTGCCTAAAAAACGTGCGTAGATATATCGGATATGAATGGGGTGTCAAGTCTTTTGATGCCGAAAATGATTGCGTTTTAAAGTATTTTGGGCTAAAAGAACGTCCGTACGTATCTGCTTCGGAGCATCCATGGGAATCCGTCTTTTTACCGCTTATATACTCCTGCTGATCCATCTGTCCGCTGTAACCGCCTTCTGTCAGAATATTCAGGCAGCCTTTCTCGTGCCCTTGGACGATACGGAATCCCTCGATTCGATCCTGACGGTGAGTCCCCGGGAAATTAACCTCGGAGCGCTTGGTCCGGGAGACGAGGCGAAAGGGACCTCTTACCTGAAGAATGTGGGGACAGGGATACCGGAGTGGTTTGCGACAGGGCCGCAAGATTGGATGCTGTCGGAACCACAGCACCTTTCCGGCAGGATCGGTCAGGTGCAGCAGCCTCTAAGAATCCATCTGACCTATCTCAAGGAGACAGGCACCTCATTGAATCGAACTTGCTCATTGATGCTCCGTCTGGAGGCGGGGGATCACAAAACGGTTCTTCGCCGAGAGGCCCCCATCGGAGATTTGCGGGAAGAGATCCGTTTTCATTATGACGGCGGAACGGCGTCCTTGTACTTCCATGTGAATCTGATGGAAATGCCGGCGGCCCCTTTGCTGGACCTGGAGCCTTTGCGGATGGATTTCGGAAAGATCGGTCCGGGAAAGCAGATTACGAAAAAAATTCTCCTGAAGAATCGCGGCCGGGAATCTCTGAAATGGAGGTCGGGCATTGCCGGAGGCAGGGGGATGCCGTCAACCGCATCAACCCCGGTCGGAAGATTCGTTTCCTTCAAAATCGAGCCTTCCACCCCGGGCGTCTATTCCAGCGGTGTACCCGCTGTGGAAGGCATGGAACTGTCGGGAAACTGGGAGGAGGAGGGGGGCTATCCGTCAGGTCAGGGCGAACAGTGTACCCTGCGCTATCGCTTTAGCGGAACCGGGATCAGCATCCTCTTCTGGAAATCTCCGGACGGCGGCCCCTTCAGCGTGTTTCTCGACGAGCAGTTTGTCAGCCTCGTCGATGGATTTGCCGAACGCCGCGAAAGGGCGGAATCTCTGATTTTCGAGGAACAGCCCGAAGGTTTCCACACCCTCGCCATTGTAAACGGTGAAGGGAGGGCCATTCTGGAAGGATTGCGGGTTTTCGGGAATCCGATTCGAAAAGGACCACGTGGTTGGATCAGTGTCTTTCCAGACAGCGGTTTCACGACCCGGGAAACGGATTACATCAATGTGTCCGTGAACACAGCCCTGTTGACTCCGGGTATCTACGGGGACCGTGTTTTTTTCCTGACCAATGGAGGTGATGCCGACATAGAGATTTTTCTGGAAGTAACAACGGAAAAGACGCCAAGATTTATGGATGTTCACCGTTATATGAGCGGTACGGATTACCTCTACACGACACATCTTCAGGATGAAGCTGCAAAGCTGCAATTGACCGGATACCGATATGCCGGAATCGCTTTTCGTCTGTTTGCCCCCGGAACGCCCGGGACAACCCAATTTTACTGCTGGTTTAATCCTTCGAAGAGAGATCATTATTACTCCTATGATCCGCAGGGAGGCAAACCGCTTCCCGGTTATCAGCTCGAAGGCTCCATCGGCAATATTGCCACATCGCGGCTATCCGGAACAAAAGAGCTGTATCGGTGGTTCAGTCCGGCCACAGGCGGCCATTTCTACACCACGGATATGACTGGCGAAGGGGCCGCCAGAAGGGGTTATCGTTTCGACGGCATTGCCGGTTTTGTCCGATAATCCAGGGG
>JAEAMF010001800.1_pt1 | contig 13894 bp, 13 predicted proteins | sample 8958721 | NCBI WGS metagenome assembly JAEAMF01 (sample SAMN16933255, study PRJNA681124) | bioreactor sludge metagenome | isolation source: anaerobic bioreactor treating anionic surfactant - SDBS | place: India: Bengaluru | collected 2019-02-28
CATCCTGGCCAATACCTATCATCTGTATTTGCGGCCGGGACATGAGCGGATTGAGAAACTCGGAGGGCTTCACGGATTTATGTCATGGAACGGCGCCATCCTGACCGACAGCGGGGGGTATCAGGTTTTCAGTCACCGGGAGCTTCGCACCATTAACGAAGAGGGGGTGCAATTCCGTTCCCACATCGATGGCAGCAGGAATTTTTTCACTCCCGAAAAGGTAATCGACATTCAGAAAGCGCTGGGATCGGACATTGCGATGGCTTTTGATGACTGCACCCCTTATCCCACCGGCTATGCAGACGCGGAAGCCTCTATGGAGCTGTCGATGCGCTGGGCGGCCAAATGCCGCGACCAATGGCGCCGATATGAGTCGGGGGGGCGCGCCCTTTTTGGAATTATCCAGGGCAGCACATACCCGGACCTGCGCAGAAGATCGGCGGAAGCTATTGAAGGACTTGAGTTTCCAGGGACAGCGATAGGCGGCCTGAGCGTCGGTGAGCCGAAGGATCTTATGTATGAGATCGTGGAAAGCACGCTGCCGCACGTGAATTGGGATAAGCCCCGTTATTTGATGGGGGTAGGCACTCCTGAGGATTTGGTCCGGTGCATTTCCATGGGCGTGGATATGTTCGATTGCGTACTCCCGACACGCAACGCGCGCAACGGTTGCCTGTTTACCAGCCAGGGCCGGATTCTGATCAAAAATGCCGCGTATGCCGAAGATCAGAATCCTCCGGATCCCCAGTGTTCCTGCTCGACCTGCCGCAGGTATTCCCGCGCTTATTTGAGGCACCTTTTCATGGCCGGAGAGCACCTATCCGCAGTCTATAACACGATTCACAACCTGACCTTTTATCTTGACATGATGCGGAAAATAAGAGAATCTATCGGACTCGATTTTTCGGGTAAGTGGTTGGAGTTTGTGAAGAATAGGGAAACGTAGCATCCCTGGGATCTCCCGTGCAGGTCCATGCCATAAATTTACTCCTGGATACACCGAGGGATAGAAAAAGGTGCAAATGGAAAATCCCATCCTATTAGTACAGAGTGCCTCTCAAACAAATGCGCTGATTCAGTTTGCTCCGCTTCTGATCGTCGTGGTCATCTTTTACCTTCTGATATTCATGCCGATGAAAAAGCGGCAAAAGAAGGTGGAAGCAATGATTTCGGCGCTTAAAAACGGAGATAAAGTGATCACCGGTTCCGGGATTTACGGCGTAATAGCCGGAGTCAAAGAAAAGACGTTCATTTTAAAGATCTCGGATCAGGTGAAGATTGAGGTGGCCAAGAACGCAGTATCAGGTCTTCAATCGCCGGACGAGACTTCTGGGGGCCAGTAGCTGCTGTCGGCTTCTCAGAGTGTGAAGAGAGACGTGGTTGGTCGGGGAGACAGAGAGGGAAACGGCGAAGAGAGCGGTTTCCGAACTATCGGGCCTTCATTTTCTCATCTCCAAAAGCAAGAATCTGCCAACCATGCATTCCTGCAATCCTAACAGCGTTAATGGGTGACTTATGCAGAAGAACTTAAGATGGAAACTCATCTTAATCCTCGTGCTTATGTTGATTTGCATCTACTATTTTATCAGTCCCCGGGCAAAGGGCTCCCCGCTGCTGTCGAGGCTTAATCTGGGACTTGACCTCAAGGGCGGAATCCATCTCGTCCTTCAGGTGGTGACGGATGACGCCTTGAATCAGGAACTTCACCAGGATGCCGAACGCATTGCCCAGGAACTGAAATCGAAGAACATAGCGTTCGCTGCATCCAAAAAGGGGAACGGTTTTTCGGTTGAGATCTCGGGTATAGATTCCGGCAAAAGCAACGATGTGCGCACGTTTCTGGAATCGACCTACGACCGGAAATACACGCTGCGAAGCACGACTCAGGAAGAAAAGACGAATTTCAGTCTGGAACTGATGGGCAGCTACGTTCGCGATGCCCGGGAATCGACCGTGCGCCAGGCCTTGGAGACCATCCGGAGGCGCGTGGATGCGCTGGGTGTGACTGAACCCATTCTGCAGATTTACGGCAGGAGCGGCCAGGAGGTTGAAGACCAGATCATTGTCGAACTGCCGGGAATCGATGATCCCGATCGTGTAAAGGGCCTCATAGAGAATACCGCTCAACTCGAGCTTCGCCTGGTAAAGAAAGATCAGTCCACCCGGTACACCAGTGTAGAATCCGCGGTGGAAGCAAGCGGAGGAAAAATTGCGGACGGCTATGAAATCCTGCCGTATCGTGAGGACCGCGGCGAGCAGAGTCGGCTGGAATACCTGATCGTCAACAAGATACCGGTAATCACCGGCAAGGACCTGAAAACGGCCCGGAGAACGACGGACTCCAACGGGCGGCCCGCTGTCGGCTTCTTTTTGACATCGGACGGATCCAAGCTTTTTGCCCGGGCAACCGAGCAGCACGTGGGGGAACTGCTCGCGATCGTTCTGGACGGCACCGTGAGCTCGGCGCCCGTCATCAACGAGCGCATCGAGTCGGAAGGCATTATCCACGGGAGTTTCACGCTCCAGCAGGCGGATGACCTTTCGCTCCTGCTCCGGTCGGGCGCGCTCCCGGCTTCGCTGAAGGTTCTGCACGAACAGAGCGTAGGAGCCTCGCTGGGCAACGATTCAATCAAGTCCGGCATTTACGCGTCCCTAATCGGATTCGGCCTCATCGTCCTGGGGATGCTGATCTACTACAGGCTATCGGGTGTGAATGCCATCCTGTGCCTGATCGGAAACCTTGTGATACTAATGGGCTTTATGGGTGCGGTCGGAGCGACCCTCACGCTGCCCGGCATCGCGGGGATCATACTCACAATCGGTATGGCCGTGGATGCGAACATCCTAATATTCGAGAGGATCCGGGAAGAACTGAGGTCGGGGAAAACGGTCCGGGCGGCGGTCGATATGGGCTTCAGCAAGGTGTTCTGGACGATCTTCGATTCGAACGTCACAACCCTGATTGCGGCGGCCTTCCTGTTTCAATTCGGTACGGGACCCATTAAAGGTTTTGCCGTAACCCTGACAGTGGGATTGCTGGCCAACATGTTCACCGCGACCTATATGTCGCACCGTCTGTTCGAATGGGTGCTGGGAAACCGCCGAGTCGAGAGCTTGTCAATTTAACGGAACTTAACGGCACCGGAAGGGGTCAAAGTGATTGAACGGTTCCGGTTAGCCCATCTGAGGAATTGATTGTGGAACTCTTTAAGCAGACTTCGATCAACTGGTTGGGTAAAAAATGGTGGTTTGCCGGCGTATCTCTTTTTATGCTGGCGCTCGGCGTTGCCGCCTACTTTGTGCGCGGCGGGCTGAATTACGGGATCGATTTTACCGGGGGAAGAGTCGTTTTCATCAAATTCCAGCAAACCCCGGATCTGGACTTGATACGTGATGCCCTGAAATCGGAAGCGTCTTCGCCGCCGCTGATTCAGCGGTACGATCAGCCGTCCAAGAACCAGGTGGTTGTGCGCATGCAGATGACGGCCGAAAACGAGCAGGCGGGTGTTCAGGAGAGCAAGCAGAGAGTTCTGTCGGCATTGGGAAAGGTCTTCGATCCCGGGCGGGCAGGCGCCCAGCAACTCGATTTCAACAATTCAGGCTTGGATTCTATAAACAAATACCTGCTGGAATCCGATCCGGATAGCCTCAGGACCCAAAACAAGACTACTCAGGAAATTGAGGACTATTACGCGAAGCTGGCGCAATCCCTTGTGGATTACCGCAACGAAACAAAGGGAGGCCTCGTTTCGTCTCTCGATGATTTCAAGAACGTGCCGGGCGTATCCGGATCGATCATTGCGAGTCTCAAGAGCAAATATTACGTCGGCGCCTTTACGGTGATCGGCAATGAAAGCGTCGGTGCTGTCGCCGGTTCGGACTTGAGGCGGAGAGCGTTGCTCGCGATAGGGCTTTCGTTCTTGGGGATGCTGGTGTATATCGGTTTTCGCTTCAAGCCGATTTACGGCGTCGCGGCAATCCTTGCGCTTGTACACGATGTGTCGATTACGCTCGGATTATTTGCACTCACCCAAAAGGAAATATCTCTCACGGTAATCGCGGCGCTGCTGACACTCGTCGGATATTCCGTGAACGACACAATCGTGATCTTCGACAGGGTTCGCGAAAATCTAAGGCTGATGCGGAAGGAATCGATTCACAGGGTTCTGAATCTCAGCATTAACCAGACGCTTTCCCGGACGATCATGACCTCGGGATTCACGTTTATAGCCGTGTTCTGCCTGTTTCTTTTCGGCGGCGAGGTTCTAAACGGATTCTCGTTCGCATTGACCATCGGGATAATTGTGGGATCCTATTCCACTATCGCGCTTGCCTCTGTGATCGTGGAGTGGTGGTACCGTACAACGGAGCAGTCCTCCAAACGGAGTGCGAGCTAAAAACTAAAAGGTTGGTCGCAAGGCAATGCAGGCTGCAAAAATGTTTGAATATCACGGAAATGCAGCCAGAAATGTCTTGACAGTTTTTCTGACGCGATATTAAGATCGGGGCCTTAAAATCGAACGCCGCAGCAAGCTAAATCTGCCCTAAGGCCCACGGTTAGTTTGCGAGGGGGAAATATGTTTGAAGATGCAGATCAGTTAAATAAGACAAACCCAGCCAAGCGGTTTTTGATGATGATCGTCTCGATCTTGATACATATCGTGCTGATCATCTTTATTATCATTCTGCCGCTTGTGTTTTTTAACGTGTTGCCGGAGAGCGAAATCCTGACATTCCTGATTGCGCCGCCGCCGCCGCCACCACCACCGCCGCCGCCGCCGCCACCGCCAACCAATGTCAAGGCCGTACCCAAAGCTGCCGTGGTTGACCCGAACCAATTTGTGGCGCCGACCGAAATCCCGAAGGAAATTCCGCCGCCCGTGGACGATGCCCCGGTGATCGGAGTGAGCAATATCGTCGGCGGGATTGCCGGAGGAGTTTCAGGAGGAGTAGTTGGAGGAGTTCCGGGCGGAGTCGTCGGAGGCCTGCTTTCGAGCGTCCCTACGGTTGCGCCGCCGCCGCCGCCGAGACCCGTGAAACGCGATCCGATTCGTGTGGGTGGCAACGTACAGGAATCCAAGCTTATCCGAAGAGTTGAGCCGATCTACCCTGAATTGGCAAAGCGTGCGCGCGTTCAGGGTAAGGTTGTTCTAGTAGTAACAGTCGACGAAGAAGGCAATGTTACCGATATCCGCGTTACCGGCGGTCATCCACTGCTGGACGATGCCGCGGTCAGCGCTGTGAAGCAGTGGAAATACTCGCCGACTTTGTTAAACGGCGAGCCGGTGCCGGTGATCGCAAACGTAACCGTATTTTTCAACTTGAAATAGTTTCCCAAATATCAATCGGAGGTTAGAAACTCGATGGGACAAATTAATCTTCTTGAGATGTGGAATTCAATGGGCTGGGTTGCAAAAGGCGTTGTAATCCTCCTGTTTATCCTATCAGCCTATTCAATCGGAGTCATGATCGAAAGATGGCTGATCTATCGCGCAGCTCGCAAACAATCGCGGCTTTTCACTCCTGCGGTGGCCGAATGCCTGAGGGAAGGAAAGATCGACGAAGCAATCGCTTTGGGCGAACAATACAACAAGAGCCATCTGGCCAAAGTTCTGGTGTCCGGCCTGCATGAACTCCAGGCACACGCCAAAAGCAAGGAAATCCCGGGAGAAAGCATCGAGGCTTCCAGGAGAGCTCTGGAAAGAGCCACCGCAATCGCTATTGAAGACCTCAAGAGGGGCCTCGGCGGGCTTGCCACGATCGGTTCCACTGCTCCTTTCGTAGGATTGTTCGGAACGACCGTTGGTATCATCAACGCGTTTATGGGTATGAAGACCGAAGAGACCGCGGGTATCGCGGCCGTCGCCGGCGGTATCGCGGAAGCGTTGATCACGACGGCCATGGGGTTGTTCGTCGCCGTCCCGGCCGTGTGGGCATTCAACGCGTTCACAAACAAAGTCGAGACTTTCACGGTTGAAATGGACAATTCCTCTTCGGAACTGATCGATTTCTTCTTAACCAAGAGACGGGGAGAGACGCGTGGCTAAACGAGGGTTGGGGCATAGCGGCGTCGTTGCCGAAATCAACGTTACGCCCATGGCCGATGTAATGCTGGTGCTGCTGATTATTTTCATGATCACGACACCTCTCCTTCAAAGCGGTATCACTGTAAACCTTCCGAAGGCGAAAAACCCTCTGGATGCACCGGAAGCCGACAGCAAGGAAGCCGTTGTCATTGCCGTGAACCGTGAAGGAAAGCTATATCTGGCCAAAAAGCAGATTGGCGAAGAAGATCTCTACGATTTTCTTGTTCAGAAATTTTCCGGAGGAGAAATCAACCGGACTATTTACCTGAAAGCGGATACCGCGTTGTCTTACGGACGGGTAGTGCAGATCGTGAATGGCTGCCGCAGATCCGGAGTGGAACGCATCGGCCTGATGGCTGAAAAAGAGAGAGAATAAATTGTAGTCACCTCTGACTCTGTCAGAGGTGACTGCAAAGGGAGCAGCAGTTCAAAACTCGATTGCTCTGCTGTGCATATGCCGGATCGGGTCGCCGGAGCCCGCCTTTGGAATCGTTTTAAACGGCTGCCGAAGGATAGCGTCGGTTTCATGCGGCGATCGGATGCGGCATACGGCAGAACCGGGGAGTTTGACAGAAGCCCCGACCTGGCCGTAGCACGAAAGAAAGGGATCTGTTATGTCAATGAATGTCGGCGGTAAAAAGGGCGCCATGGCGAATATCAATATCACGCCCTACATTGATATTCTTCTGGTGCTCCTTATCATTTTTATGGTTATCACCCCCATCCGTCAGATGGACCTGGACGTCAAGGTGCCCCAGACCTCCGACGATAGCGGAGGCGCACCGGATCCGAGCGTGATCGTGGTATCGATCGGAGAAGCTGCCCAGATTGCCATCAATCAGGAGCCAGCAACCATTTCGGATCTGGGGACGAAACTTCAGGATATTTACAGCAAGCGAGCAAACAAGAACATGTTCGTCAGCGCCAGTCCCAAGCTGCCTTACGGCGATGTTGTCAAAGTGATCGATATCGCCAAAGGAGCCGGTGTCCAGGATATCGGCTTGTTGACGGAAGAGATTCGCTAGAGTATTCCGATTTGCACTTAGTTTAACTTATAGTTTGGAGGCCACAATGAGGTTCAATAGCAAGTGTCTAGCCGTCCTGCTTGTGCTGGATGTCATACCTCTCACCGGGTGCAGTTTCATGCGGAAACTGGAAGCCCGGGACAAGTTGAACAAGGGAGTAAAGGCATTTACCGAAATGAAGTACGATGCCGCCGCTCAATTTTTCGAAAAAACCCTCGAGTTGGATCCTGAGTTCGAAACTGCCCGCATGTACCTGGCGACAGCCTATACGTCCCAATTCGTTCCCGGATCCTCCGACCCGAAGAGCGAGTTGATGGCGCAAAAAGGCATCGATACCTTCAAACAGGTTGTTGCCAATAGCAAGGACCATGCCGGTTCCACCTACACCAACGCAATGCTCAGCATTGCCAGCTTGTATTACCAGCTCAAGAAGTATAACGAGTCCAAAGAATGGTGTAATAATGTTCTGAAGGTCAATCCACAGAATGCGGAAGCGTATTACCGTATCGCTGTGATTAACTTCGACGATGTTTTCGAAAAAACCGGAGTTCAGGGGGAAAACGTCGAATACATGAGTGCCGAGGAGAAGGCGCAAGCTCTCCGGGACGTCGACGAAGGCCTGACCAGTCTGGACAAGGCTCTCGAAATCCGTCCGACCTACTTCGATGCCATGGAATATCAGAACCTGCTCTGGAGAGAGAAGGCCAAGTTCGAAAAGAATGAAGCCGCCAAGGCCGATCTCATTCGGCAGGCGGACCTGGTTTCGCAGAAGGCCCTGGCGCTTCGTCTGAGGGCTCAGGAGGAAGCAGCCAAAGCCCCGAAGAAACTGGCAATAGGCAAATAAATGGAATTTGCAGCCTCTTAGAATCCGGATTCAGGGGCAGCCTTTTTCTATACGCTTCAGTTAGTCTGGATCCTGCTTGTAGGGGGGCGGATATTCCGCCCCCCTATTTTTTTATCCGGGAGATACCTTATAATGCATGCGAGAGTGCGCATAAATCCATGATACGCTATGAGGATCTTGCAGAAAAGTTCAGGGGCTATCATCCTGAAGCATCCACAGAGTTGATCCAGCGAGGCTATGTTGCCTCGGCCAAATATCACAAAGGGCAACTGCGGATGAATGGTGAGCCGTACCTGACGCATCCGCTTGAAGTCGCCAACATACTCGCAGAGCTTAAGTTGGACGTCGTGACAGTGACGGCGGGGCTCCTGCACGACGTTTTAGAAGACACTTTGATGACGCCGGAAGAACTGCGGAGGCAGTTTGGAGAGGAGGTCTACGCGCTCGTCGATGGCGTCACCAAAATTGCCCAGGTCTATTTGACGTCGCGTCAGCAGAAACAGGCCGAAAACTTCCGCAAGATGCTGCTGGCCATGATCAGCGATATCCGGGTTCTGTTCGTTAAGCTGGCTGACCGCCTGCACAACATGCGCACGCTGCAATACCTGCCGCCGGATCGACGCGAAAGGATCTCGCTGGAAACGCTCGAAATATACGCTCCGCTGGCTCATCGTCTTGGTATGGCCAAAATCCGCGGCGAGCTCGAGGACCTGGCATTTGGTTTCCTCGATCCTCAGGCCTATCAGAAAACAGTCGCACTGATTGAGACGCGGCGGGCGGTAAATCAGGATTTTGTTCACGAAGCCGAGCTCATCATCGCCAGAGAACTGGAAGAACACAAAATCCCGGCCCGCCTTGAAAGCCGCACCAAGCGGATCTATGGCGTCTACAACAAAATGAGGCGCCAGAAAATATCCATAGACGAAGTATTTGACCTGATCGCCATCCGTGTGATCACGGACAGCGTGCGCAACTGTTATACAATTCTTGGAATTCTGCATAATTTGTGGAAACCGGTGCCTGGCCGCATAAAGGATTACATTGCGATTCCGCGGCCAAACCTTTACCAGTCGCTGCACACGTCCGTTGTCGGCCGCAATGGGCAGCCGTTCGAAATCCAGATACGCACGCAGGAAATGCATCGCCTCGCGGAAGAGGGAATCGCGGCACACTGGAAATACAAAGAAGGCAAACTCGGAATCGTGGAAGGAGAGGAGCAATTCCGATGGTTGCGGCAACTGATCGAATCGCAAAGCGACGTCAGCGATCCAAGGGAATTTCTTAGCAATCTGAAAGTCGATTTGTACCCTGACGAGGTCTACTGCTTCACGCCCAAGGGCGAGGTCGTGACGCTGCCTCGCGATGCCACTCCTGTGGATTTTGCATACGCCATCCATACGGAAATAGGACATCACTGCTCTGCGGCCAGAGTCAATTCCAGGATCGTTCCCCTGCGCTACAAGCTCAAGAACGGCGAAATCGTCGAGGTGGTTACATCAAAGGATGCTTCTCCGAGCCGTGACTGGCTGTCTTTTGTACGAACGGCGCGGGCCCGAAGCAAAATAAACCATTGGATCAACCAGCGTGAGAAAGAGGATGCCTCCGAGCTGGGCCGCAAGCTTATGGAGAAGGAAGCCCGCAGGTTCAAGACTACATGGAAAAAAGTGCTCCTAATGAGTGAGTTGCCGGGCGTCCTGTCCGAGTTCGGATTGCAAAGGGCGGAGGACGCATATCCGGCCGTCGGTTTCGGCAAAGTCGCGCCGCGGCAGATCCTGACCGCTCTGTTTCCCGACATGACTCCTCCTTCTGCAGAAAAGACAAAATCCTCGCCTTTAGCCTCGATAGTGAGGAAGGTTCTGGGGGAGGCAGATTCGGCTATCACCGTCAAAGGGCAGGACGGCCTGCTGGTTTATAGGGCGAAGTGCTGCAATCCCATCCGTGGAGACGAGATCATCGGCTATATTACGCGAGGAAAGGGGATTTCCGTCCACACGGTTTCTTGCCCGAACTTTGCCAGTTTCCTGGGATCGGACCGGATGACCGAAGTGGAATGGGTGGATGTTCCGAGTGCCGAACTGTTCAGCGTGCAGCTGGAAATGGCCGTGGAAGACAGGCAGGGTCTTCTCGCAGACATCGCGTCTGCAATCTCCAACCTGAAAACCAATATTCGCGAATCCCGTACGAAGAGCGACAGCCAGTCCGGCAAGGGCCTCGTGGAGATTACCGTCGATATTTCCGACACCAAACATCTCCAGAGGGTGATCCAGGGATTGAAATCAATCCGCGGCATTACCGACATAGAGCGCGTCAACCGAATACCGTAGAATTCGGGATGCGGAATTCGAAATTTGAGATTGGAGATTAGAAGGTCTCGAATTTCGCATCTCGAATCTCGAATTTATAATTGGAGAGAGTATGAGAGAAATAGTTGAGACAAGTGCGGCACCAACCCCGATCGGACCATATTCCCAGGCCGTGCGCGGCAACGGATTCATTTTCGTCTCCGGCCAAATTCCGCTGGATCCCGGCACCGGGATTGTGGCGGGGAACGACATAGAGTCGCAGACGCGGCAGGCGATCCGGAATCTCGAGGCAATACTCAGAGCGGCCGGTTCCGGGCTGGACAAAGTCGTCAAAACGACCGTTTTCCTGTCAAATCTTGACGATTTTTCCCGCTTCAATGGGATCTACGAAGAGTATTTCGGGAAGGCGAAACCGGCCCGCGCTACCGTCGAGGTAGCGCGACTGCCCAAGGAGGTACTGCTCGAGATCGAGGCGATAGCGATCGGCTAAATCGCCTTTTGAACCTTGCCGGATCTCAGGCAGCGAGTGCAAACGCGGACGCGCTTGACAGCGCCGTTTTCCATGATCCGCACGCTCTGCAGATTTGGATAAAACTTCCTGGATCGCATGTTATGAGCATGCGACACCGTATGGCCGAAAATGGGACTCTTTGCGCAAACATAGCACTGCATCGGCATTTGATTTACTCCCGTAAAGCCGCGAATATTATCAACAGGCGGCCGCCGAGTCAAGACAGTTATCAGTGGGCAGTGGGCAGTTGGCAGTTGGCAGTTGGCAGTTGGCAGTTGGCAGTTGGCATTCATAGTTGGGCGAAACACAAATCCATCATCATATCAACGCTTTTCCGAAGATCCGCAAAGCACTGCGGACTGCTGACTGCCAACTGCTGACTAGACGAGATCCTCGCCTCCATCGACGCGGATGACGTTTCCCGTGGTCCAGACAGAGTCGCTCAGGCTGAGCGCAACTACCAGTTCAGCAACATCTTCCGGAGTTGTGAGACGCTTTCCGGGATTGGATTCCAGAGCGGTGGCAAACATCCCATCGCTGCCCGGTATCCTTCTAGCAGCGGGCGTATTCGTTACCCCGGCCTGCAGCGCATTGACGCAAATGCCGGAGGAGGCCAGTTCGACGGCAAGCTGGCGGACATGGGCTTCGAGCGCGGCCTTGGCGGCTGAGACGGCTCCGTACGATGGCCAGACGCGATGCGCTCCGGCACTGGTCATCGCAAATAGCTTTGAACCCCGGCGCAGCAGTCCGGCCGCAAAGAGATCCTGGGTCCAGTACACGAAACTATGAGCCATGACATCGAGGGTCATATTCAGGTCAGCAGGTTTTATGGCGCCTGGGGCTTCCTCAAAGATGTATGGCTTCAGCGTTCCGAAGGCCAGCGAATGCAGCATCGTATTGAAACCGGCGAAATCCGCATTTTTTTCGATGAGCAGCCGGAAAGCGTGTACCACCTCCGCCCGGCGCTCAGGATCGGCAGCATTTATGTTAAAAAACATGGCCTCGCGCCCCGCTTCGCGGATCGCGCCTGCGATGCGTTCTGCGTTGGCTGCTGTAGCTCTGCGGTCCATGTGAACTCCGGCGACGTTGAATCCTCGGCGAGCCAGCGCCAGGCTGCAAGCCGCTCCGAAACCGCTCGATGCGCCCAGAATCATAGCCCATTTTTGTTCCATGCGTTCCGCCTTCCCGGCATTTTAGATATTGCCCGGGTATCATGATAAAGCATCGGTACCGGGATCGGTACCGGAATCGCGACGGTGCCGGCCGAACGCCCCATCGGATGATGATTCCGATCCCGGACTTCGCGCATCCGTGGTAGGATGATCGGGTTCACGGCAGGGAATTGTTTTGCGGCGGGGTGAAAAAAATATTGCTCATTTTCCCGTCCCGCGATTAGATACATGGAAAGCATGACGTTGGTATATTAATGGAAGGGGCATCGAGATGGCAGACGATCGAAGCAACAGGAATAAAGCGATCGATATAGCTCTGACGCAAATAGAAAAGCAGTTCGGCAAAGGATCCATCATGCGGCTGGGGGACCGTATCGACACGGCCGGCGTGCAGTCCATCTCCACGGGATGCATATCATTTGACGCTGCGCTGGGCGTCGGCGGCTTTCCCAGGGGACGCGTGGTGGAGATTTTCGGGCCCGAATCAGGCGGCAAGACGACCATAGCGCTCCACGCGATTGCACAGGCGCAGAAGACAGGCGGGGCCGCCGCCTTCATTGATGCCGAACACGCCATGGATGCGGCCTATGCCAAGATGCTTGGAGTCAACACGGACGAACTGCTTGTGTCGCAGCCGGACAGCGGAGAACAGGCGCTCGAAATCGCCGAGGTCCTGGTGAGGAGCGGTGCCATCGATATTCTCGTCGTGGATTCCGTGGCGGCCCTGGTCCCCAAGGCGGAATTGGAAGGGGAGATGGGCGATTCGCTTCCGGGCCTGCAAGCCCGCCTGATGTCGCAGGCGCTGCGCAAGCTGACGGCTATCGTGTCAAAATCCAATACGTGCATGATATTCATCAACCAGATTCGAGAGAAGATCGGCGTCATGTTCGGCAATCCGGAAACCACGACGGGAGGACGCGCATTGAAATTTTACTCCTCCGTCCGCGTCGATATCCGCCGGATAGGCGCCATAAAGGATGGGGACGTGGTCATCGGAAGCAGGACGCGGGTAAAGGTTGTGAAAAACAAAATGGCGCCTCCGTTTCGTGAATCGGAATTCGATATCATTTACAACCAGGGAATTTCCTACGAAGGCGACCTGATCGACCAGGCCGTTGACAAGAAACTGGTGGATAAGAGCGGCGCCTGGTTCTCGTACAAAGGCGAAAGGCTTGGGCAGGGGAGAGATAACGCCAAGCAGTTCATACGCGAACATCCGGAAATAGCTGCAGTGCTGGACACCAGGCTGCGGGAAATGCTCGGCCTCGTCAAACCTGCCGCGGCCATGCCCGAAAAAGGCAAAAACGGGTAAAACGCGGAAGATCCTTCCGCCCCTGCAATAGCGGCTCAACAGAACCATTGACTGTTCACGGTTACCTCTTCATGCGCGAGCCTGTCCAGGCGCTGTTTCGAGCTGTGGTTTCATTCATCCGCAAAATAGCATACAATTACATTGCCGGAGCCGGACAGGCAATCGCGGCCTCTTTTGAGGTCGAGGAAAGTCCGAACTCCTCAGGGCAGTGTGCCTCGTAACGCGAGGGAGGGGCGACCCTACGGAAAGTGCCACAGAAAACACACCGCCCCGCATTGCGGGGTAAGGGTGAAAAGGTGCGGTAAGAGCGCACCGCGTCACTGGCAACAGGGACGGCAGGGCAAACCCCACACGGAGCAAGGTCAAATAGAAAAGCATTCCCTCATGGGATGAAGGACGGCCCGTCCGACGCTTTTGGGTAGACTGCTAGATCCCTGGAGTGATCCCGGGACCAGATGAATGATTGCCGCCTCTGCACGCCAGAGGCACAGAATTCGGCTTATGGACGGCTCCGGTAGCCTCCGACTCCAGTGTAGTGCGTCATAAATCCCTTGACATATATTCTGCCTGTATTGGCAGCAGCCGGATGGAGCCCAAAATAAAAAGCAAGCCACGCATTTCCACTAAATTCCGGCCTGTTC
>JAEAMF010001805.1_pt1 | contig 13855 bp, 11 predicted proteins | sample 8958721 | NCBI WGS metagenome assembly JAEAMF01 (sample SAMN16933255, study PRJNA681124) | bioreactor sludge metagenome | isolation source: anaerobic bioreactor treating anionic surfactant - SDBS | place: India: Bengaluru | collected 2019-02-28
GGTCTTCAACGTTGTTTCAGACCACGCAGTATTCCCAGCCGCTACAATAAAATAAGTTTCATATATTTTTGATAAAAATATAATCACTCAAAATTTGGAGAATATTTTGGAATATGCCTGTCAATGGTATTTTTTCAAATTAGTATTTTATCATAATAGCAATCTATCAGAATTGCTTTATATATCTTAATTGAGAAAAAAGCTTCTGATGGAAGATGAGACCTCAAAAAGAAAAAATATTACATAAATTTATGTCCGTAGCTTGTGTTTTTCTTCTTCTAGCAATGTTATTTACATTTTCAATTAAAGCGTATGAAGAGGAAACAACAATACAAATTCTTGTATCTAGAGACCCTATTACAAAAGGAGAAACGGTCAATATCAGTATATATTGCATACCAAGTCGACCAATTAAAGCTTTTATGTTTTCCATTTATTTCAATGCATCCGTTCTTCAAGTAAATAAAATCACAGAGGGAACCATATTCAAAGGCTATGAAACATTTTTTAACAATGGAACTATCGATAATACAAAAGGAGAAATTACAGATATTTACGATGTAATCAAAGGTGTCGGAACTGTTTCAAGCCCTGGCTATTTGGTGAATATCAGTTTTACTGCTCTGTCAGTGAGTTTAAAATCTCAAATACAACTGGTGAAGGCAGTTGTAGCAGATGAAATACCACAATTCGTGCCTCTATCCGTTATAAACAGTTCTGTAACTATTACTCCGGATTGGGATATAAATTCTGATGGTGATATTACATTTTTAGATCTGATACTCATTTCAAATCATTTCAATGAACGAGGAGATCCTGGATGGATCCGTGAAGATGTTAATAACAATGGACGTATCGATTTGCTTGATTTTGTTCTTGTAGCAATCCATTTTTTTGATAAATGGTAATATAAGTTGTTGAAATAATAGGAAAAGGACTGCGGATGTCTATGTTGTGTTTGAAATTAAGTTGACGACTCCAAAATGGTTCTTTTTCAAGGTAATTATTCTGTTCTTAGTAGGAGTCCATTGGAGAGATGTAAGTAGAAATGAGAGGAAGAGCCCTGTGGGTGGTGAGACTAATGGACTTCCTCGCTTTCAAGGTTGATATTTATGGTGTTTATTCAGTGGGTTTTCTATTTCTGATAGATTCATATTTGCAATTATCTTTCTGACACTAACCCTCCTTCCCATTTTCATTTAATGCATCCCGCTTTAAATGAAAGGTCGGAGAGCTCAATTATTGTTTTACCAGTTTAAAGTAATAATACCTTTATTCCTAACATTTTGATATATTATCTATATTCATGCAATATAACATAAATTTATTACACAACTCAAATATTCAACCTCTTTTAAGGCATATTGGAATACATACTCCAATCATTTAAATGGCGCTTTTCGCTTGTATAATCTACACATAAGATAAGACTAATCCACTTGTCATCGATTTGAATGTATTGGTTGGTCTTTATCTGGGACACCCGAGTGAGTCCACGACTGTTAATAAACTCAACAAGTTTGTGAAACAAGTACCACTTCATTCAATACGATTGTCTCAGTGCTAACCTGTACGAGTGACTGTTGCAGGAGGATCCATAACAATCTAGGTCTTTGTTCGAAACCACAGTTCTAAGTCTTCGTTAATTTCTTTTTTCACATATGGGGTGAACTATAGGAAAAGTTACTTATGTTGGTACGATAGAACATTGAGACAATTAAAAGTCAGTGAATCTTTTTCTTCTGGACTGAATTATATAGGTACCCGACACCGCTCTTTTCTTATCTTATCTTCTTAATAGGGGTGTAATTAAGATTGGGAATGCAAACGCTACAATTATGAAGACGCTCCTTCAATCGAAGTATGTTGAACCGGAGGAGAGACATCTGACTGATGTCTTGCGACGAATCAATATAAGGAACTCTGATATCTACCATCCAGAAAATTACCTGCAATTTTCTGTATGCTCTCTTACCCTTTTACCCAAGCAAAAGACCTTTTAGGTTTATACTGAAATGCCTCTATTCTAGTTATGTAAAAAGCCTTTTATCTTTGGAATGCTGTACCAAACATATCAGATTCTATCAGTATTTTACAGAATGATTTGAAAAAGTGTACAAGGTTTGGTATAAATCAGATTTATATGTGATTCTGTATCGTTAGTTTTTAATGTCGATAATTTAATTTTTTTAATTAAAAATACATTGTTAAGTCAATTTAAAAAAAAATAAAAAAAGATTTTAGTGGTAATTAATCACTACAGTGCGGCCATCCAGGCAAATAGCCTTCGTTGAACTCTGCAAGATGAGTAGATATGCTCTTTGCCTCCTCGATATCGTCGCCGATAATCTTCATATCTGGATAAGCTTCAAAAATTTCTGCTGCGTCGTCAATATAACCTTCAATTCCAGGTGGTAAATCATCATTCAGATGATAATTCAATACTGCTGCAACATAATGGAATGCCAAGTGTTGATAGACCTGCACATCAGTCCATATTAAACCTTCTTCTTTAGCCTGTTTAGCGTTAAAGCTCATTACGCTTAGCCACGTCAGATCATGTGCATTATCAAAGAAAATTGTGTCTGGCCCATTAGACAATTCTTCCCATGTAGGATCAGCATGCTTCCCAACTGCATGGTTCTTCCAATATCCTGGTGTGTATGTACAACCGCCACAGACTAGTTTAACTTCAATAAACGTTATTTGAAAATCATCTTCATGATCCTGCGCATGCGGCTCACATATAACGGCAATAACATCTCCACATTCTGGACACCAGTCATCAGCATAATCTTTAGCGTCATCTATCATATCCAATGTTGCTTGTGCTACTGGTTGTGACATGCCAGAATAATGTGTAGTATCATCCCAATCCCATGGTCCTAAGTTGATGAAATACCATATTGCACGTTGGATATCACGTGCATTCCCTTTTGGATGGTTAATAATATAATTTACTTCAATCCAATCCTCAGTATCTAAATAATCAGGTAAATCACCATAACTTGAAATCAATTTTACTGGTAGTGCAACATTATGATCATGCGGAATTGCTTTTCCAAATTCAATACACCAACCTTTGTATATCCCATTGTCAACATCATAATAGTCCTCATTTATGTCTTTCAACTCGATTTTGTATGAACAAATCATATCATCAGGAAATTCCCATGTGTACATTGTTATTGGATAATCAGGTAAGTATATTTCTGGTTCACAATCGTCTGCCTCTTCTGTAGAGTATACTTGAGGCAAGAGTAGAGCTAACGCTACACAGACAACAAATATACCAATTATTTTCTTCATATTTTCTACCTCCATTTTATAAAAATCATTTGTTTCTTAATCTATATTCATAATCTATTATATAAATTTTACCGAATTACTGATTGATATTCTTTTTGTTGATATCTCTCTGTATACTTGTATATCTAGCTTTTAACAATCCTGCAATTTTTAAATAAATTGCTAATATAATAATTTAAAAAATATATAAAATTTAGTGTTTTTGAATATATTTTTATATATTGGTATCTTGTGACCTTTTTTCCACCAAATTGCATTTTGAACTCTCTAATTCCCTTTTTTACCTTATCCTTCCGAACTTCTTCATCAGTGAAAATGCCTCCTAAATCAACCTCCAGTTTTCCATTCATTTTTGCATATTTAATTGCTTCCCATATTATGAGCCGGTTAGCTTGCCCGATGCGTTTTGCATTGGTTTTATCTACCATCAATCGTTTTGAGGCATTGATAAACCCACTAAGTGTTGTTTGCGATTCCAAAAAGATTGTTCCTGTGATTATTTCGTTTTGATAGGATGCCGTGAACAGCATTCCATGATTTTTCATGGTATTTTTTGATAAGGCACCAAAATCTATTTGGTCGAGAAGCCCATAAAATGATGTATATTTTTTCTGTTTCATAAACTCTTTATAAAGGTTATAAAACTCATCATAATGCACATTTATCTGTATCTGGATGTTCTCTTTTTTAGCTTTGTTTATGAGTCTTCTTGTATTATCACTGATATTATGCCAGAGTTGTTCATGAGTCTGTGTTAAATCGATTATGCTTGTAATATGATTTTTTTTAAAAATAAAGCCTGGCACATCGCTTTTGTGTTTGCAATATTGAAAAGTTACCATATCACAATTATCGACATCATAGGGTTTGTCTGCACCGTGAATTTCTTTTGTTCTGAATAAAAATAATTTTTTTTGTACAATATTAGTATCTTTTAGATTGATTGATGTCTTTGTTATGTATTTTACCTTCTTTTTCATTTTATATAGCATATTACTTATTGTTTTTTTCCATATTAGTTAGTCTATTTTTCAAATATATAAATATTAATGTAATGATATATTATGAAATATTCAATATTTGGATATGATAGTTTAATATAACAGGCAATCATTATATTTTTCTTCTTATCCCATGTAAAAAAAATAGAAATGTTGGTTAATATAATAATTTCAAGACTATAGTTTACTTACATTAATCTTTCAATACTAATTTGTAGATCGGTAACCTTCAATTTCCTCTATTTACTTAATTTACAATAAGGTGATACTTTTGAAATTATAAACCTATGTTTCCCTGATTTGGGTATTGGGATGTTTTCGACTAATTGAAGATCAACATTCATATCTTGACCGCATTTTTCATAAATCTTTTCTAGAAGTTTATGTTTTTCATCTTGTGTAAAGTCATCATTTACCACTAAATTCACTTTTATTTCGCTAAGTTTTTCTTGAATGATTTGGAATTGAAGAATACCTTTAACATAGGTTCTCAATAGAAGGGTCCAAAATGTTCCGGTTACGAGAGTTCCATTTATTCCAATGATAATGTCAAAAGCTCTCCCTTCAATTTTCTCTAGAAGGGGTAATCCCCTTCCGCATTCGCAACTTTTATCAGAAGCAATGCCAATATCACCTATTCTGTATCGAATGAATGGAAACACAAAGTTGTCTAAATCCGTTATCACTAGTTCTCCCCTTTCACCCAATCTACAAGGAGTACCTGCTTCATTGATGATTTCAACATATATGTGTTCAGCATTAAGGTGAAGTCCTGCGTGATATTTGCATTCCTGTCCAATTGCACCAAATTCTCTGCAACCATAACGATTGAAAACTTTACATCCAAAAACCGTCTCGATTAAATCTCTCTGATACTCGTGTATTATTTCTGCCGAACTAATGATAGACATTGGTTTTATTGTGTCAATCTTATTATCAGATAAAAATTTTGCAAAGATATATAATGAGGACGCATAACCGATAAGGCATTTAGGGTTGTATTTTGATATTATTTTAACATATTCATGCATTTTTTTATCTGATAAATTATTGGAATTCAACAATACTTGGCGAAAGAGGAGATTATACACCTTACCCCTTAATATATTCCCTGATTGAATATCAAAATGAGACCCCCATAGTTTAACATATTTATCACCAATATCTAATCCTGCCCACCGATCACCTCTCAACATCATTGCTGTTCTTTTTTCCACTGATTTGTTATCATAAAAAAAATGTAGATTTTCACCGGTTGATCCGCCGGTGGAATCTGCGATTAATTCTACTTTTTCGATGTTAGATGTGATTAAAGAATCGACATACATTGTAATGATTTTTTTATCAAGCATTGGTAATTTTGTAAAATCAGAAAACGAATTGATATCATTTGGAGATAGATTTAATCGATTAAAAACTCGTTTATAGTAAGGGACGTTGTTATATGCATGGTATAAGAGTTGTTTTAATTTGTTCCATTGGATTTCTGTTATTTTATCTTTTGATAGCCATTGTGTATGTTCCAGAGTTCGGAGACATTTCAATTCGTTACGATTTGCATACATCTGATAAAGAGGATAGAATAAATTTTTTACGACGGTTGAATACAATTTTTTCACCTTACGGTTAAACGTTTAAAAATATTTACAAACTCAATTACTATGGCATTTATGTTATGTTGTTTTTCTATGTATCCAATGGCATTCTCAACCATCTTTTCTCGTAATTGTTCATTCGTCAATAATGTTTGAATGTCTGCAATCATTTGTTTAAAAGTTTTTGAATGGAATCCGAGATTGTTTTTGCAGATAATCTCGTCAGGATCAACATGTAAACTTACAACTGGAGTGTAATTTATCCACGCTTCAAGAAACGTATTTGGAAATCCTTCCGCCTTTGAAGTATTCACTATGATGGTAGCATCCCTATAATAACTTTGAATCTCATCGTGCGGTATATAACCTAAAAAATTTAGGTTTTTTAATTTTTGGGCACCTTCTTCTATTTTCTTGTATACTTCAGGTTCTGTGTCACTTTCACCACCTATCATCTGAAAAGTATAAGTTGGAAACAGTTCTGCCAATTTTAAAAAAACTTCGGGTTGTTTAATTGTTCTCAGAGTCCCTACCCATAAAATAACATTTTTAGTTTTTTTTATCTTTGAATAATTTTGTTTAATAGGTATCAAGATGGGGTTTTTTATCAAAATAGTTTTCTTTTTAAATTTTTCTTCAATTAATTTTTTTTGGAATTGATTTTGCACTATAATTAATCCAGCGAGTTTTATATCAATAAAAAGAGCAATTTTTATCCATATTGGTGTTCTATTCTCATTTCCCTTTAACAGAACGTTTCTGTCGCTTGATAGCCATTTAATGTACATTTTTTTACGCAAATAACAGTATAGAGCTATGAATCCCGGTGTCCCTCCTGATTGAATATAAATATATGAATTAGCTTTTTTTAAAGAAATCCATAAAGCTTTTATCTTATTAAAATAGTTTAAATCATCACTGGGTGAAAATGTTTTAATGATGTTGAGTTCACTAAATTCTTTTTTCTTTGTTCCAGGTTCATCATATGTTATAATCGAAACATCATAACCTCTTTTTGCCAATTCTTTTGCCATTATTACTTGTTTTAATTCTGCCCCTCCTACATATTTAAGATTTTCATTTGAAGTAAGAAGCGGATAACTTCCAAGCGATATAAAACAAATTTTTTCAACCATTTTACTCTCGTTATAACTATTGTCAAAGTTTTTTTTTACGTTATTTCATATATCTTTATAATATCATTTGCGATTTTTGACCATGAAAATTTTTTTGAATATTGTATTATTTTTTCATAATTCCATCTCTTGTTTAAAGCAAGTTGAATTTTTTCTGTTAGGTCTTTCGCATTGCCTGGTTTACATAACAAACCATATTCCTCGGAGATTATAATATCAGGGATGCCCCCTATTGCGGTTCCGATGAATGGTTTTCCACATGCAAGTGACTCGAACATTACTATAGGGCTGTTTTCAATGAGGCTGGGTAATACGAATATATCACAAGCGTTTATCCATAGAGCAACTTCTTTTGGTGTTTTACTGCCCTCCAACAAAATTAAATACTTTTCGAGATGGTCCTTTTTAATTGCCCCTTCCAATGATTTTTTTATTTTGCCTGATCCAATTATATACGCTATGAGGTCGACCTTATCTGTTATAATTTCTCTAATAGAGGCAATTAAAAATTTTTGACCTTTATATTTTTCTAAACTTCCAATACTCAACAATATTGTCTTATTTCGAGGGAGTGAGAGTAGTGTTCTTGCTTCTTTTTTTGACATAGGTTTGAAATTATGTTCATCGTATCCATTTGAAATAATTTTTATACACTTATTGGCAACTATGTCTTTTAAGATTTTTTCCCAACTAGAAGAGGATACTATAATACAATTCGAAAGTTCTAAACTATATTTAATAATTTTTTTCATTGGCCATGAGGCAGAGGTATAAAAAAATTGGAATGCCCCCCCATGTATCTGCATGACTATTTTACCTTTAAAAAGATATTTCCCAATAAAAACGTAAGGTACATTTCGAATGAAACTCCAAAATGAAGATGTATGGATATGAAAAATATCGACGTGTCTAAATCTAAATGAGAAAAAAAATTTTAATAAATGGTAGGTGTCCTTAACAAATTGTTGTATAGGTACAGTTGATTGACAGGTGCGTCCAGTTCGATATAACTGAACTTGATATTTTTTGTTTAATGTCATATATCCTGTTAGATTTTTAATTACTGTAGCAACTCCACCATAAGGTGGGCTAGATGGTCCAATCATCAGAATAATTTTTTTAGTTGAACTTTTCAAAAATTTTTTCAAGTGAATTTCTCCCAATTTCATTGATGACAAATCTTTTTTTATAAGCATTTGACAGATAAATTTTTTGAACATGTTGTATTTTCACGTTGATCTCATCACCTAGAATTTGTTTTAACGACTTTACTAACTCATGCTCATTGATTTCGTTATACTTTTCTGATGGAACAATTTTTACGATGACTGAATCGATTTGTTTTTGAATAAATTGAGATTCAATGATATTATTTGCAGATGTAATTGGAAATGTTAACACGCTGGGAGGAATAATTTTTCCTCTTGATGTAATAATAAAATCCGCATGGAATGTTTCAACTTGATGGATTTCTGGAAGTGTTCTTGGGCAGGTACACCTGTTAGTTTTATATCCGGTGTAATCATTCAATTCATATCTGATGAGGGGCATTGAATAATTGTGTAGTGATGTTACAATTGTAAACCCTCTTTCCCCATCAGCTACAAGTTCATTATTTTTTACTATTTCAAGAATACCATTTATCATCGTAAGATGAAGATTTTTTTGTTCACATTCTATAGCGGAAACCGCTTCTTCTGCCTGTCCATAATACCCAAATAATCTGGTATCAAATCTTTCTTCCATAAGGGCTCTTTGAAAATCATATAGTGGTTCAGACGAATATAAAATAGCTTTTAGCGGGAAATACTTATCTTTAATTTCAAGATATTTTGCCAGAAGATATCCAGCAGAGGGATAACATTGGATATATTCGATATTCAATTTCTTAAGATTCTCAAAAATACTATGCATCGTATCTACTGATAGACAATATGTTGGGAAAATAGCTCTTTTCATAACGTATGATTTTCTGTATAAAGGGTATGAGCTACAATCACTAACAGGTTTGTCACCCACAAATCGTGCAATCCATCCACCATTATACCCAGCCCAAAGATTTCGTCTCTCCCAATTAGCTCTTTCGAGAACATCAAGCTTGCACGAAATCCTAATGGTCAATGGTGTTCCAGTAGTTCCTGACGTGTGTCTAATGATAAATTTTTCATTTTTTGTCGAAATAAACGAAGCCCAGTTTTTTTGAATGTCTTCTTTTTTTATGACGGGCAATTTTTCTAAGTCATTTATTGTTTTTATTTTTGATATGTCAATCTTATTTTTTTTGTATAGTTTATGATAGAATGGAACGTATTTAAAAGCATGTTCTAATATACTTTTCAAATGTTTGTTCTGATAAATAGTGAAATCCCCAATATTCCAAGATTCTGTTTTTTTTAAAAACTGCAACCAATCATTAAAGACATGACTATTTAACAAGTTTCGTTGTTTTAATTCAACCACATTTAAACCAACAGTTTGAATTATTCTTGGTGATCTGTTATATATCCTTAAAAAAGTATCTTTCAATTACGTATCACCTGTAGAAGATTGACCGCTGCACTTCGATAATGCTAATAACATCCATGCTTGCCCCCACCTCATATAGGGTATTCTATTTGTTATTATTGGCCATTTCTGATAATAAAAATAACCTGATGAATCTTGCATATGTATTAAAGTCCATTGAGCAATTTTTTTTGAAAACTCAAGATATTTCTTTTCCTTCAGGGTCTTATATAAGTTAGAAAACGTAATAATGCCTTGAGCTTGGTGATGGATGTCAATTGGCCACCTGAGAGGTAATCGCCAATAAGATTTACCTGAATTATCAAATTGATTATATAAATAAAAATCTGCCCCGTTAACTAATGATTCTTTGAAGCTCTCATCTTCAGAGTTTATATATGCCAAATAAGAACATATAGAATCGAGGATAAATCCTTGATGAAAATCTATTTGATTTCTTTCCTTTCCATTGTTTTGATTGAAACTGTATGCCCAAGACCCATCATTTTTCTGATGTGATATTAAAAAATTAAAGGCTTTTTTTGCGTATTCTAATAACATATTTTCTTTAGTATATGCATAAACCCTAGCAAGTAATGCTGCACCAAGAGCGTTTGCATTATGAATAATGAATCTATCAATAGGTGTGTAACTAAAACAAATTCCTTTATCCGTTTTTGTAATGTGAAGGTCCTTCGTCATGAATTCACAGCAGTCTCGAGCAATTTCAAGATAGTTTTTGCTTTTAGTAACTTCATACAAATCTAAAAATGCTTGCGCCACATAAGTAGTTATTATTATTGTTGGTATGTTTTTCTGTGTATATCTATGTAAGTCCTGCCAGTCAAAATTGAAACCCCAACAATTTCCTGAATACCCCATTGACCGACTCCTCAACAAACACTCAACAAGATTTTCTGAAATATTCTCAAATTCTTTTTTCGTAACGATACCTTGCTGAAATAATCTACAATATGCTTGTAAAAAAATACCTATTGATTTTGAATTTTTTTCAGGTTGAATCTTCAAAAAGTTTCTAAAGTTTATTGGAGAATAAACGAGGAACTGTGTTGCGAGCAATCGTAATAATCGAATGTTAATCCTTTTAAAACTCGGTGAATTTAATGAATCGTAAGGGTCAAATCCAGAATAATTATGTATCTTCACATATTGTTCTAGATTTTTTAATGAGCTAACAATCTGTTTATTAGATATCATAATTTAACACTATTTAGCTTATACACTTGTACATTATATCCAATATCTCTTTTCTAACATTTTTACTTCTTTGAAAATCAATTAATTTCTTTTTTTTAAAATTTTCTAAAACATACTCAACAATTTCCTTGGGATCTCTTGAATGTAATATTTTTCCCTCATCAATAAGCTGAGAGTCAACTGATAGCAAATCGTCATTAGGGAAAAACGATACAGCAGGTATTCCCATACAAGCCGCTTCTCGTGACATCGTTCCAGAACCGGTCAATGTCGCATTTGAATGGTAAATTAAATCTAAACCATTTAATGGTTGTTCTAATAAGGAGATATTTGCTTTTGAAGAATATCTAAAATCGCTATTATCCCGAGCTAAAAATATGATATTAATGTTTTCTTTTGTTAATGAATCAAAAAGTTTGGGTAATATTGTTTGTTTTTTAGTCACGTAAAATGATGACGAAGCTTCCCCTCTGACGAGTACATATTCTTTAAAAGGAACCCGCTCTAAAATCCTTTTATTTGGTTGATAATCTGCGATATAAAAATCTTCTTTATATCCATCATATATTTTAAATTTACCATCTTTATTGAACTTATCAAATGTTTGTTCACAAGCTTGAGGTATAATTATCGTAGTTGCGTATAACTTAATCTTTGATTCAAAACTTTGGAATAGATTATTTCTTATCTTATACTTCAAATCGTTATCTAAAAATAATATTGATTTTTTTCTACGAAGCTTGGAAATCGCAACACTCATTGGGTTTTCAAGAGATATCGCATAATCAAAATTTTTTAATGAAAAACTCATAGTAAAAGTTCTTTTTCCGAGGGATATTATTTTTTTTACCGGGTCTTCAAAATCTTTTCCAAAAACTCTCCCCCTAATTCCAAATTGGTCAGCTAATTTTACAGTTTCTCCACGATTTCTTAAAGTCATTGTTATGGAATTGGTTTTTTTTAATTCCTCGATCATAGGTCGAAAGAATAACGGATGTGATGGATTAATCATATCAATCCAAATTTTTTTTTTCATATCAATTCCAAAAATTAATGTTTATTATTGCCTAATATCTTAATCATGTATCCATTTTTTTTCCACAGATAAAAATCAAGAATATTTCTTGTATCGATCAGATTTTTATGTCTCATCGATATTTTTTTTGGATCAATTTCTTTAAAGATGTCATGGTCTGTTACTAAAACAAGACAATCAGAATTTTGTGTGGCTTCCTCTAATGTCAATGAATTTTCAGGGTAATTATGAACTAAGGGATCGTATAATTTTACAGAGATGCCTTGATTTTCCGCAATTTTTTTAATTTTAAATGTAGGGCTTTCGCGTATATCATCAACATTTCCTTTATACGCTATTCCTAAAATTGTAATTACTGGATTTTTTATATTCTTAATCATTTCAATAATCATTTTTATGATATGAACTGGCATTCCGCTGTTAATCTCTCTCGCAAGGGTTATAATCCTTGCTTTACTGCTTATTTCAGCAAGGAACAATGGATCAATTGCAATACAATGTCCGCCAACGCCAGGTCCCGGTTTTAATATATCTACTCGAGGATGATTATTGGCTAATGAGATTGCCTCCCAGACATTAATTCCTGCTTCATCAGCTAAAAGAGAAAATTCATTTGCTAGAGCAATATTGATGTCTCTAAAAGTATTCTCCATAAGTTTAACAAATTCAGCGGTCTTGGTATCAGTAAGAAATATATTTCCATGAACAAAAGAAGCATAGAGATCCTTTACTTTTTGATTCGATTTTTCGTCTAATCCACCTATAATCCTATGGTTATGAACCATTTCATGTAATGTTTTTCCTGGAATTGCACGTTCGGGGCAATGAGCAAAATAAATCCTTTTTTCCCCATTTTCTTTAAGGATCGGAATGACCAGATGTTCAGATGTACCAGGAGGAACTGTCGATTCTAAAATGACTATTTGTTCTTCTTTAATGACAGTTGCTACGGATTTTGAGGCAGTTTTTATTGACTCAAGATTAGATATTTTCATATCACTATCTAGAGGGGTTGGAACTGAGATAATATACACATCAGATGTTTCAATTCGAGAACTTGCATGAAAGTTATTTTTTGCTTTTTTAAACAGCTCATCTAGTCCAGGTTCATTAAAGGGAAGTATACTCCTGTTTAATTTGTCAATAATGTCTTTATTGATGTCTATCCCGAGAACGCAATGTCCTGCATTTGCCATTAACAAAGATGTCGGTAGTCCTATATATCCAAGTCCTAGTACACAAATCTTCATTTCATATCCTCCATTATTATTGTTATGATATACTTTACTGCTTTTCCATATCCAAAAGGATTTTTCAAATTTTGTTTTTATTTATCATAATCTTTACAGAATCAATAATCTTATATGTATCAACACCGACCAGAATATAAGAACTTACTTCTAATGTCTCTAATCGCATAGTTTTTATCATGTAATGTAACGCCAGCAAGAACTGAATTTGTATCCCCTTGAACTAAGACAATATCAGGTTTATCTTTTATTAATATCTTTTCAACACCTTTTTGAATATTGCCTGTCTGATATGTTCGAGTACCGATTCCAATATCTAGATTGTATTTTTGGTGTGGTATTTCAAGTTGTTTAAAAAAACACCTGATCGACATTATACGAATAATGTCAACTTGTACAAGTCATAAAAAAATCTATATTTTGTTTTTATAACTCTCGAATAATTGGAGACATTTTAATTAATTCAGGTCTTTTATCAACAATAATAGATAACTTTTTAATCTATCACTAGCCATCCAATTAAATTAGAGATAATATTTTGACAATATTTTTTTATTTAATAAATGAGCACATATTACTAACATATATATCTTCCCAATAGAGAAATCGAAAAATCTTATTAGAATATTATTCTATTCACAAATAAATATTGTGGTAATTTTTAATATTTAAGTATATAACACCTTAGTAAATTTCTAAAATTTTATTTATTTAATATATCTATATTAGTGAAATAGGAGCAAGCCCCTATGACCCCTTCCGCTTCGCTTCCTCGGATGCCCGTATGGTCATGCCGCATCCTCGC
>JAEAMF010001806.1_pt1 | contig 13854 bp, 11 predicted proteins | sample 8958721 | NCBI WGS metagenome assembly JAEAMF01 (sample SAMN16933255, study PRJNA681124) | bioreactor sludge metagenome | isolation source: anaerobic bioreactor treating anionic surfactant - SDBS | place: India: Bengaluru | collected 2019-02-28
CGGGTCTTCAACGTTGTTTCAGACCACGCAGTATTCCCAGCCGCTACAATAATATTCATTTGATTTTGAGCGATTCTCTAGGTAATATCTCAGGGATTGAAAGCAATGACGTGCATTCAATAATGTTTGGAGTCATGGAAGTATTGTATGCGTTTGGTCCAATTGATCTCAATCTTGCTGTTACATCTTCTAATTCAGAGGATGTAATTGAGACGGCAAGAGGTTTACAAATAGGATTTTTCACATTGATATTATAGAGTTATATCTAATTTCTATTGCGGAAAGTAAGTTATTTGAGGTGAGATCCTAAAGAATAATACGTATCCTATATCTAAAAGGAATATTTTGAGTGCTCATACATAGATTGTAAATACCTTTAGCGTGTGTACCTTACCATCCTTTGATTGTCATAACAACATCTTGTATCTAAAGAGATACATCAAAATCTATCGAAATCGATTGTCATTATTTAATAAAATTTAAATATTATCATCTGTAAATATATATGTGGATAGCGAAGAGGTGACTTTATTGGAAGAAGATGTTCTTGATAATGAAGATAGGAAGATTTTACATATATTTAAAGGTCCAGGTATACCAACGACTCTTGGAAGAACCTTGATGTATATATCTGCATATGAAGATGATAAAAAGAAAAAGAAACATCTTTTTGATATTTTTACTGAAGAAGATGATATTGAAAAAGAACAATATCAAGAGAGTATCTACGATATAAGCAGATACCCACCAGAATCAATACCACCAACTGTCAATGGGAAACATTCATTGAATCCTGAGTATATGATGTATAATCCTAATGTATAGCAATGATTGGTTAGGATCTAAAAAAGATTATTCCCCTTATTCATCATAGAAAGAAGATGATTAATCAGCAGAATGGTAAATATATGTATATCAAGATGTACATCAACTGAGTACTATCATAAAATCTGAATTTGAGTTTTTGTATTTTTTTCATAACATTTAATAAGATTTAATATTTAATAGGGAGAAAAATTATGTATATAAAGAAGAGGGAAGAAGCAATGCAGATTCAAAAGGAGAATAATAAACCGATACGAAAAATGATATATACTAAGATTTTGGGAATAGTTCTTCTTACTCTTGCAATCCTTCTTACAATAAGTATTATTCTAACAACCTTATCAATCGGTTGGCATCATGGAATTAATGTCTTACTTATGACAGTGTTTACTTATATTATAGGAACAGCATTAATTTTAATTAAAAAAAGAGGGACAATTTATACATATATCGTAATATTTGGAATCATTATTTTAATGTATTATGTATATATGTTAATACTGATGCCACTCTTATGGTTTTTTAGGACAAATATGACATTATGATAATGTGGAAGGGATAGTAATGAATGAGAGACCTAATGCAATAGTGATTAATTGAAGTGATGTAAGAGAGGGTATTTTATTAAGGGATGGAGTTAAGGAGTGTATATAAATTAAAAGAATATTATTTGCATCTTTCCTCATTATAAAATTTGTATGTTATATTATGAATAAGTTATTGTGTCTATCTTTACTGTAGAATTGTTAGGACTTGATAATGATAAGTGGAGAAGATTTTGAGCAAGAATAAAAGATACGCATTATTGTATAGATGCCATAGAAGAATTAGAGTTTATAGGGGAGAAAACAATAATTCTATAAACAACAATCAGTATTCAGATTCCAATATTCATCATAACAAACCATTGAAAAATAAGGTAAAAGGGGCTTATGGTCTAGTGGTTATGACGTCGCCTTCACACGGCGGAGGCCGCCGGTTCAAATCCGGCTAAGCCCATGAACAAGTTTTCTGATATCCAATTGTATTAAAACATAAAAATTATACCAAAAGAAAATTAATGAGTTTATAGCGTCCATGACATCAGATAAAAAAGCCTATAAAGCAATCTTAAACAAGATTATTTCAGGCAACATTGAAAAAAATATGGATTTAACACAAATCAAGCTTTGGGGTTGCAAAACTTTTGGTTTGAAACAATTTCCAAAAAATTCTGAATTATTAGCTGTTGCAACCGATGAAGAAAAGGAAATTGTTCTTTCAATATTGAAACTAAAACCTATTCGAGCGATTTCTGGTGTGACTATTATCACTGTCATGCCAAAGCCATTTCCGTGCCCAAAAGAACAACCTTGTACATATTGCCCTGGAGGGCCTTATGAAAACACTCCCCAAAGCTATACAGGATGCGAACCAGCAGGAAGAAGGGCTATTGAAAACGACTTTGATCCATATAAACAAGTAAGTAGCCGTATCAAACAGTTCCACATCATGGGCCATAACGTTGACAAAGTTGAATTAATTATTTTCGGTGGCACCTTAACAGCATATCCTCCAGAATATTTTGAATGGTTTGTCACTCAATGTTTAAATGCACTCTCAAACTCCAATGCACAGAGAATTGAGGAAGCGCAAACTACAGCTGAAAACGCGAAAATAAAAAACAGTGACATTACCATTGAAACACGGCCAGATTATTGTAAAAAACCTCAAATTGATTTCATGCTTCGTTTAGGGATAACACGAGTAGAACTTGGAGTACAGACTGTTTATAACGATGTCTACAGACAGATAAATCGAGGACATACAATTGAAGATGTTGTTGAGTCTACTCGCTTAGCTAAAGATGCAGGATATACTGTTATATACCATATGATGCCTGGACTTCCAGGATCTGATTTCACAAGAGATCTTGCTGCTTTCAATACAATATTTCAAGACGAACGGTTCAAACCAGATGCGGTGAAAATTTACCCAACACTTGTTTTACCTGGAACAACGCTTTATGCGCAATGGAAAAATGGGGAATATCAACCTTATACTCTGCAAGATACCATTGAGTTAATTTCCACGATAAAAAAACATGTGCCACGTTGGGTGAGAATTCAACGAATACAGCGCGATATACCATCAAATTTAATAGCCGCCGGTGTAAAGAGAGGGGATTTAAGAAACCTCGCAAAAAAAAAATTAGAGATGGAGGGTGCACGTTGCGAATGTATTCGATGCCGGGAGATTGGACATGTTCAACTTTCATTGAAGGATCCTTTAGAGATTACAGAAGTGAAATTGATCGTTAATCAATATGATGCTTCACAGGGCAAAGAATTGTTCCTTTCATTTGAAGATGAAGCACAGAACATTTTGATAGGGTCACTAAGATTAAGATATCCATCTGGACATGCCCATCGACCTGAGATACAACAAGCTAGAACAATGTTGGTTAGAGAACTTCATGTATACGGACCGTTGGTTCAAGTAGGATCAAAGGCAGAAAAAAATGAATGGCAACATAAAGGGTTGGGCGAACGTTTGCTGAATGAGGCTGAACGAATTTCAAAGGAAATATTTAAAGCGAATTCTCTTAGTGTATTGGCAGGAATTGGAACAAGAAACTATTACAAACGATTTGGTTATGAACGTAAAGGACCATATATGATTAAGAAAATTTGAAACAGAATTACCGCTGTTAACGATAACAAATTTTATAAAAAGATACCATAAAAACGTTCTGGTTGTATGTAATCCATTTGAATGCTAAAAAGATTTTCGGATATCTGTGAATATTTAATGGAGAAACGACAGAAAGAATAAAAATATCTTAAAAATTGCATTGTTCAGCATTTTCTTTTAGCCATTGGATCTTCTTTTTATAATCTGGCATAACCTGTTGAATTAACCGCCAAAATCGATCTGAGTGATTCAATTCGATTAGATGAGCAAGCTCGTGAATGCAGACGTATTCCAAAACATCTTCAGGGGCAAACAATAATCTTGTCGAAATATTGATATTGCCTGCCCGAGAACAACTGCCCCAATTTGAAGTATTATGTTTAAAAAGAATATTATTTACTTTTTGATTGAAAAAGTTCTCATTTAATTCATTGATTTTTTGTTTTAATGATGGTAATCGTTCAGAACCGATACACCGACTCAGAAGCGAAGAGATATGCGCATGTTCCTCGTCTTTCGAAATATTATTTGATATAGAGAGGGAAATCATTTGACCATGCATAATCGCTGAACTATGTTTTTTATCTTTGTGAGTGATGTTTAAGTAATAGGTTTTATTATTGATTCTTATTTTATCTCCATCCTGATATTCTTTTTGAAGAGATGGCTTGAACTTATTAGGATTTTTATGAATCATAGTTTGTGCTATATGCTTCATATTTTCTAACTGAAACACCCGCTCTTGCAATGACAGAAAACGTGGGATACGGATATTGATGGTATTCTGTCTTATTGATACTCTGCTGTTCTTTCTTTGCTCATAATGAATTTTTAATGAAAAAGGAATACCGCATATTTCAATGATTTCAGTTTTCATAATCATTCCATAGCTTCAATTATCACTTATTGTTTCTTTTATATATCTTATTAATTAGCAATAGATGAAGTTAACCCTTTTATTATGGTAAAATCAACTGACAATGAATGCTCATTACACAAGATCAATACCGTTTCGTCAATAAGGTTTATATGATGAATTTATTACTCTTTAAAATACCATGTTTGAAAAACGAACAAAGAAACAGCGAACGATTATATATCTTCTGATTGCACTGTTTGTTACTCTTATTCTCGCATCAATGCATTACTTTCTCCAGCGTTGGATGATTATTGCAGTATTTATGGGGGCAATCATAGAGTTTCTCTGTATCTTTTATATCCTTTACCTTCCACTAAAAATGAAAAAAGAATGATCATAAGGTACTTTAGTATAAATCATTTCTTTCTATGAATATACTAAGATCCCTTATGATTTATGCGATTTATAGAAGACATTATCTTGAAAATATCAGAAAATATAATAAGGTAATTTTTATTCTGTTTCCCTGAGGTGGATGTATGACTAATGTAATAGAATTGTTTGGTCGTAATGCGGGAAAAGTATGGACTGAGCTTAATAAAAAAGGACCGCTAGAAGAAAATGAAATAATGAAAAAAACAAGAATAAAGGAAGAAGATTTTCATGCAGCTGTCGGATGGCTTGCACGAGAAAATAAGATCTGCTTCAATAATGGTAAATACCATCTAAGTCCTACAAATCTAACAGAAAAGATTGGAGGAAATGCTGGAAAGGTATACAACACTCTAGCAAATTACGGCGAAATCGATGTGTCAGCAATAGCTAAAATTGCAAAAATACACAAAAAGGATGCATATTCTGCTATCGGATGGTTAGCAAGAGAAAATAAAATTGACTGTAAAAAAGATTTTTCGAGAAGTACAACTGTTGCCTTTGAATTAAAATAATTCTTCTCAATTTTTCACTATACTCTCTATATTCAGAAATTTAATTCATATAGCTTTATTTTTGTAGAGTTGAACATGTTCATTTTTTATGACGTAAAATATAGGGTATAAGAATATCTTTCTTGTGCTATTCAATAAAAAACCAATCATAATATATTCTTCGATTATGACATACAACAATCAAGAACAAAAAATAATGGATTATATCAATATCTTCTTTGTGCAACCATTCTAAAAAGATAAAATGAAAAGGAAAGTGGATAGTTACTCATACCCACCAATTTTTAGACTGGGATCGCCAAGCAGAGGCCATTGTTCAACCGTTTTACAATCGGTTTGATCTACCATTCCCGGAAATGTATTAAGATAACTTCTTACTGATCCGCCCCATGTCTCCCCAAGAATATCGGCACCTTCATCATATGATTTAAAGAACATAGATATTTGATAACCACCTAATGCCTCTGTGGTATCGGGTAAATTTATACCATTGCCATCAACATCGCCATATTCCCCAACTGCACCGTATCCAAGACCGGTATTTCCAAAACTTGCTATCGCACCGCCGTCCTTCTTCCTCATGATATGCTCACCAAAACATTCCATATAAGGAACTCCATGAGCCCATGTGAATGGTAGATTTAATGCTGTAGGAATAAGAGATATGTTAAATTGACTGTTATGGCACCCACCAACAACACAGACGGGATATTTTCCACTGTTTTTGAATTCGCTGAAATCATAACAACTGATACCCCCTGGCGTATCATCCCAATTAAAGACACCTGGCCAATGTGTATTCCATGAACCAGGAGCCCCATGACCATCGAATAAGAGGAAACCAGCACCCTGATTAATTTCACGAATCATATTCGTATCACTAGGGATATTATCAGGATTCGATTCCTTATAAGAGGCATATAGTTTTATGGGGGTGAAGTTGGACATATACATTTCAAAAATATAATCACAAACAAGTTCTCCTTCCAAATAATTCGTTCCACTATCATCATGACTGTCTCCACCGATACCGATCATCTGATCAAACCAATTTGAACCATATGTTGTTGTTTCATAGGTCTTGATCTTATCAATCATAAATCCAAGTTCCATTTTATTACGACATGGAAGTCTTCCAACATACACATCAGGATATAAATCGATTACATCTCTAGGGCTAGTAGGTCCTGGTGACCAGGCAGCAAAAAGACCATCACTATTACCATTTTTATCACAATCCCAGCTTGAGAAATTCCCACCAGCATCATAAATATCAGCATAGTACAGATCACTAATAAAACCTGGGTCATACGTACTTCCTTGTTCTCGTAGATTTGTATATCGAACAGGTAGAAGCCATTGCTTTGTTCCCTGATTCGCATCATCTCGGGGAACAGCCCAGAATAGTGATTGTAAACCACCAACGAGCATAACATATTTGACGTTAAATGTCTCAATTGCATCTTTGATGAAATATTTGATTTGTTCTGGTTTATCAACACCATCATATTTGCTATAAATTTCCTCTGTCGTTTGTAAAAAAGTCTTGATATCATAGCTATTCTTATGATCTACTAATTGTTGAAGATCATCTGCAAATATTGATGGAGTTATAATCACCAAATCAAATTCATCAATAGCAGCAAATAAAGGTTGTAATGGTTCTTGAAATGATACCGTTATCGTGAGATCCTCAGCATATTTCAAGCTATTTGTAATTGGATTATATTGAACAGGAAATACTTCAATAGTGACAAAGGTGGTATGCAGATTTTCACTATTTAATCCACCACCCATCTGAATACTGTATTGTTCTATAGGATAGTATTGATTTGATCGATAGATGTCTGTACTAATTTCATATACTGCTGGTTTATCTGATCCCTGAATAACAGGTTGCGGTGCAGGAAGTATCTTTTCGGATAATGTCATAGTTCTAATCGAACTTGATGAAATAGATACATCACTAATTGTTGTACCAAAAGGAAGTTCAAAGGTTTGAACTTTTCTTGGAAGTAGAGGTTCCCCTGCATGGTACACGACACCATAAGAATCCATAGAACTAATCTTTAGATAATTTTTTCCATTAATGACCACTTTATCCAGTATTGGATTCTGAAATGCAACAGCAATATCGATTTTTGTAACGTCATCTACCTTATTACCTAATCCTATTGCAGCTGTACCACTAAGTAATAGAAGAACCGCTGCTATGATTGAAAAATATTTCATATTCAATGAGACCCCCTATTTATGCAATAAATATACCACTAGATATTTAAATTCTTTTTGCCATTTGGCTGTGTCCCTAAATGTATCTAGATATCAAAGATGGCAAATACAATTTATTCATAACAAATAAGGACGCGAAGAATGATTTTTTAAATTGTTTAACTCAAGAGATATGATAAAATACATCTATACTCCTTTATCGTTTTTAGTATTAAATTCAATTTTATATCAAATACCAAGAGTGAAAAATCGACTATTAACGAATAAACAATATGATATTCTAGAAAAGGATATAAGTGAGAAACAATAGATAATTCTATTGGTATAGAAGAGGTGAATAATAAATGAAACAACAAAAATTGCTCTGTCCTATGGTAATAATCATTTCTATGTTATTGATTAGTACTAACGTCATTAATGTTTTAGCAAATGGCAATAAAAATATTGAAGAAAGGAGTTCTCAAATTTATTTAAATAATATTGATAACACAAAACAAAACCGAAATTCTAATTTGATAAAAAATATGATGGTTAAAAGTTATACATTACATAAACAAATTGATCTGTATGATCTTCTTACGAGCACCATTCATACCACATGTTCAGGATTGGAAAAAACTTCAGAAATCACATTTGGACTCTACAACGATCTAGACGTCGATGGGGACGAAACCAATGGCGTCAATGGAAAAGACATTCGGGTCCAATATTACATTCTCCCATGGATAAAAGTCGAACCGGACTTTATCATTGGTTTAAAATTCACTGTCAACATTGAACGGATAGGTGAGGAAATAAAAGAAAATGATTTCAACATTAATGCAACCATTGGAAACGACATCATTTCTGTTGGATATTGGTCCCCAGATTCTATAGGAAATGAGATACCGAATAATATCCAAATATCGCTACTTGTTTTTTTCAACACCGCAGACTCCACAAAAGGCATAACTGTATCAATAAATCCATCGTATTCATCAGGAATTGAAAATAAGAAATTGACGTTCTTCAGCACCTACTATCTCGAAGAAGAGCAAACAAGCCACTCCAACTATTTTTCATTTGAACCCCCCACTAGAACTGACATCACCATTGCATCTACAAGAAATGAGGGCGAATGGGCATATACATTCAATCGAGATACAAATGCCGACACCGTGTTAACAATGGGACTTGCAAAGACGTACCAAAGCAATACAAAGGAAACGATCATCACTTTCGATTCATTTCCAAGAATGGTATCCTTTTCACTTAAAATCACCCCATTCTCAGCAGAAGGGGGAAGCGTTTATTACAAAAGCGAATCAATGTATGATATGGATGTTCTTATACAAACAAATGACTTTGGGCTCTGCCACTATGCTATCATAAAGAATACACCTAGAATGCTCTTTGTCAAATGGCTTCCTGTAAAAGAACAAGGATGGTATCATCTTGAAATGGACTCAGATGGAACAGATATCCGCATTCTTGATTTCCTCCAACATCCATCAGTAAATCTATCAATATATGGATTGACTGATGTTGATATGACCGCATATTGGAATTTTACGAATCCCGGTACTCTTAGGATCACGAGAGCCCCATCATATCATATCAACCTCTCATTCATTATAGGAGTTTGGGAGGCACGATTAGATGCTCAACCTCTGGCAGAAGATATCAGTATATCCTGGCTTATAGGCATTACTGGATATCTAGCATATGATACCAATTGGCAGGCATTAAATGAAATGGATTTATTGATTCGTGGAAGCGATGGTGGTATTCGAACTGTTGCTCAGACATTTAAAGCAGAAGATTTTCGTTTGGATTGGACGATCTGGCCACCAGTTGAAATGAATATTGATAAAACTGGAGAAATCGACTACATATCGCTTCTTATCGAGGTATACATTGGGGGACATTGGTATCGGCTCTGGCCATGGTAAACAAAGTAATGTATAGAATTCATTACAGATTTATATTTTACTTTATATAATGAAGCACAATTTAAATGAAAAATTTTGGTGCAATTATTCTTTAAATTTCGGATTGTAAAAATTGTAGAATTGCCGCTGTCACCCAACAACAAAAAAACAAGTGTTGTTGGGCGGGATAACAATATCAGATACACATAAGCAGCAGGTAACTGATACCGAAATACCTATCGCGACAGTTCTCTGATACCATGGTTGTCCTCCATATCATTTCTTGACTTTTCGTCTAGTCGATCAAAGAGGGACTCTTGTGGTTTCAGGAATGTACCCTTGATTTTGCCGCTTCAATCATATATTCATGAAGCTCTTCGAATCAAGGGATATTGTATAATGTATATTTCTCTTTAATATGCATTGCGGTGCCGGAACTTAAATATTCTACCTATAATGATTAATGCTGTCATTAAGTTCTATTGTTGCCTTACGTGCTTTTTTGGCAAAATCTTTGTCTGATCCTGCATAAATAATCCCTCTCGAAGAATTGATAATAGCAAGTTCTTTATTTGAATTTGTACCGTATTCAACAGTTGTTTGAATGTCTCCACCTTGTTTCCCAATCCCGGGTATTAAAAATGGGACATGATCACCTAGAAGTTCCCTGATTTCTTTAAGTTCCTGAGGGTACGTTGCCCCGACAACAACCCCACAGCTTCCTTCATGTTGCCATTGTTTTACTTTTTCAGCAATATACAGATACAAAGGTTTTCCATTGCTCTGAATATCTTGAAAATCTCGAGCTGATGGATTTGATGTTCTACAAAGGACAAAACTACAGGTATTTTTAAAGTCCAAAAATGGTTTAATGCTATCAAATCCCATATAGGGATTTACGGTCACTGCATCAGCATGTAACCCATCAAATAGGGTTTGAGCATATTTCTTTGCTGTGTTACCGATATCGTTTCGTTTTCCATCAAGTATCACAATAACTTCCTTAGGGATATAGTTTATTGTTTCTTGTAAAACATGCCAACCTTGTTCACCAAGCACTTCATAAAATGCCATATTGAGCTTGTAGGCACAGACAAGGTCCTTTGTCTCATTAATGAGTGCTTTGGTAAATTCGAGGAAAGGGTTTTTAATTGTTTTAAAAAGAGACTTTGGCATCATTTCTTTATCGATATCGAGACCTATACAAACAAGGCTGTTTTGTTTGCGAGAAATCGCTTCTAATTTTTCTATGAAATCCATAAAAATATCCTCTGAAAACACATCGAGCATCAATCTAAAAAGATTCCTATCTCGGCATCTATTTAACATCATACGAAATACCCATGAATCGATGAAAATCATATACGCTGTTTGTTCATGGGGATTGGGTCATGCAACACGATCACTGCCGGTAATCCGGAAAATTATCGATGAGAATCATGAAGTGACTATTATCTCTAATGGACGTGCATTAGATCTCCTAAGAAAGGAATTGAAAGAAAAAGCATCTTTTAGGGATATCCCAGATTATCCTTTACTTGTGTCTGAAAATAAACAGCAGTTCATTGCAAAAAGCATTGTTTATTGGCCATTATTTATTCAACGTATGGAAAACGGTCTTCGACAGTTGACACGACTCATAAACAAACAACCTTGTGATAGGATTATATCAGATGGACGATACGATATGTATAGCAAAAAAATTCCATCATATTTTATTTCTCATCAAATGCGAATAATGAATCCCTTAAGAATTAGAGCGTTTGAAAATGGAAGTGAAAGATTTAATTTGTTTTTTTTCAAGCGATTCAAGGAGATTATTGTTCCAGATTACCAAACAAATGATCTTTCGGGGGACCTCTCTCACAATTTAGAGAGGATTGATGAAAAAAAGCTTCATTATGTTGGCATACTTTCTGATTTCAAGAAAAAAAATCTCAAAAAGGACATTGATTATTTTTTTTCCCTATCAGGCCCGGAACCTCAACGATCAATTCTAGAACAGAAAATTCTATCTGAAATAAACGATCTTCAAGGAAACATTGTTTTTACTCTTGGAAAAACAGAACAAAAAGAAAATATCAAAAATAAAAACATAGAGATTTTTACATATCTGTCAAAAGAGGAACGTGAAGAATTTCTGAATAGAGCAAAGCTTGTTATTTCGAGAAGTGGTTATTCAACTATTATGGATCTAGCAGTTATTGGTACTAAAGCACTTATGATTCCAACACCTGGCCAAATCGAACAAGAATATCTAGCAGAATACCATAAAGCGAAAAATACCTATTATACTGTTCCTCAAGAGATACTTCAGTTGAGAACAGATATTACCCAAACAGAAAGAACAAACGGATTTATTGCAAAAACTAGTGTGGATGATGCTGTAGAAAAGATCATTCAAATAATTCAAATTTAGAACCCAAACTCATTTATATACTAAGTAATATTCCCTTCTGGCGTAAGTTCTATCATTGTAAAAAGTGAATGAAGATGGAAGGGGGTCATTCTTTCAAACTGTCATTATTGATTCATCATTGGCTATTTTGGTTAGTCATTATTACATGCATTGGAATATTCCTCCGAATGATTCCTTCATTACTCAATGCAGCATGGGGCGTAGATTTTGGTATTTACTATGGCCTAACAAACTCATTTCTGGAAACGAAGGAATTGATTAATGTTTATGATGGGTGGGGATCATCGTATCAATATTTTCCTGTTCTATATGCAATCACGGGCATACTTCACTTGATAACAGGTATCGAGGTAATTCAATTATTGCCTAAGGTAGCACCTATCATTGGTGGATTGACCATACCTATTTTCTATTTCATCACGAAGGAATTGATGGAGAATACAAGAATCGCATTACTTTCCTCTGCATTACTTTCCGTTTCAACATTTCATGTTTATCAAACGAGTCATGCAGCACCGTTGACCATTGGGCATTTCTTTATGATGCTTTCCCTATATCTTTTTATCAAATATACGAAAAATCAAAAATATTTTGCTCCCTTAATCATTTCGACAATTTTGCTGATTTTTTCTCATCATTTTACAACATATTTCTATCTTATCAGCATCACATTCATGCTATTCTATTATGCATTAAGGATAGATGCGAAATTAAAACATTTCAACTACATTCTGTTCTACATTTGTTTTGCTGCAACCATTACATTTGGATACTGGGGTTTCGTTGCGACACCGGTATTTAACTTCATTACTACGAATACTTTTCTACCTACTATGTTGGTAATATTGTTTTTCTATATCATTATCTTTGGAGGATTTTTTTTAATTCGATTTTGGAAAAAAAAGCACTTTCATCTATTACGGATACAATTCTATAAAAACTATTCGAAGGAAAAAATAATTATCACCTCATTAATTGTTATTAGTATCCTCTTAACGATTATATCCTATACGGGTCTGAGAGGTATCTATGCACCACTCACTCCATCATTAATACTACTCTCAGTTCCAATGATTGTCCTTGTTAGTTTTGGCATTGCTGGTTTAACACGTCTTGACTCATCAAAAAGACAAGTATTTGCCAAAGGGTGGATTCTAGGGATTTTTTTGTCGTTCTTGTATTCAATAGTGTCTGGAGAATTATTCCCAGAGAGACATTTGGAATATCTCATTGTACCACTCTGTATCCCAGCAGCATTAGTCATATACCAGCTCATTGAAGAATACAAAGAGAGCAACGTAAAACTAGTTTTCAATTCATATACATCGTCATTTATAAAGGATCATCGTAAGAAAAAAATAATAATCATCGGTAGTATTATCATACTATTTATCTCAAATATGATTGTCGCATATCCTATAATGGATTCTTACGACCTTTTCGATGAGCGAGTTTCTGATCCCTGTATTAGTTGCATTAATTGGATGCAAGGAAATATGAGTAATGAAAGTGTTATTGCGTCAGACCATCGTATCTCTATGCTTGTGTGGGCTGAAGGTTTTCAGATGCCTCTTGGAAAGAACAATGTGACTACTACCATTTGGTCTGCAAACAATACCTCAGCATGCTTCTCGGAATTGAACCGGTTAAACATTACTCACGTTATAATTGATGATATCATGTTTGAAAAGGTAATAAACGTCGATGTGGGCTATTATTTTTATTTTACTAATGATTCATATGCTAAATTTCAAAAACCTCCTTTTGAAATAATTTATCGAAATGCAACATATAATGACCAAAAGCAGGAAGAACATTGGATTGAAATCTATAGGATCAATTATTCACAAATCACTGATGACATTTTCTTCAACAAATATCTTTTTGAAAAAATATGGAATGAAAATTAAATTTATTTTTTAATATAATGTTCCATAATGAAATAAGGGCTTCGCCCTTATAATCCCATTCCGCCTTCGTTCCTCGGCA
>JAEAMF010001807.1_pt1 | contig 13845 bp, 15 predicted proteins | sample 8958721 | NCBI WGS metagenome assembly JAEAMF01 (sample SAMN16933255, study PRJNA681124) | bioreactor sludge metagenome | isolation source: anaerobic bioreactor treating anionic surfactant - SDBS | place: India: Bengaluru | collected 2019-02-28
GGCAATGGTGGCCGCATTGTGCATTCTCTCGCGCGCTTCCGTATCCTTGCCGTCTGCCACGGCCCGCGGCAGGTAGTCAAAGACCAACTGGATGGCTTTCAGGCATAACCCATCGGTCAAGTCGGTGTGCCAGCTTGTGGTGTAGCCTTCCACGGCGTGGGTGAGCACGTCCATGCCGGTGTCCGCGGTGACCTGCGGCGGGAGCCCGGCCACCAGGGCCGGATCGACAATGGCCATGTCGGCCATGTTCTCACGCGAGCCGAGGGCCAGCTTGCGCTGCTCCGCGGTGTCGGTCAACACAATGCCCCAGGTAGCCTCGGCACCGGTACCGCTGGTGGTGGAGATGGTGATCAGCCGCGCCTTCTGGCGCAATTTCATCGGCACAACGGGGTTGATCTCATTGGGCACCATCTCCGGGTGCTCATAGAGCACCCACATGGCCTTGGCCGCGTCCATGGAAGAGCCGCCGCCCAGGCCGACAATCCAGTCCGGCTCGTACTGGCGCATCAGCTCAGCGCCGCGCTGGACGGTGTCGAGCGAGGGGTCTGGCTCTACTTCGGCAAAGACCCGGTACTGCAGACCTGCGGCGGTCAGCTTTTCAGCGACCATGTCCACATAGCCCAGGCGGGCGAGGTTGGCGTCAGTCACGATGAAGGCTTTGCGGCCCTCGATGCAGGCCAGTTCGCTGAGTGCATCTTCGCCAAAGACAATCAGCGGGCTGTTAAAGTACCACATGGCGACCGCCTATTCCGGGAACTCGGTGGGCACGCGGGTCGTGCACTCCACCAGCTCCTTGGAGGCCTTGACTGCCTTCATGACTTTGACCATGTCGCCCTGCAGCTTGAGCTGGCGGGTCATCATGCCCTGGATGGGGTCCAGTTTCTTGTCGATGACCTTGCGCCAGGCGGGAAGGCCAGCGTTGATTACAAAGGCCGGCTTTTTGGCGTTGCGATCCTTGCAGAGACAGGCCTCGCGGCATTTGCCATGCCACAAGTCCACATACATAACCATCTCCTCGGCAATAGGCCCGCCCGGGTCGACGATGAAGTAAAAGTCGCCCTCCCAGGTCTTGGCCGCTTCCGCATAGCCCTCGCTGGCGTTGATCGCCTCTTTGAGAGCTTGCACCCATTCCTCGGTCCCGAACTTGATCATGGTCCCTCCTTTGGGTACTCAATTTGGATCGTGCCTATAGTAGATTATACACTCTCGGGCAGGTTTCGTCAACCTAAAGAGGGGCTGACCATTGCGGTCAGCCCCTCAACGTCCAGCACAATCCGTCGCCGCTATTCCGCAGGCGGCGCATCCGGCGCGGAAGGCGGCGGCTCGGTCACATCCGCCTCCGGAGGCGGCGGTGCCGGCAGGTCCGTCACCGCTGGCTGAGGTGCATAGTGCACGGTGCCAAAGCGCGTCAGCACGACGGCCCCCAGGCCGACCGCGCCGGCGATGGCGCCCAGCAGCCAGCCTACGCAGGGCACTTCGGCAAGGAGCGTGAGCACCACAATGCCGACGAAAATCTCCAGCACGGGCTGCTGTGGCGACACATGAAGAGCAGCCAGGATCCGGTGCCCCACCAGGATGCCGATAGCGATCCAGCCAAAGACCGCGGCCGCCACCAGGGCGATGATCAGCAATATGGCGACCGGGATGCCGACGCAAATGATCACCAGCAAAGGCACCAGAGCGAGTGAGACCAGGAATGTCAGCAGGCCGACCGCAAAGCTGGTCCAGCCGGCCTCCGTCACCGCCTGGGAGACCACAGCGGTCTGCCTGGGCAGGAAGAGCACCAGCAGCACACCCAGGACGACCAGCGCCACCAGGTTCAGCATAAAGCGCATAAACCTGCCCAGCAGGTTGACGAAGGGGTGCTCGTCCCATTGCCAGGGCTGGGTCGTGGGCCAGGTCCGGATTTCCGGCAGCTCAAAGGAGCGTCCCCGGAAGCCCTCGATGGTCTCGCCCTGCACCGTCGCTCCGGCGTCCCTGGAGACACTCGAGGCAAAGGTGAACAGGTTCTGGCGGATCAGGGCGTGGGAGCGAAGATCCAGCGTGCCGCCGAGGACCACAAGATGGCCGTCGACCTCGCCATCAATAACCGCGGTGCCACCGATCACCACGGTATCGCCATTCACGCGGCCGCCTTCCTGCAGCTCGACTTTGCCGCCCATGACGGCCAGGTCCCCCTGCACGGTCTCTCCGGGTCCGATGACGATGCTCTCGCCAGGCAGAACAGACTGTCCCTCGCCATCGTCAGCCCAGACGGGCAGTGACAGACTCACAAACAGAAGCAACGTTAGCAAGACCGACATCCACTTTTTCATTGTATCAACCTCCCTATCATCCAGGTCGGACACTTATTGCGCCACGTGTTCCCAGCGCCGCAGCACAACACGCGTCCAGAATCCAACCAGGGTTACGGCCAGGACGGCGTAGCCCAGTACCAGCAGGCCCGTTGGCCGGGTAACCACCGCGTACACTACCGACCACAATGCTTTGCCCAGCACGGTCAGAAAGGCCAGGGCATTCTGTCCCACAGACAGAGCCAGGTCCATCAGAAGTGGCTTGAGAGCAGGGTCGACCAACACAGCAAAGAGCACCAGAACCGCCACGGCGGCTACGGTCCACAGCACAACCGAGGCCGCACAGAGGGCAATGGTGCTATACAGTCGCCGCCGGCGTGTCTCACGTTGCTCCAGACGAGCAGTGACTCTGGCGCCAAAGTCAGGCGCCGGAGCAACCGGAGGTTCGGCTTCGAGCCGCACAGACAACCAGGACAGCGCAGCCCATTGCTCGCGGCATGCCTGGCAACCGGCCAGATGCGCCTGCAATTGCTGCTGCTGCTCCGGGCTCAGCAAACCATCCAGGTGCAGGGACATGAGCGCATCCCATTTAGAGCACTGCATTCGTCATCACCCTCTTTCCATTGTGCGTCTGGCTCGCAGGCGTTACTTCCATAGCCCGTCGCCTTCTGACACCGTCCGCCAGTACCTGACGTGCCCGGTGCAATCTGGACTTGACGGCACTCTCCGTCGCACCCACCACCTGCGCAATCTCCTCATACGAAAGGTCCTGCCAGTAGCGCAGGGCAATGACCAGGCGGTCTTCGGCAGGGAGGCTCTGCAACAGGTCGCGGATTTCGTCGCGAGTCTCCCGCTCCATCAGGCTGTCCTCCGGCTGCGGTTCGTCCTGAGCCGTGGCGGGAACGGGCAGCGCCTCGTCCAGCGACAGCCACTTGATATGCTGCCGCCGCAGGCGGTCAATACAGTGGTGGGAAGCTACGGCCAAAATCCAGGAGGACAGCTTTTGCTGGGGGTTGTAGGTCCGCAAATGTGTATAGACCCGCACAAAAGTCTCCTGTGCCGCATCTTCGGCATCCCCGGGGTTGCCCAACATTCGATAGCACAGATTGTACACCGGCACTTGGTAAGCATCGACCAGGTGGGCAAAAGCGCGCTGATCACCGCGAGTGGCCGCTGCGACCCACTGCCCTTCCGCATCCATGGTTTTCTTCTCCTATCCCTTATACGCATTATAGGCCCAAAAGTTGCAGAGCGAATAGGGTACACGAAGGGCACGAAACAGAAGCCGAAGTGCACGAAATCTCTATGGCTGCATCCCAGACTTAAAGTTCAGCGCTTGACATTTGGGGCGCTGTGCACTATCCTACGGGCAGGAACATCTGCCACGCCGCTCATACCATCGCCGTCACGCACAAGAGGAGGTTCCTGTGTCTCGCCCAAGAGATGTCGAGCCTGCGCCCGACCACTATTACGTGGCTATCGAGGGCCCGATCGGGGTGGGCAAGACCACGCTTGCCCGCCTGATCCACCAGCAACTGGAAGCCGAGCTGTTGCTGGAGGTCTTTGAGGAGAACCCTTTCCTCAGCGACTTTTACGCCGACCGCGCCAAGTACGCCTTCCAGACCCAGATCTTTTTCCTGCTCAGTCGTTACCGGCAGCAGCACGAGGTGATTGCCCGCGTTTTGCAGCGCTCCTCGCTGGTCAGCGATTACACTTTTGCCAAGGACCAGCTATTCGCCCGGCTGAACCTGTCCAACGACGAGATGACGGTCTATGAGACGCTACACGGGGTACTGGCCGAGAAGATCCCCTTGCCCGACCTGGTGGTGTACCTGAAGGCGGATCTGGATGTACTGCTGGAGCGCATCGCCATCCGTGACCGCACCTACGAGCGAGCCATGGAGTCGCAGTACATGGCGGATCTGGTACAGGCCTACAATGCCTTCTTCGCCTCCTACAACCAGACCCCCGTACTGACTCTGGACACGAACAATCTGAACTTTGTGCGCGACGAACAGGCCCTGAACTATGTGCTGGAGCGCATTCGCTCCGCGCTGGGTGCCGGCACGCACCAGCGGCCGCTGATGGAGGTGGAGACGCCCGTCCAGGAACGGGGCCGGTCGATCATTGAAGGCCGCCGCCGGCGTCTGAGCGACCTGCAGTCCTGGCGTCGCGCGGCAGACCAGGAGGTGGGGGGCCGCAGCGACCTGTACCGCGATTTCATTACGCTGCAGGCACAGGTGGGCAAGCTGGCCGGCGAGCTGGGCCACTCTTGGACGACACAGGACAAACTGCTGGAGCAAGTCGGCAACCTGGAGGAAGCACAGGCCCGGGCCCTGCAAGGGCAGGCGTCGGGCCTGAAGGAGCAGCTGGCCGGCTCGCTGGCCTGTCTGCTGCGGCTGGCAAACGATATGGGCATCAGTCTGGAAGAGGCCTACCTGGCCAGCATCCGGACGGCCTGCGCCGATACGGGAGATGAGGGGGCGAAATGAACAAGTTCATTGCCGTAGCCGGGAATATCGGGGTGGGCAAATCGACCCTCACGGCGATGCTGAGCGAAAGATTGGGTTGGGAACCCTTCTATGAGGCGGTGGCTGACAACCCTTACCTGGCTGACTTTTATCAGGATATGCGCCAGTGGAGCTTTCACTCGCAGGTCTTTTTCCTGTCCCGGCGCCTGCGCCACCATCGCGCGATTCTCGACCGTCCGGGCACGGTGGTACAGGACCGCAGCGTTTATGAAGATGCGGAGGTTTTCGCCGAGAATCTGTACCGCCAGGGACATATGACTGAGCGAGACTATCACACCTACCGCGAGCTGTATGAAGCGATGGGGCTGTTCCTGCCACCGCCCGACCTGGTCGTGTACCTGCGTGCCTCGGTTCCGACGCTGGTCAAGCGCATCCGCAAACGCGGGCGCGATTTTGAGCGCAAGGTTTCAGCCGAGTACCTGGAGCAGTTGAACCAGTTGTACGAGGAGTGGACGGAGCGCTTTTCGCTGTGCCCGGTGCTCACTGTGCCTTCGGACAATCTCGATTTTGTGCAGTACAACTCGCACATGGAGCTGATCGCAGCCAAGATCGTGGAAAAGCTGTCCGGCAAGGAAGTCGTAGTTTTCGACGAGTAGGAGAGTGTGGAAAAGCAGCCGGCCGGGCTCCCACGCCCGGCGTCCCGGCGGCGTGGGAGCCGCCTCTGCTGTTGTTTCTCAACACTCTCGAGTAGGGTCAGCGCCAGAAGGCATCGGCGCAGAGGGTAGTGCGCAGCAATCGTTCCAGCAGCGGGTCGGCGGCATTGAGCGCGCGGCGGTCATGCCAGTACAGAGCCAGCGAGCGGGCAAAATAGGCGCGCACATCCGCACGCGCCTGCGCATCGAACCCATGCCCCAGTGGAAACAGCTCCGCCACGCGTGTCCCCACCTCTTGCAGCGCAGGACTGGTCCCTCCGCCTGCAGAGAGCCACAGCCCTTGCCCGGCTCCGGCGTTCCCCAGCAGGTGGTCCAGCAAGTGCCCGACCGGCACCAGGGCATCCGGCGAGCCCTGCGCCAGATCCGGCAGCCCGACATAGGCAACATTGCACAGCACGTCGTGCTTGAGCAGATGCTCTCCGGGCTCATAGCGCGAGGTGAGATGGGTGACCACCACATGCCCGGCGGGCTGCCGCAACCAGAAGCGCACCAGACCGGTGGGCAGCCCCTTCAGGCGCAAAGACAACACCTCCAGCGGCGCCCAGACGCTCGCAAAGCATCGCTGTGCTTCCGGCGGAGATAGATCCAGCGCACGCGGCGCCACGTGCAGTCGCTCCAGTTTGAGTCGCGCACCAGTACGGCTGTCCATCGCTGCCTCACATGGCGTTGATTATACCCGCTGCCCGTCTCGATGCCAACACACCATGCCGAAACAACCACCCAATGGCAGGGGGATGGGTCAATTCCAGGTTGGCCAGGGTGGGTCAAAATTAACCTGGCCTGGGCGCACTGGCGTGCGCACCAAAAACGTGGCCGGGCCGGGCACGGAATTGGTGCGGCGCTTGTTGTGTGCTAAACTAGCGGTTGATGTTGAAAAGCACCGTGTTGACCATCCTGATTACGGCCAGCCGCGAAGAAAGAACGCTGGGCCGGGCCATTGAAGCTTTCCTGGCTCAGGACCTGGGTCCTGACTGGGAACTTGTCGTCGTCTGTCCGGATCAGCCAACGGCTGCCGTGGCGACCCAATACGCGGTGCGGGCCCCACAGGTGCGGGTCCTGCGGGACGAGGGGAAGGGCAAGCCCGCGGCACTGAACCTCGGGCTGAGCGCCGCGCGGGGGGAGATCGTTGTGCTGAGCGACGGCGACGTATACGTCGGGCCCGGCTCGGTGCAGGCCCTCCTGGCGGCATTCGCGGACCTGCACGTAGGCATCGTCAGCGGGCGCCCGGTCTCGGTGAGCCCGCGCGAGACCATGCTGGGCTACTGGTCGCATCTGCTGGTGGATGCCGGCGCGCACCAACAGCGGCTGCGGCGTGCCCGGGCCGGCGCATTCCTGGAGTGCTCGGGGTACTTGTACGCCTTCCGCCGCTCCCTGGTCCAGCCCATCCCCGAGGATTCGCTGGCGGAGGACGGGCTGATCTCGCACCGGGTCTGGGAACAGGGTCACATCACAGCCTACGCACCTGAAGCCCTGGTCTATGTCAAATACCCCGGCACCTACCGCGACTGGATTACGCAAAAGACCCGTTCGATGGGCGGCTATGCCCAGAACTATGTCCAGGCCGCGCGTGGGATGCGGTCCTTCCGCCGGGAGGCGCTGGACGGGGTGTGGGCAGCCATCCATTACGCGCAGACTGCCCGGGAGCTGTGGTGGACACTGCTGTTGTTTGCGGCCCGCGTGTACGTCTGGTTGCGGGTGTGGTGGGATGTGAAATTGCGCAAGCGACCGTTCAGCGCGCTGTGGAAGAGGGTGAATAGCACAAAGTAGCAGCAAGCAGCTAGCAGCAAGCAGTCAGCAGGATACGGGATCGAGTACGAGGATACCGGATACAGGATACAAGATACAGGATCGAATACGAGGATGCAGGATACGGGACAGGGGGCGAGCGGCAGGCGAGTTGTGCGCCGGATATCGATGGGATTGGTCCGGCTGGCGGCCAGGGTGTTGCTGCGCGTCCGGGTGACGGGTCTGGAGCGCGTGCCGGGCAGCGGGCCGGTGATTCTGGTAGCCAACCACATCAATTTTATCGAGCCATTCTTGATCTATGTACTGATGCCGCGCCAGGTGACCGCTCTGGGCAAGGTGGAGCTGTGGGGCAACCCGATTACCCGGCTGTGGGCCGAATCGTGGGGCACCATCCCGATACGGCGCGGTGAGGTCGACCTCAGCGCCATACGGTCGGCACTGCAGGTGCTGCAGCAAGGTGGAATGCTGGGCCTGGCACCGGAAGGCACACGCAGCCACCATGGCCGCCTGCAGCGCGCCCGGCAGGGCGCTGTGCTCCTGGCCTTACATTCGCCGGGTACGCTCATCCTGCCGGTAGCAGTATACGGACAGGAACGGTTCCACGAGAACGTGCGGCGGCTGCGCCGCACGGCAGTGCAGATGGTCATCGGGCAGGGTTTCTATCTGAATACGGGTGAGGGCAGAGTCACTCACGAGATGCGCCAGGCCATCAGTGACGAGATCATGATGCAGATAGCCGCATTGCTCCCGGCACAGAATCGGGGAGTGTACAGCGAGCTGCCGCCGGCCGCACCACGCTACCTGCGGCCGGCACATCGTGAGTAGAAAGCGACAGGTGGAGAATGAGGGTGATTGCGGGCGAGGCGAAGGGGCGCCGGCTTTTTGCCGTGCCGGGAGACTCTACACGGCCTATCACGGACCGGGTCAAGACGTCCCTGTTCAATATCCTGGCCGGGCAGGTGGAAGAGGCTCGATTTCTGGACCTGTTCGCCGGAACCGGTGGAGTGGGGATCGAGGCGCTGAGCCGTGGAGCCAGCGAGGCGGTCTTTGTGGAGCGCGATGAGCGCGCGCTGGCCACGATTCGTCGCAATCTCGAGGTCACCGGATTGGGGGCGCGCGCCCGCGTGGTGAGGAACGACGTCTTCAAGTTCATTGCCGGGTATAGCGGCGTGCCTTTTGACATCATCCATGTAGCGCCGCCGCAGTACCAGGGGTTGTGGGCGCGCACTCTGCGCGCTCTGGAGGGCTCGACAGCCATCCTCTCGGGCACTCTGATTGTGGCCCAGATTTACCCCAAAGAGTACGAGCCGCTCGAGCTGACGACGCTGGTACTGTTCGACCAGCGCAAATACGGCAGTACGCTGCTGTGCTTCTACGAGGCGCGCCAGGAGTAGGGCGGGCCGGCATCCCTGCCCGGCAACAACCAACCGTAGACTGCAGGCAAGACTACAGCCCGGAAAAGTCCATCTTCCAGCGGTTCTCCACGCGGACCAGGCGCCAGTTCACCTCGATGGGGTTGCTCCGCTCGTTCGATGTGCTGTAAAAGACGACCCAGGCCTTCACATGCCCGACTACCTCGGTGTCCTGGGTCGCCACATAGCTCAGCTCGGTGACAATAGCCCGGGCGAGCTTGTCCGGAGCAAAAGGTGAACCGTACTTCAGGGTGCCCTTCTTAAAAGCGTCGGCAGCCTGGCTGCTCAGGTAGTAGAGAATGTCAATGGCGGGTTTGGGCTTACCCAGAGTCTGGTAGAACGCCAGCACGATCTTCTCCGGATAGGGGGTATCCAGGATGGCGTCGGGTATCTTGCCCTCGCTAAAGTCCACCTGGGATTCCCTGGGCGGCACCAGGGTGTTGGTCGAAGCCACAAAGTAGCCATCAAACTGGTCCGAGCTGGCAGGCTGGTAGTAGCTGCGGGTGACCAACTGGCTGCGCTCAAAACCGGCGTTGCTGGTAACGGTCACCTGGAAAGTGGTGGGGTCAAAAGCCACCGCGTCGCTCCGGAAAAATCCGATGCAGCGATACAAAGGCGAGTTGTCCGCAGCAAACGCGTCGGGGTCGCGGGTCAGCCGGAAGATGGCCACTTCATGGGCAGTGGAAAAGACCAGCTCGTTGCGTGGCGTCGTTCCGGCCGGCTCGGCCAGAACGTTGTAGAGGCCGACGTTCGGCACCTCTTCGGCCAGATAGTCCTGGTCCGGGGTGCGCAGTTTGTAGGGATAGACCATCGGCAACTGCGACAGAGGGTCATTGACAACATCGTAGACAAGAGCGGCTACAGGTCCCCCGTCACCCACCTGATCAAAGCGGTAGAACAGCACCCATTCCAGCTTTTTGTCGCTGTCGGTGTCCACCCGTTGTACGTCCAGGACCGGCTTGCCCAGAGGTAAAGGAACGTCCTGCGCAAAGTCGAGTGTCTTGGCCGGCACCAGGGGCTCTGAACGGCGGATGCAGGCCGTCAGGGCCGCCAGGAGGAGGCACAGAGCAAGGACGGTCAGAGACCGGGCGATCCGCATGATCCCCTCTACGGTGGCCTTACGATGGTTGGATTGGTTGGTCATCTTCTGGCACGCTCCGCTTGTTCTTGGCAGCGGGGGGCTTGCATAGTCTTTCCCCCGACGAGGAGACAAGGGCTACGGGCAGGACCTGGTCCATGTGCTCCACAAAGACAAAGTGGAGACCTCGCTGTACCTTGCGCGGTACATCCACCAGGTCCTTTTCGTTCCGCTTGGGCAGGAGCAAGGTCTTGAGGCCGGCACGGTGCGCAGCCAGCACTTTTTCGCGCAAACCGCCGATGGGAAGGACATTGCCGCGCAGGGTGATCTCGCCGGTCATGGCCACTTCGCGGTGCACGGGCTGGCAGGTCAGCGCGGAAATCATGGCGGTGGCCATGGTGATGCCGGCCGACGGGCCATCCTTGGGGATAGCCCCCTCGGGCACATGGACGTGGATATCGATCTTTTCAAAGTCCACGCCCTCCAGACCCAGTTCGCGGGCGTGCGCCCGGGCATAGCTCAGCGCGGCCTGGGCTGACTCCTGCATCACGTCGCCCAGCTGGCCGGTCAGCAACAGGTTGCCCTTGCCGGACATGACCGTAGCTTCGACGGACAGGGTGTCGCCACCGCTTTCGGTCCAGGAGAGGCCCACCGCCACACCCACTTCATCTGCTTTTTCCACCTGGCCATAGAGAAACTCGGGCGGGCCCAGGTACTTGTGCAGGCTGGCCGGCAGGATGTAGCGCGGTGGGCGCTTGCCCTCGGCCACCAGGCGGGCGACCTTGCGACAGATATTGGCGATGGCGCGCTCAAAGTTGCGCACACCCGCTTCAAAGGTGTATTCCCGGATCAGGCGGCGCAGAGTCTCCGGTGGGAAATACAGGCGGGTCAGGCCATGCTGGTCGAGCTGGCGCGGGATCAGGAATTGCCTGGCGATCTCGATCTTTTCCTCCTCGATATAGCCGGGGAATTCGATAACCTCCAGGCGGTCGCGCAGGGCGGGCGGGACGGGGTCCAGGATGTTTGCCGTGGTGATGAACATCACCTTGGACAGGTCGTAGGGAACCTCCATATAATGGTCGGAGAAGGCGTTGTTCTGCTCCGGGTCCAGGACCTCCAGCAGCGCCGCCGACGGGTCACCACGGAAATCCATGCCCAGTTTGTCTATCTCATCCAGCATAAAGACCGGGTTCATGGTTCCGGCCCGGGCCATCGTCTCAATGATGCGCCCCGGCAGGGCTCCCACGTAGGTCCGGCGGTGCCCGCGTATTTCGGCTTCATCGCGGATACCGCCCAGGCTCACGCGCACGAAATTGCGTCCCAGGGCCTCGGCGATCGACTTGCCGAGCGAGGTCTTGCCCGTACCCGGCGGGCCGACAAAGCACAGGATGGTGCTGCGCACCTTTTCCGGAGCCAGCTTGCGCACGGCAATGTACTCCACGATGCGCTCCTTGGCCTTGCGCAATCCATAGTGATTCTTGGCCAGGACGTCGTTGGCATGCCGGATGTCCAGATTGTCCTCCGTGACCTTGGTCCACGGCAGGTCCAGTAGCCATTCGACATAGGTGCGGATTACGCTGATCTCCGGGGTGGCCGGAGGCATGCCGGCCAGGCGGGTGAGCTCCTTCTCCGCCCTCTCGCGGATTTCGGCGGGCATCTGCGCGTCGGCGACCTTCTGGCGCAGCTCGGCGATCTCGCGCGTCAGCGGATCGCCCTCACCCAATTCGGTCTGGATAACCCGCATCTGCTCGCGCAGGAAATACTCACGCTGGCTCTTGTCCACTTCCTGCTGCACCTGGGAATGGATCCGGCTTTCCAGCTCCAGCACGTCCAGCTCTTTGGCCAGGAGCACGCTGATCTTTTCCAGCCTGGCCATGGGGTCGATGATCTCCAGAAGCTCTTGTTTCTCCGCCAGCTCGATGTTGAGGTTGGAGGCGACCAGATCCGCCAGCCAACTGGGCTCATTGACATTCATGGCCATCACAAAGGCATCATCGGGTATGTTCCTGCTCAAGCGGATCACTTTCTCGAACAGGGTCAATACGGCGCGCATCTGCGCCTCGGTCGAGAGCGAAGTCTCGACCGTGTCGACGATGGGCTGGACATAAGCCGTGAGGTATGGCTCGGTCTTGGTCAGCTTGAGCAAGCGCAAACGCCGGCGCCCCTGAACAAAGACGCTGGTGGTCTGATCTGGCATGCGCCAGACGCGGCCAATGACGGCCTCCGTACCCAGCGTGTACAAGTCTTCAACGCCGGGTTCCTGTGTTTCGGCATCCTTCTGCGCAAAAACGGCAATACGCTGCGTGCCGGCCATTGCCGCTTCAACGGCTTTGGTGGATCGTTCCCGGCTGACGAACAGCGGCGCGGCCACCCGCGGGAACAGGATTGTATCGCGCACAGGCAGGAGCGGGAGCTCCAGTGCTTCGGTGTTGCGGTCCGGTGTAAAATGACCGGAAAACATATCCGGGTCGAAATCTTCCATCATAAAAAAGCTATCGCCTCCCTGAAACTTGCCCCCATGATACCAAATTTTGCAGGAATGGAGAAACAATTGTTCAGTGCCGGCCATCAACGAATGGCAGAACGAATAAACGAATGCCGGGTGGCGTTGATGACCAAATGAAGGCCTTCGCGTTCTTAGCGCCTTTGCGGTAAAATTGGGCATGCAATCTGCGCTAGCGACGGGGCACAGAAACAGAGAGGAGCAAAATGGCCATCTATGAGTTTGAGGGGCGCAAACCCACCGTGGGTCATGGCGCGTTCATCCATCCTTCCGCCGACATCATCGGCGCGGTAATCGTCGGTGAGGGCTGCTGGATCGGGCCCGGAGCCCGCCTGCGCGGCGACTATGGCACCATCGTCGTGGGCGACGGCACGAGCATCGAGGACAACTGCGTCATCCATGCCCGGCCCAACGAGGCCACGCACATCGGCAAGAACGTCACCATCGGCCACGGCTGCGTGATCCACAACGCCACGATTGACGACTATGCGGTAATCGGCATGGGCTCGGTTGTCAGCGACTGGGCGGTGGTGGGGGAGTGGGCGGTTGTCGGTGAGGGTGCGGTCGTCCGCCAGCGGCAGGAGGTGCCGGCGGGCCAGTTCGCCGTGGGCGTGCGGGCCAAGCTGCTGTAGTAGCAGGTCGGCGAGGACTATATGGCGGCGTTGTCGAGATTCAAGGGGATCTACCAGGACCTGGCGCGGAGGTACCCGCAGGGCCTGAAGGCCATGTCCTGAACGTCCCAACTCATTTCCGTACTTGCTGGCGTTCTCACCGTATGACTGAGATTACCGGCCATTACCCAAATGACAGAAAAACCTCGACTCACGTGGAGCCGAGGTTTTTGCCCCTCCTAACAGCAGCACGGACGATCCTAATGGCTAGGTGTCTCTGAGGAGGCGTCTGATCCGGTGCCCCCCGGGCGCGACGACCACAAAAGCCTGCGTCAGTTCTTGTTCCGAGTGCGAGTTCAGCACTCTCTCAAGCTCGGCATGGACGATATCCAGAGTTGCCGGCAAGATGCGAAGGTAAATCACCCCGGCGCCCAGCACCTTGACAAACACCAGGTGACCAAAGTCCCTATCGCGAGTCACCAGAATGCGGTTCTGTTCCTGGGCCACGCGCAGGATCTCCTGATCCTGCGCTCGCGAGAGCGCGATGCTTGCGACCGGCACAATATCATGTCCCAGGCCAAGCAGAAACCGCGCTGTGGCTGCGTAAACATCCTGGTCGAGGAGAAGTTTCATGCCGGAACCGTCGTGAGATGAATGTCCTCTGCAGCTACAAGCGCGATGGCGTACTGGACACAAGCCCGAATGTCCTCCGGGGTGAGATCGGGATAGTAGTCCTGGATGATCTGGTCAAAGGAGAGGTCTTCGTCGAGCAGTTCCAGAACACTCTGCACGGTGATGCGTGTCCCGGCCACACAGGGTTTGCCAAAATGCACCTCAGGATCGACGGTTATTCTCTCTATCATGCAATCACCTCTCTTGCCATCGAGTTGCCTCTTGCTGCCAATTATACACCAGACCACGCCGGGTGACAAGAACCCCTTGCATGGGCTCTTCGTCGAAGAGGGCGTATTGCCTCAAAACTAACTGTTACCGAAAGGAGGTGTTGCCTCAAATAGA
>JAEAMF010001808.1_pt1 | contig 13844 bp, 12 predicted proteins | sample 8958721 | NCBI WGS metagenome assembly JAEAMF01 (sample SAMN16933255, study PRJNA681124) | bioreactor sludge metagenome | isolation source: anaerobic bioreactor treating anionic surfactant - SDBS | place: India: Bengaluru | collected 2019-02-28
CCAGGGCGGTCGTCAGCGCGGCGTAGGCAGCCTCCTCGCCCGCGACTTTCATCGCCTGGCGGAAGTAGCGGCTGTTGCAGCCGGTGAAGACGGCGAGCACGAGAACCAGAGCCAGTATGCGTTTCATTTTTACTCCTCAGGGCAGTTTGGTGAACCGGGCGACCCGCACCCGGCCCGGTTCGGCGCGCAGCACCGCGAAGTAGCTGCCGCCGGCCAGGCCCGCGCAGTCCCACTCCAGCGGGCGCACGCCCGCCGGGCATTCCCCGGACAGCGGCACGGCGACCACCGAGCCGGCCGCGTCGTAGATGGCGACCTCGGCCCGGCCGGCCTCGGGCAGCGCCACCGCCAGCGCCAGCCGGTCGCGCACCGGGTTTTCCAGAAGCGCCAGCCCGGCCCGGACCGGCCCGCGGGCCGGCGGCTCCTCGACCGCGGTGTAGTGCCGCCAATTGTAGGTCCGCGACCAGCGGTTGTCGTTCTCGAGCGACTCGGCCACGGTATTGGTCGAATCAACGAACATCGCCAGCAGGTGGTCGCCGGCGGTGAACATCCGCGCGTCGTCCTCGCCTGCGGCCCAGCTCGCCGGCAGCAGCGAGTCCGCGTACCAGCCCGAGAAGGGCGTACCGTCCGAATACAGGTAGATGTAGAACCGCGGCTTGGCGGTCGCCCGGCCGGCATTGGCGAACGCCATGTCGACGAAGGTGGTGTCCGCGTCGTTCAGGTCCGGGCCGACCGTGTGCGTGCCGCGGACGTTCGACGGCACGATGGGATAGTCCCAGCCCGTGGGCGTGTACCATGTCAGGTTCGGCTGCGCGCCGGCGTTGTGCCGCCAGTCGAAGCTGTGCGACCAGCGGTTGTTGTTCTCGAGCGACTCCGCCACCGCGTTGGTCGAGTCGGTGTAGAGCGCGAGCGTGTGGCTGCCCTGGGCCACGAACCGCGCATAGTCGTCAACCGACACGTAGAACCCGGCCTGGAGCGAATCGGAGAACCAGCCAGCGAACGGTGTGCCGTCCTGGTACAGGTAGGTGTAGAACCTCGGTTTCGCGGTAGCCGAGCCCTGGTTCGCGACCGCCCAGTCGATGAAGGTCGTGTCCAGGTCGTTCAGGTCCGGGCCGACGGTGCGGGTGTTACGGACGTTCGACGGCACGATGGGATAGTCCCAGCCGCCCGGCTGGTACGGCACCAGGTCCGGCACCGCCACGTGCTGCCAGGTGAACTGCCGCGAGTAACGATTGTCCGACTCGTTCGACTCGGCCACGGCGTTGGTCGAGTCGACGAACATCGCCAGCGTGTGCGTGCCGGCCGGGAAGATGTTATCGTCGTCCTGCAGGTATGTGTAGGTCCGCGCGTTGAGCGAGTCCAGGTACCAGCCCGCGAACGGCGCGCCGTCGTGGTACAGGTACAGGTAGAAGCGCGGCGCGGCCCGGTAGTTGCCGTAGTTGACGATGCACCAGTCCACGAAGGTGGTGTCGCGGTCGGTCAGGTTGGGACCGGCCTTGTGCGTGCCGCGCACGCTCGACGCCACCAGCGGCCCATCCCAGGAGGTGTCCGGCACGTACCAGGTCAGGTTGGGCAGCGTCGCGGCGTCGTGGCGCCAGTTGAACACCTGGCTGAAGCGGTTGTCGGCCTCGTTGGACTCGCTGACCGCGTTGGTCGAGTCTGCGACCAGGCCGAGCGTGTGGTTGCCGGCCAGGACGAAGTTCGGGTCATCGTCGGCGTAGACGTAGTGGTACGGCTCGAGCGAATCGACGTACCAGCCGCTCGCCACCGTCGCGTCGACGTACAGGTACACGTAGAACGTCGGCCGCGCCGTCGCGTTGCCGTCGTTCAGCACCGCCCAGTCCACGAACGTCGTGTCGAAGTCGTTCAGGTCCGGGCCGACGGTGTGCGTGCCGCGCACGTCCGACGGCACGACCGCGTAGCTCCACCCGGCGGGCGCGTAGGGCCGCAGGTTCGGCTTGGCGAGGCCGGTGACGCGCCAGGTGTAGCTACGCGACCAGCGGTTGTCATTCTCCAGTGACTCGGCGATGACCGCGGTCGAATCCGTGAACCCCAGGATGGTGTGCGCGCCGCCCGGCATCATCCACGGGAAGTCGCTGTAATAGGTGTAGTAGCCGGCGGGTAGCGACTCGGTCTGGAAGCCAGCGAACACGTGGCCGTCCCAGTACAGGTAGGTGTAGAACCGCGGCTTGGCGGTCGCGCTGCCGTTGTTGATGACCGCAAAGTCAAAAAACGTCGTGTCTTGGTCGTTCAAGTCCGGCCCGACGGTGTGGGTGTTGCGCACGTCCGAGGGCACGATGGGATAGTCCCAGCCGGTCGGCGTGTAGAATACAAGGTTCGGGATGGCGTCGCCCGGCTCGCCCGGCACGGCCGGCGCGATACCGGCCGCCAGCACGTTCGCCGGCAGCGCCGCCTGCTCCCCGACGGACGCGTTCGGGACGTCGACCGGCAGGCCCGCGGCCCGCAGCTCGATCGCGCCCGACCGCTTGTTGTCCGGCTCAACCGCGGCCCGGAAGGGCAGCGCCGCGCCGGCGAGCTGCGTGACCAGACCGACCTCGGGCAGCGGCGCGACCCGCGCTGGCGCGAGCGGCACGCCCGGCAGCGGCTCGTAGAGAATCTTCATTCCGTACCCGGCAGGCAGCGGGTTGTCGGTGGCTGGACTTGCGCCGGCCGCGAGCGGCACGGCGAGAGCGAACAACACAAGCAGCTTCATGGGTTTCATCTCGGGCATATCTTGCTGCTCGACAGGGCAAAGTCAAGTCACATTGGCGGGCCGCTCAGCCGGCCGCCCGGCGACGCGCGCGCCGGCGAGTTATTCGCGCGCGACCGCGAAGACGGCTGTGGCGACGAGCGTCAGGCCGGCGGCCCCGAGCATCACCGCCGGGTAGCCGTAGCGCCCGGTCAGCCCGGTCAGGAGCCCGCCCGACACCGCGGCGAGGCTGAACGTCGACTGGAACATCCCGGCGGCGGTCGAATGCTCCGGGTTCTTCGCCAGCAGCTGCTTGAGCGAGCCCAGGTACAGGCAGGACCAGGACAGCGCCAGCAAGACCTGGATGGGAATCAGTTGCCAGTGGTTGCGCGCCAGCGCGAAGGCGACGAAGGTAACGAACGACAGCCCGAGCCCGGCCCAGACCAGCTTCTTTGCCCCGGCCCGCTCGAACAGGTTCATGAAGACGAACTGGCCGAATGGGTTGATGGCGAATATCAGCCCCACCCAGAAAGGCGTCGCGCCCCGGTCCTTGATGAATACCGGGAAAATCGCCCAGATGCTGTGCGCGCCGGTGTGGCGCAGGTAGAACGACAGGTACAGCGGCCAGTTGCGCCGGAGCACGCCGGTGTCGAAGAACGGCTGGCGCAGGGCCGGGTGCTGGGGCCTCAGGCCCGCCGCCGCCACCGCCAGCGCGGCCAGCATCATCACCGTTGCCATCGGGAACACCCAGCCCGCGGCCACCACGCCGGTCAGAAGCGCGCCCACACCCCAGCCCAGCGCGCCAAAGCCGGAGAACCGGCCCAGCTTCCGGTCACCGGCGTAGAAGTAAGCGACGAGCGCGGCCGGATAGATGCCCAGCGCCAGCCCGGCGACGGCCCGGATGACGAACAGCTGCACCAGGCCCCGCGCCAGCACGTGCGCGGCCAGCGCCAGCGCCGAGAGCGCCAGGCCCAGCACCACCACCCGGCGCCGGTCCGAGAAGTCGGCCCAGCGGCCGAACACCATGTTGGCCAAAAGCATCGTCGCCTGGTACCCGGCTACCAGGAGCCCGATCTGTGACCCGTTCGCGCCGAACCGTTCGGCCAGCAGCGGGACGTAGACGACCGCGACCATCACGCCGGCGGTTGACAGCGCCTGGACCAGTTGCGCGACCGCGGACTGCATCAGCGCGGCTCGACGGCGCGGACCCAGTCGGCGACCAGCGCCGCCGCGTCGGTCCGTCCGGCGCGCAGCAATGCCTCCTGGCGGACCTTCCCGAAGAGCGTGAACCGGTCGAACACCAACCGTGTCCGGCGGTCGGCCCGGGCCAGCGGCCGCGGCCGCAGCCGCGCGTAGTCGAACTCGGGCAGGAGCGAATCGGCCCGCAACGCCAGCACCACCCCGATCGGCACCCAGTTCCGGTCGCGGAAGAGCTGGCTCGCGTCGGCGCTGGAACCGGGCAGGAACGTCGCGTAGGCCGGTCGGTCCGGGTTGTTGCGCACGAAGCTCTCGATGAGGGCGATGTAGGCGGCCTGGATGGCCTCACCGTCGTACGGCCGGCGCCGCTCGAACAGGTCGAGCAGCGTGAGGTACTGAGTGGTCTCGCGTTCCGACTTCGCGGCCAGCCACGGGTACTCGATACCGAGGTAGCGCACGTACCACGAACGGCGCACCAGCTCCTTGTCGATGATACACACGTCCGGCCTCAGCCCCTCGACGTGCTGGAGATAGAACACTGGCGCGTAGATGTCCCACCAGTCGGTCAACAGGATGCCGCCCGGCTCCACCGACTCGAGCACCGCCACCGCCTGGTCGTGGGCCGCGTAGTCCCGGCGCCGGTCCGCGTCGCGGAAGTTGAGCGCGAGCACCAGCCCGGCGGCGATCCAGGCCAGGTGCCGCCACCGCCCGAGCCGGCGCGCGAGCCCGGCCAGCCCGGCCGCGCCGAACACAGCCAGGCTGACCGCGCAGGGTATGTAGTACGCCTCGATATCCGGGATGCTGTAGTTGACGGCATAGCCGAACGACAGCACCGCGCTCGCCGATAAGCCGGCAGCCAGCGCCCGCTTCTCCTGGAAGAGCCGCACCACGCCGTAGAGCACGACCGGGACAAGCACGTAGCCGAAGCTGCGCGCCAGGAGCAGGAGCCCCCGGCCCGCGTTGGCCATCACTTCGGAGAACGGCAGCGAGAACATCCACACCTGGTACTGCCGGCCGGTCACATGCCACAGCAACCGCTCCAGGTCGACCGGGTTACCCCAGGCGAACAGCGGCCCGGCGCGCGCGCGCAACACCAGGAAGGCGTAGCAGGACAGGCCGAGCAGCCCGAGCGCCAGCAGCGCGGGCAGCCGGCGCAGCATATCGCGCCTGAGTTCGAGCGCGACCGCCAGCCAGGCCCCCAGCACGGCGCTCAGCGCCGACATGTGGTTGCACAGCGCAAGCCCGGACAGGTAAGCCCACAACAGCAGCCAGCGACCTTCGCGCGCCCGGCTGGCCGCGTACCAGACCAGCACCACCAGCACGAGCGTCAGCGCGTGCACCTCGGCGTCGGTCGCCACCGACCAGACCGGCAGCGACAGCCCGACCACCGCGGCCGCCACCCCGGCCGAGGTCGCCTCGCCCGCGACGCGGCGCGCCAGCACCCAGGCCAGCCCGGCGCCCACAGCGGCCAGGAGCGCGCTCAGGAACGCCACCCGGCCCAGGACCGTGCCTGCGGGGACGAGCGACGCCAGCCGGCCCAGCATCGTGTACAGCGGGTAACCGGTCGGATGCAGCACCCCGAGCATCCGGCAGCCGGCCGCCAGCTCGCCCGAGTCGATGAGCCCGACCGCCGGCGTCATCGTCAGCAGGTAGAGGCCAAGCAGCACGAGACCGACGAGCAACGGGCCCCTGACCCCGGGCCTCTGGCCCCGGACTGCAGACTCCTTCGGTCTATCGCCCACAGTCACCGGTCTGCGGTCCAGAGTCTGGCGTATCAGGTTTCTCCCAGGTATGCGGAACGGACCCGTTCGTCGCGGGCCAGCTCGGCTGCCGGGCCACAGAACTTCACCCGGCCGGTTTCGAGCACGTAGGCCCGGCTGGCGACCGCCAGCGCCATGAATGCGTTCTGCTCTACCAGCAGTATCGCTGTACCTTGGCGGTTGATCTCGCTGATGATGGCGAATATCTCGCGGACCAGGATCGGCGACAGCCCCATCGACGGCTCGTCGAGCGCCAGCAGCCGGGGCCGGGCCATCAGGCCGCGACCCATTGCCAGCATCTGCAGTTCGCCGCCCGACAGGGTGCCTGCCGGCTGGTCGAGCCGCTCCTTGAGCCTGGAAAACGACCGGAAGACCCTCGCCATCGTCTCCGGGATTTCGGCGCCGGGCCGGGTGAACGCGCCCAGGAGCAGGTTCTCGCGCACGGTCATGTCCGGGAACGGTCGCCGGCCCTCCGGCACCTGTACCAGTCCCATCCTGGCGATCGCGTGGCCGGCGCGGCCGGTGATGCGCGCGCCGGCAAACTCGACCTCGCCGCCTGAGGGCCGCACCAGCCCGGACAGGGCCCGGAGGGTCGTGCTCTTGCCCGCGCCGTTGGCGCCGATGAGCGTCACGATCTCGCCCTCGCGGACGTCAAAGGAAACTCCGTGCAAGGCGCGAATCGCCCCGTAGTCGACGACCAGGTCGCGGACGGAGAGCAGGACGCGGGGCCCGGGGTCCGGGGTCAGGGATCCGGGGCCGTGGTACTCTGCCTCTGCCTTCTGCATTCTAGCTTCTGCCTTCCGACTTCACGTCTTGGCCGCTCTTTCCGAGGTACGCCTCCAGGACCTTCTCATTGCACTGGACTTCCGCGGGCCGGCCCGTGCAGATAATCTCTCCGAACTCCATCACGATGACCCGCTCGCACACGCCCATCACGACCTTCATCTGGTGCTCTATCAGGAGCACCGTCAGCTCGAAACGGTCCTTCACCAGGCGAATCAGCTCCATCAGCCTGCCGACCTCGGCCGGGTTCATGCCCGCGGCCGGCTCGTCCAGCAACAGCAGCCTAGGGCCGGCGACCAGGGCCCGGGCAATCTCCAGTCGCCGCTGCTCGCCATAGGGCAAGTTGCGGGCCAGCTCGTCGCGCCGCGCCTCCAGCCCGAGGACCGCCAGGAGCTCCCGTGCGCGGTCGGTGACCTGCCGCTCGCCCCGGGTGTAACGCCTGGTGCGCAGAATGGAATCCAGCACGCCGACCTCGCCCTTGTGATGGTACGCCACGCGGACGTTGTCCAGGACCGACAGCTCTCCGAACAACCTGATGTTCTGAAAGGTCCGGCTGATACCCCGGGCATAGACCTGGTACGGTCGCAGGCCACCGATATCCCTGCCCTCGAACAGGACACGGCCGGCCGACGGCGCGTACATCCCGGTAATCAGGTTGAACACCGTGGTCTTGCCCGCGCCGTTCGGACCGATGAGCCCGACCAGCTCGCCGGCCGCGATGGTCGCGTCGAAGTCCCGCACCGCCACCAGCCCGCCGAACCGGCGCGTCAGCGCCCGGGTCTCCAGGAGGCTCACCGGTCTCCCCGCGGCCGGAGGAAGCCGAACTCGCTGCGCCGGAACGCCCCGCCCGGCCGCACCAGCATGAACGCGATGAGCAGCGCCGGGTAGATGACCATCCGCCAGTCCTGGAACTGGGCCGGCAGCACGACCCGCAGCCCCTCGAGCAGGAAGGTCCAAGCCAGCGCCGCCACCAGCGTCCCGGAAATGCTGCCCAACCCGCCCAGCACCACGACCAGCAGCACGTCGATGGACTTGAGGAAGTCGAAATTCGCCGGGTTCAAGTAAGCGTAGAGGTGCGCATACAGCGCCCCAGCCGCACCTGCGTAGGCACAGCCGATGACAAACCCCAGGGTCTTGTACCGGGTCGTATTGACCCCCACCGCTTCGGCCGCGAGCTCGTCCTCGCGCACCGACACCAGCACCCGGCCGACCGGCGAAAACACCAGGTTGCGCAGCACCACCACCGCCAGCAGCGCCAGCGCAGACACCCAGGCGAAGCTCGTCAGCCTCGGGATGCCGCTCATCCCGGCCGAACCACCCATGACCGGCACGACCCTGTCGGAGTTATCCAGGAGGACCTTGACAATGACACCGAACCCGAGCGTGGCAATGGCCAGGTAGTCGGACTTCAGGCGCAGAATCGGCATCCCGACCGCCAGCGCGACCAACCCGGCCAGCACCGCGGCCAGCACCACCCCCAGCGCCAGGCTGAACACGCTGCCGCCCATCGCCCTCGTGAGCAAGGCGGCAGCGTATGCGCCGATACCGTAGAACGCCGCGTGACCGAGCGAGAACTGCCCCGTGTAGCCGTATATCAGGTTCAGGCCCAGGGACGAAACGGCGGTGATCCCGGCCAGGCAGGCGATCTGTTGCCAGTACGGGTTGATGACACGCGCCAGCATCAGCGCCTGCAGCACCGCGAACGAGAGTAATGAGATTCCGACCGCAAGCCAGCCCCGGGACGAACGAGAGGCCGGGGTTCGGGACTCCGTGGTCCGCACTTCTGACTTCTGCTCTCTGACATCTTGCTTCTGACTCCGGCCGTTCATCACTAAACCTTCTCCCGTGCGGCCTTGCCCAGCAACCCGGCAGGCCGGACTAGCAACACGACAATCAGAATCGCGAACGCCACCGCGTCGCGCATAGTCGAAGAAACGTAGGCGGACGTGAACGTCTCGGTCACGCCCATTATCAACGCGCCCAGCACCGCGCCCGGTATCACGCCGATCCCGCCCAGCACGGCAGCTACGAATGCCTTCAGGCCCGGCATGATGCCCATCATCGGCTGGATCTGGGGGTAGGCGACGCCAAACAACACTCCGCCCGCGCCGGCCAGCGCCGACCCGATGCCGAATGTCAGCGAAATGACCATGTCGACGTTGACGCCCATCAGTCGGGCGGTGTCCTTGTCGTATGACACCGCGCGCATGGCCCGGCCGAGTTTCGTCCGGGTCACAAACAACGACAACGCGACCATCAACAGCAGGGCTACGCCGAACACAATCAACTGGACGTTCGTGATGCCCACCCCGCCCAGGCTGTAGGACTGGACCGCGAAAGGCCGGGGGTATGCGCGCGGCGTCGGGCCGAACACGAACTTCAGGTTGGTGAAGTTCTCAAGAAACAGGGAGATGCCCATCGCGGTAATCAGGGAAGAAATGCGCGGTGCGTTGCGCAGCGGCTTGTAGGCCAGGCGCTCGATGACAACGCCGAGAAGCGCGCATCCCAGCATCGCAACGCAGACCGCTATCGGGAATGGCAACTGCCAGCTGGCCATCGCGTAAAAACCCAGGTAGGCACCGATCATGAAGACGTCGCCGTGCGCGAAGTTGATCAGCCGGACGATACCATACACCATGGTATAGCCCAGGGCGATGAGCGCGTAGACGAACCCGAGTTGAAGGCCGTTGATGAGCTGCTGGAGGAAGTAGTTCACCGGGTGTCAAGGAATAAGCCAAAACGCCTGCCAAGTCAAGCGCAGCACTGTCTTGACTTGCCCGGGGTCAGGTCTAGAATACCTCCAATCTGGAGGAATGATGTCACGCACTGCCGTATTTGTCCTTCTGGCCGCCGCGCTTTTGCCCTGTCTTGCCCAGCCGATGATCTCGAGCCACGAGGTGCCACTCGTCACTGGGACCTACGGACGGTTCGCTCAGAACAACGCGATGTTCCAGTGGTGGCCGTTCGATTCGACCCGCACCCACTGGAACATGACCCAGTACCCGACCGGCCTCTGGACGCGCGTCGGACTCCGGCCGTACACCGAGGGCCGGTCGCCGGCACCGGATTCGATGGATGACGACCCGCCCGCCCCGGATGTCTGCGAGATGGACACGCTCGGCAGCGGCACGCCCCAGTGGTCCTACATGTACAAGAACCAGTTCGGGCTCTACTTCGACGGCATCGACTTCAGCCAGGGCGGCTACCGTTTCCTTGGCAACTACCGACCGGACGGCTATGTCTACTCGACGCCGATGTACTACGGCGCCGGCTGGCTCAGCGCTATCCAGTGGGCCTACGAGATCATTCCCGGAATACCCTACACGGCGACCGAGCAGCACGTCAAGAAGATCGTCTCCAAAGGCAAGGTCAAGGTCCCGATGTCCGGGGACTACTACTGGCCCTGCCTGGTGATCCGTGACCAGATGACCTTCTCGGACAACATGGGCTCGGACGACCGGCGTTGGATATACGAGTGGGTCGTGGCCGGGCATTTCCTGGGCGGCAACGGCGTGGCCGCGGCGATGAGCCAGAACGGCGCGGCCAATAACTTCATCAACGTCGAGCAGTTGTTCCAGATGAGTTCGGCGACGATTCCGGGCTGGGACCTGATACCGCCGACGTTCATCGGCGCCCGCATCTGGCCCGACACCAGCTACGCCGGGCCGTATGTGCTCTGGGTGAACATCTCGGACGATGGCGGCGTGGCCGCCGAGTCGGTGTTCTACCGGGTCAACGGCGGTGCGTGGCAGGCGTGCGGCCCCGACTCGTCGGCCGGCCCGCGCTACTGCTTCACTATCCCGCAAGTGACGATGCCCGCACAGGTCGACTATTACTACTGGGCGAAGGACAGCTTCTCGACGCGCGACTCGATTGACTGCTGGACGACCTGGCCGGTCTGCTCGCCGGAGAGTACCTTCCTGCGATTCAACGCCTCGGGCGTAGCGGTCCGCGAGGGCCCGCAGCTCCAGCCCGGCGACGAGCAGTTGCTGGTTACGCCCAATCCGTTCGGGCACCGGACCCGTTTCGTGCTCGCCCGCTACGGCACGACCGAGGCCCGGGTCGACATCTACTCGGTCAACGGCGAACTGGTCCGGTCGCTGGACCTGGTCGCGTCCGGTGCCGGACTCGAGGCCGCCTGGGACGGCACGACCACCACCGGCGACCGGCTGCCGCCCGGCACGTATCTCTACACCGTCACTTCAGGTGACTGGTCGCGGTCGGGCAAGCTGCTGTTCACCCAGCGCGAGGAGTAGCGGCGGTCTTCCTCGAGGTCCCCGTCGAACGCCCGGATGACTGTAACGTCATCATCGGCCAGTCACATTTCATCAAGACGGTCGAAGACATCCACGAGGCGATGGTGACGGCCGTTCCCGGGATACGCTTCGGGCTCGCTTTCTGCGAAGCTTCGGGCCCGTGCCTGGTCCGCCGGTCGGGCACCGACGCCGAGCTCACCGAGCTCGCCGCCCGTAACGCCGGGCGCATCGGCTGCGGCCACAGCTTCATCATCGTGATGCGCGCCGCATTCCCGGTCAACGTCCTGCCGGCGCTGCGCAACGTGGGCGAGCTCTGTAACATCTGCTGCGCTACCGCCAACCCGGTGACGGTCGTCGTGGCCGAGAACCAGGCCGGCCGCGGCATCATGGGCGTCATCGACGGCGAGCGGCCGCGCGGGACCGAGTCCGAAGCCGACGCGGCGGAGCGTCGCGCATTCCTGCGCCGGATCGGGTACAAGTCCTAGTCCCGGCGCCGTTGACAGCCGGGCGAAAGTGAATATTCTGACAGCCGAATGACCAACAGGAGGAACATTGGCTAAGCATTGTGAGATCTGCGGAAAAACCGGCTCGGTCGGCTCGACCATCAGCCACGCCCACAACGTGTCCAAGCGGCGCTGGGAACCCAACCTGCAGCGGGTGAAGGCCAAGGTCAACGGCGAAGTACGACGCGTCTGGGCCTGCACGCGTTGCCTGCGTTCCGGCAAGGTCACCAAGGCCTGACCCGTCGGCCCGAGGAGAACACTTGAACTGCCTCATCACTGGTATTACGGGCTTCGCCGGCAGCCACTTGGCCGATCTGTTGCTCGAGCGCGGCTGCACGGTCCACGGCACCGTGCGCTGGCGGTCGCGCACCGAGAACATCGACCACATCGCCGGCCGGCTCCAGCTCCACGCCTGCGACCTGCGCGACTTGACCGCCGTGTCCGAGCTGCTGCGCGCCGTCCGGCCCGAGCGTATCTACCACCTCGCCGCCCAGAGCTACGTGCCGATGTCCTGGGTCGCCCCGGCCGAGACCCTGACCACCAATGTCATCGGGCAGAGCAACCTTTTCGAGGCGGCACGCAAGGAATGCCCCGACTGCCGTATCCAGATCGCCGGTTCGAGCGAAGAGTACGGCATGGTGATGCCCAGCGAAGCGCCGATCAAGGAAACCAACCCGCTCCGGCCACTGAGCCCGTACGGCGTCAGCAAGGTGGCCCAGGACCTGATGGGTTACCAGTACTTCAAGAGCTACGGCCTGGCGATCGTCCGCACGCGCGGGTTCAACCACACCGGCCCGCGCCGCGGCGACGTCTTTGTCACCTCCAACTTCGCACGCCAGATAGCCGAGATCGAGAAGGGCAAGCGGCCGCCCGTGCTCTACACCGGCAACCTCGACGCGGTCCGCGACTGGACCGACGTACGCGACACCGTCAACGCCTACTACCTGTCGCTGGAAAAGGCGGCGCCGGGCGAGGTCTACAACATTGCCTCGGGCAAGGGCTGGAGAATCAGCGAGATGCTCGAGATGCTGCTGGCTTCGTCGCGCACCCGCATCGAGGTCAAGCAGGACCCGAAGCGCATGCGGCCGAGCGACGTCGAACTGCTGGTCGGCGATGCCACCCGGTTCGAAAAGGAAACCGGGTGGACGCGCCGCTTCCGGTTCGAGCAGACGCTGGCCGACCTGCTGGAGTACTGGCGAAGCCGGACCTAGCCGGCCGCCGGCCGGTCGCCGCCTGACATGGCCAGGATACTCATCACCGGTATCGAGGGTTTCGTCGGCGCGCACCTCTGCCGCACGCTGGCGGACGCCGGGGATACGGTCGCCGGCATCCACCTCGCGCCGCCCCCGGCCGGCCTGCCGGCCCGGCTGCACCGGGGCGACATCACCGACTTCGCCCTGCTCAAGGCCGTACTTTCAACCGAGCAGCCGGACGCCGTCATCCACCTCGCCGCGGTCAGCTCGGTATCCGAGTCCGAGAACCAGCTCGTCGGCACCTTCGACATCAACGCCAGCGGGACGCTGAAGCTGCTCGAGGCGACCCGGGAGCTCTCCGCCCGCGCCCGCGTCCTCCTGGTCTCCTCCGCCGACATCTATGGCACGCCCGATTCGGACGAGCCGCGCACCGAGGAGTCTCCCCCGCGCCCTCTGAGCAGCTACGCAATGACCAAGCTGGCGGCCGAGGAGATCGGCCGCTACTTCCAGCGCGTGCACGGCCTCGACGTCGTCATCATCCGGCCGTTCAGTCACACCGGCCCGGGCCAGAACCCGAAGTTCGTCTTCCCCTCGGTCGCCCGCCGCATCGTCGAAATCGAGCGGGCGGCCGCCGCCCGGCCCGACCTGACGGCCGACGAACGGACCATCGAACTGGGCAACGTCGACGTGAGGCGCGACTACGTGGATGTCCGGGACGTCTGCCAGGCCTACCGGCTGGCGCTGGCGCACTGCCGGGCCGGCGAGGTTTACAACGTCACTTCCGGCAGGCCGATTGCCATCCGGACAGGCGTAGAGATGCTCATCCGGCTGGCCCGCACCGAAGTGACCTATCGCTCGGTCGCCCACAAGCTGCGCCCTCACGACATACGGCTGTCCACCGGGTCGGGCCGGAAGTTCGAGCAGGCGACGGGCTGGCGGCCGCTGATACCGCTGGAGCGGACTTTCGCCGACCTGCTCGACGCCGCCCGCGCGCCGGCCAGCGACCCAAGACCCTAGATCACAGAAGACCCTGGACTATCGACTATGGACGACAGACTGAAGGAGTCTGCAGTCCAAGGTCCCAAGTCCAGAGTCTTTGGTGAGTCTGCAGTCCAAGTTCCAGGGTCCAGCGTCTCCGGCGAGCCTGCAGTCCTAGGCCGGCTGTCCGTCGTCATCGTCACGTGGAACAGCGCGGCGGACATCGCCGCCTGCCTGGATTCAATCCACTCGACGCTCCCGTTCGAGGTAATCGTCGTGGACAATGACTCCGGCGACGACACCCGTTCGGTCCTAGCCCGGTACCGCCATATCACCACGATACTCAATGACAGCAACACCGGCTACGCCCGCGCCAGCAACCAGGGCATCGCCCGCTCGACCGGCGACTGCGTGCTGCTCCTGAACCCCGACACGCGGCTCGGGCCGGACGCGATCGACCGGCTGGTGGATTGCCTCGCCGCCCACCC
>JAEAMF010001809.1_pt1 | contig 13843 bp, 6 predicted proteins | sample 8958721 | NCBI WGS metagenome assembly JAEAMF01 (sample SAMN16933255, study PRJNA681124) | bioreactor sludge metagenome | isolation source: anaerobic bioreactor treating anionic surfactant - SDBS | place: India: Bengaluru | collected 2019-02-28
ACAAGTATCTGCATCACCCTGCGGTTCACGACCCGCCGGCAATAGAGGGTCAGAACCACAAAAGCAGCCAGGGCAAGAAGGACCGGCCAGTACATCCTCAAGTTGGTCAGTCCAAAGGCCCACTGCACCGCGCCAGCCGACAACCCCTGAGCGGCAATGGCCTCATTGAAAATGCCGAGGATGTTTCCGGCCAGAACATTGTCCAGAGCCCAGCGCATCAAACCCAGCACAGCAACGCCCAGGGCAGCCAGACCGATCACAAGGACACGCGCCCGGCGCGTGAAAGGACCGGCGGCATCACCCTCTGATAGACGGGAGGCTCCCAATCCTGCCAGTACCGATACGGCGAAGGTATAGATCATTCGCAGCCGGCCCGGGGCAGCAATCGAAAATAGCGGCAACTGATTGAGCCAATCGAAAACCGGCCACCGCAGTGCAGCGCCAAGCGCAACCAACGCCAGCGCGCTCATGAACACGACCAGCGTCCGCCGTTGCCGGGCCGAGCCCTCACCCCGGCCATCAGCCGGTGAGTCTCGTCCGCGTGAGAAAATCACCTCACCGGCCGCCAGGGCTAACGCGATAATGCCCACGTACAGCGTCTGCTCTGCAAAGTTCCAGAAGGTCAGGAAACTCCGGGCAACACCGGGCCAGGTCGGATTGCCGAAGAGGTTGGGCAGTATCGCCAGCGGCAAGCCGGCAAGCCAGTGCCTGAGGCCGACGTGCGTCGCCTGTGCACCTTTGGTTGCCAGGCGCAGGTCCAGCTCAGCATTCTGCCGCAACCACTGCACAAATGGCAACACATGCACGGAAGCCAGCGCGAACCCCAGTATCATCGCTGCGCCGAACGACAGGATGTGAAGCGCCGCGGGCTTCCAGGATACCACCGCAGGCGAGAGCTGGCGTCGCTCGCCCCACCATGCAGACACCACGCGAAAGAGATAGTACAGCGCCCCCGCAGTCAGGGTATAGAGGCAGAGCTCTGCATGACCACCGGTCAACTGCACCGCCGTAACCAGCGCCAGAATCGCCACGTGCCGCGCGTTGACCTTGCGGTAAAGCCACTCCAGGCTAAGAAACAAAGCCGGCAACCAGGCCGCCACGTTGGTGTGGGGATGGCCCAGAAAGACAATCATGAAACCGCCCAGGGCGTATGACAGGCCGCCCAGCAAGCCGCCGAACCTGCCTGCACCGATGGTGCGCAAGAACCAGTAGGTGGTCAAACCCGCGATCAACAGCCTGGCCAGTGCTGTGGCCAGGGCGGCATCAGCGGCCGAAAGGACATAGGTCAGGATGTTGAGCGGATAAAGGACCGCCGGTTGATCGGCAGCCAGGAAGGGGGCGCCGCAGTAGATGTAGGGATTCCACAGGGGCAGAGTACCCTGCCGTAACGACCGGGCGGAGTAGACACGCCAGGGATAGAACTGATAGGTCTGATCATACAGCAGGGTATTGTTCGCTTCTGTGAAGCCAGATGGTGCCTGGGCAGCATAGACGGGATCGGAGTAGATGATATCCGCCGGCACCAGCTTCTGGCCCAGGAATATCGACCTCCAGAAGAACGCGGCCAGCAACACAAGGAATAGCAGCGTAGCCTGCACTGCCTCCTCATGGTGCCGCTTGATGCTCCTTCCCGCGTCCCGTGCGGGCTCTGTATTCTTGTCCCGCGGCTCACGCTCTGCAACACACACAGATACTAGCTATTTCCCTTTTTGGCCGATGCGGACAGCAGAGAGAAGAACTCGAGCACGAACGCCAGAATGATCCCGGCGATCAAACTCAAGACCACACCCACCGCCAGGAGCTTGGGGGTGCGCGAGGCTGCGGGTTGGTCAGGCATGCGTGCCGGCTCCACAATCTGGATGAAACTCACGTTGTTCGCCTGAGTCTGTTTCAACCGCGCTTCGGTCTCTTTGTCAGCCAAGAAGTTGTAGTTTGACTGGCTGCGACTGACGTCCCGCAGCAAAGCCTCATTCTCAACCGTCAGCTTTAGCAGTTCTTCCAGCCTGGCTTGTTGCTCCTCAATCAGCCTGTCATAGCGCGCTTCCTCGGCACGGATGCCCGCGATGGCAATGTCCTCGCCGATGGCGAGTGAGGCATAGTCAACTGTCGGATTCTTCGGATCGGCCTTGGCGGCCTCTTCCCTGTACTTCGCAGCTATGGCCTCCGACCTCTCACGCTCCGCAGTCAGCTTGGCCCGCTCCAGATGCAATTGACGCACCTGATTCTGCAGGGCAGTGACCTCCAGTTCCAATGAATCGAGGTTGTGAGTGACCTTGAAGGCCAATAGTTCGCCCTGGGCTGCTGCCAGCGTCTTCTCTTCCTCGGTCAGTTGCTCCTGAACGAACTGCAGCGCCACGCTGGCAGACTTGGCACGAATCTGGGCGTAATACTTGAAGGCATTCTCCACGTGCCGGGTGGCGATGGCTTCCACGTCCATGGGGTTGTCAGCCTGGAACGTTACATTCAGGAACTCGTCCTCAGCAGTGACGGTCACGCCCTCGAGGAGCTCTGCCGCACTGATGCCCAGGTTCAGGTCGTTGATCGTTTGCCAGGCAACATAGTAGCTGTGCAGGGCAGCGTCAAAGTCCACTTGAACCGCCACAATCTCCTCGTCGGCAGAGCCTGTGCGGGTTACCGAAAACAGGGCAACCTCCTGCGATTCTGACGCCAGGACCTGAAGTTTCACATACGCCCGATAGACGGGCTTTTCACGAAGAGCATTCAACAGGATCACCGCGATAGTCACCACAAACAGCAGCACGATGACCCACCACCTCTTCCGTACAATCCGCAGATAGGTCAAAATTTCAGCGGCCATGGTATTGCTTTTCTCCTTCCTTGCACAGCGCGCCGTGCACGCCCGTCGAAGGCGACAGACACTCTTCAATCGCAGCGGAAAGCACAGCCACCCGCTGCTCCCAGGTGTTCTGAGCGGCAATCTGTCGGCGCCGTGCCTGCAATGCAGGGCTGTCTTCCTTTAATGCGTCGTTCATGCCGGAAACGAACTCGCCTTCATTTGTCACAATCCTGACAACTTGCGAGAATCTTCGGGCCAGCGGCAAGTCGGTTGCCACGACCGGCTTGCCACAGGCCAGGTATTCGTACAGCTTGAGCGAATCGATATGCTTTGTCCACTCATTGATGCGGTAGGGCAATAGACACACATCACAGGCGGCAACATAGCCCGGCACCGCAGCAACATCCTTCGGTCCCAGGAAATGCACATGGGGCAGAGTGCGCAGTGCCTCCAGGGCTTGCCGCCCCTCTGCAGCCTGGATGGTAACAGGCCCCACCAGTACAAAAGACCACTGTTCACTCGCGCGCGCCACCCGCGCCAGCAGGGCCAGGTCCAGCTTGTCATTGATCGCCCCGACATATCCGGCAACAGGCGGGCGTATGTTAGCCATGTCCGCGGGAGGGGTCATCCCCGGCCCACCGTCCGCGGCGGCGGCAAAAGCTTGATAGTCCACAGCGTTGGGAACCAGAATGGTTCTCGCATTCAATGCGCTTTTCCGCTCCAACAGATCCGGTGAAGTAACGAAAACGATATCCGCCCGGCGGGCGAGTTGCTCCTCCATCTGCTGCATGACCGGGCGCCAGGTCGTGCTGACCCCACTATAGCCCGCATATTCATCCACAATGTGATAGATGACCAGCTTTTCATCAAAACGGCCGACAAAGATCTCCATCTCGGGCATAAACAGCCACAGGATCGGCCTCTGGAAATTGAGCCGCTTTAGTGCGTGGCGCAGAAATCCCATATAGATGGCGTCGGTGGCCCCACGCAGCGGGGGGCGGGTGGCTCTGGGCGCCCACAAGACCGGGCTGTACACATACAGATTCTCGCGCACCTTCCTCAACCGCGGGCCACGCACATCTGCCCACGACAGTTGCCCCGCGCGCCACCGGCGCAGGGTGGGTCGCAGCTCCGGCCACGGCTCAACGTACAGAACCCGATTCGCGCGCGCGAGCCGGGTCATGATTTGATGGCGATTGCGCCAGATATCATCCCATGGCCCAGGGGCAAAGCACAGAACGTCATGTCCCTCAATCATCCGCTGCTACTTCCCAGATCCAGCCGTGCACCTACCCGGCCCGATGGCCCGGAATTCCGCCCCCCGGGGAGGCGGAAGGGGTTCCAAGCACGGTTTCGTAGATATGCATGAAGCGCGGAGCCAGCATTCGCCATTCGTGCTCTCGCGCCCATGCCAGTGCCTGTTGACCTGATGCCGCCATGTCCGCCGAAAGCACTTGCTGCAAGGCGTGCAGTAGAGCATCGCTCGCTTGCGGATCATAGACGATCCCCCGCCCGTCGCCCAGCAACTCCGGGAAGCCGCCCAGAGCGGGTGCAATGACGGGTTTGCCGAAAGAAAAAGCCAGGATCGCAGCGCCTGAGGTCGTGATATCACGGTACGGCAGCACACAGACGTCGCAGGCATTCATAAAATACTGCAGCTCCGCATCATTGACATACTCAAACCAGGTATGAATGCCCTTTTGTCCCCGGGTGAGCTCGGACAAGGACCTGGCATAGACCGGATCATGGATATGGCCGGCCAACAGCAAATGACAGTCGCTGGCTTCGTTGACAGACAATCGTCTGAATGCAGCGATGAGATCTTCTATTCCTTTGTAACGCCGTATCTGCCCAAGGCAGAGATAGACAACCGCATTTTCAGCCAATCCCAACCTGGCTCGAGCGTCCTGCCTTGTGCAATCGTTCGGGTAGGCACCCATGTAGCTACCATGGGGCACTACATGGATTCTGTCGGGCCTCCCATAGACCTGCGCCGCGCCCCTCCTGGCCTCCTCATCATGCACATGCAAAGCATCTGCCAGACGACCCAGGACAGCATTGGCCATGCGGTCCAGAGCCGGCGCATCCTGCTCGTGCGGGCGCAGGTTGTGCACGGTGCAGACAATTTTGCCCCCTCTGGCCTTTATCAGGGCCAGGCCGGCCAGGACGGATGCCAGCCGGAAGGCGGTTCGCCCCCGCGTGGGCGCCGAGTACAGCAACTCCAGCCAGTGCAAGTGCAGGATGTTGGCCAAGCCGGGCAGTAAGGGCAGATGCAGCGGGTCGAGTTTGTCTGCAGTTGAACAAGGGACCCCGGCCTCTACCAACGCCGACTGCAACAGTCTGACATAGGGGTTCAGGCGTACTCGTGATATCTGAACCACACGGTAGGTTGAGGCCACTTTTTTCCAGGAACTCCCGTCTGTCTGCACGAGGCGACCGGTGGATGTCCAGAACCTACGACGAGGTACTGTCCAGCCCCCTCCGCGCATGGTTAACGTCGCCCACCAGGCCCCGAACAAGGCGGCGTGCCTCTTCATCGAAGGCAATCACGATCAGAGTGTAGATGCCCACCATGACCGCTCCCGCCAGCACCAGAGCAATAAAGTTGTGGGGCCCTGACATCTGTTGATAAGACCAGACCGCCACCAGGCCAGAAAGCAGCGAGACGATGAGCGGTAGCCACAACGCCCGCACGTAATCGTTTAGTTTACCACGAACCACGTTGGCGGTCAAGGTCGCCGAAATGAAAAAGTCCACGATAGATACAACAGACGAAAGCACGCTTGCTCCGACGATGCCGTAGTACTTGGTGGCCGGATACAGGAGGATGCCCATCACCGCCAGTCGCCAGACGGCGATATAGGTCAACCAATGGGGCTTGCCCGCGGCGCGAAAAACGCTGCCCATGTTCACTGCCAGAGCACGCAACAAGCCATAGACGGCCAAGATCTGCAGGGGCCGGATGGCGGGCGCCCACGTCGACCCGTAGACCATGTTAATGAACGGATCGGCGAACGCGACCATGGCAACCGTGAGCGGTGCGGCCAGCAGAGCCACATAATGCAGCGTACGGAAAAAGGCGCGCCGCATGAACTCCACGTCGTCCTTGATCTGGGAATAGGCCGGGAAAAGCACCTGTCCGATGACACTGGATATCTGCCGTGCGGGCAGATTGGCCTGTGTGTAGGCGGTCCCGTAGAATCCCAGTTGCTCTTGCCCAAGCACACGTCCGACAAAGGTGTTGTCCAGATTGGTGATAAAGTAGACCAGCACGCTACTGCCCACGATGTGCTTGCCATAGTCCAGTAGCTCTCGTGCCTCCTGGCGGTCGAACCGTAGCTTGGGCCGATACCATGGCACCACGGCCCAGGCCAATAAAGACGTCAGAGTAGAGTCCACAATCTTGGCGATCACCAGGCTCCATACACCCATGTTCTGCAGAGCCAGGCCGATGGCCACCACCCCATAGACCACGGTGGGCACAAGGTCGGGCAACAGCCTCTCGCGGAAGGACAGGCTCTTGGCCAGCAGTGAAAACTGCACCTCACCAAAGGCGGAGATAACCATGGTCAGGGCCAGCACGCGCAGGATCGACGTCAATTCCGGAGTCCGAAAGAACCTTGCCACAAGAGGTGCAACCAGGAACGCTATCACAAACAGCACGACCGCGATGAGCAAGACCACCGTGAACATCGTATCGGCTGCCTTGTGCACATCCCCCTTGCGATAGATCAGCGCTGAGGAGAATCCCATCTCGCGGAACATCTGCAGCAGGTCTATCGCCAGACCAGCCATGGCCACCAGACCAAACTCGGCCGGCAGCAGCATTCTGACCAGGACGTACTTGATGAGCATGGCGAAAACGCTGTTGGCGACAGCCGACAGGCCAACCCAGAAGACTCCTGCTGTAGCTCGCTGTCTCAGTGTCATGAGGATTCACTTTTCTCGCGCAACGAATCGCGGGGTGCCCCGCCATGCGGGGTGATAATAGTGGCGGCAGCCGTCTTGCGACACACCAGGACAAAGTCTCTCGCAAACCACGATGGCCAGCGGTGCGCAAGCCAGGTGTAGAAACGCTTCAGGCGGCGCGAGCGGAGAAGCGCCGGATAGAACTCTTTGGCCCACAGGCTGGCGCTGCCATCCACTTCCAGAACTTCCAGGCCTCGTACGCGGCATAGCTGCTTCGCCTCCGCCACCGTAAAAAAGCGCAAATGCAGCATGTCCGTGGGGGAATTCTTCACATAGGGGAAACGGCCCGTCAGAATCCACCAACGGCATATCCAGTGAGCCATGTTGGGCAGACAAACGATGAACTTGCCGCCTGGCCGCAGAACACGGACACACTCGTCCAGAGTCCTCTCGGGGAAAAAGCGATGTTCCATCATCGAGTTGGACACTACCGTGTCGAAGGAAGCATCAGTGAAAGGCAGTGGTTGCGTATCCACGTCCACCTGTTGTGCGGGTATGCCTTTGCTCTGCGCCCGTTCCACTGCCACGCTGGACAGGTCCGTGCCCGTAACATTGGCTCCACGCGCGCGCATGCGGCTGGCCAATACCCCGGGCCCGCAATCAACCTCCAGCAGGTTCTCGCCAGAGCCGACACGGTTGGCGATCAGGTCGAGGCGCTCCAGGTCAAAGTTGTCACCGGCCTGCCGCCAGTACGCGTCATAGAAATCAACCAGGTTCATTCGCTCACCCCGCCCCACCTGTCCCGCCAGCTCCGCGGGATGGAGTATCGATGCCGTTAGCGGGACGGGTGGAGGTGCCCGTCAGCCTCGCCTTGACACGGCCAAGCCAGTGCAATGCCTGATAGACATAGTAACGAAGAGGGCTGTCCCGTTTCATACGCAGCTCATCCTTCAGCTGCTGGAAGCGATCATATTCATGCCCCAGCTCGTCGGCAGTCAAGCCTGGCGAATGGAGGATGCTCTTGCGGCCGTAGTAGCTCGGGAGAGACTCTCCCTCGCGCAGATAACCTTCGCGCACACACACGTCGTACAATTCGGTCATCGGGTACGGGTAAAAAACCGAGAACTGGAGGTCGGCGGGCTCGAGCTCACGATTGAGGGCGATCGTCTCCTCAATCATCGCCGCCGTTTCCCCCGGCACGCCCAGCATATTGCAGGTGTAGACATTCAAGCCGTGCTTTCGTGACAACGCAAAAGCCTGCCGAATCTCGTCATTTGACATGCGGCGCTTGAGGATCTCGGCGCGCAGACTCTCATTGCCGGATTCGATGCCAATGCGCACTCCGCGGCATCCAGCGTGGGCCAGTGCCGCCACCATCTCCTCATCGTTGATGCGCTCAACCCGCGTGTTGATCCAGAAAGGGAAACTGAACTGCTGGCGATATTCCTGGCAAAACTGCAGAGTCCAATCGCGATCCAGTGTAAAGACATCGTCCTGAAAGTTGAGGGTCTTGATCCCATAGCGGCCGGCCAGAGCACGGATCTCGGCCAGCACGTTCCCCACGCTCCGAAAGCGCACGTACTTGCCGAGTCCCTTGAACCTGTCCCGCAGACCGGGGTTGCAGCAGTAGGAGCATCCGTACGGACAACCTCGACCAGCCATCATGTCAACCCAACCGTCGTTCTGGGCCAGGATCTGGTCAAAACCGAACAGCTCTCGATCGGCAAAGGGGAGTTCGTCAAGGTTGGCAAGCAGCGGCCGCAGAGGATTGCGGACCGGGTTGTCCGCCGAGTGCAGCCAGAGGTTCGGAATGCGGGTGACGTCCCTGCCCTCTTGCACAGCGGTGACCCAGTCGAGAACAGGGTACTCCCCCTCGCCAACACACACGACATCTATGCCCGGCTCGTTGAGCACTTGTTCGGGCACCAGGGTAGGGTGAGCCCCGCCCACCATCGTCCAGACCGCAGGCATTGCCTCTTTGATCCAGCGAGCATACCTGGCCACATAGGGAAACTGGTGAGTCGTTGCCGAAAAGGCCACCACGCCGGGAGCCAGGGCGCTAATCTGCTCCAGGAGACCTTGAGCGGTGGGTTCGCTCTGCAGGTAGAGCAAAGCAGTCTCATGGCCTGCACTCTTCAACACACTGGAGATGTAGCCCAGACCATGGTAGAACTTGCGGGCACCATAGTGCTCAACGCCGCCGATATCCGGATAGACGAGACATACTTTCATGGTTCTTGCGGCCCCGCGGTCTCAATGTCTCCACACAGGGCAAAGTTCGTTCTGAGCATGGAGAAATCCAGGAGGCTGACCGAGCCATCCTGGTTAAAATCGGCTCGCACATCGTAAGCCGGGGAGAATCCACTGGCCAGAATCGAGAAATCGATAATCGAGACGCAGTTATCGCTATTGGCATCACCTTCCTTAAGTGTGCCAAAGGACACTACGTTTGCGCCCGGTGTGAGGGTTGTGCTGCGACGATTGGCCAGAGTATGCGCACCCTTTACTCGGATATTGTAGGTGCCTGGTGTCAGATTGGCGATGGTAAAGTTGCCCGACGTATCTGTCATCACGGCATACTGCTGGCTACCAACGGTCACGGTGAGAGCAGTGACCCAGCTGGAATCGGGCACCGGCCGGCTGGGGCGCTGCAACGTAACATTGCCCTGCAACGAGCACGATCCCGGAATCGCGGTGGGCGTGGCTGTCGGCGGCACGACCGACGTAGGAGTACGGGTGACCGTCGGGGTCGGCGTTCTGGTGGGTGTAACCGTCCGCGTCGGAGTTGGCGTCGGGGTAGCTCCGGTCGGGGGCAGCATGTAGCTGATGTCTAGCCTGGGCCTTTGACCGGCCTCCAGCGCTTCTGACGAGGCAAAACGATACCACTCTGCTCCTGAACCCAGGGACGGGCCAACCACCAGGATGCCTTCATTAAGCGCCTCTCCGGTGAGCCACTGCTTTACTATGGACTTGACATTGAACGGATGCGAGCCCTTGGCTTGCACACCGAGCGCGAAGATGGGTGTTGCCACATAGTCCAGACCCACCGCACTTGCTCCGGCGGCTGCCCAGGCTTGATTCGTCGTGGCCAGAGTCCAATTCGCCTCCGTGTCGACCCAGTGCGGTAATAGTGCGTGCAGACTGACCGTCAGGATACTCGCGGGCTCATTGGTCAGGTACATGATGAGCTGCGCCTCTTTGATCACCGCATCAGCCGGGATGGCACCAATATCGAACTTGAGCAAGCTGGCTCGCCCTCTGCCGTAGTTAACGTGCAGCTCAGACTCGCTCGCATGGTTAGTCGTGGGTTGGTCTCGAATGATGTAAGTGTCTGCCGCACCGGCGTAGGTGATCTCAGGGCTTAAACCTTGCTGGAAGGCAAGGTTATACAGCGTCGGAGGTGCGTAGGGATAGATCAGGTATTGGTGTGACACCATGCCCAGACGGTCGCGCGGTACAGAGACCCAGATCAGCCCATTGACAGGCACCATGCCAGTGCGCAGCTCATAGTCCCCGGTGCTGAGGTTAGAGTCCTCGATGGTGTACAGGGCGAAGGGGTCCAGGCCTAGCAGGCGCAGGTCGAATGCGACATCAACTGGCAAGTTCCCCTCGCGGAATCCTCGCTCGTCGCTAACGGTGGCTGAGATCACGCGCGTGCCGCCATCGTAGCTGGCCACAATCCTGCTAAAGCCATCGGCCCAGTTCCCATTCCAGTCCTTCTGCACGACCTGGACCCAGTAGTAATCCTTGTCCTCGTCGGCCCGGACCATGATGTCCGAGGGGGTGGCATTGAGAGTGAAATCAGCCATAAAGTCGAGGCCAGAGAATCCAGGCAGGGCATCAACATGGTCACCATCATGCTGTACAAAGAGCTTGTTGTTCTCTTCCGGAACAAAGTACTCTCGCATCTTTTCGGTAAAGCCCATGGTCTGTGTGATGGGCACCCTGGTATCATTACGACCATGGACGAACACCAGCGGCACGTTCTTCAAGTTCTGCGTCATGGCAATGGGAGAACGCCGCGTCCACTCGAACGGGCATGGATCGGCTCCCCCATCATAGGCACAACCGATGTCCTGGATCAGAGGGAACTTGACCTGCATCTCCGGCCGCGATTGAGCCCATTCCTTAAGATCAGCAGGCCCAGCCCAATCGGCAACAGCCGCGAACTGGTGGGGGTACTTGGCAGCCACGACGGCGGCAATGCCTCCACCGGTCGAGAATCCGCTCAGATAGACCCGGTTCGGATCTATGTTGAAAGCAGGGTTGGCGAGCAGATAGTCAACGGCACTGATGATGTCATGCTGGACCGCCAGCGAGGCTGTTCGCCCTTTCTCTGCCTCCTGAGCCCAACGGATGTCGGGCCCCATTACGACCCAGCCGCGGGCATTGGCCTCCACAGCAAAACGGTAGACCGCATCCCACTTGGTCTCACCGGTGCCGCCAATGGACACCAGCAAAGGCACGCCGGCGCTCTGCCCTGCTACCGCCGGCGTGTGGCTGGCAGGCAACTGGTAGAGAGCGCGGCGTGTGGTCTGGTCATAGGTGCTGCTGAAGACGATCTCGCCAATGGTAGAGGCCTTCAGGTTGCCGGAGATGACCAGTCGCACGCTGTGGGCCATCCAGTCATCGGTGAGATCGGCATCGTTGGTAATGCTAATGACATTCCAGCCGTTTATGACCAGGTTCGGGCTGCTGAGAGTGTAGCTGATGGGACTCCCGCTGGTGCCACAGTTGCATGAACCGAACACATCGCTCTGCACCTGCGCCACCCGCTGGCCGTTCAGATAGATGGAATGGTTCTTGCCCGTTTTCACGCCGCATGACGTCACGACGAGGCTGGCCGCGCTAGGCGTGCCGGCCCACATCAGCAGCATCCTGGACTCGGCGGACTTGACCGTGCTGCCATCGGCTACGATCTCCATACAGCCTGAGAGCGTGGACGTCGTCACGGTCGGGACAAACAACTGCGTGAGCGTGGGAGTGGCCGAAGGGGTGGGCGTCCGTGTCGGCGTGAGCGTCACGGTCGCTGTGCGGCCTGGCGTGCCGGTAGTCTGCACGCCGGTGGGCGTCCGAGTGGGAGTCAGGGTTCGGGTAGGAGTGCGGGTTGCCGCCCCGCCCGGCGTGGAGGTAGGCAGCACCAGTGGCTCCATATAGGTAATTTCCAACACGGGCCGCTTGCTGGAATCACCGTACTCGGCGGAAGCCAGGGCGTAGCTCTCTCCGGCATATGCTCCATTGCCAATCAACAACAGACCCAGGTTGCTGCCAGGCGTCGCCAGCCACTGGTCCACCAGGGGTTTCACGTCAAAGCTGTAGGATCCCGCCTGCGCGATATTGCCGACAACGTACGTCGCCGCGCCCGATCGGTCTGTGCCCACTCCATCCGCACCGGATACGGCCCAGAGTTGGCCCAGGCTGGCCCGTTCCCATGTGGCTTCGGTATCCAACCACGCGCGCCTGGCTTCATAGACCCCCAGGCTAATGCCTGTGCTGCGATTCTCCAGCAGATTCACGGTCAGTCTGGCCGCTTTGATCAACTTGCCAGTGGGGACCGGGCCCAGGTCGAATCGCAGTAAAGCCTTGCGGCGAAGGTCGTAGGCAAAGAGCAACCGATCCGAAGACCCGTGCGGATCCGTGCTCCCCTCGCCGCCGTACGTAGTGATGTAGGTGTCTTTGGCGCCCGTATAGCCGCCGCTACCCTGCTGCAAGCGCAACACGGTCGGGGTACGGCCGCTGGCGGGGTAGATGACATAGCGGCGATTGACGGACCCCAGCGCATTACGAGGGACGTTCAAGACCAGCTTCCCATTTACGGGCGAAATCGCTGCACGAAAGGAAAAGTCGCCCGTCTGTCCATCATGCTCTTCAACATCATACGAGATTGCCGTACTAAAGCCCATTTTGGCCAGGTTGAGCGTGACGGTCAGGGCCTTGCCCTCAGCAAAGCTACCGTCTCTGGCTGCTACCCAGATTGTGCTGGTAATCGGATCGTAGCGGGCATCGATTTCCACCGAACCGGTCCAGGCATCCGGCAGGGCGCCCACCTTGTCCACACGCAGCCAGTAATAGTCCTTGGCTTCATCGGTGATGATGCTGAGCTGCTGCGGGTTTTCAGTCAGGACGTGCTGCGACAGGAACTGCAGGTCCGTCTCACTCACGCCGGCTACGTGGTCGTTGTGCCCTCCGGAATGCTGGTGAAGCTCTTTGTAGGTAGAAGCGGGGGCGTAGAACTGCGGCATCGCTTCGTAGTACAGGCCGGATGACTGGGTGAAAAGCACGCGATCATCGGCAGTGCCGTGCACGATGCGCATTGGCACGTACTGCAGGTTGCGCGCCAGCCAATAGCTGGAACGCCGCGGGTATTCAAAGTTGCTGGTGGGGTCCCCAGCAAACTCGCCTTCCAGTTCGATGGCCAGGTCGGCGCGCTCATAGTACCAGTCGGCATAATCGGTGGGACCGGCATAGTCCAGGACACCGGCAAAGACGTCAGGGTACTTGGCAGCAACTGTTGCGGCGATGCCAGCACCGGTGGAGAAGCCGGCAATGTAGATGCGCGAGCGGTCTACATTGTAGTTGGCCTGCATATATTGCACGAGGTTCATCACATCGTCTTGAACGGCCAGAGAAGGGCTCCTGGCAGCCTTGGCCGACTCACTGGGCCGGGACCGGCGCATATCCAGAGAGGCCAGTAACCAGCCCATATCGTTTGCCCCGGCCATGTGGCGAATCAGAGCGCTGTACTTGTCCTCACCAGTGCCAGGCATGGAGATAAGCAGGGGCGTCGGTGCGCCGGAATTGTAGCCAACGGGAAGCTGCATGGCACCCTGAATGGGCGTGCCGTCATAATCGGTGCCCACGGTGAAGAACGAGCGGGTTGTGCCCGTGATGTTACCGACCAGGACAATGTGCGCGCCATAGACCTTGATGCTGTCCCAGGGATATGCCTCATTGGTTACCGAGAGAATCTTCGTGTAGCTCGGCCCGGTTTTGAGCAGAGCGGGATGCAGCGGGAAGCTCATGGTATAGCCACGAGGCACCGTGTCGTTGCATTCGCAGTTCTCAGTAGGGAATGAAGGCGTTGTGCCCACCTGCACACCGTTGACAAAAATGGGGTGCTGAACCTCGCTGTTGCAG
>JAEAMF010001812.1_pt1 | contig 13838 bp, 8 predicted proteins | sample 8958721 | NCBI WGS metagenome assembly JAEAMF01 (sample SAMN16933255, study PRJNA681124) | bioreactor sludge metagenome | isolation source: anaerobic bioreactor treating anionic surfactant - SDBS | place: India: Bengaluru | collected 2019-02-28
CGTAAGGGAAGCTATGTGCCAGGGGCTTCCATGTCTTCTCTCGGATATTCCGGGGCATCGCAGGATAGCACGCGAAGGAGAAGCGTTGTTCTTCCAGTGCGAGGATGACTTCATCGAGAAGTCGATCCTGCTTGTTGAAAACCGCGTTCTCCGTGAGAAATTAGGATCCGCTGCCGCGTCGGCAATGAAGTCTTGCGTTTCCATGGCAGACGAGACAAACGGTATGCTTGAAATCGCAAAAACAATCCGTATGAAAACCCAGATTATAGGAGGCCAGCATGTCTGTTACAATTGATGTGAAGGGGAAGCTCTGCCCTCTGCCCCTCATTGAAGTGAAGAAGAGGCTTGATGCCATGCCTGAAGGAGAAATTTTCGAGGTGCTCCTCGACAACGAGACGGCGAAGGACAACGTAACCCGATTCCTGCAGGACGCGGGTTGTTCGCCGGAAACTGGCGGTGGAGGCGGACAATGGACTGTCCGCGCCGTCAAGGCAATCGCTCCCGGGAATCTTAATCCGCCGGAGTCCTATTGCAGTCCGTCCGCCGCCAATCCGGTAGTTGTCTTCAAGAACGACAAGATGGGAACCGGCGACGGCGATCTCGGGTCGATTTTGATGAAGGCATTTGTTAACACCCTCAAGGAGATTAACCCCAGGCCGTCCGCGCTGGTCTTTTACAATTCGGGAGTGTTTCTCGCCTGCGAGGGGTCGGTGCTCATTCCTGCGCTTGGCGAACTTGAGGCGTCCGGAACCCGCCTTTTCGTATGCGGGACATGCCTCGACTTCTACGGATTGAAAAACAAGCTGAAAGTCGGCAGAATATCGAACATGTTAGATATTCTCGAAATCATATCTAGGGCGAATCCGCCGATAATACCATGAAAACATGCCGCAACAGCTATTTTGACAACGGCGCCACATCATTCCCAAAGCCGCCGTCAGTTGCGGAGGCAATTGCCAAATACCTCAACGAGACCGGGGGCCCTTACGGCAGAAGCGCGTATCCGAGGGCCGTAGAAGTCTCCAGAATGGTGGAGGAGGCACGGGACCTGGCCGCCGGGATCATCGGCTCAGCGGATCCAGAAAAGACAGTCTTCACCGTTAACGCGACATTTGCGGTGAACATTGTGCTTTGCGGTCTTGACCTGCGCAATTCGCACGTCCTTGTCTCTCCCCTCGAACACAATTGCGTGATGCGTCCCATCGAACATCTCAGAAAAACGCAGGGTCTGGAATACGAGACACTGCATCATTTCGGTGACGGGCTCATTGATGTCGCAAGGATTGCAGGCCAGGTTCGCCCGGGCACTCGCCTTGTGGTGGTCAACCACGAGAGCAATGTTAACGGGCTTATCCAGCCGGTCCGTGAAATCAAGGCGGCGCTGGCGTCCCTGCCGGTGCTCGTCGACGCCTCGCAGTCACTTGGTGCCGAGCCGATGGATGTGGATGCATGGGGTGTTGATTTTCTTGCATTCACCGGACACAAGGGCCTTCTCGGTCCGACCGGAACTGGAGGCCTCTACGTCCGCACCCCTGAAATGCTCTCACCGCTTGTCCGTGGCGGAACCGGAAGCCGCTCGGAGTATTTTGAAATGCCCTCTTTCATGCCGGACAAGTTCGAGCCTGGAACTCCCAACATCGCCGGAATCGCGGGTCTTGGGGCCGCGCTACGCAACCGGCCTGAACCCAGACATACGAGAAGCAATTTCGCCGCCTTTCTGCGTGAGATGGAATCTGTGCCCGGCGTCAGCGTCTTCCGCGCGCAAGACTCGAGCCGTCAGGGGCGTCTTTTTTCATTCATGATCAAAGGCATGGATCCGGCCGCTACTGCGAGACGGCTGTTCGATGATTTCGGCGTCGAGGTCAGGGCCGGCCTTCACTGCGCTCCGGAGGCGCACAGGAATCTCGGAAGCTTCCCGTCGGGGACGGTGAGAGCCTCCGTCTCCCCGTATCACAGCCCGGCGGATTTCGATTACTTTATTGAATCATTAAAATCAATGGTGTGAGATGGAAACTCTTCTTCTTTTCAGGTCTACTCGCGATGTGATAAAGGCGGAAAAACTGCTTCTGGAAAGGAAGTTTCGGTTCAAGGTGATCCCTGTCCCCAAGAATATCTCGACGGAATGCGGCATGGCCGTTGAGTTGGATGGCGCCGCCGCAGAGGAGGCCCTGCCAATCCTTGCCGCCGAAGGAATCCCGACGGAAGTCCGCAAGAGCCAGGTCTTTGATCTTCTGAGCACCGTGGAATATGGAGGCTGCTCCGCCAAGATATCGCCGGACAAGCTCGCCGAGGCGCTTTCCGGGCTGCCGCGGATTTCACACGAGAGGCTGATGGTGGACATAACCACGCACGACGACGCCGGTGTCTACAGGCTGACGGAAGACATTGCGTTGATACAGACCCTCGATTTCTTCCCGCCCGTCTGTTCCGATCCCTATGAGTTCGGCCAGATCGCGGCGGCCAATTCCCTCAGCGACGTATATGCGATGGGAGGAACCGTTCTTACGGCGATGAACATCGTGATGTTTCCGCACCAGCGCATTCCTCTTTCCGTCCTCAAGGACATTCTAGCCGGAGGAATGGAAAGAATCGGGAAGGCCGGCGCGCTGATGGTGGGGGGCCATACCATCGATGACTATCCGCCCAAATACGGTCTTTCGGTGACGGGTATTGTCAATCCCCGGGAGCTTGTCACCAATGCCGTCGCCGTGCCCGGCGACGTACTGATCCTGACAAAACCGCTCGGAACCGCCGCGATAATCGCAGGCAAACGGGTCGGGATGGTAAAGGATGCCGACTACCGTGCTGCGCTCGAGTCAATGAAACAGCTTAACAAGGAAGGTGCGGAGACGATGCGCCGATATCAGGTCAGATGCGCCACCGACATAACCGGCTTCAGCCTTCTTGGGCATGCGCGCAACATCGCCCAGGCAAGCCATGTGACCCTCAGGTTCAATGCTGGAAAAGTCCCTTTGCTGGACGGCGCATACGGACTCGTATCTGCAGGATGCGTTCCAGGCGCGACATTCAGGAATATCGCCGCTATCGAAAAGGACTGCCACTTCATTGAAAATGTTGACAATCCGCTTAAAATGCTTCTCTTCGATGCACAGACGTCCGGCGGCCTTCTGATTTGCGCGCCCGCAAATTCCACAGGTGAAATTCTTGCCGAGCTCAATTCTTCCGGCTATGGAAAATCGCAGATCGTGGGCGACGTGACCGAGTGGAAGAATTATCCCATCGAAATAAGCTGCTAGGATCAAAATGAACGTATTCGGAATCTGTCCTGCCTGTCAGGAAGAGTACAAGAAGGTTGATTTTGACAGGATCCATTTGCCTCCGCTCCTTCTGACAGCACCTTTAATGAGTGACCCCGAGTGCTCCCACCGAACACGCACCCGTAAGGCGAAGCAGCCAATGAGAGCATTAGGGTACCTGCTGATGATTGCTTGCAGCTGTCGTGCCAGCCTTGCCGCCGACCTCAACGCAGTCAACTTCGGTATCAAAGCCGACAGCAAAACAGACGACGGCCCTGCAATCATTAAGATGGTGGAGATGGCCCGCGAGCAAAAAGGCCCGGTACGGCTGGTCTTTCCGGGAAAACAGATCATCTACGCTGCAACAGGTGTCGAGCGTTACCTTTTTCATCTGCGCGACACCGAAGGAGTTACCATCGACGGTGGCGGGTCGACCTTCCTGCTGCATCCCGATATCCGCTTTGCAAACCTGGAAGGGGCACGGCGGCCCTTACTGAAGAATCTGAATGTGGATTTTGCGCCGCATCCCTTCATCGAAACAATCATTGAGTCTGTCGACCCGAAACGCCGGTTCCTGGATGTCTGCCCTCTGCATCCTGAAGAAATCCGCTCATTGGGAGGGCCGACCAAGCAGGATGGTGAACAGTGGTTTGGCGGCTTCGTCTGGTGCGAAAATGGCGAAAATCCCAAGGCGGCTCGTCACTACACGGTGAAGAGTGTTACTCTGCAGGAAGAAAACGGGCGGGCGCGGATTTTCTACGACGGCAGTACCTTCTCTCGTGAACTCGCTGACAGGATCATACCGGGCGCGACACGCTTCAGCGTACCTCGTCCCGGCGTTGCGCATCGCCATGGGCCGGGCGCCCTTTTTGAAATCCATGATACCGTTGACGCACGGCTGGAAGCCATCTCTGTCTGGGGCGCACCGTGGTTTGTCTTCAGCATCTACCGGAATGAAGGGGCGCTCGAATTCGTTGATGTCGATGTGGAGCCCAAGCCCGGCACTGACCGCCTGATGGCCGCCTGCCGCGACGCGTTCCATGTCACCGGCAACCGCGCCGGGCTGCTGTTCGATGGCTGCGACACAGCAGGGCTCGGTGATGATGATTACAATTTCTGTATCCTTTCCTCGGCGATCCGGAAGGTTCTCTCTCCGACCGAGATTGTTATCCGCCAGAAGTTCCCCATCCAGTACAACCCCATGCGGGTTGGTGAGACACTGGTGGTGATGAACCGGGAGAACTCGGTGATCGGTAGCGCCACGATCGCCGGCTACGAAGAGAAATTGCTCAAGGATAACGAGCCTATATGCCCCGGCGGACGCTGTCCGGAGGTAGCGATCACCCTGCAGACGGCCATTAATAACCTGGAAAAGGGACTGACCGTCTGGACAAAGGAAGCAGCCAATCCCGACACGACGATGCGGGACTGCACGTGCAGTTTCAGTTGCCGAATGCAGACGTCTCTCACGGTTGAGCGCTGTATACTGGCCTGTTACAACGTCTCGTATGGGCTTTCGGCCAGGGACGACAACGTTGAAGGACCGGGACCGGAGCGCATGCGAATCGTAGAATCGACATTTCTCGCAGGACGCGGTTCAGGTTATGACGCCCAGTGTGGTGGAGCGGGCCTGATCGAAAGCACTCGTATCCAGGAAATCGCGATAGAAAGGTGTACTTTCCGCGCGCCGCTGAAGATCCGCAAAGCCCGTACAATCACGCTGAAGGACAACAGCTTCCATGACGGCATGACAATCGGCGATTACGAAAAACTCGAGATGACCGGAAATATGCGTGACGGAAAACCGTTCGAGTGGAAGAAATGAAACAGAATGTCGCGGTAACATGCAGAGATATCGCCGATCATGCAGGCCATGCAGAAGAAGATCCTTCGAGCGGTCAGTAGCAAGTCGGATCCTGATGGATCCTGGTGATATACAGCTTGTTATTAAATGGAAATATTCCGTGCGGATGATAATTTGCTGTTTTTCAGCCGTACTGAAGGAGGAAGCTATGGGAGCAAAAGAGATATGCCTCGTCTGTTTTTTATTTGCCATGGTTGCTGCCGGCGTGGAACCTGTAAAGAAGGAAGAAGTAAGACCTGTCCCGCCGCAAGGCATACAGCTCTCTGATGCCGACAAAGCTGAACTTGAAAACGGCCTGCAGGAACTGACAAAAGAAATCGAGCTGATGAGTAAACAGCTCAAGAGTCCTCAACTTGAATTGCTCACAGATATCCGGATTTACCAGAATGCAATCAGGTCTGCGCTGACGTATAATGAGATCTTCCATGCGAAAGAAATTCCTAATGCAAAAAAACTTCTCGAATGCGGTCTTGAACGCGCAAAACAGCTGAAAGAGGGAAAGCCGGCGTGGACAACAGTACCTGGACTTTTACCGCGCGGTTATGTCTCCAGAATAGATGGTTCAATTCAGCCTTATGGAATGGTGATTCCGAAGTCGTACGAAACCGATCCTGACCGGCCGCGCAGGCTGGATATCTGGCTGCATGGCCGCAATGAAAAGCTGAGCGAGGTTAATTTTCTCTGGCAGCGTCATACCGATGCGGGCCAGTTCACTCCGCCCGATGCATTTGTCCTTCATCTTTACGGGCGCTACTGCAATGCAAACAAATTTGCAGGCGAGGTGGACCTGTTCGAGGCGCTTACCGAGGTAAAGAAACGTTATCCTATCGACGAAAACCGGATCCTGGTGCGCGGGTTTTCAATGGGCGGGGGAGCATGCTGGCAGTTCGCCACACACTTTGCCGGCATATGGGCTGCTGCGGCCCCTGGCGCCGGATTCAGCGAAACTGCCCAGTTCTGCAGAATCTTCCAGGACCCGACAAACAAACCGCCATCTTATGAACAGACGCTGTGGCACATGTACGATTCCACCGATTATGCGCTTAATCTGTTCAACTGCCCGACCGTTGTTTACAGCGGCGAAAAGGACCGCCAGAAACAGGCCGCCGACATGATGGAAGCCGCGCTGAAAGCGGAGGGACTCTCCATGACCCATATTATCGGTCCCGGCACGGAGCATCGTTACCATCCCGATTCAAAGATTGAAATAGACCGCCGCCTGAATGCGATTGCCCAACGCGGCCGCAACCCGGTGCCGCCAAAGGTGAAATTCACCACATGGACACTTCGCTACAACGAAATGCTGTGGGTGACTGTCGACAGCATGGCCAGGCATTGGGAACGGGCGCGGATTGATGCTGAAATTACCGGGAACAGGACTGTTGAGATTGAGACAAAGAATGTCGTCGCCTTGACACTGAAAATGCCGCCCGGTTGCTGTCCGCTCGATTTAACAGTTCAGCCGCAGGTGATAATCGATGGGAAAAAGCTGCAGGCCCCACCGGCAAAGACTGATCGTTCGTGGATCGCGCATTTCAGAAGAAAAGGGCGGTCATGGTCGGTTGTCGACAGTCCTGTTGAGCCAGGGCTGCATAAAAGGCATGGATTGCAGGGGCCGATCGACGATGCGTTCATGGACAGCTTTATCTTTGTGAAACCGACCGGTGCAGCGATGAACGGGAAGACCGGGGCCTGGTTTGAGCAGGAAATGACTCATGCGATTGACCAGTGGCGCAAGACATTTCGCGGTGAGGCGCGCATTACAACTGATGATAAGCTCACCGATGCCGAGATTGCCGCCAATAACATTGTTCTGTGGGGTGATATCCGCAGCAACAGAATACTGGCAAGGATTATCGACAAGTTACCGGTCAAATGGAACGAACAGGGGGCTGTTTTCGGAAATAAAACTTTTGCCGCAGATAATCATGTTGTCCTGATGATTTTTCCCAACCCGCTCAACCCGGATCGTTATGTCGTGCTCAACAGCGGGATCACTTTCCGCGAATTTCATCACCTGAACAATGCGCGGCAGGTGGCTGTTCTGCCCGATTACGCGGTTGTCGATGTGAATGAACCGCCCTCGCCGCGAACACCGGGCAGGGTAGTGGAGGCGGGATTTTTCAATGACAGCTGGGAACTGGACATGGAAGAATAACAATGGTGTCACTGGAAATAAAGGGCAGGAATTGGATCGTGTACCTGTTGCTGTTCGCGGGCTACGCGTTCCTGTCGATTGGCATGACCTGGCCATTGATCTGCCACATGGGAACACATATGACCGGCGGCACCGGCGATCCTCTGCTTACCTGCTGGTACCTCGATTGGAATATTAACCGCTACCTGAACCTCGACTTCCGGCACTTTTTTGACGGCAATATATTCTATCCGCAGAAGCTGACACTGGCCTACTCGGAAGATTTCATAGCCACAGCTCTTCTGGGCGTGCCCTTTTACATTCTTTCAAGGGGCAACATAGTCTTTACCTATAACGTGATGGTCATTCTGAACTTCACGCTGACGGCCTTGGGAATGCACCTTCTGGTAAGGCGACTTACCGGCAGGCATCTGCCGGCTGTTGTCGGAGCGATAATATTCACATTTGCGCCGTTCAAGATATGGGAGATGGCACATCTGCACATGATCACAACGCAGTGGATTCCCTTTATCTTCCTGTTCCTGCACAGGTTCATCGAAACAAAAAAATTAGCCGACTGCCTCTTCTTTGCCGTTTTCTTTATTCTGAACGCACTGTCGTCAGTTCTTTACTTCATTTTCGCGATGTTCGGCGTATTCCTTTTCGGGCTGGTAATGGTAAGACATATTTTCAAGGCGTGGCGGGAATACCTGAAACCGGCTGTTCCATGTGCGGTCCTGATAATGCTTGTTCTGCTGCCGTTGATGACTCCGTACCTCGTGCTCAACAGGCAGATGAATTTTCAGCGCGGGAAGAATGTGAATGTTCTCTGTTCAGCGCGTTTGGAATCTTATATTGCCACGCCGTCCTGGCAGGGGCCGAACCTGATTTACGGTCGACTGTTCGGCTGCGAAAGGTTTGACAAGGGATTCCACGGCGCCATGTTTCCCGGCACGCTTGCCCTCGTGTGCGCCGCCTCGTTCCTGGTAATGGCGGTGCGCAAGCGGTTCTCATGGGAAAGCCAGCACACGTTCTATGCGGTATTAACCGTCGTATCATTCATTATGAGTTTTGGCCCGGTCCTCGACATTGGATCCGGTTATGCGAACCCGGTGTACAATCTTTTCTTTGATCATTTTCCCGGTGCGCGAAGCATGCGCACACCGGGGCGGTTTGGTCTGCTGGTGATGTTCGGGTTATCCGTGCTTGCCGCCTGCTCCGTACGCCAGTGGATGGATTCAGCCTCGACCCGACGCAGGCTGGTGCTTGCCATTCTGCCGGCAGTATGCGTCCTGGAGTATGTTTCGGTCCCGATAGAACTGGAAGCCGCGCCGGTCCAGTCTCCGGTCCCCGCGGTTTATGCCTGGTTGAGGGATCAGCCCGGGCGGGTTCCCGTACTGGAACTGCCGTCGAACAGCTTTCTGCACAATGTGAAATATGTTTTTCACTCGCGTCTCCACCGGAAAGAAATTGTCAACGGGTATTCGAGTTTTCATCCCCCGTTGTTCTCATGGAAACTGGATGGGCCCCCGGCGCGTGTACTGGAAGAGGAACCTATGGAGGTCCTCAGGGAAATCGGAGTCACATACCTCATCGTTCATGAGAAATTGATGAAGAAAAACGAACTTGCCGACTTTAGAAAAGTAATGGAACAGCAAGGAACCAACTTTGTTTCCAGCGTAGCCAGGTTCAATAAAGATGTGGTCTATGAAATCAGGGGGCACAAGCCCGCAGGCTCGGCCCCGACCTCGCTCGCGGAGGTTGCGGACAAGATTTCAGTCAAATTGCCGTCTATTGTCCCGCCAGGCTGGAAATGTCGTGGAATGATGGAAATGGCCGGCCCACTGCCCGTGCCTGTTGCCGGTTTGTACACGGTTCCGATGGACAGGAAACTGGCGGTGGAATTCAAGAATACGGCGAACGGAAAGACTATGCGTTCTGTGTGCCGGCTGGGTGATCCTTCCGAAGTGAGAAAAAAGATGTATCCGGTTTCATTTACATCGCCCGCCGTACCCGGCACTTACGAGGTGTTTGTTTACAGCACTGGAAAGAAGATATCCGAGGCTATGCTGAGTGTAAAAAAGAAGCAGAAAACATCTCTGGCGCCCGGACAGCTGAATTCGAAGATTGCCGCGGCCTGGACTGAATTGACCGCCGCACCGAAAGCGCCGGTCTCGGTAAAAGCCAGGTTAACCAATACAGGGGATACGCTCTGGCTTTCCAGGATTTCGGATAACAGGGACCGTGGCGAAGGGGAAGTAAGGCTGGCTTATAGAATTATTTGCGATTCGAACGAAGTTGCCCAGGGCAGGGCCTTCCTGCCCCATGACATCGGGCCCGGGCAGAGTGCTGAACTGGAATTACGGTTCACAGCTCCTTCTCAGCCTGGAACTTACCGTGTCAAACTCGACATGGTTGATGAAATGATATCCTGGTTCGAGGAGAAGGGATCAGAACCTGCATGGCTTGAACTGACAGTCAGGTAAGGCGGATTGTCTGCAGTATCTGCTGTTGAGATTATGCCGGGTTTGATACATCAAGCGTGAGGTTGAATATGTATATTGAACCTGTGATGGTATTCTTTCTTGCATGTTTTTTTGCCGGCAGTTTCTTGTTCTGCGGCATTGTTCATGCCGATGCTGTTGAGTTTGTCGCCCATCGCGGTGCGTCGAAGGAAGCACCGGAAAATACGCTTGCCGCATTAAAGCTCGGCTGGCAGCAGACGGATTCCTGCGAGATCGATGTTCGTCTTACAAAAGACGGACAGATTGTGCTGATGCACGATGAAACGGCAAAACGTACTGCGGGGAAAGATGCAGTTATCGCCAAATCCACACTTGCCGAACTGCGCGAACTTGATGCCGGGAGCTGGAAGGGAGCGCAATGGACAGGAGAAAAGATCCCCACGCTTTCAGAGGTGCTTGCGATCCAGCCGGAAAAGAAAAAACTATTCATCGAAATCAAATGTGGCGCCGAAATCCTGTCAGAACTGGAACGGGTACTTCGTGAAGCCGGCAAATCACCGGACCAGGTGATTATTATCTGTTTCAAATTTGATGTAATGAAAGAAACCAGAAAACGTTTCCTCAATCTGAAGATTCTATGGCTGGCAAAACCGGACAAGGAGAATCCCGGTCTGCCGAAGCCGGTGGATCTGATTACGAGGGCAGGGAAAGCGGGATTTGACGGACTGGACCTGGATTACAGGTTCGGGATCGATGCCGCACTTGTCAGGCAGGTCTCTGACGCTGGTCTTCTGCTGTGTGTATGGACTGTTGATGATCCTGATGCCGCACAAAGACTGATAGATGCCGGCGTTAAGGCAATTACAACAAATCGTCCCGGATGGTTAAGGCAGCAGCTGGCCGACTGCCGCGCTGAGAGAACACAACTGCGGAATTGAAACATGACACATTGTATGTTACACAATCCAAAACACGGCTTAATGGAGAAAAAATGAAAAAAATAATCAAAATAGCGGGATTAGTGCTGGTTATAGTGATTGTCGCCTTGGTTGCAGGCATGGTGCTGGTCGGTGGATCGATGGTAAAGGGAGGAATTAACACTTTCGGACCGACAGTGCTTGGTGTGCCGGTGACGCTGCAGGATGCCAGCTTCAAACCGTTCAGCGGAAAAATCCAGTTGACGAAACTTCATGTCGGTAACCCGGAAGGATTCAAAACACCAGGACTTTTTGATCTCGGTAACATGGATATCGAACTGGACAGCAAGTCTCTATTCAGCGATACGATACTGATTCACAAGATTGTAATTACCGCCCCTGAGATTACCTACGAAAAGGGACTGCTCAGCAGCAATTTCAGCAAGCTACTCGAGCATCTGCAGGGCGGTGAACCGGCGAAAGATAAAAAAGAGCCGGCAAAAGCAGGCCAGGACAAGGTCAAAAAGGTAATCATCGAGGAACTGATTGTCAGTGACCCGAAACTTAAACTCAGCGTAACAGCTGCAGGCGGACATGCCATACCGATCGCACTCGGCCAAGTCGAACTGAAGGATATCGGCAAGGAGCATGGCGGTGTTACTTTCTCAGATGCCATGAAGATTATTCTCAGTATTGTCACCGGTAATATCGAAAATGCTGTTGCCGGGGCCGGTCAGCTGGTTGGTTCAGGGGTCAAGGCGGTTGGTGAAGGAGCGGCGGCAGTCGGCGGCGCAGTTGTCGGCGGCGCATCTTCCGCGGTCAAGGGGATCGGCAACCTGATCGGCGTGGGCAGGAAATCCCAGGAGAAGTCCGCGACAGAAACGGGAGAAGCAGGAAAAGACAAGTGAAGTTCCTCGCAGCAAGCCTGCCCGCCTAGCCCGAGCCCGGCCAGGGAGCGTCGGCCAGGGCCGCTGGGCATCCCACTAACAAAAGCGGGATCAGTCTGGTTTGTCCTTAAGCCGTTGACATTACGTCATGTTTCTGGCAGGAACTTTGACTTTAACAGGGGGGGGGATCCCTTATGCGCTTTGTCAGAAGTTTTCATCATCAAACCGCAATTCTGATTATCTTCATGGCTTTATTCGTTACGAAGAACCTGCATGCTGCGCCGGTTTCGTCCGAGTACATCCGCCTGCTGGAAAAATGGCATGCGAGCGCCTCACGCTGGATTCACCAGGTGCAGGATGACCCTCAACTAGCATTCTACGGGACCGGCGGCCATGAGCACTGGGCGGTCCAGGCACATTGCACGGCTTTTGCAGCTCTAGCGGTGATGTCCACGGCGCCGGATCTGGATGAAAAGAAGATCGGTGTCACCCGCGAACAATTACGCGAACGCGCCCTGCAGATGATGCGCTACGTCCTGCACACTCACCATAGCGGGGAGCGGACCTGCACGTCGGGAAAGAAATGGGGGCAAAGCTGGATAGCATCGCTCGGGCTTGAACGCATGGCGCATGGTCTTGCCGTGTTGAGGCCATGGCTCACCGCCGAAGATCACGCGATGCTGAAGCGTGTAATGATTTCCGAAAGCGATTTCATTCTCAAAAGTTACCCGGTGGTTGGCGCCATTGATGCTGCAACGGGGAAAAACAAGCCGGAGAGCAATATCTGGAACGGTTCAATGCTTTTCCGAACGGCGGCATTGTATCCTGACGTACCTAATATCGCGCAATACAGGGAGAAATCAACAGCGCTTTTCCTGAACGGCATTTCAGTTCCGGCAGATGCATCTTCCGATGAGGTGTTCAATGGAAAGCCCCTGAGCAAGTGGCATGTTGGGCCGAATTACACTGATAACTTTGCGTTGAACCATCATGGCTATTTAAATGAAGGGTACATGGTGATCTGCCTGTCGAACATTGCAATGCTTCATTTTTTCTGCCGTGATTACGGGATCAAGGCTCCGCCGGAACTTTACCACAATGCCGCCAGGCTCTGGCATCTTGTCAAAACCCTGACTTTTCCTGATGGCAGGCTCTGGCGGATCGGCGGGGATACCCGCGTTCGCTACTGCTACTGCCAGGATTACGCTTTGCCTGCCTGGGTTTTCATCCGGGACTATCTCGGCGATACCGACGCTGACAAGTTCCTGGCGGGCTGGCTGAAAATTGTTGCCGCAGAGCAGAGTGCCAGTCCAGAAGGCGCTTTCCTTGGCGAGCGCCTTGCGGGCCTGGCGCAGGTATCGCCATTGTACTATTACCGGTTGGAAGGTGATCGCGCCGTCACTCTGTCACAGGCCGCCTGCTGGTTGAAACGGTATCCTGATCCGGCCAAGAGGCAGGCTATTCCTGTTGAACCTTTGCGGGCATGGCAGGATGAATTTCACGGAGCCCAGATGGTAAAAGGCCGGAAACGGCTTGCATCGTGGGTCTGGAAAGCGGCGGAACTGCCGTCAGGGCAGATCGTGCCTGCCGACCGGTCGGACCTCGTGGAGTGGCAGTGGAATCTCGCGGGGCGGATTATCGGGGTGGGATGCGAAACCCGTGCCGGCGGCGCACACTGGAAGTCGTGGCAGTTTGAAGGCGGCTTTGCCACTGGCGGTAACTACCAGTGGACGGCGTCTCATAATCCCGCAGAAGGATCAGGCTCCGACAAAATAGTGGAAGCACAGACAGCTTATATCGCCCTGCCTGATGATGCGACCGTCGTGGTCCTTCAAAAGGCGGAGACGCTGCTACCGGTTCACATTAACCGTGTGATGGGCCTTTACCTTAATGTCCCGAACGACATCTACAATGGCGGAAAACGGACTTACCGGATTGATGGAAAAAAACAGCAATTGGCAGGTGCCGGCAAAGGGAACATGCCGGAGGAAGAAACAATTCGCAGTCATAAGGGAACAATTGAGATTGATGGCCGGGTTACGGTCAGCTCGATTTACGGCGATGACGGTCTGACGCTTTTCAGGCCGGGCCGGCGCCAGGTGAACCTTGCGCACAATCTGCCGCTCGCGTTCAGCGGGCAGGGGGGAAGCCTCTACTGTGACATTGTCAGCATGGCCTTCTGTGATCAGCAGAAATTCTACAATGCGCATGAAAAGCTTTATGACATTGGAGCGGCAATACGGATTGATGGAAAAGCCGAGGCAAGAAAGCGGCCTGAGGGCGGTAAGTCATTCAGGGTGGTGGATGTTTC
>JAEAMF010001815.1_pt1 | contig 13801 bp, 9 predicted proteins | sample 8958721 | NCBI WGS metagenome assembly JAEAMF01 (sample SAMN16933255, study PRJNA681124) | bioreactor sludge metagenome | isolation source: anaerobic bioreactor treating anionic surfactant - SDBS | place: India: Bengaluru | collected 2019-02-28
TGATGCCCTTCCAGCGCAGCTCCTGCTGGATGGCGAAGGCCGTCTCGTTGTGGAGCAGGCGTTGGACGAGCCCCGGCCGGCGGAAGACGGTCTGGCCGGCGAAGACCGTCGACTTGGGGAACTCGTGGGCCACGCGCTGGACGAGGTTGGTGGCCGTCTCGACGACGTCGATGCCGGTGTCGAAGCGCGATTCGGCCGGGAAGCCGAGGCGCCGGGCCATGTCGACGTATTTCTTCAGCGAGTCCTTGGTGGCGCCGACCAGGCAGCCCACGGACTCGGAGGCCTTGAAGGCCCCGGCGTCGACCTCGGCCACGGAGACGAAAATGAAGTTCTTGTAGAGGCCGGGGAAGCCGCGGATGATCGACAGGAAGGTGTGGACCCCGAAGCCGGAGTAGCCGCTGACGAGCTGGATGGCCGTCTGCTCCCGGGGGTCGGCCGGATCGGAGTTGTATTCGCCCTTGTGAGGGATGGCCGCCACGAGCATGTCGTCGAGCTCGCGGACGCCCTTGCGGACGCGGTTGTAGTGGGCTTTGATGCCGTAACAGACCAGGACGACGATCGAGGTCAGCAGGATGGTCAGCCAGCCGCCCTGGGCGAACTTTTCAAGGACGGTGACGGCCAGGATGGAGACGCACACGACCAGCCCGATCACGTGAACGGGCAGGTGCCGGGCCCAGCGGGGGTCCCGGTCCCTGTTCTTGACGAAGAAGCGGATCATGCCCAGCTGCGACAGCGAGAAGGTCAGGAAGACGTTGATCGAGTACATGACGATCAGCGTCGTGATGTGGCCCCGGGAGTAGACCAGCAGGAGCAGGGCCGCGCCGCCCATGAGGACGACGCCGTTCTGCATGGTCAGCCGGTCCGAGAGCGAGGCGAAGCGGTGGGGGAACCAGTAGTCGACGGCCATGTTGGCCATGACCCGGGGGCCGTCGACGAAGCCCGTCTGGGCGGCCACGAGCAGCAACGCCCCCTCCGAGAAGATGGTCACCAGGGCCAGGATGGGGCCGAAGCCCCAACCGGCGAAGACCTGGCCGGCCAGGACGGCGTTGAGGGTCTTGCCGGCCACGGGCGAGACGCCCAGGAGGAGGTAGCAGACCAGGATGCCCCCGGCGGTCAGGGCCAGGGACACCGACAGGTAGACCATGGTCCGCTTGCCGTTGTGGACCCGGGGCTCGCGCATGATGCCCAGGCCGTTCGAGACGGCCTCGATCCCCGTATAGGTGCCGCCGCCCATGGAGAAGGCCCGCAGGAAGAGCAGGGCCATGCCGCCCAGGCCCAGCGTCGCCAGGCCTTCGCGGTAGTCGGAGCCGAGCCGTCCGGCCACGGCGCCGATCTCCGGCACATGCTTGAGGATGCCGTAGCCGATGAGGGCGACGTGGGTCAGCACGAAGACGGCGAAGATCGGGGCCAGCATGGTCACCGATTCCTTGAGGCCGCGGATGTTGATGACGACGAGGAAGAGGATGGCCAGGACCTCGAAGGGGGTCTTGAGGGGCTGGTAGGCGGCCGGGAAGAAGCTGAAGATGGCGTCGCCGCAGGAGACGATGGAGACCGTGATCGTCAGCATGTAGTCGACGAGCAGGGCGCTGCCCGAGACCACGCCGGCTTTCTCGCCGAGGGTCTGGGTGGCGACGAGATAGCCGCCGCCGCCGGAGGGGAAGTGCTCGATGATGCGCGAGTAGGCGTAGGAGATGATGAAGACGGTCAGAGCGGTGGCCAGGGCCAGGCCCAGCGCGAGATACGTGTGCCGGCCCAGGACCTTGAAGGCCTCCTCGGGGCCGTAGGCCGCCGACGACAGCCCGTCGGCGCCGAGCCCGATCCAGGCCAGGATGGGGATCAGGGCCAGCTTGTGGAAAAGGGACGGGTCCTTGATGTCGCGCGGCCGGCCGAACACCGTCCGGCGGATCTTGCCGCCCAGAGTGCCGTTTTCGTCGTTCATATGAGTGAATCGGGTGCTTGAGCGATATTCGGGGGATGGATCGAGGATCTCTGGATGGGCCTCATTATAGGCCTTCGGCCGCGAAAAGCAAGGGGATGGGGGGCCGTCCCGGGGTCATGTCCTGCCGGACAGGACAGCGGCCACGGCCTCTCCTATGCGGGCCGGATTGCGGACGACGCGCGCCCCGGCCGCCTCGAGGGCCTCGATCTTGGGGGCGGCCGCGCCTTTCCCTCCGGACATGAGGGCCCCGGCGTGGCCCATGCGGCGGCCGGGCGGCGCGGTCAGGCCGGCGACGTAGGCCACGACCGGCTTGGCAAAGCCGCCGCGGAGGCAGGCGGCCGCGTCTTCCTCGGCCGCGCCGCCGATCTCGCCGATGAGCACGACGGCTTCGGTCGCCGGGTCGGCCTCGAAGAGCCGCAGGACATCGACGAAGGACAAGCCGGTGAGGGGGTCGCCGCCGATGCCCACGGCGGTGGATTGGCCCAGCCCGAGCCGGGTCAGCTGCTGGACGGCCTCGTAGGTCAGCGTGCCCGAGCGGGACACGACGCCGACCGGCCCGGGCCGGTGGATGGCGCCGGGCATGATGCCGAGCTTGGCCCGGTCGCGCGGCGAGATGAGGCCGGGCGTGTTCGGCCCGATGAGCCGGGCCGCGGTGCCGCCCAGGACGGCCTTGACCCGGACCATGTCCAGGACCGGGATGCCTTCGGTGACGCAGACGATGAGCCCCAAGCCCGCTTGGGCCGCTTCCAGGACCGCGCCGGCGGCCGCCCGGGCCGGGGCGAAGACGACCGACGCATCGACGCCCTCCCGGCGGACGGCCTCGGCGACGGTGTCGTAGACCGGGCGGTCGAGGTGGCGGGTGCCTCCTTTTCCGGGGGTGACCCCGGCGCGCACGTCCGTGCCGTACTCGATCATCCGGCGGGCATGGAAGGTCCCTTCGGACCCGGTCATGCCCTGGACGAGGAACCGGGTCGCGGCGCCGATCAGGATGCTCATCCGGCCCCTCCGTCCGAGGCCCGGGCCAGCCGCACGGCCACCCGGGCCGCGGTCTCCATGTCGGGGGCCGCGGTGAACGGAATGCCGGAGGCGGCCAGGACCTGGCGGCCCAGCTCGGCGTTGGTCCCGTCCATGCGGGTGACGACCGAAACGCGCACGCCGCGCTCGCGGGCGGCCCGGACGATGCCCCGGGCGACGAGGTCGCAGCGGACGATGCCGCCGAAGATGTTGACCAGCACGGCGCGGACGCGGGGATCGGCCGCGAGCAGGGCGAAGGACTTGGCCACGGCGTCTTCGGTGGCCCCGCCGCCGACGTCGAGGAAGTTGGCCGGACGGCCGCCGGCCAGGGCGATGAGGTCCATCGTGGCCATGGCCAGGCCGGCCCCGTTGACCAGGCAGCCGACGTCGCCGTCCAAACGGACGAAGCTCAAGCCGGCCGCGGCGGCCTCGGCCTCCTCGGGCGATCGTTCGTCCGGATCGGCCAGGGCGGCCAGATCGGGGTGGCGGAAGAGGGCGTTGTCGTCGATCTCGATCTTGGCGTCCGCGGCGGCCAGGGCGCCGGCGACGGTGGCGACAAGAGGGTTGATCTCGACGAGCGTGGCGTCGTTCGTCTCCAGGACCCGCGCCAGGCTTTCCAGAAAGGCGGCGGCCGGCCCGAGGTCCGGGCCCGGCAGGGCGAGCGCCGCGGCAGCCCGCCGGGCTTGCTCGGGCCGGAAGCCCGTCCGGGGATCGATGGTGTCCTTGAAGACGAGGCCCGGCGCCGCGGCGGCCAGGGTTTCGATGTCGATGCCGCCGCGCGCGGAGGCCAGGACGGCGATCCGGGCCGCCTCCCGGTCGAGAACGGCCGCGGCGTAGAGCTCGCGGGCGACGGGCAGGCGCTCCTCGACGAGGACGCGGCGGACGATCCGTCCGGCCGGGCCGCTCTGGGCGGTGGCCAGGGGCCGGCCGAGCAGGCGTTCGGCGGCTTCGGCGGCCGCCGCGGGCGAGTCGGCCGGGAGGACGCCGCCGGCGGCGCCCCGGCCGCCGGCCAGGACCTGGGCCTTGACGACGACCGGCCCGCCGATGTCCTCGGCCGCCGCCCGGGCTTCAGCCGCGGTGGCCGCGACCCGGCCGCGCGGCACCGCCAAGCCGGCCTGGGCCAGCAGCGCTTTGGCTTGGTGCTCGTGGAGCCGCATCGGGCCTAACGATAGCTTTTTTCGGCGGCCGCGTAAAGGGAATCGGGGCCCGCGGCACGGCCGGGGACATGATGGGGGACGCGTACCCGACAAGATGGGGACACGTACCGGAGGTACATGTCCCCGAACAAGCCCCGAACAAGCCAAACAAGACGTCCCCGGACAAGATGCCAGGAAAGACGCCTCAATAATAAGGCCGGAGACGGCAGGGCCGCCTCCGGCCGGGGAACGCGAACCAGGGCCGGTCTTAGAGCTTGGTCTCTTCGACGGTCTTCTGGACGACGCCGATGGTCTTCTGGAGCATGGCCTTTTCGTCGTCGTTGAGCGAGATCTCCAGGACCTTCTCCATGCCCTTGGCGCTGACGAGGCAGGGCACGCCGATGAACAGGCCCTTGACCCCGTACTCGCCTTCGCACAGCGCGGCGCAGGGCAGGACCCGGCGCTTGTCCTTGAGGTAGCTCTCGGCGATGACGATGGCGCTCCAGGCCGGGCTGAAGAAGGCCGAGCCCTTGCCGAAGAGCTTGACGATCTCGGTGCCGGCCTCGCGGGTCCGGGTGGCCAGCTTGTCGATCTGTTCCTTGGTGGCGATGTCGGTCAGGGGCACGCCGCCGACCGTGGTCAGCCGGGGCAGGGGCACCATGTCCGGGCCGTGGCCGCCGAGAACGGTCCCGGCCACGTCGGAGACGGACACGCCGAGCTCCATGGCGATGAAGGCGCGCCAGCGGGCCGTGTCGAGCGTCCCGGCCATGCCGATGACCTGGTTCCTGGGGAAGCCGGTCAGCTTGTAGAAGGCATAGACCATGGCGTCGAGGGGATTGGTGACGATGATGCAAAGCGCCTTGGGGGCGTATTGCTTCACCCCGGCCGCGACCTTGGTGATGATGTCGAGGTTGACGGCCAGCAGGTCCTCGCGGGTCATGCCGGCCTGCCGGGGCCGGCCGGCCGTGATGATGACGACGTCGGCGCCGGCGATGTCCTTGTAATCGGAGGTGCCGGTGATCTGGGCGTCGTAATTGCCGTGGGGGGCCATCTCCATGAGGTCGAGGGCCTTGCCCTTGGCCGGGTTCTCGAGCTCGGGGATGTCCAGGATGACGATGTCGCCGAGCTCCTTTTGGGCCGCGATCATGGCCAGGATCTGGCCGATCTGCCCGCCGCCGATGAGGGCGATCTTCTTCCGCATGAGTACTCTCCTTTATGGGTTTGGCCGGGCTAGCCCTTGACGAAGGACGCCCAGGCCTCTTCGAGCCGGGGGTTGCGCACCCAGTCCATGACGTGATCGGTGAAGGCCTCGCCGGTCGCCCCGTCCGGGCGCCCGGTGACGGCCGGCGCCTTGTCCGACGCGACGGCGACATCCAGGGCCATCTCCACGCTCCGGCCGCGCTCGGGGTAGCCGATGTGGGCGAGCAGCATGGCCGCGGCCCGGATCATGCCGCGGGGGTCGGCGAAGGCGGCCCGGCCTTCGGCGGCCATGAGGGGCGCCGAGCCGTGCAGGGCCTCGAACATGGCGTAGCGCTGGCCGATGTTGGCGCTGCCGCACGCGCCGGCGCCGCCCTGGAGCCCGGCCGCCTCTTCGGCCAGGATGTCGCCGTAGAGATTGGGCAGCACCAGGACCTGGAAGTCGCGGCGCCGCGTCTCGTCGACGAGCTTTGCCGTCATGATATCGATGTACCAGTCGTCGGCCCCGATCCCGGGATACTCCCGGGCCACATGATAGAAGTTCTCCAGGAACCGGCCGTCGGTCGTCTTGACGACGTTGGCCTTGGTCACGCACGTGACCCGGGTGCGGCCGTTCGCCCGGGCGTCCTCGAAGGCCAGGCGGCAGATGCGCTCGGCGCCGGGCCGCGTGATCAGCCGGAAGTCGATGGAGATGTCCTCGTCGACGTCCAGGCCGTTGGAGCCGAGGGCGTAGAGGTCCTCGGTGTTCTCGCGGAAGAACTTCCAATCGATGCCCAGGCGCGGGACGCGGACGGGGCGGACGTTGGCGAACAGGTCCAGCTCCTTGCGCAGGGCGACGTTGCAGCTCTCGACATTCGGCCAGGGGTCGCCCTTGCGCGGCGTCGTGGTCGGGCCCTTGAGGAGCACGGGATGGCGGCGGATCTCCTCCAGCACGTCGGGCGGGACGGCGCAGCCGTGGGCGGCCCGGTTCTCGATGGTCAGGCCGTCGATCCCGGCGATCCGGACCCGGCCGGCCGCGATCTCGCCGGCCAGCGCGTCTTCGAGGACGCGCCGGGCCTGGACCGTGACGGACGGCCCGATGCCGTCGCCGGGCAGGATGCCGATCGGGAGCGGGGAGAGGGACCGGAGATCGATCCAGCCGGGGGCGGCCTTGACCGCCTCCAGACGCTTTATCTGGGCCTCGAGGAGCCGCCCGAAGTGCTCTTTGGCTCTTCTGATCGCGGCGTGGTCCATGGGTCACGATTCTAGCCGTCTTGGCCCCGGAATTCAAGGGCCGGGGCGCGGCGCGCCGGGAGCTCGCGCCAACGGCGACGGGGCTTTGACAACCCGGCCTGAAAACCGATAAAGTAAGCGGGCCGAATCGGACGCAAGGAGAGAACGATGCTCGACGCTTATCACGCGATGGAGAAAACGCGGGCCGAGTCCGGGCTGCCCCCGCTCGCTCTGACCCCGCCCGAGGTCGAAGAGGTCTGCCGCGGCCTGGAAACGGCCGCCAAGGACGAGGGCGCCCGGCTCCGGGCCCTGCTCGAGAACCGGGTGCCGCCGGGCGTGGACGCCGCGGCCAAGATCAAGGCCGAGTGGCTGGCCGCCGTGGCCAAGGGGGCGAAGACCGCGCCGGCCGTTTCTCGGACCGACGCGCTGGCCATCCTGGGCACGATGCTCGGGGGATACAACGTCGGGCCGCTGGTCGAGGCCTTGTCCGACCCGGCCCTGGCGGCCGCCGCGGCCGGGGCCCTGAAGAAGATCGTCCTGGTCTACGGCCATTTCGAGACCGTGCTCAAACTGGCCGACCGGAACCCCCACGCCAAGGCCGTCGTCGAGTCCTGGGCGGAAGGGGAATGGTTCCTGTCCCGGCCGGCCTTCCCGGACAAGCTCGTCCTCAAGGTCTTCAAGGTCGACGGCGAGATCAACACCGACGACTTCTCGCCGGCCGGCCACGCGCCCACCCGGCCCGACATCCCGCTCCACGCCCAGTCCATGGGCGAGAAGCGCTTCCCCGGCGGCAACGCCGTCATGAAGTCCTTCCGCGACCAGGGCCACCGGGTGGCCTTCGTGGCCGACGTCGTCGGCACCGGCTCGAGCCGCAAGTCGGCCTGCAACTCCCTGATGTGGCACATCGGAGAGGACATCCCCTTCGTGCCCAACAAGCGGCGGGCCGGCGTCGTCATCGGCGGCCTGATCGCCCCCATCTTCTTCAACACCACCGAGGATTCGGGCGGCCTGCCGCTCATGGCCGACGTGACCAGGATGAAGACCGGTGACCTCATCACCCTGGACTTCGCCGCCGGCGCCATCTTCGGCCCCGACGGGGCCAGGATCTCCGCCCTGGCCGTCAAGCCGCCCACGCTCAAGGACGAGTTCCGGGCCGGCGGCCGCCTGACGCTCATCATCGGCCGCCAGCTGACGGACAAAGCCCGCAAGGCCCTCGGCCTCGGCCCCTCGGCCGTCTTCACAACGGTCGAGAACCCCCAGCCCAAGCCGGGCCAGGGCTACACCCTGGCCCAGAAGATGGTCGGCCGGGCCTGCGGCCTGGACGGCGTCCTGCCCGGCACGGCCTGCGAGCCGCACATGACCACCGTCGGCTCCCAGGACACCACCGGCCCGATGACCGCCGACGAGCTCAAGGAGCTGGCCTGCCTCGAGTTCCAGGCCGACCTGTTCATGCAGTCGTTCTGCCACACGGCCGCCTATCCCAAGCCGGCCGACGTCAAGGTCCACAAGACCCTGCCGGCCTTCATGATCGCCCGCAAGGGCGTCGCCCTGAAGCCCGGCGACGGGGTCATCCATTCCTGGCTCAACCGCCTCGTCCTGCCGGACACGGTCGGCACGGGCGGCGACTCGCACACCCGCTTCCCGATCGGCGTGTCCTTCCCGGCCGGCTCCGGCCTGGTCGCCTTCGCCGGGGCGCTGGGCTTCATGCCGCTGGACATGCCCGAGTCCGTCCTGGTCAGGTTCACCGGGCAGCTCAAGCCCGGGCTGACCCTGCGCGACATCGTCAACGCCATCCCGTATTTCGCCGTCGAGCGCGGGCTCCTGACGGTCGAGAAGAAGAACAAGAAGAACGTCTTCAACGGCTGCGTCCTGGAGATCGAGGGCCTGGAGGACCTGACCGGCGACCAGGCCTACGAGCTGACCGACGCCTCCGCCGAGCGCTCGGCCGCCGCCTGCGTCATCTCGCTCAAGGAAGAGCGGGTCGCCGAATACCTCAAGAGCAACGCCGCCCTGATGGAGGAGATGATCAAGGAGGGCTACCAGGACGCCGGCACGCTGCGCCGCCGCATCGACGCCTGCCGCGCCTGGCTGGCCCGGCCCTCGCTCCTGCGCCGCGACCCCAACGCCCAGTACAAAGCCGTCCTGGAGATCGACCTGGGCCGGATCACCGAGCCGCTGGTCGCCTGCCCGAACGACCCCGACGACGTCCGGCCCCTGTCGGCCATCGCCGGCGACCCCGTCCAGGAGGTCTTCATCGGCTCGTGCATGACCAACATCGGCCAGTTCCGGGCCGCGTCCCGCATCCTCGAGGGGGGCGCCCCGGCGGCCCGGGTCTGGATGACCCCGCCGACCAAGATGGACGCCGCCCAGCTCATGCGCGAGGGCTATTACGCGGCCTTCGTCGGGTTCGGGGCCCGGACCGAGATCCCCGGCTGCTCCCTGTGCATGGGCAACCAGGCCCGGGTGGGAGCCGGAACGACGGTGTTCTCGACCTCGACCCGGAACTTCGATCACCGCCTGGGCGACAACACCCGGGTCTACCTCGGCTCGTCGGAGCTGGCCGCCCTGACGGCGCTCCTGGGGCGCATCCCCAAGGTCGAGGAGTACATGGCCGCCATGGCGGAAAAGGTCCTGCCCCGGGCGGGGGAGATCTACCGCTATCTCGAGTTCCACAAGATGGGCGACTTCAGCCTCGGGTACGTCCGATGATCCGCCTGGACGGGCGCAAGGCCCTGATCACGGGCGGCTCGCGAGGCATCGGCCGGGCCACGGCCCTCCTCTTCGCCCGGGCCGGGGCCGACGTGGCCATCAGCTACGCCAGCAACCGCCAGGCCGCCGACGAGGTCTGCCGGGAGGTCGAAAAGCTGGGGCGCCGGGCCCTGGCCTATAAGGCCGAAATGTCCTCCCGGGCCGAGATCGACCGCATGGTCGGGGACATCCTGGCCCAATGGGGCGAGCTCGACACCCTGGTCAACAACGCCGGGATCTGGACCTACCTGGAGATGGGCCGGATGGTCGACGCCGTCTATCACGAGACCGTCGGCGTCAACGTCGACGGGGTCTTCTACGGGATCAACGCCGTCGTGCCGGCCATGAAGGAGAACGGCCGCGGCTGGATCGTCAACGTGACCTCGACGGCCGGGGTGCGGGGGGAGGCCCTGCACTCCCACTACGCGGCCAGCAAGGGGGCCCTGCACGCCCTGACCAAGTCCCTGGCCGTGGAGCTGGCCCCCTACGGCATCCGGGTCAACGCCGTGGCCCCCGGCTGGACGGATACCGACATGTGCACGGAATCCTTCAGCGAGCCCGGTTTCCGGGAGAAGGTCCGCCAATCCATCCCCCTGAAGCGCATCCCGCCGCCGGAGGACGTGGCCGGGCCCATCCTGTTCCTGGCCTCCGACCTGGCCCGGCACATCACCGGGGAGATCCTGGACGTCAACGGGGGCTCGGTCCTCTGCGGCGGGTAGGGGACGGGGGCGGTCCGGACAGGGGTTAGCCAACCCGGGGCAAGGCCGTATCCCCTCTTTTAAGTATTGACACTTTTCCGGCGGATATGGTAGTTTGGGCGGGTCCAATGCCTAACAAGCACCTGTCGGTCATCATCGTCCCGCACACCAAAACGAGCACCCGGACCCTGTGCTTTTCCCGCAAGAAGCTGAAAGCCCTGGGGATCGGCGGGATCGTTCTGGCCGTGACGCTGCTGGCCGTGCTGGTCGACTACGCCCGGATGAGCGTCATCCGGGGCCGTTATAAGGCCCTCAAGGCGGAAACGGCCGTGCAGAAGACGGCCATCGCCGGCTACGAGAAGTCCATCAACGAGCTGCAATCCAAGATCTCCAGCCTGGAAAGCTACACCAAGAAGCTCAACGTCATGGCCGGCCTGAAATCCCCCGACGTCCTGACGGCGCCGGCCGGCGTCGGCGGGGGCGGCCCCGAGACCGACGAGCCCGAGCCCGAGCCGTCCCCGGCCTCCGGCCCGAACGTCGTCCCGGCCCCGGGGGGCCCCCAGGTCATCACCCCGGGGACCATCCAGAGCTTGAGCCAGAAGGCCCAGAGCATCGAGAGCAACCTCAACAGCCTGCTGTCCTTCTTCGAGAGCGACCGGATCCGCCTGGCCACGACCCCCTCGATCATGCCCGCCGCGGGCTGGATCAGCTCCGTTTACGGCCACCGGAACGACCCCTTCACGGGCGCCTGGGTCATGCACTGGGGCCTGGACATCTCGACCAACACGGGCAACCCGATCATGGCCACGGCCGACGGCATCGTCATCAAGGTCGAGACCGACCGCTACCTGGGCAAGAACGTCACCATCAGCCATGGCAACGGCTACACCACGGTCTACGGCCACATGAGCAACTTTGCCGTCAAGGTCGGCCAGAAGGTCAAGCGGCGCGACATCATCGGCTACATCGGCCAGACCGGCAAGGCGGCCGGCCCGCACGTCCATTACGAGGTCTTCAAGGACGGCAAGCGGATCGACCCCCGGAATTTCCTGCTCGAAGAATGACCCGCCGGGTCCCTGCGGGCCCCCCTTGGCGTACCACGATCGTCCAGCGGCCTCCCTCGTCGTCTGAAGAGGGGGGCCGAGACGGGGGTGCTATCGCAGAGCGTCGCCGGGGGCGATCTTCGTTCCCAAGGAGAACGCAAAGGCCGTCATGACGCTCTTGCCCTCGGGCTGCAGCTCCTCGATGAGGTAAGAGGTCGCGCCGCCGGCGGCGATCTCCAAGCCCGCTTTGCCCACCCTGACGATGGTCCCCGGGGCGGGGGAGGCGCCGCGCGGGGGCCCGGCCTCGGGCCCGGCCGGCCGGCCGCGAAGGACGCCCAGGCGGCGGCCGCCGAGGAAAGTGAAGACGCCCGGCCGTTCGCCCAGGGCCCGAACGCGGCGGTCGACCTCGTCCGCGTCACGGCTCCAGTCGATCCGGCCGTCGTCCTTGCGGAACTTGGGCGCCAGGGTGGCCAGGGCATGGTCCTGTTCGAGGCGGGGGACCGTGTCGATCCGCCCCAGGACATCGACGATCAGGCCGGCGCCGATCCGGGCCAGGCGGGCCTCCAGGGCCCCGGCCGTCTCTCGGGGGCCTACGGCGACCTTCTCCTGGGCCAGGATGTCGCCCTCGTCCAGGCGGTCGTCCAGCTCCATGATCGTCACGCCCGCAACGGCATCCCCGTTGAGGACCGTCCACTGGACGGGCGCCGCGCCCCGGTAGCGGGGCAGGAGCGAGAAATGGACGTTGAGAGAGTGGTAACGGGGAAAATAGTGGATGGACCGGGGGATGATCTGCCCGTAGGCGACGACGACGTTGACGTCGGGGCCGGCGGCGCGGACGCGCTCCAGGGCCGCTTCGTCGGCGCGGAGGCGCGGCGGCTCAATGACCGGCAGGCCCCGCTCCGCGGCCAGGGCCTTGACCGGCGAGGGGGTCAAGCGGCGGCCCCGGCCGGCCGGCTTGTCGGGCTGGGTGACGACGAGAGGGACGGTGTGGCCGGCTTCGAGGAGCGCGGTGAGAGAGGGAAGGGCCGCCGCGGGGCTGCCGAAAAAGACGATCCTCATGACGTCTTGGACGAGGCCGCGTTCTTCTTGAGCTTCTTCCGGATCAGGGTCCGCTTCAGGGCCGAGAGCTTGTCGACGAACAGGATGCCGTCGAGGTGGTCGATCTCGTGGCAGAGGGCCCGGGCCAGCAGGTCCTCTCCTTCGACCTCGACGGGCCGGCCCTGGAGGTCGAGACCGCGAACGACCACCCGATAGGGGCGGACGACCTTCTCCTTGATATCGGGGACCGAGAGGCAGCCTTCCTCGCAGACGGCTTCGCCCTCCCGTTCCACGATCTCGGGGTTGATGAGGACATGCAGGGCGGCGTTGTCCTCCCCGACGGAGACGTCGACGACGATGAGGCGCTTGTTGACCCCGACCTGGGGCGCGGCCAGTCCGACGCCGGGAGCGGCGTGGACGGTCTCGACCATGTCCCGGGCCAGGCGGACGACGTCCTCGGTGATCTCGGAGACGGGCTCCGACACCCGGGCCAGCGTCGGGTCGCCGATGATCAGGATCTCGCGTACGGCCATGGGTTGGGTCCGGACTTATTTTAGCCGAAAAACCGGGGCTTGTGCAAAAGACTAAAAAAAAGGGGACATGTACCCGAGGTACATGTCCCCCCCGAAGATCAGATGACGGCCGAGGGCGGGGCCGGTTCGTCGGCCGCGCCCGCGTTCTTGAGCGGGATGCGGATGAGGTACAGGGCGATCAGGACGAGGACCGCCAGGCCGCCGAGATAGAGATCGATGACGCCGAAATACTTGCCGGACTTGAAAACGGCCGGGATGTCGAAACGGATGATGTTCTGCAGGTAGAAGAACTTCCAGGCCGCGCGCACCAGTCCCATCAGGCCCTCGCCGGCGATCAGGCCGGCGGCGAGCAGGATGCCGACGTTGGTCGTCCGGGCCTGCTGGGCGGCGTTGAAGTTCCGCTTGGCCATGGCCTTGTCCACCAGGCCCTTGATCATGCCGCCGACGAAGATGGCGAAGGTCGTCTCGAGCGGCAGGTACATGCCGACGGCCACCAGCATCGGCGACTTCACCTGGACCAGGATGAAGGCGAAGCCCATGAGCATGCCGACGATGACCAGGGGCCAGGCCATCTCGCCGCCGACGATGCCCTTGGACAGGGCGGCCATCAGGCCGGCCTGGGGAGCGGGCAGGTCCTTGCTGCCGAAGGTGAAGGCGCCGTTGAGGAGCATCAGGGGGAAATACATGACCAGGGCGGCGACGAGGACGGAGATGATGTTGCCGACCTCCATCTTCCAGGGCGTGCCGCCCAGGATGTGGCCGACCTTGAGGTCCTGGAGCATCTCGCCGGCGATGGCCGAGGAGACGCAGACGACCGCCGCCACGCCGAGCACGGCCGCCACCCCCTCGGTGCCGGTCGCCCCGACCAGGACCATCAACAGGGCGGCGATGATCAGGGTCGAGAGGGTCAGGCCGGAGATGGGATTGTTGGACGAGCCGATCGTGCCGACCAGGTTGCCTGAAACGGCGGCGAAAAAGAAGCCGGCCACGGCCATGACGACGGCCGCCAGCAGGGCCGAGCCGAACGACTTGGAGAAGCTCTGGTAGATGAAGACCATGAGGATGAAGGTCAGGGCCATGAGGATCATGACGACCTTCATGTCCAGGTCCCGCTCCAGCCGGGACACGACCTCGCCCTGGCCGGCGGCCTTGCGGACGTCGCCGACCGACCGCTTGAGGCCGGTTGAGAGGTTCTTGCGCATCTTGTAGAGGGTGTAGCCGGCGCCGACGAGCATGCCGCCGA
>JAEAMF010001816.1_pt1 | contig 13798 bp, 17 predicted proteins | sample 8958721 | NCBI WGS metagenome assembly JAEAMF01 (sample SAMN16933255, study PRJNA681124) | bioreactor sludge metagenome | isolation source: anaerobic bioreactor treating anionic surfactant - SDBS | place: India: Bengaluru | collected 2019-02-28
ACCGGACCATTCGCGGCCGGGTCATCACGCCCAGGGCCTACGAGCACCTGGGCTATAAAGACTGAGAGAGCGCGGACCTTGATTGAAGAGGTTTCACGCGACCCTGTTTCCGGAAAGAACTTTAGAGATTTCTAGGTTCATAATATGGCCCATTTTTTGGCATTTAGTTGTCAGATAGTTAATATTCTCCGGACGGGGCGGAATTTCTAAAGGCAATCTCTCGACGACTTCAAGCCCATAGCCCTCTAAGCCTCTTATCTTCTTTGGATTATTTGTCATCAAGCGGATCTTCCGAACGCCAATCGACGCCAGGATTTGAGCGCCAATGCCATAGTCCCTGAGGTCAGCTTCGAAGCCCAAATCATTGTTCGCCTCAACTGTATCCCGGCCACGATCCTGCAATTCGTAGGCTTTCAGCTTGTTTGCGAGACCGATACCCCGGCCCTCCTGCTGTAAGTACAAAATCACACCCAAGCCTTCTTTTTGAACGATCTCCATGGCCCTCTTGAGCTGGACGCCGCAGTCGCATCTATAAGAACCAAACACGTCACCGGTTGTGCATTGAGAATGCACTCTGACAAGGACCGTCTTTTCCGGATCGGGATCACCTTTGATCAGAGCTAGATGCTCACGATCATCAATATCGTTAGCAAATGCAATCGCCTTAAAGTCTCCGTGTTCGGTAGGGATGGAGGTTTCTGCCACCCTATGCACAAATAATTCGTTCCTCATTCGAAAGGCGATGATATCGGCGATGGAGGCAATCTTCAAATCATGAACAGCAGCGAATTTTTCCAGGTCGGCGCGGCGTGCCATAGTCCCATCATCGTTCATGATCTCACAGATCACTCCCGCCGGTCTCAACCCAGAAAGACGAGCCAAATCGACAGATCCTTCCGTTTGCCCGGCTCGAATCAGCACCCCCCCCTTCTTGGCCCTTAAAGGGAAGATATGTCCCGGTTGGACGAGATCGTTGGGGGAAGCATCCTCCGCCACTGCCAGAGCGATCGTTCGGGATCTATCTGCCGCAGAGATTCCGGTGGAGATGCCATCACGAGCGTCGATGGATACCGTAAAGGCGGTGCCGAAACGAGAGCGATTATCCTGAACCATTAAGGGCAGCCCAAGTCGATCGGCTAACTCGTCCGAGAGGGACAGGCAAATTAGTCCGCGGGCGTGTTTAGCCATGAAGTTGACCGCTTCAGGGGTAATTTTCTCTGCAGCTAAGGTCAAGTCCCCCTCGTTCTCACGATCTTCATCATCGACGAGGATAACCATCTTTCCGAGCCGGAGATCATTTAAAACATCTACAATGTGCGCTAATCCCATTGTTACTCACCCTCACTAACGAAATCCCCTGCCGGGCTCACATCTGGAGACGGCAGGGATAGGAGGAAGCGTGGGTAATCCCATCTCAAATCAGGCTGGAAAAATGCCACGATGGATATCAATTTCTCCTCTTGACAAGAGGGATTCTATCTTTTATATTTACGACAGTCAAGTCGACAGCGGTGTCGACAGTAAGGAATTGATGACATGTTCATCGGCAGAGCAAAGAAAGGGATTCCAGCCTTCCCGCGCCCTGACCTTTCCAAGCCTGCCAATCTTTAGAAATCTTCACTCAGGAGGAACGACATGGCGAAGGTCATCGACTTGAGCATGGGCATGCGCGAAGGAATGCCTAAGTATCCTCATGAAGCGGTCGCTGCCTACAAAGCGACCTCCACGGCCAAGGTCGAAAAGGATGGAATGGAACTTACTGAAATAACCTTCAGTAGCCATACGGGAACCCACTTTGACACACCCCATCACGTTCTTCCCCAAGGCTGCACTATCGAGAAGGTCGATCTGAGCCGCCTTGTTGGCGTAGCCAAGGTCTTCGACGTCTCGAAGATCGGCGTTGGCTCAATTATCGATAAGGCAGCCTTATTGAAGTGCGGGGTTCAGCTGAACAAGGGGGATGCGGCATTAATCTTTTCGGGGGCAGAGAAGCTTATCGGAAAGCCCGGGTATTTTACAGATTACTCCCCACTCACGGCAGATGCGGCAGCTTGGCTGGTCGAAAACCATGTTGGCATCGTGGGCGTGGACATGCCGTCTGCAGATCATGACTTCTCGGCCCATCGGGTTCTTCTGGACGCCGGCATATGCATCGTGGAGAGCCTGGTTAACCTTAAGTCCCTTCTCGACGGTGGACCATTCCTCTTTGTCGCCTTGCCCCTCCCCTTTCTAGGAGTGGAAGCCTCCCCCGTCAGAGCTGTGGCTATCGATATTGATCCATCGAGTGATAAGAAGGATAAAGAGAAGCGCCTTTCGTTCCTCTGTGATTGTTGGGGCAAATAAATTCCATGACCAAGCACTGGAAGGAAAGGGGGTGTCATCAAGCCCAGGAACTTGAAATTCAAGAGGGGATCAGGGCTCATCAATGAGGTTATTGGCTTCAGTCTATCATTAAGGAGGATGAAAAGTGGCAGTTGACATTTCGACCAGTATCGCGGGCGTCAAGATGCGTTCGCCTTTTGGCGTATCCTCTTGCGACCCTGACAAGCACCTGCTGCCGGGCAAAAAGTATGCGGATATCTTTTTGAAATTTGTCGACGCAGGCGCCGGTTTCATTATCAGCCCCGCCATCAAGCCTGGAAAACCGCTTCCGGAGGAAATTGCTGGCGATTGGTTGAATCTTTATCGGAAGCAGTACTACGGGCGTTGGTGCAAAGTCGAGCCTGGCACGACGGTTTGGGCAGGGCACAGCCTCCAACTTTGCCTCAACTTCTATGAGGAATGGATCAAGCACCTTAAACCCCGGCTGCCCAAGGACGTTCCCATTCTTGCCCAATCCTTGGTGTACGATTTCAATCCCGACGAATGGGTCAAGCATTCTAAGCTCCTCGAGGACATGGGCGCTGATATGATAGAGATCAATGCCGGTTGCCCATGCGACGCGATGAAGGGAGAGGCCGGCATCGAGCTGCCAGAGGAAGCTAAATACGGGATGATGATGGGAACGGAGCCGGATCTTTTATGTCCGATCATCGAGGCCGTTTCCAAGGCCTGCAAGGTCCCTGTCGGCTTCAAAATGACTGGCGAAATGTCCTATCCGCGTTTCCTGCTGATTGCAGAAAAGGCCATCAAAGCTGGAGCCAAGTGGATTGTTGCGAACCATATGTCCTTGGCCGTTGCCCCTCCGGATATCTGGAATGACGGGAAAACCCGCTATCCCGCCATGGACATTAATCCCTTCGGCGCACTTATGGGCTCAGCTCTTCGCTATCAGTCCTACAAGACGATTGCCCTGATTGCCTCCACCTTTGGGGACAAGGTAGACGTCTGGGGCGGTGGCGGCATGGACAAGCCCGAGCATATCGTGGAGCAGATTATGCTGGGTGCCAAGTGCAGCCAAACCCTCCATGGAATTGCCCACAACGGTGTTTCGTTCATCAGCCGTGTGAACAATTTCCTGAAGAGCTATATGGAGAAGTGCGGCTACAAGAAGCTCGAAGACTTCCGCGGCAAGGGCCTCAAGCATTTCAAGCCCATGACGGAGGGCCAGTTCCTTGATTACGTCGCCCGGACCGATCTTGGGAAGTGCACGAGCTGTGGCCTCTGCGCGGACACTTATTGCCCTGCGATCACCTTTAAAAATGGCGAGCCGATCACGGATGAGAGCCAGTGTCTGGGTTGTGGCATGTGCCAGTGCCCCTGCCCGGTCGACGCCAAGTACTTCGTTCCCAGAGGAACTGTCTAGCCTCGGGAGCCAAGCGAACAGAGAGTTGGCAACTCGAGTGAACTGGCCAGGCGGCTGGCCAGTTCACTTTTTTTTACCCAGAACTTGAACGTATGAGGAGATGTATTATGCCAGTGATCACCGTCGAGTTTTTTCCCGGGCGCTCCGAAGAAGTCAAACAAATCATCGCAGAAAAGATCACCGATTTGATGTTGAATGTGGCAAAGACCGGTGCTCGTGAAGGTGTTTATGTAATCTTTCGAGAAACGGGTCCCGACTGCTGGGCCATCGGGGGTCGGCTGGAATCACTTAAATAGGGCGTGCCAGGCTTCTGTGACTTTCAGATGGCCGCCTTGCTTATGTATATGCATCAATATGTGATGCATCAACATCCCCCTTACATAGCGCCATTCCATAGACACCAATTCCTACGACCTCTAGCTTCGTTTCAAACCGTCAACTAGAGGGAAGATCGCGGAATGGAAATCAATAGAATAATTGTTGATCTTTCGGCTATTTCACACAATGTCTCCGTGATTCGTAAGATAATCGGCGATAAATGCCTTCTGATGGCTGTCGTGAAGTCGGATGGCTACGGGCATGGGGCCATTGAAATAGCAAAGACATCCGTCCACGGCGGCGCTGATTGGATAGGCGTTTCTGACGTTCAAGAAGGGGCGGCTTTACGTGCCGCCGGCTTGACCGCACCGATCTTGGTATTCGGGTTGGTTCGTCCAGAGGAGGCCGAACAGGTTATTGAAAATGGTCTTAGGCCAACTATCACGGATATGGAGACTATTAGATCCCTTGACAAAGCAGCTAATCGGCAGGGGAGGCGCGCCTCTGTCCACTTGAAAGTTGATACGGGAATGGGCCGTATTGGCATAAAGCCTGAGCAAGTCCTAGCATTCTTGGAAGGGACCAAATGCTATGCCAATATTGAGATGGAGGGTATTTATAGTCACTTGTCCTCAGCCGACTCCGAGAATGATGAATATACGCTTATGCAGATTCGCCTATTCAACGATCTACTCTACAAATTGCGCCTTAAGGGAATGGGATTCAGGGTCAAGCACCTGGCAAACAGCGCCGCAACTTATCACTTCCCACAGTCTTTCTTTGATCTTGTTCGCCCCGGAATTATGCTCTATGGGCTATATCCTGAGGCTATCGGGCGCAATTCGATCGATCTTCGTCCAGCGATGGCTTTACGAAGCCGCATCTCCTATATCAAGCACGTTCCTGCGGGGACGGCGATTGGTTATGAAAGGACGTTTGTTACATCCAGAGGCACTAAGGTTGCGACCGTTCCGCTGGGCTACGGAAACGGCTTTTCGCGTCTCTTTTCAAATAAGGGAAAAGTTAGTGTAAGGGGCCAGTCTGTTCCCATTATTGGCAATATATGTATGAACGCCTTCATGGTCGATGTAAGCGAGATTGACGGGATTCAACTCTGGGACGAGGTGGAGATCTTCGGCCCCGAAATCTCCGTCCATGAAGTAGCAAGGACAATGGGGACGATTGTACAAGAAATCGTAACCACGCTAGGCCGAATCATTCCAAGGTGCTATATCGATAATCGTTGAACGCCTGTGTTCCCCGCCTTGTTCCTTTTTTCCGACTTCTCTTTATTCGCGGACGCCACTAGAGTGATGCCTGTATAGATAACAACGAAAAACACGACCCATCTAAGTACCGTAAGGGGGAGGCTCTTTACGATATAAGCCGCTGCCAGTACCCCTGGGACGCTCCCTAAGGCAAGCCCCAGGGCCGCTCTAGTATCATATTGCCTTGTCTGAATGAACTTAACGCTCGCTAACGGCATCAGGAAAGCGCATGAACCCATCATGATTGGAAAAGCCGAACGCACATTCATGCCCAAGAGGCCAACCATGATCAGGCAGGGCGCATAGAGTCCTATGCCGAGCGTCATCAGCGCTCCTAATACAAAGTTCCCAACCAGCGCGATACCCAGCTTTAACCCCCACACCCCCAGCGCGTCACTGCCTCGTGCCGTAATGCCGACCAGAGGCAGCAGCAAGAGGACACTCGCCACGAGCATCGATAATCCCATGCCATATCGAATCTTCATTCGCGACATCCCGGACACCACGCTAGCACCAAGCCAGGAACCTAGGATCGCAGCAATTATCATCGGAATTAATGTCGCTGATTCAACAGGTATGGCTTTAACAAATATGAATGTCTGCGAAATAGCGCTTAGCGTATGACCGATGTTCAATGTCCCTGGGATCTTTTCATCCGGTACAATCTTAAGAAGCCTAAAGAGCGCGGTTGTGGTAGCATACGAACCTATTCCTAAGGCATCAAAGAAGTTCGTGACAATTCCGATCCCCGTTCCCAGGGCAGTCGGCGCTTGCCTGGAGCCTTTCCTCCTGTCACAGATAATCGCCCGAAAAAGGATCACGAGATAGAAAGTGGCAACAAATAACAGAGAAATAAGTAATAAGGACTTGGGATCGATATTTTTCCCGTTCGGAAGAAGCATGCAACTCAGCGCGCGCCGTTAATACTTCGGATCGCGGCACTATTAAATAACATCTCTTACTCCGGATGGAGCGTAAAAAGGCCCTTAGGGCGGCCGTTCAATACGGCAGCCCTAAGGGCCTCCATATTCCAACGCCTATGCAGGCTTGCCCTTCCGTTCAATTGACGTACGAATCTTGATAGTAAGCCAGCCCGCAAGAAAGCCAAGAAATGCATACAAAAGCTCGCCCAGGAATACGATCCCGTAGCCCTTTGCGGCAACAGCGGGAGTGCCCATCAGTCCGAAGAACATACCCGTGCCGAGGAAGATACCGGCGATATTGTTAAAATGGCGGACTTTCTCGAACAGAAGCATTCCGATTACCAAGACCACGACAGCCAAGGGCACTGCGATGAAAGCAACATTCATACCAGCCTTGGCAAAAACGCCCGCCAGCACAAACATGAGGATCGCAGCGGTAATTCCGACAATCATACCCAAGAACGCGCTCCACGCTCCCTTTGGGGTCGCGCCGAATAGGAAATAAGCAGCCCAACAGATGAACGAAATAAACGTCATACTCGCGTCTTTGGCTATGATCCCGCCGGATTGAAGAAGATTGGAGACTAGAGTCACGATGCCCGCGAGAACGGCAACATAGATCGAATAGACAACCAATCTGCTAATTTTCAATGTACCCTCCTCTGGTATATTCAGAATACTTCAATGCCGATCGGAACCGCGCTAGAACCCCAATTTAATGGTCCCGAAGACACTCGTCTTTGGGGCGGAGCCGAAGGTCATTACGGTGAACCAAACGGAAAACGGCTTAAACAAGGCCACTTCGATTTTTGGACCGATTCCCAGCTTGTGTTGTGACATCATGCCTAATTGGAGCCGCTTATTAACCACATACATGGCAAAGGCCCGATACCAAAAGCCGTATCCACCACCCTCTTCAGCAAGGGCAAACAGGTAAAAGGGACCATCCCCCATCCATACAAATTGCGCAAACCTAGCCTTCTGGGTGCTATGCTCGAATCCCGCACCAGCGCCAACCTGGAGCCATGACGCAGGTTTCCAGGAAGGTCCGGCGTAGATTTCCGACCAGGCTTTTGCCTCCAAAGCCCATCCAAAGAATCCGATTTTATCTGTGATGTTACCCTGGAGCCAAAACTCCCCCTGCAAATAGGCGTCCCCGCTTTGCAGGTGGGTTTCCATTTCTATGGATCCATTGACCTGACTCCAAAGGGGCGAAGCCAGGAGAACAGCCATGATGACAAACAATGCTCTCTTCATTCTACGACTCCTTTCACAGCGTTTCCGCTTGAGTCCATCTTCTGCTTAAGACGGCCTCCTGTTAACCAAGGCAATCACGCCCTGCTTCAACCCCATTTATTGTTTTCCTGAATGCCCCCTCCTTCTATATTAATTTTGACTTTATCCGGTAGTCTCTCCGGGTCCGTAGACGCTCGACTCAATTCGTCATCGATATGACTAGCGTAAGAGCCATCCCTCGGGAAATGGGTCCTCTTCCTCAAGAACATATTGGCTCATAGCCGTTATGAAACACCGCCCTTCTATCTCAGGGATTACGCTCTCAACTGAGCCAAGGTTGAGCTTCTTGATAGCCCGCCCTCGGAAGATTGTCCCCAATAGCCCTTCATAGACATATTCCTCGTTGAGCTTTAGATGTCCCTTGGCGAACTCCAAGGCGATCTTGGCGCTCAGCCCGGATCCGCACGGATCCCGCCCCACTTGGCCGTCCCCATAAATCAGTATATTTCGGACGCGGGCATCCGCTCTGCTTGGCTTGTCGAGGATCTCAACGAGTCCGATCTTGTCATTCCGCCCGCCTTCGGGGTGGCGCCAGACTCGTTCATTGAGCTTGTTCTTAATTTCCATGCCCAGCTTCCGAAGTCGGCCAATGTTCTTTTTTTCGACGGGAAGTCCGATTTCCTCAGATTGAACAAAGGCAAAAAAGTTGCCGCCATAAGCAATGTCAGCGCTTATGGTGCCGAGGGACGTCTCGACAGGAACTCCAGAATCGACAAAGAAGGACGGTACACCCTCCCATCCGATCGTCCCTCGCTCGGGAATCGAATGAGCCCTGACAATTCCCGCCGGGGTTTCTATTCTCAGATAACCATTGGGATCAAGCGGTTGATGACCTAATAGGCCCATCATGACTGTGCTAGAGGCGATGATCCCATGACCACAAAAGTCAAGGTATCCAGCGGGATCCATAAAGAAGACTCCGAAATCGCATTCATCTCTTATGGACTCTATGATCGCCGCGCCAAACATGTCGCTATGCCCCCTGGGCTCCTTCATCAGGAGGGAGCGGATAGAATCATGGTTCTTGGCGAAGTAATCACGTTTTTCCCGCACTGAGCCGTGGGGGAGTTTGGGCATTCCGCTCATCAAGAATCGCGTCGGATCGCCCTCCGTATGGGTGTCGACACAGCTCAGAATTCGCCTGAAATTCATTCCTACTTTCCCTTCCCCTTGGGCGTTTCAGTCTTACAGCTTCGCAGCATCGACGCTTTCTTGGGGCTTGTCGTTGGATCGCAAGAAGGCAACATTTTGTTGGGCTTACGGTGAGTGATCAGATCAACGATCCTGCGGCCCCGGGCCGTCCCAGCCTTTTCAAAGAAGGCCTTTACGGCAGCCGCATAGCGCCCTTCTTGAGACTCCGCTATGGCCTTGGGCAAGCCTTCACGAAAAGCCTCAAAACAATCGAGCCGCGGCCAGGAGTAGTTCAGTCGAATGTAGTCGGAGGCCCCTACCTCGCCGAGCCCGTCACCCGGAATCACCGCGACCTTATGATTGAGCAGCCCGACCGTGACTTCCTGTGCGGTCACCCCGGTCTTGGACACATCGATCATCGTGCAGAAGCCATAATCTGGTTCGACCGGCATGACAACTCCGGGTGTCTTCGAAACCGTCTCCTTGAGATGCGCAAGGTTGCGACGGATAATGTCCGTCGAGGTCTGGACATACTCCTTGTCATGCATAGCTGCCAGCGCGGCAAACTGCCCAGGATAGTTAATATGGATCTTCGTGATCTCCATTTTTGTCAGGAAAGCTCCTCGCAGCAGGGCCGGGTGCCCCGCCATAAAGCCCACCCGCAATGCCGGCATCCCATAGCCTTTGGACGTGCCAGAGACAGAGATCACATGATCCATAGGCGTTTCCCGGCTATGCAAGGAAGCCATAGGGATCTGCACTGCATTGGGATTCGTTTGGTGGGTATTGTGGGTGACATTATTCAGGATCACTAAGCCGTTATTTCGTGCCAACTCAGCGATCTCGAGCAGCTCATCTCGAGTTTGCACGGTCCCGAACGGATTGATCGGATCGCAGACAACGATCATTTTGGTCCGCGAGTTGATCTTCTGCTTCACCTCATCCGGCCGCAGCCGATAGCCGTTATCGGCATTAAGTGTGATGGGTACGACCACGGCTCCACAAATCTCGGCGGCGGGAACAAAATGGAAGTAACCGGGATCAGTGACAATGACCTCGTCCCCAGGATTCAGGAATGATAAATATGTATAGCCAATACCGCCTTGAGCTCCTTCGACCCCCATGACGTCGAAATCCGGGCCAAGCTCCCTACTGAACTTTTTGTTCGCGACATACGTCTTGAGATCGCGCATGCAATCTGGGGGATAAACGCGTAAAAGATCCCAGGTGCTTGCCTCTTTAAATGCTTCGATTGCCGCTTTCGATGGTCCGATATTGTTGGCCATATAGCCCATGTCAAAATAGCCGGGGCCAGTAACGCCATAGATTCCGCCAGGTGCGACTGCATTCCAATCGAGGCCCAGAATATCAATGGCCGTTTTAAAGGTAAAATAGTTGCCCATCCCCTGAGGATGATCGAGGAGCTTCTGAGCTCTTTGGGCTAAAAGCCGACGCTGAAGCGACCTAATTTGGTCCATACTGACACTCCTTTTTAGTCGATTTGGCTGTCGACAGTTTTGTCGACTTGCCAGTCGATAATATATTTGCTATAATTGGCCTTGTCAATAGAAAAGTAATATTGGTTAGGGGAGAACGGGGAACAGATGACTAAGAAAAGGGGACCTAACAACGGCGAATTGGCCTATCATGTATTACGCGAGATGGCGAAATCTTTCGAATTCAAGCCTGGGGAAAGGCTTAATGAACTTGAGCTCGCCGCTCGCCTCAAGATGAGCCGCTCACCCATCCGTGAGGCGCTCAATCGCCTGGCTACTGAGGGACTGGTAATTTCTCGGCCAAATCACGGTTTCTTTTGTCGCCAGCTCAGGGAGCGAGAGATCAGATCGCTTTGGGAAATCCGCTTAGATCTCGAACTCGGATCTCTCAGATCCGTGATGAAACATCCTGATAAAGATACAATTAAAAAGATCAAAGAGTTCTGGCGCCAGGTTATTGCCAACGCCGCATCCACAACCACGGAGGAGATCGTGGAAGCAGACGAGGAGTTCCATCTTATGCTTGCCAGAGCTGCCAATAATGATGAACGTGTTAGCCTGCTTACCCGCATCAATACTAACTTGTATTTCATTCGGCGGATTAACCTCGAAATCGAAGAACGTCGGCAGGAGACCTTCACAGAGCACAATTCCCTCATCGATGAGATCATTCGGGGCAACGCCGCTAAGGCCGAAGACTATCTTTATAAGCACTTGACGGTGAGTGCTAATCAGGCGCTTGAGGTTCTCCCGACAGGCCTATTGAGAATATACTCGGATTAGAAAAACATTTTAGCTGGGCTGCTGGCCGCGGGGGTCAGGAAAGAGACCATCGTCATCTAGGACCGGCGGCTCCAGCTGACCGAGGCTGGCTTCACCCCGGAGCGCTTCCCCGGGATCCGCCTCTGGGGCACGGAGATGAAGGGCCCCAATGGCGAGTTCTACGACGCCAACCTGATGCTCTTCGGCACCGACCCGGTGGCCGTGGACGCGGTGGCCCACGACATCATCGTCAAGGAGCGCCTGGCCCGGGGCACCCAGCAGGTGGACGACCCGCGGCGGCGGAGCGCCGAGTTCCTGGCCCTGGCCGAGGGGCTGGGGCTGGGTGTCGCGGCCAAGGACAAGATCGCGATCAGCGAGGTGGCGCTGGGCTAGGCCGGGGCCGTCCTTCTGTCCACCCTGTCCCTGAGAAAGGCATAGCCGCTGGCGGCGTCTTCGAAGAGACCAAAATCCATGAGCTTATCCAGCATCATGGCCGCCAATAAGCCCTTCAGTGAAAGCACCCCTGAACTTGAGGGCTCCGTCCCGCCCTGCGCGACGACGGCAACCGGGCTCGAAGCGAGCAAGGCCGACAGGATCGGGCCGACGATCTCGTCGCCGAAGCTGTAATCATAGCGGAGGAAGTCGAAGAGGCACGCCGCCGGCGCGACAGCACGGATCTCACCTTCGACGAACGCCTGGACGTTGATGCCGGCCGGCCAATGATGAGTATGCACGCCTTCAAAGGAGATCTCCAGGAAGGTCCCGCGGCCGCCCTCCTCGATCCTCTTCGTCCGGATGACCAGGTCCTTGGCTTCCAGGATGCCCATCATCTTCCCTCCCCCCGAACGATCGGCTGCACTTCGCTCTTTAAGGCTTATGGCCGGGACGCTCGTCCGGCCAGATGACACGGAAGATCTCTTCGAGGGTCGCCAGCGGCTTGCCCGCGGCGTCCTTGAGATCGCTCCACGCGGCCGGCAGGTCGGGGTAGATCTTGACCTTGCGGTCCCAGAGAGGGCCTTTGAGGACGAAGGCGACGGGGCCGCCCGTGACCTCGATGGGCAGGACCCGGGCCAGGGTCTCGTCCAGCTTCTTCAGGGTAGCCTCGGGCAGCGTCCCTTCGATGGCTTCGCGCCAGATCCTGATCTTTTTGCCGGGCTTGAGGCCGACGGCGATGAGGAGGCCGCAGGCGTCGCCCCGGTCGGCCCCCGCGAGCGCCGACCGGGCGGCGGCCGTGAAGGTCTCGACATAGCCTTTCAGCGTCTCCGATCCGCCCAGCCCGACCTCCGCTTCGGACTTGGATCGGGGCATGTCGATGAACCTCGGCGTATAGCAGGGCGGCGCCAGCGGATCGACGGGGAAGGTCTGGACGTATTCGGTCTGCAGGACCGCTTTCGGACCGACAGGGACGATGTCAGGCATTCCCAAGGAGAACGACGCCCTGACGCGGGCCCAGGTGGCCGGGGACATGACCAGGACAACGCCGTCCTCCACCGTGACGAAGGCTTCTTCAAGGTCGCCGGTGACGACGATCGCGACGAATGAACCCGTGACCCAGGAGCCCATTTTGGCGTAGATCACGCCCGTCTTGTCGCCGCCGAGCATCCAAACGAGGCGCGAAGTGGCCTCGCCGTCGGGCTCCGTCATCAGGGCGAGCGCTGTCGGCGCGGTCCCGTCGCCCAGGAGGTCGTTCAGCCCGCGGAGGAAAGAGAGTTCGGCGCGCAGGACGATGATCGAGCGTTCCTTGCCGTCCGAGGCTAAGCCCCGCCGAAAGGAGAGCCCCCGCGGTCGCAGGATCCTCTGGATCCTGTCGAGGGCGCTGGTGCCGACGTCCTTGAGCGACACCACGGGCTTGCGCCCGATCTCGGACCAAGGCGGACAGGGATAGTAGCGGCTGGCCATGCCCAGCAGAGAGGCCAGCCGGAGGCCGGAATACTTGTTCATGAATTGGACCTCGGCGCCGACGGCTAGCACCGCGGCCAGGGCCTGGAAGGGCACCTCGACGCCGTCGAACATCTCGGCCGGGACGAAGACCAGGCCATAGACGCCCGTGCTGCCGAGGAACGTGCCCGCCCCGAGCGGGCTCAGGACGCCGTAGGCCTCGATCGTCGAACCCTTTTCGGCGTGGGCGCGGATCCGGCTGAAAACCCCGAACAGGTCCCGGGAGAACTCCGGCCAGTCCTTGCCGCGCGGCCGCCGGAGCGTGAAGACGATCTCGTGCTGGCCGACACTTTCCAGCCCTTCCGACACGAACGACCAACACGGGATCTTCTCTTTGTTGTTAGGGACAGTATGGGCATAGACGTGCGCGTAGAGCTTGCCGGGAATGATCTCCGCCTTGTGCGGGAGCGCCGGGGAGTCCTGGGCCCCAGACAGCGCCGGGGCCGGGAGGGCCGCCCAACAGGCCAGGACCAGGGTGCAGGCCAAAGACGAAAGCGGACGGGACCTCATCATCATGACCGTACCTCCCCCTGTCGCGGTCGGACAAAGAACCCTTTGCTGCGTTCATTATCGGGCCGCGGGCGGTGCGGTGTCAATCTGCTCCGGGCCGGGGCGGGATGGGCGGACCTGGCCCGGGCCAAGGGGCTGGGGCTGGGTGTGGCGGCCAAGGACAAGATCTCGATCCGCGAGATCTAGCCCGGCCGCGCTTGCGGGCCGCCCCCGCCCTCCGCTATGATGGAGGCGCACGAGGGACCGGACACGCTCCGGGGGAGGCGCCCATGAGAACGATCCTGAAAGCGGCCGCCGCGATCGTCCTGCTGGCCGGGCTTTTCGCGGCCTGCGACACCAACGACGGCGAGACCCAATACGACTACTACGTCTACGTCGCCCTGTCCGGCGCGGGCAAGGTGGCGGCCTTCT
>JAEAMF010001819.1_pt1 | contig 13773 bp, 11 predicted proteins | sample 8958721 | NCBI WGS metagenome assembly JAEAMF01 (sample SAMN16933255, study PRJNA681124) | bioreactor sludge metagenome | isolation source: anaerobic bioreactor treating anionic surfactant - SDBS | place: India: Bengaluru | collected 2019-02-28
AGACGGCCTCCAGATCCCCGGGAAGCTCGATATTGATCTGCATGGGCGGGCGTGAGCTATCTTTGGTCATGTTTCTCCTTTTGGCTGGCCTAGGTTCCGCCGGGTGATGGGGTCGCAATGGGCGCCGCGGGCAGAGCGCAGCGCTGCGCCGCATCTTCACGTTTGGCCTTCAGCTCCTCACTGGACACTATGGCCAGAGCCTTGTCGTACTGGTCCTGCGCTGCGCACCACTGTTCCTGGGAATACAACGAGTCGCCATGGGCCACGTAGGCGTTGTGCAGACGTTGCGCTGTGTCCCGGTAGTCGGGCTTGAGCTGGTAGAGCGCATGAAAGGTATCGATAGCACCCTGCCAGTTGGCCCCCCAGTAGCCGAGGCCAGCCACATATAGCGAAGCAAAGCGCTTTTCGTCACGGATAGCCTGTTCCCCCGGCCGCAGCTCCAGAGCGCGGTCGAAGTAGCGGATGGCTTCCTCCATGCGGTTCTCATTCAGCAGCCGCAGCCCGGCCTGATGGTATGCGTGGACCAGCAGAGCGATCACCTGGTCCGGTTCGTAGTCGGCTGCCGTGGCCTGCACCTGCTCCAGTTTCTCGATGGCGCCTTCCCAGTTGCCTTGATCGTAGAGGTTGCGCGCTTCGTTGTACAGCGCCACCGCCGTCTGAAGGCGTACGGGGGAGGTAGGGGTTGGCTGCCTGCTGATGAGCGCGTCCACCTCGGCGAGCTTGGTCTCGGCATCGAGGTTCTTTGGATCCAGGCGCAGGGCCAGCTCGAACTCGGCGCGCGCCAATTCATAGTTCTCATCGGCGAGTTGCGCGAGGCCTTTGTAGTAGTGATCAGCGCCTGCGGCGCGATTCAAGCGGGTGCGCTCCTGCAACCCCTGGTACACGGCCAGGAGCCCTACACCCAGGACCAGCAGAATGGCGCAGCCGGCCAACATGCCTGCCAGCATGGCCCAGCCGCAGCCTCGAGTCGGTCGCTTCGGCTCTTGTACCTCCGGCTCTTCATCTGGTAAGATGGTGTCCGGTACCGGCACCTCTGCCCCGGTCTGGGTCTCCACCGGCACGGTGCCCTGGTGCTCTTCTTCAGTCTGAAGCATTGCCTCTGGCTCCTGGTATGCAGGGGCAGCTTCTGCCGGTGGCTCCAGGTTCAGCGGCAGCACGTACCCGCACTTGGGGCAGACCGTGGCCTGCTCATCTACGCGGGTGCCACACTGGTTACAGTACATGAAGTGTCCTCCACATGCGTCTCACTGCATTGCATCGTACTCGAGCAGGGTCTTGCCACCTGCATCGATCAGGCGCAGGGTCAACCGCCCGGACGATGGTGCTCCGGGTAGAAGCACCGGCGCGAGCATAACCGGTTTCAGTGGGTCAAGCAGCACTGTCTCTTGATGGAGAGCCTGCCCGTCCCACTCTATTTGTAGCAGCCCGCTCCGTACGCTGCTCGCAGCAAGCCCCACGCGTACCTGGCCGCCCTCCACGTCCACACTGGCAACCACGTCGCGCGTGGCCGCATCCAGACCAGCAATGCCGGAGAACGGCAGCCAGACCTCACTCCAGGTGAGCGATCCGCCGGCCTCGATGGTCACCGCATCTTCCGGCCAGAAGGTCTTGCAGGGCCCGCCCCACATCTCGAAGTATTCGGAGCCATCGTCCGTGTACTCTGAGCGAGCCGCAAAGCCCGCGCCAAAGCCAAACAGCTTGAGCCCCTGCGCAACCTGATGCGGGAAAATGCGCGCAATACCCAGTCCCGTCTCGTGATTATATGCGCCAGTATAGTCCTGTTGGGTCTCTGGGACAAAGACGCCCAGCCAGTTGCGCCAGTTCCCATAACGTGAAAGGTCACGCCCGTCCGCTACCGGCCAGGACATGGTCTGCCGCTCGCCCGGGAGTGCGCCATCGCCTGTGCTGTGCACAATCATGCGCTCCGTGGGGTACACAAACTCGGTGTCCGGGCTGGTGCTGTGCGAACCCAGTGTGAGCAATGCGTTCAGCCAGAACTGGAGGGCCACCGGCCGGGCGGTGGGATTGGTGAGTCGGGGCTGCAACACAAAGTAGGCCCGGTCGACCGGCAGGGTGACCCGCATCTCCGCCCGCAAGCGGTCGTTGGCTGTGCTGTCACGCAGTACGATGGACGTTTCCGTGCTCTTGGATTCGACCTGGTAGGTCCAGGGCAGGCCCCATTCATAGCCATGTTCGTGGACCGGCAGAGCCCATTCTATGCCTCCCGCGGCCAGCCACCAGTTCTCTCCGCGGCTGAGTGGCCCCCAGTAAGAGGGTTTCAATACCGCGTTCTGGTAAAAGAGGTTCTGGCCTGTGGGCTTGAAGAGGCACTGGTACAATCTGCCGCCCAGCTCCGGCAAAAAGGTCAGCCTCAGGTATGCGTTCTCAAGGACGATGGCCTGGAACGCGCGTGGCTGCGGCTGCGGGTTCGCCCCATCGTAGGCGGCGCGGTCCAGCCAGACTACGCGCCAGTTGTAGTGAGGGTCCACCCTCTCTCTGAGATACGGTTCGTACGGGTAGGCCGACAGGGTGAGGGTAGTCCGGTAGACCCGGACCGCCGGTGCATCCGTGGCCGTGGGCTCAAGGGTAGGGGCCGGCTCCGGCGTGGGCGTAGCGCCGGCTTGCCGGACTATGGATACTGTGCCCGTGCTCTGCCCCACGTTGCCGGCAGCGTCTTCGGCCTCAGCCAGGATGGTGTGTGCGCCTGCGCTGGCATTGCTTGTATCCCACACGTATTCAAGGACGGCTTGCGCAGCTTCCATGACCTGCTTTCCGTCCAGGGCCAGGCGCATGCGCACGACGGTTTCGTTATCTGTGGCCCGGGCGCGGATAGGTACGAGCCGCCCGGCCTGAACCGATGGAGCCCCTTCACTTAGGACCACAACAGGAGCTGCAGTGTCGTTGAGGGTATCGGCGAGCTGCAAGACCTGGCCGGGATTGAGCTGGACGGCGCGCTGCAGTGGATTGTAGCCCGCATGCTCCACCAGGATCTGGTATTGGCCCGCGGGCAGGTCCAGGCGCAGGGCCGTCTGTCCCTTTTGCTCACCATTGATGTACACCGTTGAGCCCGCGGGCAACACCTCGATGCGCAACTCGGCAAGCCGGGGTGCGATAGTGGGCGTGGGCGTTGCGGTTGGCGTGACGGGAGTGAACTGGCAGGCTGTCAGCGCGCAGACCATGCAGCACAGGACCAGCCGAGCCAATTCCGCCACTCCACCAGGAGTGCGGAGGAACGGGAGCGCGGAGCGCAGGGGTGGAGCAGGGCAAGCCCGTCTTGCGCGACCGGCCGAAAAAGGGATTAACAACCAGGGATTGGGGCTGCTATGCCACTGATCTGTTCCAGAGTGCCCGTCTGTCGTCAGCCACATGGGTAAGTTGCATTATACTCGCAGTAGCTGGCACTGACAAGGCCACTGACTCCCGCGGTCTTGGGGGGACGGAGGCAGTACCGGCGACGGCAATCTTGTGCTATAATATTCCGCAGCAAAGAAGGGAGCCGGCATGTTCAAAGACATTCGCAATGCGGTCGTCGAGGAGTACTCTGGAGTTCGCGCCAAGGGTGACGTGGCCGACATCATTCAGTACCACCGCATTCAGGCCAGCCCGGGCTTTCGTGCGGCGGCACATCACGTCCAACAGGTTGTAGCTGCCCTGGGGGTGCCGGCGCAAGTGCTGGCTTTCCCAGCAAACGACCGGACCGTTTACTGGGGCTCTCCGATGTTTCCAGAGTGGGAGGCGACCGAGGCGACTCTGCACCTACTTGAGCCGGACGATCCCGCCGCGGGACCCGGCATCACCAGGCTGCGCAAGCTGGCCGACTTTTCCGAGTTTAAGACCTCTCTCATCCAGCGCAGCATGCCCGCCGCCGATGTCGAGGCGGAGGTTGTCTTGCTGGAGGATGGCGAAGAGGAAACGGAATATGCCGGGCTGGATCTGCAGGGCAAGGTCGTGATGACCAAAGGGGACCTGGACCGGGTGCGCTACCTGGCGGTGGACCGGCATGGCGCTGCCGGCATGCTTTTCGATGGCATGCACGAGTCGCCGCCAGTCTACCAGCGTATTGACCATCCGGATCTGCTGCGTTACACCTCCTTCTGGTGGCGGCCCGGTGATAGGCATTGCTTCGGATTTGTGGTAACGCCGCGTATGGGCGAGGATCTGCGCAAGCTGATCAAAGCGCAACGTGGCGAAGGGAAGCCGCCTCTGCGCGTGCGCGCCCATGTGGCCAGTCGCCTCTACGATGGGGAGATGGAAGTGGTCTCCGCGCTCATTCCAGGAGAAACCGCTGAGGAGGTCGTTGTTGTGGCGCACCTGTGCCACCCCCAGCCCTCCGCCAATGACAATGCCTCGGGCAGCGCGGCGTTGATCGAGCTGGTGCGGACCCTGCAGCGCCTGATCGGCAGCGGCAGACTGCCGCGGTCCAGGCGCAGTATCCGCCTGCTGTGGGTGCCCGAGATGACCGGCACCTTTGCCTATCTGGCCAGCAACCCCAGGGACATCCAGCGTATGGTCGCCGGTGTCAACCTGGACATGGTCGGCGAGAACCAGGATGTGTGCGGCAGCGTGTTCATCGTTGAGGCGACTCCGGCGGCCATGCCCTCTTTTGCCACTGACCTTCTGGAGCGTATGCGCGAGGAGTGGCTGGAGGGTGCTCACAGCCTGGGTGGCTCGGCGTCTTATCCACTCTTCCGCCACACGGTCAACCCCTTCTCGGGGGGCAGTGACCACTACATCTTCTCCGATCCCACGGTCGGCGTGCCCATGCCCATGCTGATCCAGTGGCCGGACAAGTTCTGGCATACCTCCGGGGATACCCTGGACAAGGTGGATCCGCGCATGTTGGGTGTGCTGGGCGGGCTGGCCACGACCTATGCCTACTTCCTGGCGAATGCCGGCGATCGTGAGGCCGAATGGCTGGGGAATGAGATGCTGTCCCGGTTCCGTGCCAGATTGGCGCGCACCGTGCAGGGCACACTGACGGATGCCCTGGCGGCCAAGACCGGCGAGGAACTATCTCAGGCGGCCGGCCGTCTGAACAGGCAAGCCGAGTTCGTCCGTGACAGACAGCGTGAGGCGTTGCGCACCCTGTTACGCTTGGCACCACAGGGGAGCGGGTTGGTCACCGATTTGCAGGCCGAAGTGGATCGCACCGTGGATCACGAAGTGGAGCGTGCGAGAGCGGTCCTGGTGCGGCACGCGCACGGATTGGGTCTGGCGGATATCCCGTCCGCGGCCCGGAAGGAACCGGACTCGTGGGAGCAGGAGGCGGCGAACCTTGTTCCGGGGCGCTTGTTCCCAGGGCCGGTCTCACCGGGCGCCTATATGCATCGCCTGCCTGCTGCGGCAAGGGAAGAGGCACGTGCCTGGCAGAAGGAGCACCGCGCTCTCTACTTCGCGGTGAGCACGGTGGCCAATTACTGGGTGGACGGCAAACGAACGATTGCGGAGATTGCTGACCTCGTCGAGCTGGAAACTGGCAAACGCGATGTGCAGGTGCTGGCGCGCCATTTCAAGTTGCTGGCGCAGCTGGGACTGATGTCCCTGCGTTCGGTTGCCGCCTAGAGTTCACCGGCCAAGAATGATGGAGCGAGAGACGTAGCGCTATGTACATCGGACCCACTCGACGCACCCGACGCTGGCCATGGCTTTTGGTGCCAGTTGCCCTGCTTGCCGCCGCTTTGCTGTATGCGCGCTGGCAAGGACTGTCGCTGGACTCGCTGAATCTGCCCGGCCGGCAGCATCCCACGCCGACACCCACGGTGTTGAGCAGCCAGCAGCAGATGGCACTGGCCGATGGCTACTTTGCGCAAGGCAAAATGACCGACGCCATCGCTGCCTATCGTGCGGTTATCGAGCTCGACCCCGGCAACTCCACAGCTCATGCCCGCCTGGGGCGTCTGCTGACGCTGCGCGGTCGCCCGATGGAGGGTCTCAACCTCGCGCAGCGGGCGGTTGAGATTGATTCGGAAAACGCGGAGAACCAGGCCATCCTCTGTATGGTGCTGGACTGGAATAGCGAGTACAGTGCAGCGGTCGAAGCCTGCTTGAAGGCAGCGGACCTCGACCCCGACAACGCTCTGGCCTATGCCTATCTCGCCGAAGCGTATGCGGACCGGGAGCGCCCGGACCGCGCCCAGCAGGCGGCGGAAAAGGCCCTCTCACTGGACCCCAACAGCTACTGGGCCTACCGCAACCTGGGCTACGTTCTGGAGAGGCAGGGCGATCCTGAAGGTGCCGCCACAGCGTATATCGAAGCCATTGCCCTTCAACCCAATCTGGTCTATCTCTACCTGAGCCTGGGGCGACACTACCGGGCCCGGGGAGATTTTGAGGGCGCTGTCGCCCAGTTCCAGAAGGCGGTGCAGGTCGACCCGCGTGATCCCACCGCTCACGACAGTCTGGGTCTGGCCCAATTTGATCAGGACAATTATGAAGAGGCGGTGGCTGCGTTCAAGAAGGCCACCGAGGTGGATACGGAGTACATTCCAGCCTATGGCCATCTCGGATGGTGCCTCTATGTTCAGCGGCGCTATGAGGATGCCATTCCTCATTTTGAGAAAGCCATCTCCCTGGGGGCCACTACGGTGGAGTACTATTATGAGCTGGGGCTCTCGTATGTCTACATCAATGACTGTGAGAAAGCCAGACCGTGGCTGGAGCAGGCTCTGGAGCTGGATCCCTATGCGCAGCCGGCTCTCGACGGTCTGGCGGCCTGTGACAAGAAGTAACTGAGGATGTTCGCCCACGCTGCGGGGTGGTCGGGCCGGCGCGGGATAGTGTGGAAGGAAATCGGTTGAGGAGGTCGGGCGTGCGACATACGTACAGAGGACGAGCAGATACGCTTATCGCAGTGCTGAGCCTGTTGGTGGTAGTGAGCATGATTCTCGGCACGTTGATCAGCGTCCTACCTGTGCGCGAAAGACAGCCACAGGCTACCCCGACTGCCACCCGTGTGTTTGCCACCCCTACCTCAGCCGGGCCAACGCCTCTTCCGACACCCACGCCCGTCTTGCCGCCGACGCCCGTGCCTCAGCCTACTTCGGGCCAATGAAACATTTGCAAAATCACGCTTTCTGATTATAATGGCCTTGTCAATGGGCGCGTGGCTCAGTTGGTTAGAGCGCGCGGTTCACATCCGCGAGGTCATAGGTTCGAGTCCTATCGCGCCCATTGTTCTTTTTTTCGCATGAAGGTTGTGAGTCTCCCCAGAGTCTTCTTGTTCGTGTGCTTTTGGAGCACACGGATTGGCAGGCCATGAAGGTGCTTTCGCTAGCTTACCCCGTTCGTCTGTTGGTGGTCGTCCTCATACATCTGTCCCTCTATGTTCTGGGAAGCAACATTGCCTGGTGGTTCAGGACACCAAAATCCGGGCGCCCGGGGCAAGTGGTTGAGTTAGTGCGGCAGTGGGACAGCCGGCTGTCGCTGGGCGAGTTGTTGCGCCTGGCCTACTACCTTGTGGTGCCGTACCTTACCCTTGCCCGGGGCTGGACAAGCCCCCTGGATCTTGGCCTGGCCGCCCAGGACTGGATTGGTGGCACCGGCATAGCTGTTGCGCTTGGGGTATCCAGTCTGTTTTTGCTGGCCTGGCTTTGGTGGCAGTACACAGACCTTGCTGCCAGGCCGCCGGCGATGGGACAGGTGCAATGGCTGGAGCAGCCCTGGGGCTGGGTGTTTCTGTTGCGCGAAGCGGTTCTACTCGAAGTGTGGTGGGCTCTGTGCCGTAGCCCGATGACCCTGCTGGCAGGACCCTACTGGGGGGTGTACGCTGGTCTGGGCGTGGTTTTGGCCGCCGCTGCGCTCAATCCCCGCGTCCGGCATGAGCTGCGCACGCCTGGCCATCGCGAGGGAGTCATCCTCACCGGGTCAGTGGCGATGGTAACGGCTACGTTGTACGTTTTTGCCCACAACTTGTGGCTCTGTATTGCGTTGCATATCGTCCTGCGGGCGGCGATTCTGGAACTCGTGAGGAGAAAAAGCCAATCGTCTGCGGGTGGCGAACGCGCGGGGATGTGACCGACTGGCTGCGTCCCCCGGCACCCGGAACTCATTGGCGGAGGAACAAACAGAAACCCGGCTTCACCGAGAAGCCGGGTTTCTTGATTACCGCCGGTCCTACTTGAGCACAAAAGCCAGGGCGAAGAGCAGAGCGAACATCACAGCGGCGATGATGGCGATTTTGCGCAGGTCAGTGAAAACGTAGTGGTACTCCTGGGCTAGATCGACCTTGGTTGCCGTAGCCGTTCTGCCGGTCATGGTTGCTCTGGGGGCCGCCATGGGTGCTTCCCCATTCGTTTGTGCGGCTGATACGGGGACCACCCGGGTGACAGGCGCCTTGCGCTGCACGCGCCTTGCTTTCTTGGACATGAGTAATCTACCTCTTTCCTTATCCGCTAGTATTGCACTTACGCAGCGAGATTATAACCAAGCTGGCTGGTTAGTCAAACGTGATGCTCTGTCCGGCCATCGGCTGGTCGGAATCCACGCCAACCTGCTGCGGACTAGGCACGGCGTGCTTTGCCGCGGAGCAGGCGCAACAACAGGTTCGCCTCCCCGACTCGAAGGCGCAGCACAGCAAAGGTGTAAAAGACCACTCCTACCGCACCGGCTCCACCTACCAGTATGGCCCTGTGGAGTAGCCTGTCCCCCGGCAACGCCAGGCGCAGGGCAGCCAGTGCACCGTAGACGGCCAATCCCATCACCACCGAAGCTACGGTGATTTTGACCATGGTGGCCAGCAGTTGTTGCCTGGCCAGGTTGCCCAGGCGCCGGTAGAGCAAGACCAGCATGATCAGGGCGTGTGCTGTCAGTTGTATCGAGTTGGCCAGTGCCAGGCCCAACATGCCCCACCCGAGAACAAAGCCCAGCACAGGAGCTACGCCCAGGTAGATCAACACACAGACGATACCCACAATCACTGGCGTCACCGTGTCTTTCTGGGAGTAGAAGGCAAAGATCAGGAGCAGATCCACCGCGGCGAACGGGGTTCCCAGCAAATAACAGATCAGTGCACGGGAGGTCTGAACCGTATCCAGGACGGTGAACTCGCCGTGCTGGAAGATGAGAGCAATAATGGACGGGCCCAGGACCCAGAGGCCTACGACCGCCGGAACGATTAGCACCAGCACCAGGCGCAGCCCCAGGCCGATCGTGTCCTTGAACTCCTCGCGCCCCGTGCGCAGGTTGAGCCGCGAGAGGGCGGGCAGTACAGCCATGGACACGGCTGTGGAAACCAGGCCCAGCGGAAACTCACGCAGACGTGTGGCTGCGGCCATCCAGGCGATGGCCTGTTCGCCCACCCGCGAGGCCAGATTGCGGTCGATAACGATTCCGATCTGACTGACGACCAGACTGATCACCACCGGAATGTAGAGGATGATGATGCGTCGCAGGGCCGGGTGCCGCAGGTCGAGAGAGAAGCGTAGCCGTGCGCCACGCAGACCGGGAACCTGCACCGCCATCTGCAGGAACGCACCCAGGACAATGCCCAGGGTGAGGCTAGCCACTCCGAAGCGTCGGGCCAGCAACTGTACGCCCAGGATGCCCCCCAGGTTGAATACAGCCGCGCCAATGGCGGGATAGGTGAAGGTCTGTTGTGCGTACAGTACGGCGGTCAGCATGCCCGATACCCCAAAGAAGACGATGGCGGGGGAGATGATGCGGATGAGCGTCGTGGTCAGGTTCTGCAGCGGTGTGCCGAATCCGCCGACCAGAGACCGTGTGATCAGGGGCGCAGCCACTTCAGCCAGAAGCAGGAACCCGCCCATCACCACGACCACCAGGCTGAGCATCACGCTGACCAGATGCCAGAGCTCTTTGGACTCTTTGTGCGCGGCGTACTCGCTGAACACAGGCACCAGAGCAGCGCTGACCATTCCCCCGACGAGGAGCTCATAGATGTTCTTGGGGACAAGCGAGGCGGCCTCAAAAGCGCTCATCTCACCCGTGGCGCCAAAGAAATAGGCATTGCGGTTGTCGCGGATCAGGCCAAAGATGCGGCTGGCAATGTTCCCCAGCGAGACGATCAGTGCGGCCCGGGCAATGCCGCCCCTGCCAGAGCGGGCAGAGGCGCCCGGGGGAGGGGTACGAACCTTGTCCGCTGGATAGTGGGCGGATGTGCTTGAGCTGCTATGGTTGGATGGCGGCGAAGAGGGCTGTGACATCAGGGTCCTTTGGGACTTGACGGATACGCGCGATGAGTTCGGTTGTGGAATGGCCCAGTGTGTAGGCCAGGATCACGACACGACCGCCATACCCTTCGACCACCGGCGCTTCGGGTAGCATTTTGCCCGTCTGCCTGGTCTGCGCAGCATAGTCGCCGCCTTTGACATAAATATCCGGCTGCAGTGCGGCAACCACGCGTTCCGCGGTGGATTCACCAAACAGGATGACATAGTCTACTGTGCACAGAGCGCACAGTACCTCGGCCCGCTCTGCCTCCGGAACCCAGGGACGGTCGGGTCCTTTGAGATGGCGCGCGGAGGCATCGTTGTTCAGACCGACGAAAAGAGCATGGCCCAGTTCCCGCGCCGAGTGCAAATAGCGGATGTGGCCCACGTGCAACAGGTCAAAGATGCCATTGGTAAAGACGACGGTCCTGCCCTGCTTGCGCATCTTGTTGCGCACGCGCTGGGCTTCTGCCAGTGAGACGACCTGCCCCATCACTGGCCGCCTTCGGGGAGGGTTTCGGCCAGAACCCGGGATAGGATGGGGATCATCTGTTGAACGGCGCGGGCCCGGTGGCTGATATGGTTCTTGACCCCGGCAGGCAACTGGGCCATGGTCTTTCCCTGGCCGGGAAGGTAGAAGATGGGATCGTAGCCAAAACCGTGGTCACCTGCCGGCTCGAAGGCGATCATTCCCTCGCAGGTGCCTTCTGTTGTATACACCTCGCCCCCGGGTATGGCCAATACCAGAACACAACGGAAGCGGGCGGTCCGCTCGTTCCAGGGCACGGCAGTCAGGTTCTGCAGCAGGAGGCGATAGCGGCCCGCATCGTTGGCCGTTCCGCCGGCGTAGCGCGCCGAATGCAAGCCGGGTGCGCCGCCCAGGGCATCGACCTCGAGACCGGAGTCGTCGGCCAGTGCCGGTAGTTGGCTGGCCTGCATGTAACGGAGCGCCTTGATGCGCGCATTCTGGGCGTAAGAGTCGCCATTCTCATCGATGGCCAGGTACAACGCCAGATCCCGCGGAGTGCGCAGCACCCATGGCAGAGAAGCCAGCAACTGCTGGTATTCGCGCTTCTTGCCCTGGTTTTCGGTGGCTATCAACAGACGGACCATAGGCGGAATATACCACAGAATGGCGATTCCCTCAATTTGACCGAAATGTGAAAATTGTGTAATATGCGCGTCATTATTGGTCACAAAGTGCCTCATTTGGGTGGCATTGGTTCGTGCTCAGTTTACGTTTTGCGGTTGTTCCGGTTGGTGATTGCCAAATCCGTTATCATCTTGCTTATCAATCAGTTGAGGTGTTTCGCGCGGTCTTTAGGCAGGACCAATCCCAACCGGAGGACGCCATAAGGTGCTAAAAAAGAAGGGACGGCAGCCGCTGACGCTGATCGTGGTGCCTCATTCCGAGAGGCCACCCATCAGCTTTCGTTTGCCCACCTGGATATTCCCCATTGCCTTTTTCCTTTGTTTGGCCATGTTGGTTGGCATAGGCTTCTTTGCCACAAGCTCCTATCGCCTTACCCAGCAGGTGAGCGAGTTGCAGCAAGACCGCCAGCTCCAATTGGCCCGGGAGCGCGAGATGCGCAACACCATCCTCGTGCAGCAAGAAGAGGTGCAGAGCCTCTCGCGCCTGGTGCAGGATTTCCAGTCGGAGTTGATGAGCGTCAGCAGCCTGAGTGCTGAGGTCAGAAACCTGATTGGCCTCCCCGAACCCGACAGTGCCCCCGTTGCCACGCCGGCAGCGTATTCCGGGCCCGCTTACGCGAGCTCGGCCAGCGAGGACCATTATGCGGCCGTCGACTCTGACGCCAGGGGTGGTCTTGTCCCCAGTGGACTCGCCGACAGCAGCATGCTGATGGCGGTGGAACAGAGCCAGGATGTGATCGGGCTGCAGCAGACCCTGCCCGACACCTTGCGCGATCTGGTTGGTTTGCGTGGCGAGGTGCTTGCGCGCATGGAAAAGATCGACCCGGCCCAGCGGACCAACCCCTCTGAGCTGGAGAAGCAACTGCGGCTTCTGGCGGCGGCTCCACACCTCTGGCCCACTGAGGACCGGCGGATCAGTTCCAAGTTCGGCTACCGCACCCTCTACGGCAAGCTGGAGTTTCACAATGGCGTTGACATCCCCGTCTGGTATGGGAGCAAGATTCTGGCCACTCAGGATGGCGTTGTGACTTTCTCCGGCTGGCAGACCGGCTATGGCTGGGTGATCGAGCTCGAGCACGGCCTGGGTTTCGCGACGACTTATGGCCACAACTCCAAGCTGCTGGTAAAAGTGGGTGAGGAGGTCAGGGCCGGGGACGTCATTGCCCTCTCGGGCAGTTCGGGGCGTTCCACCGGACCGCACGTTCACTATGAAATCCAACTGGGTGGCGTGCGAGTCGACCCCTTGAAGTATCTTGATGCGGATATTCCCTACACGATAGACAAGTAGCGCCGGATTGGAGGAGGATTGTTCAGAAGAGAACGCACGTTTGTCCCCTTCACGGGCAAAATCGACAACATCATTGGCCCGAAGACCAGTTTTCAAGGTCATCTAAAGGCTGAAGGTAATGTGCGAGTGGATGGCTATCTGGACGGCTCGCTGGAGACCAAGGGCAACGTGATCGTTGGCGAAGACGCCAAAGTGACTGCCGATATCACAGCCAGCAATGTTCAGGTTTGGGGGGCGGTCAAGGGCAATATCAGCGCTACTGGACGCCTCGAGATACTTCCTTCAGGACGTGTCTGGGGTGATATTAAGGTGAGTTCGTTGCTGATTGACGAAGGTGGCTTGTTCCGCGGCAAGAGCGTCATGGCCGGGGAGGAGAAGGAGCCGTTCCTGCTGGAGGGCCCAGTGGTTGCGGGCACCGGGGAAGAAAAGACGGACGATACCGAGTAGCCAGATCAACCCTGCCGCAGGTTTGCTGGCCTGTGACAGAACGGAAAGGCCGGTGAGAGCATTCTCACCGGCCTTTTTGGTTGACTGCTGTGTGCTCAGCGCTTGCAGAATGGAGCGAGTCGCGGGGATAGGCGGGGCACAACGCGAGATTGGTCACAGCACTCGCCGGGATTGGTGACGCATCTCCAATCCAGAACTCCGAGGAGCGGCAGATGCTTTTGCTCTCCCTGTCTGAACAGCAGGGACAGATAGGTCCGGTAGCGCCGGGTTGGCGCGGGTATGACGGTTGGGACCGCTGTCGGCACGGCCGTCGGCGAGGCTGACGGCGTGAGCACAGGTGACGGGGTCACAGGTGTATTTGTGAGGGTGGGAACCTCGGTCGTCGTTGGCGTACGTGACGCGACCGGTGTATCCGTACCTGCGAGCGCCTCGGTCGCTGTTGCTGTATGTGATGGAGCCGGCGCCACCGTCTGTACCGGGGTGGGCTGGACAGAGCCCACCGCAACCTGGCCGTCCGTTACCGCGAGGATTGGCAGCAGGCTCACAAAGGTGCCGGTGGCAGCCATCACCGAATACCCCAGATCCAGGGCGCTGGTTCCTGCCCCCACCGCAGTGAACGTGACGGTGAGCACGATAATGTTGCCCGTGGCACCCGTGGCATTGGCCCCGTTGAAAGTGATGTGCCCGGCTGTGGCAGTGGTGCTATTGACGAGGCCGGCA
>JAEAMF010001822.1_pt1 | contig 13755 bp, 13 predicted proteins | sample 8958721 | NCBI WGS metagenome assembly JAEAMF01 (sample SAMN16933255, study PRJNA681124) | bioreactor sludge metagenome | isolation source: anaerobic bioreactor treating anionic surfactant - SDBS | place: India: Bengaluru | collected 2019-02-28
CCATGCCCGTCTACGCCGCCTCGCTACAAACCTTCATGAATAATCCGGGTTAAGCCTGCTCCCGGGCATATCTTTAATCGGGACCGGACGGAGACAGGCCGCAAATTTCACGACGTACACAGGCAGGTTTGTTTGTGAGCTCGCGGAACCAGCGGCCTCCATTTGCATCGGAAGTGCAGGTGCACGCTCTTCGCAGGTTGAAATCCCGTTTCTACTTTGAAAGAAAGTCCGCAGATTTTGCCCTGATGTCAGCGGCCGACGGCATGCTTTTCGTGCGCATGCGCTGCAGGATCAGCGCCATCTGTTTGTCGCGCCTGCATCCGGCCGCCGCCCGCACCTCGTTGTCTTTGATATAGAACGCGACAAAATTTCTCGACGCCACATCCCCGTCGAACAGGATCTCGTCCCAGCCCCGGGTGTGTCCCACGTAGCGAAGGCTCAAATTTGCCTGTTTGGTCCAGAAGAAAGGAACACTGGCATTTTCCGTCGGTAGCCCGGCCATGTTCAATGCGGCATCACGCCCCTGCTGCTGGGCGGTGCGCCAGTGTTCAATGCGAATATGCTCGCCGTTTCGCCAGTCAGGCACGCGGGCGATGTCACCTGCCGCATAGACGTCTTCGGCCACGCAAAAATAGGGATCGGTCTGAACACTGCCGTCTGTTTCTCGCCGCACGTCTTTGAGATAGCCGGTGTTCGGCGTTACGCCAACGCCGATCAGGACCAGGTCCGCATCAATCCTGTTTCCATTTTTCAGCACCACACTCTTTACCGCATTCGTTCCCTCAAACCTTTCAATCCCTGTGCCCAGTTGGAAAGCCACTCCGTTCTCCTCATGCGCCAGCCGGAGCATATTGCCGATTTCCGAACCTAAAATGCGCTCGAAAGGCACGGCCTCCGGCGCAACTACAATCACATCGAGGCCGCGTTTTCTGAGACTGGATGCGGATTCGAGTCCAATGAAACTGGCTCCGACAATTACTGCGCGTGAAGCCTTCTCACAGGCCTTGATGAGGGCCCTGGAGTCGTTGAAGCTCCGGAGCGTGTAAATATCCCCGAGCGTTTCTCCCGGGACATTCAGTCTGCGCGGGACGCTGCCAGCGGCAAGCAGCAGCCTGTCATATCCAATGCGCTCGCCCGTTTCGAAGGTAATGATCTTGGCGCGTGTATCCACCGCGGTAACATTCTTTCCCAGAATCAGCTCGATCCCGCGATTCTGGAAAAATTTCGCCGATCGCAAGGGCATCCACTCTTCCTTGGCTTCGCCCTGAAGATAATCTTTATCCAGATTCGGCCTGTCGTAAGGCAGATCCGTCTCGTTCGAAATCATCTGAATCCTTCCCTGAAAGCCGTTTTGCCGGAGAGATTGAGCCGCTGAATTTCCCGCCGCTCCGGCTCCAAGAATGACGAATGTGCGCGGATCGCGCACCGGATCGGCCGGCACCATGTCGGGGATTCTCATTTTGGCGACCTTCTCCGGCAACTTAACGACGATATCTTCTCCGCGAACCACGGCCTCAAATTTTGGCAGCGCGTTTAGCGCGGGCGGTTCTTTCAGATCTCCCGACTTTGCGCAGAAACAGGCATGATGGTAAGGGCATACGATGGTGTCATCACTCAAGATCCCATTTTCAAGGCGGGCGTTGTAGTGCGTGCAGAAAGCGCCAAGCGCAGAGATTTCGCCGTGCGCACGCACGAGCAGGATATCTCCCCCTTCGACAGCAATCTGCTTCATGCTTCCATCCGTCAATTCACTGACTTTTGCGACAACAACTTCCTTGTATTCCATCCTATCGCTCCTGTGTCTTTGTGTGCGGATGCTCCAGAAAATCGGCGATTTCCTGCCACCAGGACAAGCCAACCGTAAAATCCAGGGTATTGTGCCCGGCGCTTGCCTGCATCCACAGTTTTTTATGTCCCTTATACTGATTGTAGAGTTTTTCCCCCAATCCGTTCTTCATGACTTCATCGCGTCCGGCGATAAGGAATGCCACGGGCCCGGGGTATCCTTTCAAATACTCCCGTGCGTTGTGGCGTTCGCGCAATATCCAGCGCACGGGAAGGAAAGGATAATGGCTTGCCGCCACATCCGCCAGGCAGGTTAGCGGAGTTACGAGTAGAAGCCCCGAAACGGAATGCGGATTCTCAGCGGCCAAGCGGGCGGCAAAACTGCTTCCCAGCGACTCGCCCACGAGATAAACCGGCCTCGAGTCCTCCTGGAGAAGATCCTTCAATGCTCGGTTTGCTGCGGAGGCGATATTTTGTTCGCTCCGCGCCCCCGGACGCGCTCCGTACCCCGGGTATTCAAACAGAAAGAGTTCCCACGTGGCCGGTCCATCCGGGATGCTGTGAAATCCGTATGCGTAGTAGATACGGTGCATGGCATAGCCCGCGTTTCCGTGAAATACCACCAGCCGGTTGAGGGATTTTGGAGATCCATCTGGAAGAGAAGTGCGCCAGCCGATCAGCTGATTCCCCCGGTCCCGCCAGGCATGCAAACCATTTTTGTCCGCCAATCGCAGCAGTTCATCCTCGCGTTCCTTGCTTGGAATATAGATGAGGTGCCTCTGCAGCAGAAATGCAAGTACCACAAGGCCGGCATATACACAAAGGATCCATTTCGAAATTGGCCAGAGCCGCGATTGCCACATCCGTTGTGTTCCCATATTTGATTTGATGAGCAAGATTGAATTCTAGCATTTCCGCCGGTTTAATGCATTGCTGCCATATTTTATCGTTTCATTGGGCGAATCCTTTCCGGTTCCAGCGCGTCCGGGAGAGCTGTAAAGTACAGGCAGGCTTGATTTCAGGCGGGAGGCGAGCCGGCATGTTTGAAAGATTTTGAAACGATTTTCCAGTCTTGCCGTTTTATAGCTAGTGGAGATGTGAGAGGCAAGCGTTCGAGCCGGTCCAGATTGTTGTCAAACAGGCGCGTCAGGTTTGACGGCGTGATTGCACGGATCTCGAAAGCATGCCGGCGGAAGGAGCTGTCAGGGCCGTCTCCTCCGCATTTCCCGTCACCAGCAGCTTGACCATTGGTTGATTATCCCTCGATAGTTCCTGGCGGAGAGGGGAAGCCGACTTCCCCCCTCCGCTCAAGCCTTTACTAAATCGAGCCAAACGCGATTGCCGATTAGATCCGCCATGGAATGTCTTGCGGTATCACCCTCGGTATTGTAGTCAGGATTGCATTTTTATCGGAGGTGCGGACATTGACGGGTAGGGCGTACCCGGTATTTTCGCGCATTATGACTTCACTGTGTTTATCAATCCGATAAGGCCTGAGGGTGCAAAAGTGAAGCTAACCGCGAATCTTCCGCGTTTGTCATAATCGGTCATTGCCCAGGTCCCGCGCAAAACTCTGCCGGTAAAAACCAGAGGCTTTTGTGTGACTGGCGAGTCCAGGGTAACGGTGATAATTGAATTGTTCGGCGGCAGAAAGTCTGCGGAGAAAAAGGCACCTTTAAGCGAAATGTCCACCATCACAGCATTGTAGACTGCTTCCTCATAGGTAAATTGACAGTTCAAACGAAGCATTACCCTCGAAAGGTTCCTTCGATCCTGGGTTGCGCGGCTTTGGACGGCCATGTTCGTGCCCTCTTTCGAACCTGACTGTCTGATCGGAGAAAATCCCCAAAACATTAGACATAGAAAGAGCACCGTTGAGGCGCAGCCAAATACGTGCGGCGGGCGATTGTGCCGTCCATCCTATTTTGCCGCTTCACCTGCATTCAGCGATGGATGCTTTGGCGGTTTGGCAAATAGTATGCAGAAGAAGGATACAATCAGCAAAACCAGCAGAATCCGGAAGGCGGGCACATAACTGCCGGTTATGTCGCGGATATATCCCGTTATCGGTACTCCCAGGCTGCTGATGAAGGTGTTAAAGGGCATCGTGTACCCCATGATCTTGGGAAATTCGGTCCTGCCGAAATAGTCGGGAAACAGATTTCCCATGGCAATGGATTGTACTCCCTGACTTATCCCATAGATTATGGCATAGGCCAAGACCATGGGCACCGACTCGGCAAACAGGAGAATGGCAAATCCAATCATCCCCAAAAACATGGCGGAAACTGCGAGGGAATGCATGTTGAACCGGAGCCCGAGAAAGCCTATCCCGAGCTGACTTATACCCATTGCTGCCCCAAAGACGCCTCCGATCAATCCGGCTGTCGTGAGAGAAAGCCCGATATCGAGATAAAAATTTATCTGGTTGTTGAATAATCCGTTCATTACGAAAAACTGCAGCGCTCCATTGGCTACCAGCAGCCACAAAGCCTTCGTTCTCAAAGCTTCTTTTGCCGTGAAATCTATTGGTGTCTTATAGACGCTCGAGCGCTTTGGCTTCCCGGCGTCCTCCTTTGCTGGTTTTGTCGACGCAGGACCGTCCGGGATCTGCCCGAGCTGTTCGGGCTTGTCAATGAGGAACAGCGCTGGCACGACGACGCAAAATATGAAAGTAACAGCGGCCATCAAAAAGTACGTGTTCCTCCAGCCTACGGAGCCGATCAAGGCCATCAGCGATGGCTGAACGATTACGCCGGAAAATCCCATGGCGGCCATCGATATGCTCAATGCGGCCGGCCGCTTCATGACAAACCAGTTGTTGATCACGGTCATGCCGGCGAGCATGCCTCCGATGCTCACGCCCAATCCGAGGAGGACGCCAACCCCAAGATACAGCTGCCAGATATGCTGCTGAAACGCCAGTAACACCAGTCCCGCAACGTTGAGAATGTTGCCAATTACGATGGCCCGCTTGGTGCCCTTTTTCATTATGAAAATAGCCACCATGGGAGCGGCGATGCCGGACAGGATTATGGAGACTGTTTGAGCTCCTCCCGCCAGGCCTCGGCTCCAGCCGAATTCCTTGACCCAGAACGGAAGAAAGGCCGCGAACGCCATCATCATCAGCATCACTGCAATATTGAAGAAAAACATAACCGCGAGATTCACCCAGCCGTAAAAGCCATCCTTGCCCAGCATTTTTAGCGTCATAAGGCCCTTCTCCGCCGCGAAAGAGTATAATCCGCCCGCACTGCAAAATCCGGTTGCATAAGGCTTGTTTTTGATGAGTCGCCATATCATATAGAATTTTTTGGCAGACCGCACATGGAAATTAACGGATCTCTGCATTTTCCCGATATGTTTTTGAGCCGATTGGCTGCTGGCTTTGAAAACGCACCTCTGCTGTGCTACATTTCCTGCAGATATACCCCCCTGTATGAAAGGACCGCCAACAATGGTTTTGGAAGAAGCAATTCGAACCGCTCTTCAATATGAAGGCCGGGTCATCGCCGTCTATCTCGATGCGATACGCCGGTCCAAGGATCCAATCGGAAAGAAGGTCTTCAAGACGCTGAACGAGGATGAAGCCAGCCATGCCCGCTACCTGAAAGAAAGGCTGGACGAGCTTGCGGTGACCGGGCAGGTCAAGCAGGCAAAGCTTTCCACAGCCATACCGTCGGTGGCGGAAATCGGGGCTGCGCTGAAAAACCAGCAGAACAAGACGCTTTCTCCGGCGCCGGAGGAGGAATTGAACCTGTTGCGCCAGGCGCTCGCCCTCGAAACTGAAACGTGTGAATTTTATAGGAAGCTTTCAAAAGAACTCCCGCCGGAAGACAGGGCTTTGTTCGAACGCTTTGTGGAGATTGAGGAAGGGCACCGGGGCATAGTTCAGGCTGAAATCGACTCGATCTCCGGATTGGGCTTCTGGTTTGATATTCCCGAATTCCGTTTAGAAGCCGGTTAACGAGGCCGGATTCCCAATTCCCAGCTCGCGATCCAGGCTTTCGGGTCAAAGATCGGGAATTTTCTTTCCGGACATTGGAATCGGATTACCGAGGTTTTACATTTACCTTAGGAGTCTGGAAGCCGCTGGTCTATGCGAGACTTCTGATTCAACGGCTGGAACGGGACAGACAAAGGATGGGAAGGCAGTTCCAACAGGATGGAATTATTACGTTGACAGCTGTGAAGGCATTTACTTAACATTGATTGTTTTTGACAGAGGTTTTTGAAAAATGACGAAGAGGTCCAAGAATATTCCAAATGTGAAGTGCCCGATTTCGGGATTGGCGTGTATCAATTGCTCCCTTTATAGAGGCAAGCATTTCAACCTGTGCTTTCAGGATCACTACAGGGGCGACAGCACGAAACTGACCGGCCCGCTGAAAAGCATGGGATATCCCGCCGCGGCACAGATCGTAAAGTGTGATAAGTGTGAAACGGGTTATTTGGTTCTAAATCCTTAACCCCAATAGCGTTGTGCATAAGTGGCTCATCTGCATCCAATCCATTCATTTTGGGTGATTGTCCGAAACAGGGAGGCCATAGGATCAACAGATAAGTGATACCCTCCGCGCCGGGGAGGGGTGGGACATAATACCGGTTGAATAGAATAAGTGTTGTCGGATCTTCCGGATTTAATAGCTGCTTTTTGACGCAAAATTCCTCCACCTATTTCAAATCCGGGCATGAGTGCCGGGGATTTACCCAACTGGCGTAAGCATGATCGCGGGCAGGTTCGCGTAGTGGGAAATTGAGCGAACGCGGTTCATCCCTATCTAGTTTATTCATGGCGGGAGCTTTTGCTTCTTTTGCCGCCCTTGGAGGAGAGAACGAAACCGTAACAATAAGGGGGTCCAAGCTGAAATGAAGACCATTACGACTGATTTTGAATATTTACCCGCAACGACGGTTGAGGAAGCGCTCGAAATGCTTTCTCAGCACAAGGACGATGATTATAAAATCATCGCGGGCGGTCAGTCTTTGAACACCGCAATGAAACACAGACTGATTGCACCTGAGTACATCATTGACATTAAAGGCCTTACGGATCTGGATTACATCAACTTCGATGAAAAGGAAGGCCTGAAGATTGGCGCATTGGCGACTCACCGGTCGCTCGAAAAGTCGGCGATCGTTCGAGAAAAGTACAGCATATTGTGCGAGATGGAAGAGAATGTCGCTTCGGTAGAGACCCGCAACTGGGGCACCGTGGCCGGCGATCTCTGCAATGCTGATCCCGCGGTCGATCCCGGACCGCCGCTGATTGCGTTAGATGCAAAACTGAAGATAGCCAGCAAAGGCGAAGAGAAAACGGTTGATGCCGAAGAATTCGCCCTGGACTTTTTTGAGACGGCAGTCCAGCCCGGCGAGATGGTAACCGAAATTCAGATACCTGCCCTGCCGCCGAATACAGGCGCCTATTTTACGAAATACTCCCAGATACATGGGGACTACGCCCTTGCATCCGCGGCCGTGCTGATAACTCTCGACAAGAAGAAGGAAGCATGCGCCAACGCCAGAATCGGTCTGGGTGGTGTGGGCTCGACTCCCCTCAGAGCGAGGAAGGCTGAGGAGGTTCTAAAGGGAAAAAAGATCACCGAGGCTCTGCTTGCCGAAGCGGCCGAGGTAGCGAAAACTGAGATTAATCCCATATCCGGTATCGAAGGATCGGCGGATTACAAACGAGAGTTGGCGGGAACTTTGCTGAAACGAGTTGGAAAAGTTGCCTTAGAGAGAGCTCAGAAGGCCTAATTCCATGATACATGGGGGAAAGTTATGAAACGGGAGTTAAACATTACTGTAAACGGAGAGGCTTACAATTTTTTTATAGAACCTAAGACTCTTCTGGTTCAGGTGATAAGGGAAATGCTGGGACTGAAGGGAACTCATCAGGCCTGTGATAGCAGTTCCTGTGCAGCGTGTACCGTTATTGTCGACGGGAAAGCAGTCAAATCATGCTCCATTTTGGCGCTGCAGGTAAACGGCAAGCAAGTAACAACTATTGAGGGGCTGGCGGACGGCACCAACCTGCATCCGATTCAGCAGGCCTTTATCGATAATTGGGCGTTTCAGTGCGGCTTTTGCACGTCAGGACAGATAATGGGCGCCAAGGCGTTCCTGGACGAGAATCCCAATCCGACGAGAGAGGAAATCCAGGCGGCGATGGACGGCCATCTCTGTCGTTGCACCGGATACAACATGATTAACGAAGCCATCCGGGATGCGGCCAAGAGAATACAGGCTCGGGAAGCGGCAAAAAAGCTGCCGGCGCAAAAGGGCCTGCCGGCACAAAAGTGGGCGCAGACGGCTAAATCAGGGAAGGGGGCAGCATAATGAAAGAATATTCCATAATAGGCAAACCGACACCCAATGTCGACGGGCCGGCAAAGGTTACGGGCGAAGCGGCATACTCGATCGATATAACCCTGCCGAATATGCTCTACGGCAAACTCTTGAGGAGCCCGTATCCGCACGCCAAGATTCTCAGCATTGATACCAGCAAAGCAGATGAGCTGCCTGGAGTAAAGTGCATCATCACGGGGAAGGATACCCCTGGAGGCAAATGGGGTTTGTGGAGGCGCTTCCGTGAGCTTGCCGATCAACAGGCTCTTGCCACGGACAAGGTCCGCTTTATTGGAGATCCGGTGGCTGCCGTCGCGGCCACTACTGAGGAGATCGCCGAGAAGGCTCTGGATTTAATAGAGGTCGAATATGAGCCGTTGCCGGCGGTATTCGATCCGATTGAAGCCATCAAAGACGATGCGCCCATGGTGCACGATGATTTTCCCAGCAATATCAATGCAACCCGGCATATTGAATGGGGCGACGTGGACAAGGGATTTGCCGAAGCCGATTATATCCGGGAAGACCGGTATGTGATTGAAGCGGCTCATCCCTGCGCGATGGAAGTGCACAATTCCGTGGCCAGCTACGACAAAGGCACCGGCAGATTGACAGTGTGGACTTCCACCGGATCTCCTTACTTCGTGCAGCAAAACATCGCGGAAGCCCTGAAGATGCGGGAAGGCGACGTCCGGGTCATTAAGCCCCATGTCGGCGGCCACTATGGCGGCAAGAATTCCACCATGCCGGATGCAGTCAATGCGGCCATTCTTTCCATGAAGACTGGGCGGCCCGTTAAGATTGTATTCAACCGCGACGAGGAATTCACCACCACAGAACATCGTACCGCTCAAAACATGGCCCTGAAGCTCGGTTTGAAGAAGGACGGCACGATCGTCGCTTTTGAAGCAAAGGCTATTACCAATGGAGGCGCCTTTACCGGGTTGGGGGCTACGACGCTTTTTCTCACCGGAACCTTCATAACCATGCCTTACCGGATACCCAACTATAGATACGATGGTGTTCGAACTTACACGAATATCGTCTGGGGTACGTCGATACGGGGCTTCGGCGCCGTTCCGTCAAAGTACTGCGCTGAAACTCAATTAGACAGGGCGGCCAAGGACCTTGGGATTGATCCGCTGGAAATCCGCCGCATCAACGCTGTGGCTCCCGGTTACGAAGCTCCAGGTCAATATAAGTTTGAAAGCTGCGGCATTAAGCCCTGTATCGAGATAATGGGCACACGAGTCAAGGAAAAATGGCCAAAACTCGGGAAAGATGAAGGCATCGGATACTGCGGATTTGCCTACATGTCCGGCGGCATCTTCAACTGGATCGATACTCCATATGCGTACTCCTCGGCACATGTAAAGGTCAACTTCGACGGAACGGTCGATCTTTACAGCCAGGCGGCCGATGTCGGTCAGGGTCACAACACGGTGGCGGCCATGATCTGCGCCGAAGAACTTGGTATCGGCATCGAGGACATCCGCCTGCATATGGGCGATACAGCCCATGCCTATACCGATCTGGGCGCCTGGGGCAGCCGTGAAACATTGATGAACGGCAACGCGATCAAGGAGGCCGCTTCTCAGGTAAAACAGAAACTCATCGATATCGCAAGGTTGAAGCTGGGCGAGAACATCGCCTATGACCTCATAGCCAAGAACAAGAGAGTCTACCTTGAATTACGCCCGGAAAGAGGACTCTCCTACTATGATCTGGTAAAAGATGCGATCAGGGCAAATGACGGCGTGCCGCTGAGCGGAGTCGGCCATTACACCCCTCATAACAAAGGCATGATCTCTCCCGCCTACGGCATGGGAATCATGGCGATCAAGGCAAAGGTTGATCGTGAAACGGGCCATGTCACCGCACAGGATGTTCTTGTCGTGCATGATTCCGGCCAGATCATCAATCCTTTGGGCGCACGAGGCCAGGTGGAAGGATCGATTCACATGGGGCTCGGGTATGGCTTGTGTGAAGAGATGCCCATGGATCAGGGCATGCTGCTGAATCCTGAGTTTGTGGACTACAAGATCCTCCGGACCCGCGATATGCCGCAGATCGAGATCCTGGATGTCCCCACTTATGAGCCGAATGGCCCATTTGGCGCCAAAGAAGCTGCTGAAGCGACAATCGCGCCTGCTGCTCCCGCGCTGGCAAATGCCGTGTATCAAGCCTGCGGAGCGGAATTCTTTAGCAACGTCTTGAAACCTGAGAAGGTTTTGAAGGCCATCAAAGACAAAGAGAAAAAAGACAGCGAGAGCGCAAAACCAAAAGCAACTTCCAAGGCAAAAGGTAAATAAGGAGGAAATCGAACATGCCTAACTATCGTTGCCCAATGTGCCGCAAAATCTGCTCTGAGCATCTTGACCTGGCCCGGCACTACCTGGGACAAACCGACAAAAAGCATAAGGAATGGCTGAAGACTCAAGGGCTTTCCTATGCAGCGCTGATTAAAGCTCAGGTCACTGAATTCGGCAATAAGGGCTATCAAGCCCTGGCTGACGTGTTGAAGAAGACGGCCGCTCAGGTCGACGACATTTAAGCCATTGAACTGTGCGGCCCCAGGCGGCAAATATTCGTTCCATGCCCGGGGCCGCCTTCAGTGCCTGGGCCGCATATAAAAAGGTTTGAAAATTCGGGAGGAATCTGCAGTTCGGCGCGCAAACTATCCGACATATGCCGCCCTTCAGATTCATGGGAAACAGAGAATACGCGAAGAAAGCTATCGAGCCACAAAATTGAGAAAGGAGTCATACAATGATCATCGACGGGCAGTTTACGCTTCAGGCGCCCATTCAGAAGGTTTGGGATCACTTGCTCGATCCCAAAACGCTTGGCACCTGCGTGCCCGGCACGGAAATGATGGAAGCCATCGATAAAGAGACGTATGAAAGCGTTGTTGCACAGAGAGTGGGACCGTTTAAAGTAAAGCTGAAATTTACCACGAAGCTTACCGAGGTGCGGCCGCCGAATTATATCAAGGCGGTTGGCAGAGGCGCTGATGTGACCAAGTTGGGCAATTTCTCGACTGAAATCGAAGTCAAATTAACCGAGACATCGCCGAACGTCGTGAACGTTGCTTATATGGCTAACGTCAGTCTGGTCGGCCGTCTGGCCACCTTTGGCGAGAGAATCATGCGGGCGAAAGCCAAGGATGTAGGAGACGAGTTCACCAAAAACCTGCAGGAAAAGCTGAAAGGCTAGCCCGCCATTTTCTGCTTTATGGATGCGGACGTGTGCCGTTGCCATGTCCGCATCTGCAATAGATTTCCGATTTCCAATTCCCGATTTCCGATTTTAAACTTCATGACAAAGGCCGTGGTCTGTCGGGAATCGGGAATCAATCAAAGCAGTCACAGCTGACCAGTTGTCCGCCGCATCTCGGGCAGCACTCCTGGTCGCAATTCGAGTGGTGCTTTCCGCCCGGCGCCACGTTGCAGTCCGGGCAGCGGAACCATTGGGGAAAATGGAGTTTCCTGGGATCATAGGGCACAGACTGAAGCGCCTCTCCGTCCGGAAACTCAATAGGGACGCTTCCCTCACACGTTGTTACGGATGCATCTGACATTTCCTTGTGGCATCTTGGACAAATTCCCATCACACCTCCCTGGATTTCGGGGACGGACCACGATAAATCACGGCAGAAATTATAAAAGACTCCATTAACGACATCATAAAGAGGCCTTAGATGAAGATTTTGCGCCTCTTTTTTCAATTTAATCAATCTTGCTCTTCGGAGATTTTGTCTCTAGCGGCAAAATGCCGCTATGGTTGCCAGACAGCAATGGAATCGCCCGATGGATTCTGGAAGAATGACATATCCTTATAATCAAATACCGATCCTCAAATATGAAAACAGGGCAATAGCGGGTGTCCTCAAAACGACGAAGAACAAATGATTTCAATAAATTACCACCCGTAGATCCGCTATATTCTGCCATTGCGAAGGATGGAAAGCATGTCGGCTGCCAAGCCCTTTAGCTGAAAATCAGTTGAAAAGGCTTCCCGCCTCTTTCCGGCCTCTGTCCCCAACTGATTGCAAATCCCGGGATTATCCAGCAGGCAGTTGATTCTATCGATAAAGGCTTCCGGGTTGCCGGGTTCAACCAGCAGGCCATTGATGCCATCGTGCACGATCTCCTGCATGAATAACGTTGCAGAGGCAATCACAGCTTTTCCCATAGCCATGGCCTCCTTCATCGCGGTTATTCCCGAATCCGTAACACACCCTCTGCGGATTGGTATAATCACGAACTTGGCCCGGTTATAGTAGTCACGCAGATCCGCATGACTCAGCCGCATAAACATCAGCCGATCCGTTTCCAGGATGCGGCCTGCATATTCGTGCAACTCGCTTGCCACAATCAACTTTGTCCTACCTCTCATTCCATCGGAAATTCTGTTTAAAATTTCAAAGTCCCTGTATCGATCATTCCCTGCGCAAAGGATAAAATCATCAGCCTGAACCTGGGAAGGCTTGAAGAAGTCGATGTCAACGCCGTGGGCGTGATTGCTGAACCTCTCATCCGGAATAGCACAATGGCGCTGTATGTATTTCTGTATCCGTGGTCCGCCAACCTCAAACAGGTCAACGGATTTCAGCAGCGAAATCAGCCAGCGGCGCCGGGCTCCGCTGGCTGTCTCGAGATACGCAGGGAGCCAGCTCACCTTGAAAATGTGCGGTCTCCGGTGCAGTCCAAATAGCTTCATCTTGCGCAGCAGGCATACCATCAGGCCTTCGGGGTCGAGTCGCGTAAAAACGCAGTCGGCTCGGAGCGCCGGCCTGATCTGCTGCAGGATATGCAGACCGTCCAAGATGCCATACCTATTATGATAACGGGACAGCGGCTTACGGCCGAAGAACAGGGTTGATTCATGGTAGCTGACACTTAGTCCATATTTGGAAAGACGCAGGAGGTCATACTGCATTTGTCCGGGAACAAGGCCGGCGGCATGTTTTTGTATCCAGTCTTTGATCCGGTATTGGTAAGGCAGGATAATGTGGACTGTTTTGACTTTGACACTCCCATTGTTCGTTCCCGGGGTGTGCCTGGCCATAATGTTTATAGCTGCCACGATTACCTTCTTTCCCGGGAGCATGGCTTCGGCGGTGCGGATTGGCTCTCAAAAATCACACCCATTTTGCTGCCTCGTTGCTTCCCATTCCTGCCGGTGACGCACAGCATCCAACCGATCACTTTTGTCTTTATATTCTATCCCGCATTTTCTCGACGAGACCGAAATTGTACGTCAGGACGATCTATCCGGGAAAGCCGGCAAAACGATAGGGTAGTAATGGACCGCATTCCTCGCAACCATGAATAAAAGGGCAGAACGATGGTAAGATATATTGCTCGATCTGTATAGGAAAACAGGAAGTGCACAAAAGGAACGGGTGCACCCGGACATGGAAGGCTCTATAGACTCCGGCCACCGCCCTCCCTGCATTTTTTCGTAGAAGAAAGGCCTATAATCCCCCAGAAATAAATGGATTCCAGTATTTTTCAGGGCTGAGAAAACCATATATTGTCTGACCGGCCATCTTAAATTTGGGTTCACTACTGTCCCGTTAAGGACTGGTTAAAATGCCACAACATTAAGCATAGCAAA
>JAEAMF010001820.1_pt1 | contig 13753 bp, 15 predicted proteins | sample 8958721 | NCBI WGS metagenome assembly JAEAMF01 (sample SAMN16933255, study PRJNA681124) | bioreactor sludge metagenome | isolation source: anaerobic bioreactor treating anionic surfactant - SDBS | place: India: Bengaluru | collected 2019-02-28
CGCCGGCCGGCACGGTCCGGGACACCCTGGCGGTGACCGTCTGGTATGCCGACGCGGCCTTCGAGTCGCGCTTTGCCGTGCTGGCCGACGGTACGGTGTGGGTGTGGGGGTTTGAGGTGAGCTCCTATCTGTCCCTGTTCGTTTTGATTGTGGGCCTGGCAGGAGGGGCCGTGCTGGGCCTGGTGGGCGCGGCCGTGCTTCTGGTCAAGGCGTGGAGGGCAAGAGACCCTACAGGTCGATAAGACCTGCGAGGTCCGGCGAGGAGATCCCGGACGAGGTGCCCGCGGGCAAACGGTTCACTCCACCATCTGTTTGTCCGTTGCTACCCCGTGCTCCGCTACTGCGCCCCGTGCTTTCGGCGGGGCTGGCGGGGTTGCCCAACCATTGACAGTGCGCGGCAGGTAAGCGTTACACCGGCTTGCAGCCACCCCATCCATTCTCGCATACAATCATACAATCGTTCAATCCTGCAGGTTCGGTGCCCTCTGCGCCGTATCTTCATTGACCCTGCCGCGCTTGTATGCTATACTCGGCTGCCGTCTCGGGCAGGCTGAAGCCTGCGCTCCGGGAGGCACGGATGCCCGAGTCTGGCCTGGAGTGCAACCTTCAGGCTGGGGCTGGCTACAGGGGGGGGCGGAGCGAAACCTGTTTTCTGGAAGACAACGGGTTTCTGAGGAAAGCGGATGCAGGCACCCACACACACTCGGATCTGGACGCGCGATTTCGCCATGCTCGTTGGCTCGACCTTTCTGCTGTGGAGCAGCTTCTACTTCCTGACCCCGGTGATGCCGCTGTACGTAGTGCAGGGCCTGGGCGGTACGGCGGCTCAGGTGGGCCTGCAATTCACGGCGGTCAACATCCTGTCCGTGGTGGGTCGTCTGGTCAGCGGCTGGGCCTGCGACCGCTGGGGCCGGCGGCCGGTGCAGATTCTCTTCCTGGTGCTCTTTTGCGCCGCGGCTCTTAGCTACAACCTGGCCACCACATTCGGCGCGCTGCTGCTCATCCGTTTTCTGCACGGCTTGCCTTTTGGCGGCAGCACCACGGCCGGGCAGGTGGTGGCTTCGGACCTGGTGCCGGCGGCGCGGCGGGGCGAGGGGATTGGCTACTACACCCTGGCCGGGACCGTGGCCATGGCCACCGGCCCGGCGCTGGCGCTGGCCATCCTGGGCCGCGGCAGCTTTGGCCGGGTGTTTGTGGTGTCGGGCCTGCTGGCCGGCGGTGCGCTGCTGCTGGCCTGGCTCATCCGCCAGCCGCCGGTGAGCAACCCGCAGGCACGATTCACTCTGGGCGGCCTGTTCGAGCGCAGCGTGCTGGGAGTGTCCTTCGTCTCTCTGTTCATCGCTCTGGGCTACAGCGCGGTGGTGGGGTTCATCAGCCTGTACGCCGTTGAGCTGGGCGTGGCCAATGCCGGGGTGTTCTTCACCCTCTATGCCGTGGGCGTGGTGGTGATTCGCCCGCTGGCGGGCCGCCTCTACGACCGGCGCGGGCCGGGGTGGGTGATGGCCGGCGGCCTGCCGCTGCTGGGGCTGAGCTACCTCACGCTGGCCCTGTGGCGTGCCCCGGCGGGCTACCTGGCCGCCGGTTTGCTCTTTGGCCTGGGCTACGGGGCCGTTATCCCCGTCCTCCAGGCGATGACCATCAGTCTGGTGCCGCCCGCGCGGCGGGGCGCTGCCAACGCCACGCTGTTTGCCATCTTTGACGTGGGCATGTCCGCCAGCCCGTATGCCTATGGCCTGCTGGTCGAGGCCGGCGGCTATCCCCTGGCTTACCTGGTCGCCGCGGTGCTGCTGGTGCCGGCAGGGGTGTTGTTTGGCAAGGTGCTGGGGGAGTACAACGTAAGACGTAAAACGTAAGGCGTAAAACGTAAGCGGATACCCGATTCCTGTTTGCGGAGGAGGCACATGAAGCAAGTTGGGGCGGCACGTGGCTACATGGGGAGAATACTGGACGTAGACCTGACGACGGGGCGGATGCACGACGAGGGGCTGGACGAGCAGATGTGCCGGGAGTACCTGGGCGGGTTTGGCCTGGGCGCGCGCCTGCTCTACGAGCGCATCCCGCCGGGCGCGGACCCGCTGGGGCCCAACAACATCCTCGGCCTGCTGACCGGGCCGCTGACCGGCACGCCGGCGGTGATCGGCTCACGCTTTGTGGCTGTGGCCAAATCGCCCAAGACGGGCGGCTGGGGTGACGCCAACTGCGGCGGCTACTTTGGGCCGCGGCTCAAATTCGCCGGGTACGACGGCATCCTGTTCAGCGGCATCGCTCACCGGCCGGTGTACCTGTACATCGAGGACGGCCGCGCCGAGCTGAAGGACGCCGGCGACCTGTGGGGCCTGGGCGTCACCCCGCTGGAGGACCTGCTGAAGGAGCGCCATGGCAAAGATGTGGAGATCTGCTCCATCGGCCCGGCGGGAGAGCAGTTGTCCCTGCTGGCGTGCATCATGAACGACAAGGAGCGCGCGGCGGGGCGGTCCGGCCTGGGCGCGGTGATGGGCTCCAAAAAGCTCAAAGCGGTGGTGGTCAAGGGCCGCGGCAAGGTGCCCGTGGCCGACGAAGCGCGCATCAAGGCGTTGCGCAAAGAGATCATCGGCAACAAGACGGGCGGCTTTGAGGGCATGCACCAGTACGGGACCAGCGGGGGCACGGAGAGCAGCGCCCTCGTCGGCGACTCGCCGGTCAAGAACTGGGGCGGCGCCGGCGTGCGCGATTTCGCGGAGGAGCATGCCCATCGCATCACCGGCGAGACGATTGTGCAGAACGAAGGCTACAAGCCCTACGGCTGCTGGGGCTGCCCGGTGCAGTGTGGCGGCAAGATGGTGCAGCGCGGCGGCAAGTTCCCGCTGGAGCTGAACGGCGGGGTCGGCCACAAGCCCGAGTACGAGACCCTGTGCATGTACGGCACGAACCTGCTCAACGACGACCTGGACTCGATCGTCCGCGCCAACGAGATCTGCAACAACATGGGGCTGGACACCATCTCCGCCGGGTCTACGGTGGGCTATGCCATCGAGCTGTACGAGAACGGCCTGCTGAGCAAGGAGCAGACGGACGGCCTGGAGCTGACCTGGGGCAACGCCGAAGCCATCGTCGCGCTGACGGACAAGATCGCCCGGCGCGAGGGCGTGGGAGCGCTGTTCGCCGACGGCATCCGCGTGGCCTGGGAAAAGCTGGGGCGCGTGGGCACCGAGTTTGCCGTGCACGTAGACGGGGAGGAGCTGCCGGCGCACGATCCGCGCTACACGCCGGGCCTGGCGCCGACCTACTGGCTGAATCCGACGCCCGGGCGCCACACCCAGGGGTCGGAGCTTTTCGCCGCCCCGGATTACCAGGCCCGCAAGTACGACTATTCCGGCACGGGGCGCCTGCACTGGGAGCTGGTGACGGATCAGGAGACGCTCAACGCCGCCGGGCTGTGCATGTTCGGCTACTTCTGCTTTCCGGTCTCGGCGATTCCCGACCAGATCAGCGCGGTCACCGGCTGGCCGTTCGACATGGACGAGGTACGCCGGACAGGCGCGCGCATTTTCACCATGCGCCACGCGTTCAACCTGCGCCACGGCGTCCGTGTCATGGAGCGCAACGTGCCGCCGCGTATGGTGGGCGAGCCGCCGCTGGCCGAGGGCCCGCTCAAGGGCGTGACCGTTGACCTGAAGGCCCTGGTGCGCGAATTCCTGGTGGAGCTGGGGTGGGATACGGAGGCCGCGGTGCCCTCCGCGGAGAGCCTGCGCAAGCTGGGGATGGAGTTTCTGATTCGGGATCTACATTGAACCGCGAAGGGCGCAAAGAACGCAAAGAATAGAAGAAATTCGTAGATCTTCTTGGCGTGCTTTGCGTCTTGGCGTGAGAAGGGTGGGGTCTTATCACGGGGGCACAGAGAACGCGGAGAATACATAATGTTCTCTGTGTACTCCGTGTCCCCGTGCCGAATCGCCTGAAGAGGGGGCGATCCCATGAAACCGGTGATGAAGGATGAGCTGATCCAGGCACTGGCAAACGCACGGCGCAAGGTCATGGAGGCAGCGCAGGCGTTGGCGCCGGGGCAGCGCGATGAGATCATGCTTGGGGTGTGGTCGGCCAAAGATGTGCTGGCGCACATGGCAGGCTGGGACGACACGAACCGGCAGGCTGTAGCGGAGATCCTGAGCGACCAGAGGCCGGGTTTCTGGCAGTACCGGGATCGCGACTGGCAGAGCTACAACGCGCGCCTGGTGGCGCAGTACCGCCGCGACGACTGGGTGGAGCTGCTGGCTGTGCTGGAGGAAACGCATCGCGCGCTGATCGAATACCTGCAGGCGCTACCGGCCGAGGAGTATGCGCGGCACCCGGCCATCGGCCGCCTGCTGCGCACCGAAGCGAAAGACGAGGAGCAGCATGCGCGGCAGATAGACGAGTTCAGGCAGCGCTTGACGTAACGCGGGCTGTTAGCCCGCCGTGGTACGGGGGTGGGCAAAGGCGCAGACTACCCATGCCGGCGCAGGGCGCTGCGCGTAGAGTCCGCGCTACGTGCGGGGCGTGGGCGGCAAGCGAATCACGGAGCCGTGGACAGGCAGGGGGGAACATGAAGAGACTATCGCGGAAAGCGTTTGGGCGGGCGCGCGAGTTCCTTCTGTCCAAGGCGAGGCCGCTGGAGCGGGAGCTGTTCCGGCAGCGGTTCGAGGGGGCGGGCGCGGACGGTGCGCTCGCCGCGCTGAGCGCCTTTCAGAACGAGGACGGCGGCTTTGGCCGGGCGCTGGAGCCGGATTTGCGCAGTCCCGGTTCGTCGGCGCTGGCCACCGCCATCGGCCTGCGCACGCTGGTCGAGCTGCACTGCCCCGCCGCGGAGCCGCTGGTGCGGCGGGCGGTGGCGTGGCTGTTGGCGGCGCACGACGAAGAGACAGGCGTCTGGCGCGTGGCTCCTCCCGACGTGAATGCTCATCCCCATGCGCCGTGGTGGCACGACCAGGATGGCAGCCTGGAGCGGACGTTCGATTGTTTCCACATCATCCCGCGGGCGCTGATCGTGGCGAGCTTGCAGCACTATGCGTCGCTCGTGCCGGCCGGCTGGCTGGAGGGGGTGACCGAGGACACCGTCGCCTGCATCGAGTCTGTGCCGGAGCTGGGCGGGGGAGGGGGCAGCGACCTGGAGTACGCCATCGCCCTGGTTGAGACCCGCGGTCTGCGGCCATCGTGGGTGCAGCGGCTGGAGGCGCGCATCCGCCAGGTCCTGCCCGTGGCGGTAGTCGCTGACCCGTCGCAGTGGGGCTCGTACTGTCTGAGCCCGCTGCGGGTGATCCAGACGCCGCAGACGCTGGGCGTTGGCCTGATCGCCGAAGCCGTGCAGGCGCACCTGGACTACCAGATCGAGCATCAGAGCGCAGAGGGGACGTGGGATCCGGTCTGGTCGTGGGGCGGGGCGTACCCGGAGTCCTGGGCGCAGGCCCGCCTGGAGTGGCGCGGGCATATCACGCTGCAGACCCTCACGCAGTTGCGCGCCTTTGGCCGGATTTCGGGGGGATCCTAATACCAAGACACCAAGAAGAATGGGGAGCGGTGACCTTGGATTGTCGCTACTGCGCCTCGCGCATTTGGCGAGGCTGGCGCCCCGTCGGAAAAATGCGGGGCGAACGGCCATGCTCCAGCTTTCTGTTCGTGCCTTTCGTGGTTATCCGTGGCGAGACGGGGTCACAGACCCTTGCGAGTGTGATGGGATGTAGGGGCGGTTCGCGAACCGCCCCTGCTACCTGGTTTGTTAGTGTTTTCTTTTCTTGCCTTGCTTGGTTATGCGTTGCTTGAGGTTTTTACCGCCCTTTGGTGTGGTGTGGGGATGGCGGGGCGGAAAGACAACCGCCCCTACATTGTGCGGCGAAAACGGTCAGTCGCCGATGAATACCGTCTTGCGCGTTGGCCGCGGAGCCTTCACCACCATGAAACGTAGCGGCTCCGAGCTCTCGTTGTGCCAGCAGTGGACGATGTCCCTGGGGCTCTCTACCAGGGTGTCGGCTGCCACTTCCTGTCTCTCGTCACCGATCTCGACCACGCCCTTGCCGCTCAGAACGTAGAACGCAACATCGACCGGAGTGATGTGGCGCTTGAGCGACTGCCCCGGCTTCAGCGTGATCACGGTGATCATCGCGTCGGGCGTGTTGTACACATTGCGCGAATCCACATTGTGGGCAGTCTCCATGATCTCCGTGTCGCATAGTCTCCTCGTTATCATCACGTCTCCTCTCTTGATGCGTATGAATTCTATCCATGGGCCGGGTTGGATCCCGAAGCAGTACAAGGCTTCGCTGCGCGGACTAACAGTCCGCGCTACGACCGTCTTCTGGGCGGAAGCGGCTTCATTCCAAAGAGGAAACGAAGCGCGTTCACTGGCCGGATCACAAACCAGTACAGTCCCAGGCAGATGGCCAGAGACAGCACCGCGATGATGGCCCACTTGGCCAGGTTCCCCATGGCCTGGCGCACGACCAGGTAGCCCACGGTCAGCAGCACCGGCTGGTGCAGGATGTAGAACGGCAGCACCGCCTCGTTGGCCACCGCCAGAAACGGCACGGCTGCGGTCAGGTGCCGCGCGGCAAAGCCCAGGATCATCAGCACCCAGCACCAGGCGGCCAGGCCGTACACGGCAAAGAGCTGCGTAAAGCGGGCCGTCCCAAAGCGCGGCTCGCCCCCGACCAGATACCACCTCAGCATGAGCAGAGTCAGCCCCAGGGCTGCCGCCAGAGAGGCCCAGCGCCAGCGTTGCACCGAATCGTACAGCCGGTCGTGCGATACCAGCAGGAAACCGCTGATGAAGAACGGTATGTAGCCGACCGCGCTCCAGCCGCCGCAGTTGCGCGCGCCCAGGAAGCTCTGGGGGTTCAAGTAGGCGACCAGCAACATGACCGGGATGCCCAGCAGGTACACCATACCGGGGCGGGCCAGCTGCTCGCCAAGCCACTGCAGGACCTTGCGGCCGCCGCCCTGTTTCAGCCACCAGAAGAGCGGGAGCAGGATCAGGCTGAGGGCCAGCAGCTCCAGCATGTACCACAGGTGCAGGCCCATCCAGGCAAAGTTGCCGCCCTCACCGTAACGGCCCTGAAAGTAGCGCGGCAAGAACTGCCAGAACGATCCGCTGAACTGGCGATGGGTCAGGCGCTCCAGGTACACCTGCCACGCCCCGAGCGCCAGGATGCCCGGAATGAGCGGCACACCGAGACGCAGCAGCTGGTCACGCAGGAACTCTCCCGCGCTGCGGCGCTTGAGCGCGTAGAATGTGCTGGCGCCCGAGATGGTAAACAGCAGGGGCATCATCCAGATGATCACGACCATAGCTACGTTGTCGAGAAACGCGACGCGGCTTGCATTCTTGACGTGCCAGTCCGCCCGGTCGAAAAAGCGGGTGCTGTGAAAAAGGAATACCGCTGCAATCGCCAGCACCCGCAGCCAGTCCAGCTCCAGGCGCCGGGCCGATGGCTTGGTGGTGATGCTCATGATTCTCCCCCTATCTAGTCGCGCAGGAAGAAAGCCTTGATGAGCACCGCCAGGCCAAGACCGATGAGGATCATGGGGCCATAGATGCCCCAGGGGATGTCTCTGGTTACCAGCCACGGTATGGCGAAAAAGATGGCGGCCAGGATCAGCCCTCGTACGTACTGCCCGCGGAAGATCAGTCCCGCGCCGATGGCGATGCCCAGCACCACCATAATGCCCGGCCACCACCAGCCGGTGAGCATCAGCACGCCGATGCCGGCCAACAGCAGCCCGGCTGTGATGGGATTCCTAGCGCGTTGCCGTTCCATGATCTGCCTCCTTGCCTTGAATGGGATGAGGTGCACGTGCGGCGAACTCGATGATGCTACCACATGCATAACACTTTGCGCAAACGAGAGTTGCGTGCTATACTTGCAGCAGCACCCGGCACGCAGGTATGGCCTGCGCCGGGCAAATCGACAAGGAGGTTGACTATGCCGTTCAATGCCGAAAGCACGTTGAAGCAGGTACTGGCCGATCCCAAGGCCAAGGCCGTGCTGGAGAAGCACATGCCGGGATTCTCCACTCATCCGCTGCTGAGCATGGCTATGGGCATGTCGCTCAAGACCATTGGCGGGTTTCCGCAGGCGGGGATCACCCCGGACAAGATGAAGGCCATCCTGGACGACCTGGCCAAGCTGTAGGATACAAGACTATCCACAGACTTCACAGATTACACAGATAGAGAAAAAAGCGCAGAACCTTGCGTTGAAACGTGATGCGTGAGTCGTGACATGTTGCACGTCATGCGCAGCAGATGACCACCTGGTTGGCTGTGGCAAGAGGTGCATGGTGGAGTGCTTGAGCGGTGCTCCAGTGTTGTGCCTGGGAATTGTGACAGCCTCATCAAAAGACGCGCTATGCGCTTGTGTTTGCAGACCTCACAGGTCCCCTGGACCTGTGAGGTCTTTTCGCACCAGGCATGTGTGTTCGGACCGGTGAGGTTACCTGGCCCTATCCGGCATACGAAAAGGAGGGACGCAGATGCAAGCTCGATGGTGGATCGCTGTGGTGCTCGTGCTGGCCCTCTCGGCCGGCAGTGTGGCGGAGGCCGGCGCATCGCAGGCCAGGGAGGACAGAACATGAGATGCAAGTGGCTGTCGTGCGCAGTGATGGTGCTGTTGCTGGTTGCCTGTGCGCCGGGGCCGGGGGAAAGGCCCACGGCGGTGCCCACGGCGATCCCACCGCCAATGTCCACCGTTGGCAGCGAGGTCACCCCGCCGTCGCCGACGCCAGTGCCGGGGAGCACGGCCGTGCCCTGGTTCGCCGGCACGGTGGGCCTGCTCGACATCGAGCCGCAGTGGATTGTCGCGCCGACCGGGATCAAGGTTGCGCCGGACGGCACCCTCTACTTCGCCGACCGCAAGCAGAACCGTATCGTGCACCTGGAGCCGAAGGGCCAGCGCGACAGCCACGTCCTGCACGCCTGGGGCGAGTTCTCCGAGTCCAAAGACGGGGTCACGCCCCCACCCGGCACGTTCAACGAGCCGTGGGGCCTGGCGCTGGGACCCGACGGGTCGGTCTATGTCGCCGACCTGTGGCACCACCGCATACAAAAGTTTGACGCGCAGGGCAAATTCCTGCTGGCGTGGGGCGAGTTTGGCCAGGGCAACGAGCCTGACAGGCTCTTTGGGCCGCGCGATGTGCTGGTCAGTCCGGAGGGGCTGGTGTTTGTCACGGACACCGGCAATAAGCGGGTTGTCGCCTACGACCAGGAAGGTCACTACCTCAGCCAGACCGGCGGAGCGGGCAGCGGGCCAGGCCAGTTCGACGAGCCGGTGGGCCTGGCGCTGGATGCCGACGGCAATCTGTGGGTGGCGGACCAGTGGAACCGGCGTGTGCAGTCCTTCACCGTGGCGGCTGACGGGACGCTGGCCTGGAAATCGGCCTGGCCGGTGCAGGCCTGGAAGACGTTCGGTGAGGCGCACAAGCCGTTCCTCTGTGTCTCAGGCGGATATGTGTTCATCAGCGACCCGGAGGAGGGCGCGGTGCAGCAGTACACGCTGGCCGGGGAGCTGCGCCACAGCTACGATTTCGACGCCACGGGGTACCTGAACCCCGGCATCACCAACGGCATTGCCGCCGCTGCCGGTGGCAGCCTGTGGGTGAGCTTTGCCGGCCCGGGGGCGGGGGTGCTGGTCAGGATTGTCCCGCAGCCATGACACGTCCACAAGACCTCACAGGTCTCATAGACCTGTGAGGTCTAGCAGGACCGGCAGATACAGCCACTCTCTGACCGCGGTGGGCGTTCCGGCCTGGCCGGAATCCGGCGACACCATCAGGCTCGACTCGTCCACCGCCTCGAAATCCGCGCCCTTGACCCGGCTCAGCTCGCGCAGCACGTCGTCGTCCCAGCGCGCGTCGGGCGCGCCGGAGAGGTACCAGGCCGAGCCATTATCGGCCAGGAACATGCCGTACTGCTGCAGGGCGCGGAGGATGACCTGCACCGGCGGCGAAAAGCCGCTCAGGTCAAAGCCGGCCCGGAGGCGAAAGCGTTGGCCCATTGGCGGGTACTCTTCTGCGGTCAAGCTGGACGCAAAGTGGCGCGCCGGCCAGACGTAGGCCCGCCGCGTGCGCGGAGCGGTAAAGCGCAGGGCGTGCTTGATCTCGCCGCTGGCAACTTCGTCGTAGCGCACCAGGCCGGGCAGGATGGGCAGACCGGCCGCGTCGGCGGAGGTCCAGCCGGTGGGGCGCAGGGCGTTGGAGGTCAGGTCAAAGACAGCGCCCGATCCGGCGTGCCAGCTCCCATCGGGCTGCGGCCAGGCGTTCCACATCTCGTACAGCACGCAATGATCGCGGTCCACCACCAGCACGTGGCGGTCGCCATCGCTGTCCGCGCCGCCCTCGATGGGCGCGTCGGGCGGGATGGGGTACGGACCCGGGTCGCTCTCATCGTCGTAGTCAAACGTGACGGCGACCCGCGGCTGCGTGCCCGGGACGGTCGTGTAGGGGATGCCGAACGGCCCGCCGTTCCAGTTGGCGCCGAAGTCGGCATGCATGCCGGTGGCGGCGCCGATGGTGGCGATGTAGGCCGCTGAATGGGCGTCCACAGGCAGCCCATCCACGCGTGCATTCCACACGTTGTCCGCCGGGAACCAGGTGCATTCCATGCCAGCGGAGGTTGGCTGAGGGGCTGCCGCCGGAGTGCACGGAGCCGCCAGCAGTGCGACCCCGCTCAAGATCGCCAGGGGGATGAATCGTCGTCCCATCATGCCGCCTCTCCTGTGCTGCATTCTAGCCCGGGACCGCAAAAACCACAATCCTCAACGCAGAGACCGCTGAGAGCGCAGAGTTCGGGCGAAGGATTTCCGCGTTCCCCGCGTGCTCTGCGGTGAGAGCATTTTGCTGCTGGCGATCAGCGTTGTACAATCGTGGCGGTTGGTGCCGGACCTGACAGCGGCCAGACCCAACAGGTCTCCCGGACCTGTGAGGTCTACAGTGTGGCAGGTTGGGAGGAAGCATGGATGAGATTCTGGAGCTTGGAAAGCAGGCCCTGGCCTCGCAGCCGTTCAGCGTCTTTCTCGGGGCGGAGCTGACCGCCTTTGCCCCGGGGCGGGCTGAACTGACCATCCCCATCACGCCCCAACTGAAGCAGCAGCACGGCTTTGTGCATGGCGGCGTCATCAGCTACGCGGCGGACAACGCCCTGACCTTTGCCGCCGGCAGCGTGCTGGGGCCGGTCATCCTGACTTCCGAGTTCAAGATCAACTACCTCCGGCCGGCCACCGGGGCTCGCTTGGTCGCCAGAGCGACCGTCGTCCACGCGAGCAAGACGCAGGCCGTGTGCCGTTGCGACGTGTTTGCCGCCGGCGAGGGCCAGGAGGAGCTGTGCGCGGCCGCACAGGGCACCGTCGTCAGGACCGGCCGGTCCGCAGGTGAGGACTGAGCGAAGAAAACCATTGACAGGGAGGACGCCGCATGAAAGACCGCTATGAAGACTTGACCCGCTTCTTCGAGTTCCAGTTCGGGCGTATGCCCCACCGCGACGAGTTCAAGGATGCCCTGCGCCTGAACTTTACCGACCGCGACTTGCAGGTGTTCTTCCTGCTGCCCTTCCTGGGCATGATGACGCAGGACAAGCTGGAGAAAAAGGCCGCCCGCGCCGGCATTCCGGCGGAAGAGGTCCAGGCCATCACCAAGCGGCTGATCCCCGACGGCCTGGTCGACTCGTACGTGGGCCCGCAGGGCCGCGTCTGCGGGCGCGCGCCGATCATCGCCCTGCTCGAGTTCCAGGTGCGGTTGAAAGAGGATTCACCGATGCGCGCGGTGTGCACCAAGATCATGAACGCCATGATCGAGGGCCAGGCGGAAGTCATCCCCACGCGCACCCCCTACTACCGCGTCCTGCCGGTGGAAAAGACGCTCACCGGCGGTGGCCAGGCCGAAGTACAGGTCGATGCCGTTGTCCCGGACCCGCGCCAGGTTCTGCCGCTGGACGTCATATCCGAGATGGTGAAGAAGGAGCCGCTGATCGTGGTGGCCGACTGCTACTGCCGCGCCACCAAGAACATCATCGGCGAGAGCTGCGGGCATCCGCTGGAGACTTGCTTCTACTTCAACGAGCTGGGGATGGTCAAGCTGGAGAGCGGCTATGCGCGGCAGGTCACTTACGACGAGGCGATGAGCATCCTGCGCGACTGCGAAAAGGCCGGCCTGGTGCACAACGTCAGCAACTGCGAGGGCAAGATCCAGACCCTGTGCAACTGCTGCCCCTGTTCGTGTGGCGTGCTCAAGAGCGTCAACCGCGGGCAGACCAACGTGGCGGCGCCCTCCCGCTTCCAGTCGGCGTGGCTCGCCGAGCGCTGTACCCTGTGCGGTGACTGCGTGGCGGCGTGCCCCACGGGCGTCCTGGCCCTGGCCGATGGCAAGCTGGAGCTGCGCAGTGACCGGTGCCTGGGCTGCGGGCAGTGCGTGGCGGCCTGCCCGGAGCAGGCGCTGTACCTGGCCCCGCGCGACAGGGCGCCCAAGATCTTCTCCGACAACGATGCGCTCTGGCGCAAGCTCAACATGGAAGCCATGGTCGGGCTGGCCATGCGCAAACTCACCGGCCGTTAGGGGCGGGAAGGGGTTCCCCATCCACGAAGCGGGCATCGCTCAGAATATCGTGCGCATCGTCGAGCAGGCGGCGCGGGCCAATGAGCTCGCGTCCGTCCGGCGCGTGGTGCTGGAGATCGGCTCGTTCAGCGGTGTGGACGTGCCCGCGCTCGAGTTCGCGTTGAACGTGCTGCGGCGCGGGACCGTGCTGCAGAGCGCGGAGATCGAGTACCAGGTGCCGCCCCTGCTCCTGTACTGCCGCGATTGCGAGAACGAGTACGTGGCCGGCCCGGAGGACCTGGCCTGTCCGGCCTGCGACGGGACGCAGTTTGACGTGGTGCACGGGCAGGAGCTGCGGGTGAAATCGATTGCCGGAGGGCAGGATGGTGGATGCACAGTCGAGGCCTGAGGCCGGCGGGCCGGGCGGCGTGACGGAGCAGGAGGTGCGAGTGATCGCCCTGGAGGCGGACATCCAGGAGGAGAACGACCGCATCGCCGCCGGGAACCGCGCCCTGCTGCGGGGCAGGGGCATCCACACGCTCAACCTGATCAGCTCGCCCGGCTCGGGCAAGACGACCCTGCTGGTCGAGACCTTGCAGGTACTGCGAGACGAGATTGGCTGCGCGGTCATCGAAGGCGACCAGCAGACCAGCAACGACGCGCGGCGCATCGCCGCGACCGGCGTTCCGGTGGTGCAGATCAACACCCGCCAGTCGTGCCACCTCAATGCCCTGCAGGTGCGAGAAGCACTCGACGTCCTACCGCTGGACCGGGTGGAACTGTTGTTCATCGAGAACGTGGGCAATCTCATCTGCCCGGCCACGATGGACCTGGGCGAGGCGGAAAAGGTGGTGCTGATGAGTATCACCGAAGGCGAGGACAAGCCGCTCAAGTACCCCGTGCCCTTCCACCTGGCCACTCTGCTGGTGCTGACCAAGATAGACCTCCTGCCCCACCTGCGCTTCGACCTGGTGCTGTGCCGGGCCAACGTCGAGCGCATCCACCCCGGCCTGCCGGTGATCGAGACCTCGGCCTACGACCACCGCGGCCTGGAGGCGTGGCTCGCCTTCCTGCGCGCGCGGGGAAAAGCGAACCGCTAAGACGCCAAGACCGCTAAGGAGATAAGGATTCCAGGCGCTGAAGCCTGATCAGGTCCGATTACGTTTTGCGTTTCACGTTTTACTCTCTACTCCCCCCGTTTGCCTATTCCACGCACTTGCGC
>JAEAMF010001823.1_pt1 | contig 13743 bp, 7 predicted proteins | sample 8958721 | NCBI WGS metagenome assembly JAEAMF01 (sample SAMN16933255, study PRJNA681124) | bioreactor sludge metagenome | isolation source: anaerobic bioreactor treating anionic surfactant - SDBS | place: India: Bengaluru | collected 2019-02-28
GATCAAGGCCGCGCCGATCACCTGGCCGATCGGCTGCTACAAGGACTTCAAGGGTGTTTACCACCTGTCCGGCGACTACATCATTGTCTACACCCCGGGCCACGGTCACGAGCGTACCGAGGTGAAGATCATCGAGAAACTCGACTCGGACGAGGCCCGCGCGCACCTGGGTGATGAATACGAGCGTTTCATCGAGCAACTGGAACTGGTTCAGGGCGCTTGCCATGAGTTCGACCAGGACGAGTTCATGAACGGTGAGTTGACGCCGGTGTTCTTTGGTACCGCGCTGGGCAACTTTGGTGTGGACCATGTCCTTGACGCCGTGGTCGACTGGGCGCCGCGTCCGCTGCCGCGTGTAGCCAATGAGCGCACGGTGGAGCCGACCGAAGAGAAGTTCAGCGGTTTCGTCTTCAAGATCCAGGCGAACATGGACCCGAAACACCGCGACCGTATCGCCTTCATGCGGATCTGTTCGGGCCGTTACGAGAAGGGCATGAAGATGCGCCATGTACGCACCGGCAAAGACCTGCGTATCGGCGATGCTCTGACCTTCTTCTCCTCCGAGCGTGAGCAACTGGAGGAAGCCTGGGCCGGCGACATCATCGGTTTGCATAACCACGGCACCATCCAGATTGGCGACACCTTCACGGAAGGTGAGAGTCTGGGCTTCACCGGCATTCCTCACTTTGCCCCTGAACTGTTCCGCCGCGTTCGCCTTAAAGACCCGCTCAAGTCCAAGCAATTGCGTCAGGGCCTGCAGCAGTTGGCCGAAGAAGGCGCGACCCAGGTGTTCTTCCCCGAGCGCAGCAACGACATCATTCTCGGTGCCGTGGGTGTTCTGCAGTTCGATGTGGTCGCCAGCCGTTTGAAGGAAGAGTACAAGGTTGAATGCGCCTACGAGCCGATCACCGTGTGGTCGGCCCGCTGGATCCAGTGCGACGACAAGAAGAAGATCGAGGAATTCAAGGTCAAGGCCATGGAAAACCTGGCCATCGACGGTGGTGGTCACCTGACCTACCTGGCGCCGACCCGGGTCAACCTGGCACTGATGGAAGAGCGCTGGCCAGATGTGAAGTTCCGCGCCACGCGCGAGCACCACTAAACCTCGCCGGCAAGCCCGTTCCTGCAACCCAGCACGCCTGAGGCTGTTGTGGGCGACGGGCTTGCCTGCGTACAGGTGTCGCGTTAGCCGCCTACGCGAGCTGCCGGTACGCTCGGGCTATGCAGACGTTCACCCATGCGGAAGATCAGCAAGGTCAACGAGTCGGCGTTTTTCAGCATGATTTGCGCACGCTTTTCTGCATCGTTCAGAAAAACCTGACGGGCATCGTCGAGGTTTTTAGCGCCCGTGGTCTGCAGGATGAATCGCCGCCCCTTTCGATCATCGTCACGAATGTCGCGTGGGGCGCCATTCGGGTGATCCTGTATAACAAACAACTCATTGGCCGGTGTGCGGTGTGAGAATGTGGTGTCTTGGCGTTGCCTCAGCCAGAGTGTCTTGGGAACAGGCGCCAGCAGGTTCAGGAAGGGCAAGGTGCCTTCGTTGTAGCAGATGTCGCGCGTGTTGTAGGCCAGGTGCGTGAACTCGTGAACCAGCACGGCTGCCCTGAAAATGGCGGCGGCATCGTCTTGCGTGTAGCCGGCACGGAAGGTGAATTGGTTGGCGAAATTGTAGTCAAAGTAGCCGTCGAGCATGAAAATCTGCTTCTCGAGATCCGAAGGCACCGTGAACGCCAGTCCCTGGCTGTTAATTGTGCTTGTACCGATGAGGTAGCGTGACGAGGACTGCGGCGAGTAGCTGCCTGACCCCATCATATCGATGACGGCATTGACCGACTCATGCATGGATTGCCGGAGTGGCTCGGTCAGGGCCGGTACACCGAAGAAGTCGCTGATGATGCGTTGGGTTTCTACCGGGACGTGTATGGCTGGATCGGCGTTGCGCAGGTTTTTCAGGCAGTTCGTCAAGTACATCATGGCGGTGCGATGTGCCTGGCGTATTTTTTGCGCGCGGCTGGGCATCATGTTTTGAATCTGCCGCATTCCGCTCGCGACGATAATGACGTTTTCGCGGCGAGCCTTCCAGCGCGTGTACTGGCCACCGAGCCGGGTGAGGACAGCGCCATGCTCTATCGGAAGCGGCAGCGTCGGGTCGATCTCCCATCGGTTGGCGGCGCTCAGGCGCAAACGAGGGCCAAGGTTATCTTCGGCCTCATCGATCAGGTACCAGTTGGCGTCCGAGAAGGTTGCCCGGTATACGTGTCCATCGATATTGACATAGTGTTTGCCTGTGGCTGCGTCTCTGTAGACCTGAGTCAGGCTGTCGAACACCATTAACTCCAGCGCTTGAGTGGGTGCTTCATAGCGTGCCAAGGGTATGGGGGAGTGCTCGTCAAGGTACAGGTTTTGCCAGAACTGGCGTTCGGTATTAAGGTTTTCTACGTCGCCCAGCGTGCTGGCGCTGTGGCCAATCAGCAGGCTTTGCACCAGTACGCACAGCAGTTCGGCGGTATGTGCCGGCCAATCGCTGCCCTCGTCGTTACGTGCAATTTGTAGCACCGTCATTTCTGCCTGCCAGGCGCCGAGCAGCAGTCCAATCTTGCCTGGTACGAAAAAACTCAGTTGGTTGAACACAAGCCCGAGGATATGTTTGAGCGACTCCCAGTCAGCCTTTTCGGTACTGATCAGTTGGGCGTCCAGCATGCGCTTGAGGGTGCCAATGTTTTCCTCGAACAGGTAATGCAGCGCGTTGCCCTTGACCGGCAGGTTGGCAAGGGTAACGGGGCCTGGTCTCGATAACGGCAGGTCGAAGTCCGATTCTGCACTGAAGGGCAAGTGGGGTTCGTCGAAGCCATTGTTGTCATAGCGTCTGCGCAAGGGCTCTGGTAACTGGTCTAGTACCAGGGCTTGCAACGCGGTGTCTGTCTTCAGTTGCGCCAGTAGTGCTGTGGTGTTGCTGAATTCCTTGAACGTAAAACTTTCGCAGTACGGGGCATAGAGCACTACGGGGTCGGTGTCTTCTGCTCGAAACAGGTAGAGGTCAGGGACAATATCGGCGGGTAAATCCGATTGTGCGATCAGCGCCAGCGGTGTCAGTTGGATGCGCTTGCCGTCCAGCGGTAAGCGGGCGGTCGCATCAGGCATTTGTACCACTTGCTTCACAAAGGCTACTGCAGTTTTACTCAGGTTTCGCCTCAGGTAGGCATTGAATGCACGTTCAAGCATTTGGTCGGGTACTTGGCGGCAAAACAGCTCTAGGCGATGGTTGAAGCCGGGGCTGGCAGGGTCAAATGTCTGACTGAACAATGTTTGATAGTTGCTACCAATGTCCAGGCGCCTGACCAGGTCCTTGATGTAGTCCACGTTCATTGCTGTGGGGGGCGCTGCACCGTTTTCCAATTCCAGTGCGGTGATGGGGTTGCTCCAGTCTCGGAAGTGATTCAGTGCATATTCGACCAATGTTTGTCGATGGTGGATGCATTCGCCTGTAGAGCCTGAGGGCACTTCGCCAGTGGGCGGTAGCGTTGAGATGCAGGCGATGGTGGTGATGAAAATGGCATCCGGCGGATAGCGTTTGGCCGGAAAGTCGCTATCAAGCTGAGTGGCCAGTCGCTCATAGGCATAGTCCGCGATGGTGGGCATATCGGAGAGGTAATCCTCTTCCGAGGTGATATTGAGCAGGTTGCGCCCCAGGATTTCCAGATAATCGAATTTCTCCTGGTAGGTTGCATCCAGCAGCCACTTCGGGATTGCCGCGCGCACGGTTTGTTCGCGTATTTCATGCTTGAAACGCAGCAACTGTACTTCGCTGCTGTCCATGGGCGTATAGGTATGCAGCAGTTCCGGCAGACCACTGCCCGACAGCCCGGCATTGATGATCTGATCGAAGACGAACAGGGTGTTGCGCTGGCGAAGGTTGCTGTCGAGGGCTTCGAGCCGTTGCAGCACATTGCTCTTGATCGGGCTCCAGTTCAAGGTCGGTGGCGTCACTTGCGGCGCCATAGGGGCGTTATCCGGCAGCACGCTATCCTCTTCTGCAACGCAATCGTAGAGTGATTCTGCGCTGTGAAAGTTGGTTAGCCGCGCCTGAAGCTTCTGGTTGAGGGACTGGAGTGACGTGAAGGTTTCAAAGCCTAATGCCCGTGTCCACAGGATCAGGGGGGCTTCTGCCGTTTCCAGGGGCTTGCGTGAAAGTAGCAAGAGGTTGGCAACCTGCGTTTCGTGCTTGCCCTCGTAGGTAATGTTCAGTTGCCAAACCATGGCCGGAGCACCCTCCAGCAGCGGCCGGGTGCGTGATATCGGGTAGTTGAGCACCGCTTGGATGAGGTCGATTGCCGGTTGTTCGAGGGTGTTTTTCTGACGAGCCAGCTGCAGTTCCAGCCGCAGTGTCAAGCCGTACAGGTTTTGTGCCGTGTGTCGCTCTTGGTTCTGATTACGCACGACTGCATGGGCCAGATAATGACGAAGTGAGCCGGTCACTTTGTCGACACACTGGTTGATCACCGGGGCTGTCAGTTGCGGCAGCAGCGCTTGAGCGTTGGCGGCCAGGCGGTGTTCTGCCGGCTGTTGAGTCGCCGACGTCGCATTTCGTTTGCTCAGGTTTTCCCAGATCAACTCACTGAGGCTCTGGTTGGGGGTTCCATCGGCGCCGTTCTGCAGCAGGACAGACGCTGCCGGCATGGAGCCGAGTAGGTAGCACAGGTTGTTTTCAATCAGCGACAGGGTGACGGAATCCAGGCTTGGACGGGCTTCCAGCAGTTGTGTGTTGTTCTGTTCCACGCGGCGTTTGATGTGCTTCAGGTCTTGGAGCGAAAGCGTTTCGCTGTTCAAGTCATGCTTGATTGCCGTGAGCGAGGCGCTGCTCTCTCTATCCTTGCGGACATACGGCATCATCAGGCGTGGCAGGCAGGGATCAATCAAGCTCTCCAGCTCAAGGGCTTTCTGACAGACACTGACAAACGCCAATGGGCCTTGTTGCCGCAGGGCCTGGGTCAGGCGCTGGCGCGGTACGCTCAGTAGGCGTTGGGTGTAGGTTTGCAGGGCCGGAGCCTGCATGGGTAGCAGCGGCACGTCACCGATTGCCAGTGTATCCAAGAACGCTTGGCGGTTTGTGTGACGCTTCAGCCCCCCGGTAGGGGTGTAGCTATAGCACGGAGTTGACGGCGCATCCGCAGTGCCCAGCAATATGACGGTTTCCAGCGGAACTGTCGCGGTTGTCGAGGCTGTGGGTTTCAGGTACCAGGCCTGCAGCTCCGGTAAGTGTTCTGCCTTGGACCATTTGATCAGGGTCCTGTACTCCTGGTTGCTCAGGTCGTTACTCCAGGCGAGCTGGGTTAGGGCTTCAAGAAAACGGCTGCGTAACGCATGGGTCAGTTGCTCAGTAGGGCTCAGGCCCTCGGAGCGTGATGCTGCCCAGTGGTTATCAAGCTGAGTGGTGCAGTGCTCACTCAACTGCGCCCGAGTCAGGCGCAGTGCGGTATTGAGTTTTTTTTGGTCTTGCGCGCTGGCTCGCGTGCCGTCGGGGTTCAGCAGTTCATGTGCCCCGTTTCCAATGAGTGTGGGGTCTGCCAGCGTTTCCAGAAGGGTATCGTTCAGGCTTTGGTGATAATCCTGCCCCTGGGCGCGGTTGGACAGGCGCTGAGCGGACACTTTGACTTCCCGGGTAGCGGGGTTGATGGCTGCATCGGGCCACTGCACGCGTAGTTGGGTCACGAAGGCTTGGGTTAGTAGCGTTTCGGGAGCCGGCTGGTTGAGGAGCAGGGTTTGCAGGGTGGTCAGGTTCTGGCCGAGACGTGCATTGATGCTCAGCATCAACCACTCAAATACAGCCCCTTCGATCAGGTTGTCTTCCAGGTCCACGACCGGGTCGTTACGCCATTGTCGATAGGCTTCAGCATCGGTGTACTGCAGCAGTGCCATGGCGGTCTCGGCGTTACCGAGCATCTGGATGAGTGCATTGCGAGCCTGCAGACGATCATCGAATTTCATGATGCCCAGTACAGGGTTGTAGATGAACACTGCTGTTTGCGTGGAGTGGCTGATCAGCAGTGTCGAGATCAGGGCAATGGTTTGACCGGATGCGCTCACCGCATCGAGGTAGTCCACGCGTGTATCCGCGCGAGCGTCGGGCTGAGGCGCCGTGCTGGTCAGGCGTGAGAGCTGGTTTGCCTCCACGGCGCTAATACGTTCAGCAGAGGCGGCGTCTTGCAGGTGATCTTCAAAGCGTTTGTGCAGTGCATCGGTGTGATAGTACGGGAGGGTATTGAGGCTCATGGCACAGTCTCGGCAGGTGGTTAGGCTGTCCGGGCTGCTGTACGTGAACGCAGCACCCCGGCGGTGCGTTCACGGTGCCGGGGTGCGGTGTCTCAAAGGTGATATTTATTTCAAGGGTGCTGCTGACACTGCCATGTCTCTGCTAGAGGAACTGCTCTGCGTAGTGACAGGCGACCTGCCGTGTTTCCACCTGACGGAACGCCGGTACCTCCTGGGCGCAACGTTCGGTGGCGTGCGGGCAGCGCTTGTGGAATGCACAACCTGATGGTGGGTCCAGCGGGTTGGGCAGTTCGCCAGCGATCTTGATTTTCGGTTTGAGCGGGTCCGGGTGCAAGGTCGGGGTTGCTGACAACAAGGCCTGGGTGTAGGGGTGCAGTGGCCTGTTGTAGATGTCTTCTTTCGGGCCCATTTCTGCCGGGCGGCCGAGGTACATCACCAGGACCTGGTCGGCCACGTGTCGCACCACGGCCAGGTTGTGGGAGATGAACACATACGCCGTGTTGAACTCGTTTTGCAGGTCCATGAACAGGTTCAACACTTGCGCCTGGATAGACACGTCCAGCGCCGAGGTTGGCTCGTCGGCCACCAGCACCTTGGGTTGCAGCATCATGGCCCGGGCGAGAGCAATACGCTGGCGCTGACCGCCAGAAAACATATGCGGGTAGCGTTGGTAGTGTTCAGGGCGAAGGCCGACCTGTTGCATCATCGCCTGAACCTTCTCTCGTCGTTCGGCTTTGGAGAGGTTGGTGTTGATCAGCAAGGGTTCGGCGAGTTGGTCGCCAATCTTCTGTCGAGGGTTCAACGAAGCATATGGGCTCTGGAAAACCATCTGCACATCTTTGCGCAGTTGTTTGCGCTGAGCCTTGTTGGCGCCCGTGACTTCTTGCCCGGCAATTTTCAGGGAGCCGGAGGAGGGTTCTTCAATAAGGGTCAGGGCCCGGGCCAGGGTTGATTTGCCACAGCCGGACTCACCCACGACTGCCAGGGTCTTGCCGGCTTCCAGTTCAAAGGAGACGCCATTCAGCGCGCGGACCAGTGCGTGGCCTTTGAACAGGCCACGTGAGACTTCGTAGTGACGGGTAAGCTCACGGGCGGTAAGAACGACGCTCATTACGCCACCTCCTGGTTCAGCGGGTAGAAACAACGGACCAGGCTGTGGGCCTGTTTGTCCAGGTTCGGACGTTGCTGGCGGCAGTGATCCTGAACGTAGGGGCAGCGCGGTGAGAGCAGGCAGCCCTGTGGTCTGTCATAGCGCCCTGGAACGATACCGGGCAAGGTTGCCAGGCGTGCAGCGCCTTCACTGTGCTCGGGAATGGCCGCCAGCAGCGCTTCGCTGTAAGGGTGCGCAGGCACCTCGAACAGCGTTGGAACCTGGCCAATTTCAACGGCTTGGCCGGCGTACATGACGCATACGCGCCTGGCTGTTTCGGCGACCACGGCCAGGTCATGGGTGATCAGGATCAGGGCCATGTCCTGCTCCTGTTGCAGGTTGAGCAGCAACTCCATGATCTGCGCTTGAATGGTGACGTCCAGTGCGGTGGTCGGCTCGTCGGCGATCAGCAACTTGGGCTCGCCGGCAATCGCCATGGCAATCGCCACGCGTTGGCTCATGCCGCCCGAGAGTTGGTGCGGGTAGGCGTCCAGCCGGCTTTCAGCCGCCGGAATTTCGACTTTCTTGAGGAGTTCCAGCGCCCGCTGGCGGGCTGCCTTGCCGCGCAGACCAAGGTGCTGGCGCAGCACTTCCTCGATCTGAAAACCGACGGTATAGCTGGGATTGAGCGCGGTCATCGGGTCCTGGAAGACCATCGCCAGGTCCTTGCCGACGACCTTGCGCCGTTGCCGCGCGCTGAGCTTGAGCATGTCGTTGCCGTCGAACGTCATGCTGTCGGCGGTGACGATGCCGGGGGCGTCGATCAGGCCCATCAGTGCCATCATGGTCACGGATTTCCCCGAACCGGACTCGCCGACGATGGCCAGCACTTCGCCTTTTTCCACGCTGAGGTCGAGACCGTCGACCACGGGGACCGCCTTGGCATCGCCAAAGCGCACATTGAGATTGTTGATCTGCAACAGTGACATGGGCGTCTCCTCAGGCGGCATTCTTGAGTTTCGGGTCCAGCGCGTCGCGCAGCCCGTCGCCCATCAGGTTGATTGCCAGCACGCTGAGCAAAATGGTCAGGCCGGGCAGGCTCACGACCCACCAGGCGCGCTCGATGTAATCGCGGGCCGAGGCCAGCATGGTGCCCCACTCGGGAGTTGGCGGTTGTACGCCCAGGCCGAGGAAGCCCAGGGCCGCGGCATCGAGGATGGCCGAGGAAAAACTCAAGGTGGCCTGGACGATCAGCGGCGCCATGCAGTTGGGCAATACGGTGATGAACATCAGCCGTGGCAAGCTGGCACCGGCCAGGCGCGCAGCGGTCACGTAGTCACGGTTCAGTTCTCCCATCACCGCTGCACGGGTCAGGCGCACGTAGGACGGCAACGAAACGATGGCAATGGCAATCACGGTGTTGATCAGGCCAGGGCCGAGAATGGCTACGATGGCCACGGCCAGCAGCAGCGAAGGCAGGGCCAGCATGACGTCCATCAGGCGCATGATCGACGGGCCGAGCAGGCGTGGAAAGAACCCGGCCAACAGCCCCATCAGCACCCCAGGGATCAGCGACATGACCACTGAGGACAGGCCGATCAGCAAGGACAGGCGCGAGCCATGGATCAGTCGCGAGAGCAGGTCGCGGCCGAGCTCGTCGGTGCCGAGGATGAACTGCCAGGTGCCGCCCTCAAGCCAGACCGGCGGGGTCAGCAGGAAATCTCGGTACTGTTCGCTTGGCTCATGGGGCGCGACCCATGGCGCGAAGAGCGCACAGAACACGATCAGGCACATGAACAGCAGGCCGGCGAAGGCGCCTTTGTTGCGGGCGAAGGCCTGCCAGAATTCGGTGTACGGCGATGGGTAGAGCAGGCTCTGGTCCACGGCGCTGGGCGGCACGGCAGAGGCGGATTTTACGATTGGGTCAGTCATTGTCTCGGCCTCAGCGCTGGTGGCGAATGCGTGGGTTGACCAGGCCGTAGAGGATATCCACGACGAAGTTCACCAGGATCACCAGGCATGCAATCAGCAGGATGCCATTCTGTACCACGGGGTAGTCACGGGCGCCGATGGCTTCGATCAGCCATTTGCCGATGCCCGGCCAGGAGAAGATGGTTTCGGTCAGCACGGCGCCGCCGAGCAGGGTGCCGACCTGCAGGCCGAACACGGTCAGAACCGGGATCAATGCGTTGCGCAGGCCATGCACGAAGACCACGCGGGCAGGCGACAGGCCTTTCGCGCGGGCAGTGCGAATGTAGTCCTCGCGCAGCACCTCGAGCATCGAGGAGCGTGTCATGCGTGCAATCACCGCCAGCGGGATGGTGCCCAGGACGATGGCCGGCAGAATCAGGTGCATGAGCGCATCCTTGAAGGCGCCTTCCTCTTCACTGAACAGGGTATCGATGAGCATGAAACCGGTGATGGGCTCGATGTCGTAGAGCGAGCTGATACGCTCGGAAACGGGTGTCCAGCCGAGGCTGACCGAGAAGAACATGATCAGGATCAGGCCCCACCAGAAAATCGGCATGGAGTAGCCGGCCAGCGAGATCCCCATCACCCCGTGGTCGAGTAGCGAGCCGCGCTTGAGGGCGGCGACCACCCCGGCCAACAGGCCGAACATGCCAGCAAACAGCAGGGCGGCAAGCGCCAGCTCCAGGGTGGCCGGGAACAGGGTGAGAAACTCTTTCCAGACGCTTTCGCGCGTGCGCAGCGATTCGCCCAGATCACCCTGGGCAAGCTTGCTAATGTAGTCCAGGTACTGCACCGGTAATGGTTTGTTCAGCCCCAGCCGCTCCATGGCTTGTGCGTGCATTTCAGGGTCAACGCGACGCTCGCCCATCATCACTTCGACCGGATCACCTGGTATCAATCGTATGAGCGCGAACGTCAGTAAGGTGATGCCGAAGAAGGTCGGGATCAACAGTCCCAGTCGTCGGGCAATAAAACTAAACATGTTCTGGTGTACCTCATCAGCCGGTTAGGCGTACCCGCCAACGCCCGGATAAGGCGCGGGCGGGCGTTGTTGTTCTACTTCACCAGGGTGGTAGCGAAGTTGTTGGTGGTCAGCGGGCTGATGTGGAAGCCCTCGACGTTCTTGCGCATGGCGGTAAACATCTTCGGATGTGCGATGCTGATCCACGGTTGGTCTTCATCGTACACCGCCAGGGCTTTCTCATAGAGTGCTGCGCGCTCACCCGTATCGATGGTCTCGCGGGCTTTGGTGATCAGCGCCTGGAAGGTCGGGTTACACCAGCGTGCGTAGTTCTCGCCACTTTTTACGGCGTCGCAGCTCAGCAGCGGGCTGAGGAAGTTGTCCGGGTCGCCATTGTCACCGGCCCAGCCGGTCGAGACCATGTCGGGTTCTCCCTTCTTCGCGCGCTTGAGCATTTCTGCCCATTCCATCACGCGGATGTCGACCTTAAGACCAATCCTGGCCAGGTCGGCCTGGAGCATTTCTGCGCTCAATCGCGGGTTGGGGTTGGTCGGGCCACCACCGTTACGGGTGTACAGGGTCAATACGGTGCCTTCCGGTACGCCGGCTTCCTTGAGCAGGGCTCGGGCTTTATCCAGATCCCGGGGCGGGTTCTGGTTGGCGTTGTTGAAGCCAATCAGTGTGGGCGGGTAGGGGTTTATGCCGATCAGCGCGTTGCCTTTGCCAAACAGTTGATCAACATGGGCCTGTTTATCGAAAGCCAGGTTGATCGCTTTGCGTACCCGCACGTCACTGAGGTACTTGTGCTCGGTGTTCAGTGAGATGTAACCGGTGGTCAGGGCCTCCAGTTCATCAACTTTCAGGTCCGGGTCTTTGCGGATACTGGGGATGTCATCGGGCTTGGGGTACAGCGCGACCTGGCATTCATTGGCCTTGAGTTTTTGCAGGCGCACATTGTTGTCGGTGGCGATGGTCAGCACCAGAGGGTCGCTGGGTGGTTTGCCCCGGAAATACTCGGGGTTGGCCTTGAAGCGCACCTGAGCGTCTTTTTTGTAGCGCTGAAAAATGAATGGGCCGGTGCCGATTGGTTGGCTGTTGAGGTTGGCCGTCTTGTTGGTCGCCAGCAACTGGCTGGCATACTCGGCCGAATAGATCGAGGTGAAGGCCATGGCCAGGTCACGCAGGAACGGTGCTTCCGGGCGTGTCAGGGTAAAGGTGACGGTGTGCTCGTCGACTTTCTCGACACCTTTGAGCAGGTCTTTGAAACCCATGCTTTCAAAGTAGGGAAAGCCGACGCTGGCCTTGTCATGCCAGGGATGCTTGGGGTCGAGTTGGCGCTGAAAGCTCCAGAGCACATCGTCGGCATTCAACTCACGGCTTGGGGTGAAGTAGTCGGTTTTGTGGAACTTCACGCCCCGGCGCAGGTAGAACGTGTACGTCAGCCCATCCGGGCTGATTTCCCAGCGCTCGGCCAGGGCCGGTTCGATGTCGGTGGTGCCCGGCTTGAAGTCTACCAGCCGGTTGAATACGGTTTCGGCGGCCGCATCGGCCGTCACTGCGGTGGTGTATTGAACGATGTCGAAGCCTTCCGGGCTGGCCTCGGTACATACCACCAGTGGCTTGGCTGCCACGCCAGCTGCAGTGCTCAACAGTAGGGCTGCCAGGGCAGCCTGAAGGGGTCGCAGTTTCATGAAAGCTCCCAGCGATCAATTAAAGCAGGTTAGTTGCCACGGGCGATTCGTCTAATCCCCCGTGGCCATGCCCCCTAAAGGATGTTGAATGGAATGGTGGTCACGACCCGGAACTCGTCCAGGCTACCGTCGGCCTGGGCCTTGCTGGCACGGTGCGCGGTGTAGGTGGCGCGTACCGTGGTGTCTTTGAGCGAGCCGCTCTGCACGGTGTAACTGCTGCCAATGCCGTACTCGTAGTGGTTTTCACCCTCAAGGCCACGCACGTCGTAGCCCGTGCCCGTGTAGTGCGTGCCGTCGATGCCCCAGCCACGGGCGTTATAGATATTAAACTTCAGCCCCGGAACACCATACCCGGCCATGTTCAGGGTGTAGGCGACCTGCAGGGATTTTTCGTTCGGGCCGTTGAAGTCCGAGAGCAGTGAGTTGGCCAGAAAGATGGCGTTGGTATCATGGAGGTAGTCGAAGTACTCGTTGCCGTTTACCTGCTGGTAGGAAACGCTGAGTTTGTGCGCCTGATGGGTCAGGCCTAGCGACAGGCTGTAGGTGTCATTGTCGATCTCACCCAGTTTGCGTTTACCTTCATCCCGGGTTTTGTAGTAGTTCAGCCCCGTGCTCAGGCTCAGCAGTGCGCTGTCGCCCAGCTCGTGCGTGGCGCCGAAATAGTACTGGTTCCAAAGGTCTTCGACATTGGACAGGTAGAGGCTGGTGTTCAAGCTCTTGAGTGGCTGATAGTTGACGCCGGCCATGCTGATGCGGTCGGTGTACTGGTTGCTGTCGCCATATTCGGAGCGGAACTTGCTCTGGCCTTGCTCGGTTCGGGTCGAGACGCGGTCGAAGGTGCCGGCATCGAACGACAGGTTGTCGAACTCTGCGCTGTGGATGCTGACACCCTGGAAGCTGGAAGGCAGTGCACGGTTGCCAATGTAGGCAATAACCGGCGTGTCGATGGACTGACGGCCTGCTGTGAGGGTGGTGTTGGAGACCCGCGCCTTGAGGTTGGCCAGGCCCATTTTGCTCCATTGGCCGATGACCTCTCCGTCGCGGTGGGTCAGGGTGCGGTTGTTTGGCCCGGCGACGGCGGCGCGGCCTTGCTCAAGCGCAATGGCGTTGTAGGCGGCGACTTCGGTGCTGAAGCCGACAGTGCCTTCGGTGAAACCGGAGGTGTAGTTGAGAATGGTGCCCTGTACCCAGTTGTTACGGCTATGGGTGTCATGACGGCTACCATCACGTTTGTAGTATTTCCACAGGGGTGCACGGGTAGCACGCTCATGGGCATACCAGTTGCGGGTCGAACCGGACAGGCTCTGCCCTTCGATGAAGCCTTTGGCTTCGTTTTGATCGCTGGTGGATTTGACCGTCACCGGGACGAATGCCTGGCTGATGGGTTCTGCCAGGGCCAGTGTGGACAGGCTACTGAGGGATAAGGCCAGTACTGCGTTCTTGGTTCGTCTCAAGGTAAAACTCCCTTTCTTCTCTTTCTATTAACCGTCCAGCCTCGTGAGCCGTGCGGGTACTGCGGTGGAACTGGTTTGGATGAACCAGGCGTTCAATCCACGCTGACACCTGAGAAGTTGTTGCGGCCGAACGGGCTCACCTTGAAGCCCTCGACCTTGGCGCTGAGCGGCTGATTGACGGTCGAGTGAGCGATTGGCGTGATGGGTACCTGTTGCTTCAGGCGCTGTTGGGCTTGCTGGTAGAGCGCGGTACGTTGCACGCGATCGGTGACGGTCTTGGCCTTTTTAACCAGCGCGCCATAG
>JAEAMF010001830.1_pt1 | contig 13675 bp, 9 predicted proteins | sample 8958721 | NCBI WGS metagenome assembly JAEAMF01 (sample SAMN16933255, study PRJNA681124) | bioreactor sludge metagenome | isolation source: anaerobic bioreactor treating anionic surfactant - SDBS | place: India: Bengaluru | collected 2019-02-28
GGTTCGATTCCTGCAAAGCCGGCTTATGCGAAATGGGCGCTTTGTTCGAAAGCCTTATTTCCTGGATTGATGCCGTCTTTCGGTAAATCCGCGATGTCAGGTGCGCTCCTGCGGCCAGTCCCGCTGCCAAGGCCGACGCCGTAATCAAATACATCATCCGCGCTCGCCGTGCGGAAACGACCGGTCGTCCGGGCGCAACAAACTCCGCGCGCGCAGAATCGATACCGGGAAGCGATATCGGAGGGATTGCCTGCGGTTCCGGTTCAGGGATGCCGCTGGCTTCAGATCGAAGCAGGCAATCGAAGTCAGTCTCAAAAGCCCCGGCCATTGCCCGCAGTGTGTCGAATGCGGCAGTATTTGCCCTCTCCGCCCTTTGCACCGTTCTCGTGCTGATGCCGGCGATTTCCGCCAACTGTTCCTGCGTCCAGCCTCGCTGTATTCGCAGAGCTTTAATTTTGGTGCCATCGGGACTCAAGTTGTTTCCCATCGGATTTGCCTTTCATAAAAAAGCCCGCCAGGACTGCGAGATCACTTCGAATCGCAGGCTTTTGCAGAATGCGTCAAAGCCTTCCTAAGCAACGTACCCCCTCAAAGATCCGAAGTACAGCGCAAAGTTGCCGTTTCGCCTGTGTGCATGTTGCCAAAAAGCTCCCCCCTTTACCTTTAATCCGCATTTCTCACGGGCTTTCTACTGCGGCGGCGGATCCGGGCATGTCTACTTCGTTGCGCTCCGTCGGGCTCCTCGACGTACTGTTGAGTACGCCTGCGGGGCCCTCGGTCGCGCGCCTTGTATCCATGCGCGTCTGCGCCGCCTCGCTACGAAATCCCGTGAGAAATGCGGATTAATCAAACGGTGGCGAGGACCGTCCGCCCAAAGGCAAAACGGGAGTGCCAGTCCCGCAGGGACGAAGCAGCCCAGGGCGGAAGAGCACGCGAAGCGGGCTCTGGAACCCTGGGTAGAAGAGCACGAACAAATGAGAGCTCTGAAAGAGCGGCACAGAACACCTGCCCCGCCCTTGCAGGGCTTGTATCCAATGCGATGCATACCCAGGATTCCGGCCGCTTCGCGTCCTGCACCCTGGGCTGTACTGCGCCGCGCTTTCAGCGCTTCGTGTCCCGAATCTCAATGCCCTTCTGGATCGCTTCCTTAGCCGAGATAACGATCGTATCTCCCGCGAAAAAGCAAAGAATTGTTTGAACTGCCGCCGCCAACCCGGTCGGGATTTGGATTGAATGGGAACAGCAACAATAAACTGTTGCCGCTTTGCTACAGGTTGAAGCATTTTGAGGCCATCCCCGCGATGTGCCGGCCGATGGCGATCGAGGCCGTTGCTGCCGGGGAGGGCGCGTTGAGAACGTTGATGGCGTTCGGTGCTTCGACGATCAGAAAATCGTCCACCAGCGTGCCTTCGGCCGTCACGATCTGAGCGCGGACGCCGGAACCGCCCGGTTCAAGATCGGCGTCCCGCAGTTCCGGCACCAGCTTTTGAAGCGCCCGGAGGAACGCATGTCTGCTCACAGACCGGTAGAGTTCATATGCCTGCGTCCGCCAATGCTTCCGAGCCATTGCCCAGAATCCGGCGAAGCCGAACATTTCGATAAGATCCTGCCAGGATACCTTCGCAAACGTATAACCTTCGCGCGCGAAGGCGAGAACGGCGTTCGGACCGGCTTCGTATCCTCCCTGGATTCTCTTTGTGAAATGAACGCCGAGGAAGGGGAATTGGGGATCCGGCACAGGATAGATCAGGCTCCGGACCAGTTGGCACGATGACCCCAGCGAGTAGTACTCTCCGCGAAAGGGTATCAGACGGATGTCGGGCTTCAGTCCCATCATCCGGGCGATCCGATCCGCGAACAGGCCTGCGCAATTTATGACATAGCGGGATCGAACCGCTCCCCGCGCGGTTTCCAGATGGAACAGGCCATCCGCTTGCCGAATCGAGCCGACCCGGTATGAGAGAAAAATGCTGCCGCCCGCTCGCGTGATCTTTTTTGCCATCGCCTCAGCCACCATTTTGTAGTCGGTGATTGCCGTATTCGGCGAGAAAAGTGCCCGCACGGCGCGGGCATGAGGCTCAATTTCCCGTATCCTATCGGGCCCGATCAATTCGAGCCCCCCGATCCCGTTCGCAGTACCGCGTTCATAGAGAGACTGAAGTCGCGGCAGTTCTTCTTCTCCGGTCGCTACAATCACCTTTCCGCAGCGGTCGTAGGAGACACCGTTTTCTTCACAAAAAGTCGTCATCAGACGGTTGCCGTCCACGCAAAGCTTCGCTTTATAGGAACCCGGCTTGTAATAGATGCCTGCGTGAATAACGCCGCTGTTACGGCCCGTCTGGTGGCTTGCCAGTTCCGGTTCTTTTTCCAGTAAGGCGAGCGAGTGCTGTGGGAATTGAGATTTCAGGGCCATGGCGGTCGCCAAACCCACAATACCGCCGCCGATAACGGCAATGTCAAACTTTTCCTGATCCATATAGCCTCTCCCGAATTTCGGTGACAGTCACCATAACTCCGAAATTGCCGCCAGATGAAATACTGTTCCGCCTGTGCGTAATTTCGGAGTTATGGTGACTGTCACCGAAATTGGAAATTTATTGCAGCATTAGCACTCCTATAGTGATTGTCACCACTGTCAGAGGGAGACCTACCTTGAAGTATTCCCAGAAAGAAATAAACGCGTGCCTACGGGCTTTCTGCACCACGATCAGGTTCGCCACGGAACCGAGCACGGTCAGGTTTCCGGCCAGCGTGGAAGCCATCGCAAGAATGAGCCATGCGCGTTGTGGATCGGCAAGGTGCGGGACAATAGGTTTGAACAGCAGGACCGCCGGAACATTACTGGCAAGGTTGGAGAGCACTGCGGCGACCGCGCTGAGAACCGTCGGCCGTTCCAGGCCATACCCGGATACGAACGCGAGGGCTCGCTCCGGGAAAGGCGTTTTCTCAATTCCCGCAATCACGATAAAGAGTCCGATGAATAATACGAGCAGCGAGAAATCGATTTCATGGTAGACCTTCTCAGGTTTCACTCGCCGCGTAATCAGCAGCAGCGCGCCGGCCACGATTGCCACCTTGGCAATAGGCCAGCCGATGAAAAAGAACAGAATCATCAGTCCCGAAACTACCAGCGATTTCCACATAAGGACGCGATTGACGCGAATCCGGCGGCATTCGAGAGCCACCGCCTCCGAATGGCCGAACTCTTTATGATAGATCAACGCGATAATCACGAACACGGCGACGAGGCCGGCCGCTGCCACGGGTGCGAGGGCCCCGGCGAACTGACGGTACGGTATGCCGGAAAAAATCCCGATCATCATATTCTGCGGATTGCCTGTAATGGTTGCCACGCTGCCGACATTCGACGCCATTGCAACAGCCAGGAGATAGGGGACAGGATTGCGGTCGAGAGCGAGGACGATTTCGAGCACCAGGGGAGTAAACACCAGGCACATGGTGTCGTTCACGAAAAATGCCGAGAAAATCCCGGACACGGCCACGATTGCCGCAAGGAGAGAGAGACGGTGGTGAGCGTGCCGGACCGCCCACTCGGCCACGGCGGCAAAAAAGCGCGAAAGACGGAGGTTCGCCACGACGATCATCATCCCGAATAAAAGCAAGATCGTATTGTGGTCAATGGCAGCGTATGTTTCCTCAAGAGTGAGAACGTTGAACGCGATCATGAGGCCGGCGCCTATTATGGCCGCGCCCGTCCGGTCAATGCGGAATCCGGGCAACCGGCCGACAGCCAGTACAAGATACGTTCCAAGAAAGATGAGTGTCGAAGCCAGCATAGGTCCTATTTTCTCTTTCGGATACTAAGATGCAAGCTAATTGACAATTCCCGATTCCTGATTCCCGATTGATGACTGGACTTGTGCGGACTGAAGGTTCTGCGCAAGCATGCTGCGCGGCCTAAATTGGGAATCGAAAATCGGGAATCGGCAATTGAATTATGGTGACTGGCACCGAAATTCACATGTAAGATCAGGAGGAGGCCTTTATGAAACGCATTTTGATGCTGGGTGCGGGAAAAGTAGGATCCCTTATTGCCTGCCTTTTGTCGGAAAGCGGAGATTACAGGCTATATATCGGCGATTCCGACGACGATGCGGTTCGGCGGGCGGAAGCCTTGGGCTGCTCCAATGTTTCCGTTCACTCCATGGACGTAATGAACCGGCCGACGCTGGAACGTTTCCTGGAATCGCAGGAAGTGGACGCCATCGTTTCCTGTCTCCCCTATTACTGCAATTTCACCGTCGCCGAGATGGCACTGAAATGCAAACTGCACTACTTCGATTTGACCGAAGACGTGGAGGTATCGCGCTACATCGCGAAACTGAGTTCCGGCGCCGAAACGGCGTTCGTGCCTCAATGCGGTTTGGCCCCGGGATTTATCAGCATCATCACAAATGAGCTGATGACTCACTTCGAAGAGCTCGATGCCGTAAAACTGCGCGTCGGCGCTCTTCCCATAAATCCCAGCAACGCCCTCAAATACTCCCTGACGTGGTCGACCGACGGCCTGATCAACGAGTACGGCAACACCTGCTATGGCGTTGAAAACGGCGAGTCCACGGCCCTGCTTCCTCTCGAAGGGTATGAAACCATCGAGGTGGACGGATTGTTGTACGAAGGATTCAATACGTCTGGTGGAATCGGCACTCTCTCCGAGACGTATCGCGGCAAAGTGAAAACCATGAACTACAAAACTTTGCGCTATCCCGGCCACTGCGAAAAAGTGCATTTCCTGATGCAGGACCTGAAGCTCAACCAGGACCGGGGCACGCTGAAGCGCATCCTGGAAAACGCCATCCCCAAAACCCTGCAGGATGTCGTTCTTATCTATGTGTCCGTAACGGGAAAGCAGAACGGGTCCCTATTCGAGGAGAATTACGTCAAGAAGCTGTACCACCGCGAGATTGCCCGCCGGCTGTGGTCCGCCATTCAGGTGACGACGGCTTGCGGCCTGTGCGCCGTCGCGGACTTGATCCTCCAGTCGCCGTCGCCGCCAAAGGGATTTGTCACGCAGGAAAGCATCCGCTTCCGGGATTTCCTGGAAAACCGCTTCGGCCGCTATTATCAATAATTAATTCCAGATTACAGATTCCAAATTCCAGATACGGAATTCTTGTCTGGAATCTGGAATTTAGAATCTGAAATTTGTAATCTGGAATCTGGAATCGAAATATGGATTGCAAACAGGAACGAAACCAAAAGAAGTGCAATTGCAGCTACGAACCTTGTTCGCGGAAAGCCGTTTGCTGCGATTGTCTGCAATATCACCTGGCCTCGAGGGAATTGCCGGCCTGTTGTTTCCCGGCCGAAGCCGAACGCACGTATGACAGGTCTTTCGAGCATTTCGCGCGGCTCGTGACGCAGCGCAGGATTTGACGGACATGCTGGACGTTTTGATTATCGGCGGCGGGATCTCCGGACTCACCGTGGCGCACGCATTGGGGCTGCAAAAATCCCTTCATTGCGAGCTGTGGGAAGGCACGGACAGGCTGGGTGGGACAATAGGCACGGACCGCATGCAGGGGTATTCCGTTGACTGGGGGCCGAACGGATTCCTGGACCGCGAGCCGTTGACGCTGCAACTTGTGGACGAACTGGGTCTAAGTGAACAGCTGGAACCGGCCAATCCGAACAGCGAAAACCGCTTCATTGCCAAGAATGGGCATCTGCACCCCGTGCCGTTTTCTCCCGCCAAAATCATTGCGACCGGACTGCTGAGGCCTCTTGAAAAAGCCCGCATTTTCTGCGAACCGTTCATTCCCGGCCGCCGCGACGACGGCGACGAATCCGTATACGGTTTCGCGGCCAGGCGCATCGGCCGGGGCGCAGCAGATACTTTCGTGGATCCCATGGTTTCCGGGGTGCACGGAGGTCTGGCGCGGGAACTGTCGCTTCCATCCTGTTTCCCGATCATGAGAGAGATGGAAATCCGGTACGGCGGCCTGGTGAAGGCTTTGATCGCGCGGCAATTGGCAAAACGCCGGTCAATAAAAGCCGGGCAAGCCCCAAAAAGGAAATCCGGAGGCCCCGCAGGCCCCGGCGGTCATTTGACTTCCTTCAAGAGCGGATTCGATGTAATCATCCAGCGGCTGGAAAGCCGGCTGCAGCCCATAATTACAAAAAACCGCCGAGCTTCGCGGATCCGTCGCGGCGAAAACGCATGGGAAGCGACCGATCAGGCCGGCTTTACCGTGCAGGCAAGGAACCTGGTCCTGGCCTGTCCGACTTATGCGGCAGCGTCGTTTGTAAAGGATTTCGATTCCGAGCTTTCCGCAGCTTTCGCCTCCATCCCATATGCGCCGATCATCGTGGTGGCCACAGGCCACAGAAAAGAGGACATCCGCAATCCGCTGGACGGATTCGGTTTTCTGATCCCGCGCAACCAGGGCTTAAGGACGCTGGGATCCATATGGACGTCTTCCATTTTTTCCGAACGCGCCCCGGAGGGTTTTGTGCTATTCCGCTCCATGCTGGGAGGCGACGGAGACCATTCCGTTCTGGAGCTTGCTGACAGACAGCTGTGGGAAATACTTCGGAAAGAACTGGATCCGCTGATCGGCATTCGGAAAGATCCGGCTTTTATCAGGATCTTCCGGTGGCAGCATGGTATTCCGCAGTTCAAGCTCGGCCACCGCGAGCGCCGCTCGCGCATCGAGCAGTTGGTCGCCCGTCATCCGGGGCTCCACGTCGCCGGAAACGCCTATTACGGCGTGGGATTGAATGATTGCGTCAAGATGGCCTACCGGGTAGCAAAGCAGGTTTCAGGGCAGTGAAATCCGGCCGGCATTATTGCTTAATTTTTTACAACTTGGCGCCAAATACCTTATAATGCGACCAGCACTCGATTTTGAATTATGAACATGGCTGTAAAGGCATTTCAGAAAGGCTGTACTATGAAGAAACCGAGTATGCTTTTGATGCTGACACTGTCGATTGCCGCGATAGGAATGAGCCAGGTTGCGGGATTCGGTGCATCGTCTTGCGTGGATTGCCATAAAAACACCACGCCCAATATCGTTACGGATTGGCAGCTCAGCAAGCACGGCCAGGCCGGATTCGACTGCGCCATATGCCATGGCGATCAGCATACGTCGGCCAGCGACGCAGCCAAGGTCCAGATCCCGACACCCGAAACTTGCGCTGCGTGCCACGAAGAGAGAGTGAAGCAATATAAAGCCGGAAAGCATGCGTTCGCATGGGCTGCAATGAAAGCGATGCCCACCATGCACTGGCAGCCTTCGGTGCTCATCGACGAAATGAAGGGATGCGGCGGATGCCATAAGATCGGGGTTAAAACAGAAGCCGAGATTAAGAATTTGCGGAAGACCAGCCCGGGATTCGGCACCGCATCGTGCGATGTCTGCCATACCCGCCATACATTTTCTATAGAGGAGGCAAAGCAGCCGCAGGCGTGCCAGACATGCCACATGGGTTTTGACCATCCTCAGTGGGAAATGTATTCATCCTCAAAACACGGCGTCCGGTACGCACTGAAGCAGAATAAAATCCTGCCGGCGACGGCATCCGCGCCGACGTGCCAGACTTGTCACATGCAGCAGGGAAATCACGAAGTCCGCACAGCGTGGGGATTTCTTGCGGTCCGCCTGCCGATGCCCGACGACATCATTTGGAAGCAGGATCGGGCCACCATATTCCAGGCTCTCGGAGTTCTGGATCCTGCCGGCAATGCGACGAAACGCCTCGACGTGGTCAAGGGAGCGCAACTCGCGCGGTTTACGGAAGAAGACTGGCAGAAGGAGCGGAACAAAATGATCGTGACCTGCAACCAGTGCCATTCCGTAAACTTCGCCAAGTCCGAACTTCAGAAAGGTGACCGGATCATAAAGGAAGCCGATCATATGATGGCGGAATCCATTCGTGTGGTCGCGGGTTTGTATAAGGACGGCATTGTTGCCAAACCGAAAAACTACGACTATGCTTTTCCGGATCTCCTGACCTTCAACGACGCTCCGACACCCATTGAGCAGAAGCTGTTCAAGATGTTCCTGGAGTACAGGAACAGGACGTTCCAGGGAACATTCCACAACAGCCCGGATTATGCGTGGTGGTACGGCTGGAGCGCGATGCAGGAAGCCGCTACTGAGATCAAGTTTATGGCCGAAGACATGAGAAGAGCCGGGAAGGCCCCGCTGAAAGCCGCAGCAGCACCCGCAGCAAAGAAAGTCGCGAAATAGCAGCATCGAGGGCAGGCGCCTGATTCCTTTGCGAACGGGCGCCTGCCGTATTTCCCTCAATCGACAGCTATAGGATCAGTTTTTCCTCTTCAGCGGCGTTGTGTACAACGTCAGGGTGTGGTTGGAGTAGTCTTCATTCGAGACCATATCCACAACCTCGTCCGCTACCATCCCATCAAGATCGTAATTGTGGCAGACAATGCGCGCGCCCGGTTTGAGTTTCTCCAGCTGCGGCAGCAGCCTCCTGTTCATCTCCGGGAGAAGGTAAATTGGAATCACGTTGGCTTTCCGCAGGTCCAGTGTGAATATATCGGCCTGAAATATTTTGACCAGTTTTTCGAGGCCGTTCTTTATCACGTTTTCTCTTGAAGCCTTTACCCGCTCCGGATCGATATCGTACCCGACGCCGCGGCATCCGTATTTTTGCGCGGCCAGGACCAGGATCCGGGCGTCGCCGCAGCCGAGGTCGTACACCACGTCGCTCTTTTTAATGCGGGCCATCTTGAGCATTTTTGAGACAATGTCGTAGGGAGTGCCGACGTACACCACATCGGGATTGCGAATAAACTTGGGCTCGTCGGACCTCAGCGCTGAAGGATATAAGACCGCCGCAAACAGCAGCATCAGGCTGAAAAACGTATGTATTTTAGAGCGCATGAAAACTCCTTCTTCTCAGCGGAAAATGGCCAGCATCGGAAACCGGGAGATGGTCTGCTGTATAGCCATATCGTTCAAATAGCATCCTGCGGCATACACAATGCGCAGGTTGGGCATTGTCAGGAAATATTCCAGATCCCCGTCTTGAATGGAACAGTTCACGATATTCAGCTCATTGAGCCTGCTCATCCCCGCCAGTTTGGCTATGCCCGCACCGGTAATTTTTGTATTGCCCAGTGCAAGGACTTCGAGGTTCTTCAGGGCGGCGATGTGCTCCATGTCCTCGTCCCGGATATTGTTTTCGCTGATATTCAGCACGACCAGAGCGGGCAGACCGAGCAAATTCCTGAGAGCCTTGCCGTCGATCACGGTGTGCTGCAGGGAAAGAGCTTCGAGCTTCTTTAAGCCGGGCGCCCATTCCAGCCCGTCGCCGGTCAGGTTGATGTTGTGAATATAAAGCCGCCGCAGTTCCGTGCACCCTTTCAATTTTGAGGTTCCCGCGGCGCTCACGGATCCTTTGCCGATTTCAAGCCATTCCAGCCAGGGCAGATCGGGAAGGTATTGCATCGCTTCGTCGCTGAATTCGCCCTCGGTCGCCTCGATCCATCGCACGCTGCCCCTGCTGTCGCGCTGCAGGGGGATTCCCAGTTTTGTCAGCGCCTGTATTGCCTGCTGTTCCGAGTTTTGTGAAGACTGTTTGTCATCCGGCGACAGCGCATGAGCAGCGCCGATCGCCAGGACAACAACAGCTGTGATGAGTATTGATTTTTTCAGAAGATGCTTCATTCCATATCCCTTGAGAACAAATAACCGCAGACTGTCCGCCTTATCCCTACAAATGCACCCGGAATTTCTACCACGAACCACCGGCAAATCCACAGCACAGAATTCCGATTTTTCGTCCTTATACTAATACGCCGGAGCCCCCCGTATTTTGCACAGAAGTTGTCGCATCCGGGATCAATCGAGGTTTTTGTGAAAACGCAGGGTGCTCAGGCTGAGTATGGCCATTCCGAAGATAAAAAGCGCCAGGACTTCCTGCCAGACGGATGCGATTCCCACTCCCTTCAGGAACACATCGCGCGCGATCTGCATGAAGTAACGAAGCGGATTCAGGTAAGTCAGGTATTGAGCCGCCGCCGGCATATTCCTTATCGGGAAGGCAAAACCGCTGAGCAGCATCGCCGGAAGGAAAAAGAAGAACGACAACATCATCGCCTGCTGCTGCGTCATGGAGATTGTGGAGATGAAAAGCCCGACTCCCAGGGTGGAAAGCAGGAACAGCAGAGTGCAACCGAACAGCAGGAAAATGCTGCCCCTGATTGGGACATGAAATATGAGGAGCGCCGCCATGACCACGAGCGCCACCTGGAACATCCCGACCACGGCAAATGGCAGCAGTTTGCCCGTGATCATCTCGAGCGGCGTCATCGGGGTTACCATCAGCTGCTCCATCGTGCCGATTTCCTTTTCGCGCACGATGCTCATCGACGTCAGCATGATGGTGACCAGTGCGACGACAATGACGACGACTCCCGGCACAAAGTACACGCGGCTGACAAGATCGGGATTAAACCAGACGCGGGATTGAGCGGTCAGGACGGGGATCACGGCCGGGGCGGCTCCTCCTGTTTTTGCCGTCAGTCCGACGAGGCGGGAATTCTGTTGATCCGAGAGGGCCCGGCCCGCGTGTGCCGCGACGATCTGCGTTGCGTAGTTGGCGACGATGGCCGCCGTGTTGGAATTCGTCCCATCCACGAGGATCTGCACGGAAGCGCTGTTGCCCCGTTTCACGTCACGGGCGTATCCGGGCAGAATCCTGATGACGGATTGCACTTCTCCCCGGTCCATAAGATCCTTGACTTCTCTGTCGGTTGCGGGAAACTCCACAATGCTGAAATAGCGGGAACCCCGAAATTCCGACAGCAGTTCCCTGCTCGCCGGCGTGCGGTCCATGTCCATCCATGCGGTTCGCGCGCGCTCCACATCGAGGTTCACCGCGTAACCGAAAAGGATGAGTTGCAGGAGCGGCGGTCCGATCAAAAGCACAACGAGGCGCGGATCCCTGAGGGTCTGGATAAATTCCTTTCGCATAATCGAGAGAATTCTATTCCACATGAAATCAGGCTACCTTCCTCTTGAGCTTTTTGACGACTATCAGGTAAATCACCACGGCATAAACGGCCAGCAGGAATACCTGGAAGTAGAGGACTTGCATTCCAACGCCGCGCAAAAAGATTCCCTTGAGAATCGTGATGAAGTAGCGCGTCGGAAATATGTACGCGACGCCCTGGATGGGGGGAGGCATGTTCTCTATGGCAAAAACAAATCCGGAGAGCAGGAAAGCGGGCAGAAACGACGTGAGCATAGCCAGCTGGTATGCAACGAGCTGCGATCGGGTCAGAGCCGAAACAAGGATGCCCCACATCAGCGCGCCCATCAGGAAAAGGCATCCCGTCGCGAGCAGAAAGGCATAGCTGCCGTTCTGCGGAACCCTGAAAATCCCCACGCCTACGGCGATGGTCAAAAGCATATCGACCAATCCGAGGACAAAAAAGGCGCTCATCTTCCCCAACGCCACTTCGGCCGGCCGCAGGGGAGTGGAGAGGAGCTGCTCCATGGTTCCCATCTCCCATTCGCGGGCGAGCGTCAGAGAGGTGAGCAGGGCTCCTATAATCATGAGTATGAGAGCGATCAGTCCGGGCACGATGTAGTTTTTCGATTTCAGTTGGCTGTTGTACCAGACGCGCAACCGGGCATTGACGGGAGCTTGGGAAGTACCTCCTCCCATCCGGTTCAAAGCCTGGGTGCGCATTTCGAGGGCCAGAGGCTGAACTATGCCGTTGGCGTAACCGAGGGCAATGGATGCAGTATTGGAATCGCTTCCATCGAACAGCAACTGGACCTGAGGCATGCGTCCCGAGAACAAGTCCCTGGAATAGTCCTTTGGGACTACGAGGCCGAGGATGCATTCATCCCTGTCAATTTTCTTTTCGATCGATGTGTAGTCGTTCGTGAAATCCAGGATCTGAAAATAGCGGGAACCCTGGAAGCGGGATACCAGCTCGCGGCTGGCAGGACTCTGGTCGGCGTCATAGACAATGGTGGGAATCCGGTCCACGTCCAGGGTAAGGGCATATCCGAAGAGGAGGATCATTAAAAAAGGCAGTGCCAGAGCCATGGTCAGGCTTCTGGGATCGCGCAGGATATGCAGAAACTCTTTTCGGGCGACAGCCCGAGTTCGCCGAAAGTTCATGAGCAATGCTTGATACTTCTCGCTGACGCTGTCAATCCAAATAATGATTCCCGATTCCAGATGCCAGATTCCAGATGCAAACCAATCGGCCGTCTGTAATCTGGAATCGGGTATTTGGAATCACTGTGATTTGCCCCGGGCCAGCAACCGAATCGCATCGTTGAGCTGCTCTTTGGTGCCGCTCAACACGATCCGGTCGCCGCTGAAAATCCTTTCGCTCGATTCCGGATTGTTCAAGGTTGTGTTTTCGCGAATGATTCCCAGGATCATGGCTCCGGTCTCCGTGCGCAGGCGGGTATCGGCAATTGTTGTACCATGCAACGAGTAATTTGCCGGAGTCTGCCACGTTTCCGTAAAAACGTCCAGATCGTTGCTCAGCCGGATGCGCGGCACCGTGATCTGCCGCTCGCGGAATATCCCGAACCTTTGATCGCGTATGGATTTGATTTCTGCGGCCACCAGCGATCGCGGTGCATTGTAAACGCGCAGGATGCGCGTCATCAACTCGAGCGACGCTTCGAATTCTTCGGCGATGACCTCCGTGGAGCCTTGATCCCACAGCACGTCCATGTCGGCAACATACTTTGTCCGTGTAAGCACAACCATGTCGCGGGACAGCTGCCTCGCGGCCTCGATCGCAAGCCGCGTCCCCAGCGGATCGGAGATGACGAACACGATGACCCGGGCCTGCTTGATGCCGGCGATTTCAAGGATGTGCGTATTGGTGCAGTCGCCGAAAAGGATCGGCTCACCGGCCTTTTTGGATTCGCGCACTCTCTGCTCGTTGAGGTCAATGATGACGTACGGAATCCGGTTGGCCTTCAATACCCTTGCGATGTTCTGGCCGCCCAGGCCGAATCCGCAGATAATCACATGATCTTTCATTGCCTCAAGCTCATGCACTTCCTTTTCCGGCGGGTGCGCGTATGTCTTTTTAGGATTCCAGTTCCGCGCGTACCGCATGATCATCTTTCTGGACAGTCCAAATAGCACCGGGGCTATCACCATGCTCACCACGGAACACGCGAGGATGATCTGGTACGCCTCCGGGCCCACAAGCCCCAGTTCTGCTGCGGGTTGCAGGAGAATGAACGAAAACTCCCCGATCTGGGCCATAGCGAGGCTGGACAAAAGCGCGGTCTGCAGCGGGATCCGGCTGGCCGCCACTGCAATGGTGGTGATGATTGTCTTTCCGAGCACAATTGCGGCCGTAAGGATCAGCAGCAATTCAACATTTTTCAAAATGAATCCGGGATTCACCAACATCCCCAGCGATATGAAAAACAGGCTGTTCAGACCGTCCCGAAACGGGCGCACCTCGGCGAAAATGTGATGGCCGTATTCGGATTCCGACAAAACCAGTCCGGCGAGAAACGACCCCAGGGCCAGAGATATTCCGACCTTCGAGGACGCCCATGCAACGCCCAAAAACAGGAATATTGAAGCTATCAGGAATAATTCCTTGCTGCGCGTCTGAAGTATGCCCCGGAGTATGGAGGGAAAGACATACCGTGCGACCACAACCACTACGGCTATAAGCAGCAGT
>JAEAMF010001832.1_pt1 | contig 13671 bp, 13 predicted proteins | sample 8958721 | NCBI WGS metagenome assembly JAEAMF01 (sample SAMN16933255, study PRJNA681124) | bioreactor sludge metagenome | isolation source: anaerobic bioreactor treating anionic surfactant - SDBS | place: India: Bengaluru | collected 2019-02-28
GGCGTCGTTTCCGATGAGGAGGTGCTTGGCTTGAGCCATGGTTCTCGGGGGGAGGGGATAGGGGGGAGGGTGTAGGAAAAAGATGTCAGGGTGAGCGTAGTCGCACCCTTACTTGATGCGGCCGAGGATGGAATCCAAGTGCAGGACCTTCACTTCCACGTCCTTGCCGTCTTTATCCTTCAGCTTCACGTCGTCGCCGGCGTACTTGCCGAAGAGCACGCGGTCGCCGACCTTCAGGTACTCGGTCGGGTTCGCGGTGTCCTTGCCGATGCCGCCCTTGCCGAGTGCGAGGACGACGCCTTCCTGCGGCTTCTCGCCGGAGGCGGTATCCGGGATGACGATGCCGGAGGCGCTGACTTGTTCCTGGGAGAGGGGATGGACGACGACGCGGTCGCCGAGCGGTTCGATGGCGACTGCAAGCGCTGGGACTTTACTCATAAGAGGGGAGGGGGAAAGAAAGCGCGGAGAAGAGGAGCGCCCCGCACATGCGGGGCGAATTAGCAGTCGATATTTTAGAGTGCTAATTTGGCCCGTCAAGCTGATGAAGAAAAATTTCTTGCGTCGCGGAAATTTTTTTCTATCATGCGCATGAAGTGGAAGTTTGACAAAAGTAAATAATTATTGGAGAGCGATAATTTCTCTTCCATGACGCAGACGCGATGAGCAACGGCAAGGAGAACGGCACCCCGCGGAGAGCGGAACGAGCCCCTTGGGAGGAGGATCGTCGTCCGTACGTGGATGCCCTGAACCGGGCGCTCGCCGGCCGGACATTCCTGTGGAGTGGGGCGGGGGAGCGGGTACGCGTGGAGGATCCTACGCTGGGAGCGAAGGCCTTTCTCGTGCTGCAGACGGATGTCCAGCCAAAGGGTCTCCGGGTGCATCTGCGCGGACCGGCGTCCATGGTGAATATGACAGTGCAGCTTCGGACGGAGGGTGGCCGGTCCGAACTGTCTTCCACGAATGAAGGGGGGTTCTGCATCTTCGTGCGTTCCTCCGGAGACGGAGACACCTTCACCCTCTCGGTGGCAGACCGGACGCGCGAGGATGTGCCGACGAGTGACCTGCAGAGGGAGGGATTGCCTGAGAATCTCCTCGGTGAAGCGGTGGAGCGCGCGCGGCGGATGTACCGCATGCTCGGGCTGCCCGTCGAGAATGGTTCCCTGCGTGTGCCCGTTGCCCTCGCGGAGGGGGTGCGCAGGAAAATGCAGGAGCGGTTGGGGGAAGAAGCGTCTCTTGCAGAACAGGATGCCCTCTATGTTCTGCAGGATCGCTTGAGCGGCTATTAAGGGAATAGAACATCGCACATCCGGAGGAGGGAACTGTCACTTGCATTGCCGCAGGGGGGCTTCCCATAATCGGGCGTTTCCTTTCCCGCTTTTCCCATGCATCCTTCCTTCAAGGCATTCTTCTCCGTGGCGTTGCCCTCCTTTGCCGCAGGAGCGCTCCTCGCAGTGGCCGGCGTCGGCCTCGCGTCCAGCCTCCTCGGCTCGACCATTTTTTCCGATGTTCCCCATGGCTCGTTCTACGATGAGGCCATTGGAGAGATGTATGACCTGGGTGTCATCCATGGTTATGACAGCAATAGGTTCGGTCCCAATGACTACGTCACGCGCGGCCAACTCGCTGTGATGCTCCAGCGTTTCCGGGAGAATGTAGTCGGAACGAGTGTCGCCTCCTCTTCAAGCTCACAATCCTCGAGTTCTTCCAATTCCTCCACATCATCCTCTTCGTCTTCCTCCTCCTCCTCATCCTCATCCTCATCCTCATCCTCATCTTCCTCCTCCGTGCCGACGAACACGGTCCAGGGTTCCTTCCGCTTCTCGACTTCTACCTTCAGCATCATCGAATCGGCTCCCTCCATCACCCTGAGTGTCATCCGCGCTGGCGGGAAGACGGGGGCGGCGACGGTGCAGTACTCGGTGAAGGCCGGCACGGCGACGGCGGGGACGGAGTTTACGGAGGCGACGAATTCCGTCCTGCAGTTTGCGGACGGGGAATCCAGCAAGACGTTCACGGTCTCCCTGAAGGACGACTCCGCAGCCGATGGCAGCAAGACGATATTGCTTTCCCTCAGCAATCCGACGGGCGGCGCCTCCCTCGGTTCCCCCTCCACAGCCACGCTCACGATCATCGACAATGAATCCGCCTCCGGGACATCCTCTTCCTCGAGCAGCACGAGCGGCACGTCGACCACGACCATTGGCTTCAGTGCGGTGGCCTACGAGGTGGACGAGAATGCTGGGAGTGCCACCATTACAGTAGTGCGCACGGGCGTGACCACCGGTGCACAGGATGTGAGTTACGCGACAAGCAACAAGACGGGCACGTCCGGCGCGGATTACGATGCGACCAGTGGCACACTCTCCTTCGCCGCAGGCGAGACGTCGAAGACCATTTCAGTCGTGATCAAAGACGATGCCAGCATCGACGGGAAGAAGACGTTCAATGTGACGCTCAGCTCGCCGACGGGTGGTGCGGCGCTCTCTCCATCGATCGTGGTGGTTTCGATCCACGACAACGAAATCGGATCCTTCGGCTCGGGCACGTTCCTATTCAGCCAGACGAACTACACAGTCCTCGAGTCGGACAGCAGAGCGACCATCACTGTCAATCGCGTCGGTGGCACGAAGAATACGGTGTCCGTCTCGTATGCGACTGCCAACGGGTCAGCGCTCGCGGGGGGCGACTATACCTCGACGAGCGGCACGCTGACCTTCGCACCCGGTGAGTCGAGTAAGACCTTCACGGTGCCGGTCACCCGCGACGACAAATCCGATTCCGGGGAGACGGTGTACCTCACTCTCAGCAGCCCCACGGGCGGTGCACAGCTCGGCACCGATTATCGCGCGACCCTGACGATCTCTGACTGATTCCGTCTTTCCTCCACAGCTGGGATTCATGAATCCCAGCTGTGGTTTTGTGTGTGAGGATGTTCACTCTCCGCCTTATCATTGCTACAGTATTCCCGTGCCGACGTGGCGGAATTGGTAGACGCGCACGCTTCAGGAGCGTGTGGGAGCAATCCCTTGAGAGTTCGATTCTCTCCGTCGGCACCATCTCAGCGCGCGAGCCGCTCGAGGGCGTTTCGTGCAGTTTCGTAGGCGGGATTCATTGCAAGGGCGGCCTGATAGGATGAGAGGGCGTTGGCGGTTTCTCCGAGGTTTTCGAAGCAGAGGCCGATGTTGCCGAGTGTGATTTCGGAAGGCTTGTGTTCCTGCGATTGACGGTAGTGCGGGAGGGCCTCGGCGAATTTGCCAAGCGTGTGCAGGACGTATCCGATCATGAAAGCGAAATTATATTCACTGAAGTGATCCAGAGCCTGGCCCGCTTCGAAGCTGCGAAGGGCGCGCTCACTGTCACCCTGCTCGGAGAAGCATCTGCCGATGCAGTAATGAATGTGGGCATCGTTTGGCCGGAGCCTGAGCGCGCGCTCATAGAAGCGAATGGCTTCCGGATACTGTTTTGTCTCCTCGAACTTCCACGCGGCCGCATTGAAGTCGTTCGACGCGACATTATCGTTCTCGTCCACAAAGAGGCGTCGGAAGAGGGAGGATAGGAGGGAGAATGGCCGCTTCTCCACGAGGAGCGTCTGGAGGGAATAGTGGGGGTTGGATGTGCGGCTGGTTCCGCAGTTCAGCTTCTTTGCCAACAGCTCAAGGAGCGGAAAATTCAAGCCGTGCGCGAAGCTGTTTCCGTGAAAGGAGGGGGCGCAGGCACCTTCCCCCTCCATGTAGGAGGAGTCGGAATAGCCTTTGTCGGAGATCACGATGATGCCTCCGGGCAGTAACGTGGGGAGGCTTCGTTCAAGAGAGACGAAGGAGCCGCGCGGGTATTCGATGGTGGCAACGGGATATTGGGCTGTCCCATCTCGGATGATCTCCTCGTGGCGCGGGTGATCGAAGAATGCCTCGGGAAGGTCCTTCCAGATTACCTCTTCTTGCAGATTATCGATATTTCGTTCGATGGGATGAGAAACAAAATTCCGCGCATATTCCTCGCGGTTTGGTGTGGTGAGCGGCACGAGGAGCGAGAGTCGGATGTGTTTTTCCAAGAGATGATCCCCTTCTTTGCGGATGATGGAAAGTGGCAGGCAGCAATGCAGGTAATTGGCGATCACTGCCGTGAGCGCGGGAACAGGTTCTTCCGTCGGGGAAGAGAGAGATCGGAACACATCCGGCGTCATGGCATTGAGGACGCGAAACTCCACGGTGCCGTGCGCATGGAGATCCTTGAGAGTGGGATTGGCAGATGCGTCGGTGAGGTTCTTCTCCGAAAAATCCGTGAAGAAGTATTTGAGTCTCTTCGAGAAATCGTTTCCTTTCACCCTGTCCATTTCCTTGAATGCTTGGATGAAGTTGATGGCAAAAAGTCCGAGTCCCGACGCGACCTCCAGTACCCGGATGGGCAGGGTGGGGGATAGCGCCCCTTCCTGTTCCATGGCCTCTACCGCGGAGTACACGAGCGAGGCGTTCTGTCGTGCCGCCGCAGAATTGCAAGTGATATTGAAGGGGACTTCTCCGTCCAACCAAGCTTTATTTCCACGCTCTTGATAGTAGCGCTGGTGGATGGTCCACTTGAGTGAGCGATCGTACGGGGTTGCATCCTCCAAGGGGATGGCCGAATCGAGGAGGGAGTCTGCTTGAGGGTCCATAGAGGTTATTTCTTTGCGAGAAATCTTAACATTGTAGCAGAATTCGTATTTCTTTGGAATCGTGTACGGGATGGTGCTGCAGAGGAGGAATCGTTGTGCAAGAATAGGGCAAATGTTTGTCTGCCCACTTGAACGGATGCGCCGTCTCCCTTTCGAGCGGTGGAGCGAGTGGCTCCTCTCGGCCTTCCTCATGTTCGCGGTCCTCTGGCGGGGAGGGGAGGGGGCCGATGTCGTCTGGCTCCTCACGGGAGTCGCGTGCTTCGTGACCCTCGCGGACGTCCTGGGGGCTGCCCGCTTTTCTCGGCGGAGGATTCCCACTCCTCTCCTCATCGCAGGGGGGCTCTTCCTCCTCTGGACCGTCGTGAGCTACCTCCTCTCGACGACGCGGAATTACGGTTTCGATGAAGTGATGCGGACGACGTCTTTCCTCCTCCTCTTCCTCTGGATCGCTCAGCGGGGACGGGAGACGCCCTTCGCGAGGAACCTCCGTACGATTCTCATCGCGACGGCTCTGCTCGCCTGCCTCCTTGGCATGGTGGTCTACGTCTTCCAGCCGGTCAGCCGTTTCGTGGGGACCTTCTTCGATGTGCGCTACCACTCCGACTACTGGCCGAATGCGTGGGCCGAGTTCCTCCTCCTCGTCTGGCCGCTCACGCTCTTCGCCGCGCGGGGAGGGGAGGGGGGCGGTCATCGGTTCTGGCCCCGCGAGCACTTGCTGCTTGGGACGGGGGGCGTCTTCCTCGGCTGTCTGATCCTGAGCTACTCCCGCGCCGCCTTCATTGCTTTCTGTCTGCAGGCAGGCTTGCTGGGGCTCTGGATGCTTCGTCAGAGGGCGTGGGACTGGCGGAGCGCCCTCCGCAAGGCCGTGCTCTTCCTCGCCGTCGCGCTCATGGTCTTCCTCCTCGGAAACGTGCTCCGCGGGCAGCGGCAGGAGGTGCAGTCCCTCGCGGCGAAAGCGACCTTCACGGCGGATGAGGGGCTCTCCTCCGTGACGGAGCGCAAGCAGTTCTGGATGCAGGCCGCGCAGCTCGCCCTCGAGCGTCCGCTCTTCGGATGGGGGCCCTACAGCTTCCGCTTCGTGCAGCCGCACCTGCAGGAGGACGTCCTCGCCACATCCGACCATGCGCACAATGTGTTCCTGAAGGTGGCGATGGAGCGGGGGATCATCGCCTCCCTCCTGCTCCTCTTCCTCTTTGGTTGGGTTCTTCTGCCGTACATTCTTTCTTGCGTGAGGATGCCGCAGAAGCATCGGTGGTACGCCCGTCTGCTCTTCTGGCGTGGACCGGACACGTTTTCGCCGGAGCAGCGCATGATGTTTCTCGGCGTCAGCGGCGTCCTCGCCCATAATCTCGTCGACTTCAATCTGCAGTTCGTGGGGATCGCCCTGCCCTTCTGGCTTATGTTGGGGTTACTCTTATGGGAATCACCAGTAGCAGAGCCAAATAATCTGTATACAAAATTTGTGCGATCGGGGGCATCGCTCCTTGCGATCGTCCTCCTCTCCGTCGCGTTCTGGGAGGGGATTTTCCTCGTCACTTCCTCCATAGGGCGCCACGCGGATCGGGCGGGGGATCTGGTCACTGCTCTCCGATGGTACGATCGCTCACAGGGGGAGTGGTTCAGCCGGGATCTCTCCCTCAGCAGAGCAAAAATTTTGTACAAACTTCAGCACTTCACGGAGGCAAAAGAATCAATCGATACCTCTCTCAATAGCAATGCGCAGGATGCGCGTGCCTGGCGACTCAAGGGGGAGATCGCCCTTGCGCTCCGGCAGGACGAAGAGGCGCTCTTCTCCTATGGGCAAGCCGCCTCCTTCGGCCAGTGGAACGATATCGGCACCGTACGGGGGTTCCTCGCGCTGCTCCTGCAGGAGCAGGGGAAGGGGGCTATCGATGAGCGGCGGGGGGATATCGACCGGCTCCTCATCCGCTACGCCTCCGCAGTGGGCAGGAATGCACACTTCATCGCACTCTCGGGAAATGTCGAGGAGTTCATTCAGCTCACGAGCTTCCTCGAGCATCTCTATCCCGCCGATGCCCCGCGCTATCAGGTCATGGCGGCGGCGGTGGACAGGGAGGCGAAGAAGGTGCGCAGGAGCTTCGAGGAACAAGCGCAGGGGGTCCTCTGGTGATGTATCTCTGCCGAAATGGAATTTGACTAAATATAAAAACAGTATTATAATGTTGAATATGGAAACAGCAAGCGACACACTCGAAGCACAAGAACGAAAGCTCTATGAAGCTTTTAATGTGCAAGTAGCACAATATCAACAGGCGCACAGCTCCGGAGATCAAGCAGCCGAAGCTAAGGCTTTCGATGCCTTGGTTGCTTTCCTTATTTCTTTTGAAGTCGGTCTGAAGAAGCTGAGACCAGCCGCAGGAACATCCTCTACGAGTCTACGCAATCTTCTGGAGTCTCGAGGATTACGTGATGATGCAGGAGAGATTGCGAGTGCTGTCTTCGACCTTGCTATTTCGCGATTAGCAGGGGTCCCGGCTATTTCTGTTGTGGAAGAGCATCAGAAAGTGACTGGGGTGATTGATCAATTCCATGGTGAAGTGGCAAGCACCGCCCCTCAGGCGACAGATTAGTGAAAGGGGTACCGAGAACACTGTGCGACTTGCGTGAATTTTCTCAGGTAGTGCAGTGCATGTTACAATGAGGCGCCTTTTTCCTCTTCCCATGAAGCGCTCTCTTCCTGTTTTCGTCTGTGCTTTGCTCCTCCTCGTTTCCTGCGGCAGCAGCAAAACGGTCAACGTGGGCTCCGGGGGGCTCCTCGGGACCGAGAAGTTCCAATTCGGCATGCCGAAGGGGGGAAAAGTGGTTGATGCGCGCTATGGGCAGGAAGTCTGGTTCGCCTATGGGGCGATTGCCGGCATTTCCGGCGCGTCTGCGAATGGCATAGCCATTTCGCACTGGTTTGAGACGGGGAAATTCATCCATACCCTCCAGGTCAACATTGTCCTGCCTCCCGATGGCAGCTTCTACGAGGGGTGGCTTGAGGATCCTGCCTCCGGGAAGCAAATCAGCACCGGGCACCTGCAGAGCCGCTTCGGGGATGTGCGCCACGGGCTGACCTTCGAGAGTGATGAGGACCTGAGCAAATTCACGAATGTGGCCATTTCCCTGGAGAAGGACGATGGAAATCCGGCCATCGGAAAGGTCGTTGCCGAGGCCAAATTGAAGCAAATCGAGCGATAGAAGGCCTCTGGAGAAAACATGAGGTTCAAAAAGCCGCTCTTCCTCGGTCGTGCGGATGCACAGTTGGGGAGGCGGTGGGCTACCCGCGCCCGACGCGCATGACATCAAGCGGGTAGGGGGCGAATCTTCCATCCTCTCGTCGATCCGGCTTAGCCGAGGACCGGGAGACTCATCACCATGGCGAGGGAGATGAAGGTGATGAGCAGCGCGTGCATGAGCACGAGCGGGGTGGAAGCACAGTGAAGATGTTGCTTCACGCCTTTCATGGTATGGGGATGCATAAAGGCGGGGCAGTGTACTTATGGGAAGGATGTTGTCTAGCGTTAGTTGACTCACTTTTGTGTACGATGGGGAGATATGCTCGGGAAAAATGTTTATTTTTGGCTTCATGAAAACAAAATGTCCGAATTTAGCGGGGGGAGGGTGAAGGAGGGGTTAGTTGTATAAAAAATGTGTACAAGAATGGGGTGTGAAAATAACATCCAAAACACATATTTGACTTAAGATCAAAATTAAAGAAGTTAATGTGGTGGAAATCGCTGAGTAACGAGGGCTCAGGTCTCCGGCTTCTCTTCGAGTACATGGAAGGGGTAGTGCTGGCTCCCATCCGAAAGACGTTGCTCCGAAAGACTTTGGAGGAATTGGTCAATGTCGATCGGATTGCCACTCCTCGACGCTATTCCGATGCACAGAGGAGGATCGCCATTGGATGTAGCAGTATCGAAGTGCATAAATTCGATGTTGACGCCTGCAAGTGCAGGCGCGAGAGCATCGAGCATCTCCCGGAGGGCGCCAGGGCGGTTGGGGAGATGAATGCCGACATAAATCTTCGTGTGCCTGAAACAATCGGCCAGATCAGTAACGGACTTATTGCGCCTAATGTCAAAGTTCGTACCAGAGAGAATGCATACCTTTGTTCCTTGGGTTCCATGGTCCAGTTGTGTCACCGCAGCAATGGACAAAGCCCCCGCGGGTTCAGTGATGATGCCTTCGATTTGATAGAGATCGACCATGGTGGCGCAGAGGAGCCCTTTGGAGACTGTCATCATGCGCGCACGACCCTCCTCAACTGCATGTGAGATGACGGCAAACGGCCGATCTCCCGGGCGAGCCACAGCAGCACCATCGACGAATTTGTCCATTCTCTCGATTGTTACAGGCTTCCCGGCCTTCAGGGATTCTGTCATGGAAGCAGCTTCTGCTGGTTCGACGCCGATAATCTGCGTGTGGGGGTGGGAATCCTTCAAGGCAAGAATGGTCCCCGCCATGAGGCCGCCGCCCCCCACGGGGACGAGCACGGCTCCGATTTCTTTCCGGAGTGCAGCCATCTGTTCGGCGATCTCCACGGCCACGGTGCCCTGTCCACGGATGACATCCCAGTTGTCGAAGGGGGGGAGGAAAACCGCTCTCTTCTCCTCGGCGTATGCGTGGGCCTTCTGCGAAGCTTCGTCGAATGTATCTCCGTGGAGGGCGATCGCGACGAAATCACCTCCGTGACGCTTCGTTGCCTCAATTTTCTGCTCCGGGGTGATGGTCGGCATGAAGACGGTTCCCCGCACGCGGAAGTGATGGCAGGCAGCGGCAACTCCCTGTGCATGATTGCCTGCGCTGGCACAGACGACTCCTCGGGAACGTTCCTCCTCCGAGAGTGCCTGCATGATGGCGGTACTGCCGCGCCCCTTGTATGAGCGTATATTTTGTTTTCCTTCATCTTTCACATAGACGGGATTACCGTGAAGAGCGCTCAGACGTGGTAGTTCCTCGAGGGGGGTCTCACGGATCAGTTGTGGCGGAAAATCCCGGCGGGTTTGGCGGATTTCCTCAGGCGTGGGCTTGTGCAGGCTGTTCATGGGAATCGGGGAAGGGGGGAGAAGCAGAGGCAAGCGAACGGAGACGCAAAGCGATCATGCTAGTGGCGAGCGGATATCCCGTCGCTTCGCATTCGATGCATTCCTGCACTAATCGGTTCACGTCATCGCGTCTTGAAGTGAGAAGACACATGCAGTGGGTGTTTGTCAGGTCCGAGAGATTATCTTCGAGCCGGGCCCGGCAGTAGCTTTTGGCACCTTCCAGCTCCGCGAGAAGAGAAGCGGGAGCACTGGCCTCGTTGGATTCTATTGGCGGATAGACGAGTTTTAGCAGCTCTTCCATTGCCGTTGATGTCGGCTCCTCGTGTGACATACAAAAAACCCGCTTGGCGCGGGAGAGTAGGGGATAAAGCTGCAGCTACTTCCTCACGCCGTGGCGCGGGTGGTAATAATGCAGGAAATAATGAAGCATCGCTTCATGCGGGTGCATTGTACTTCAGGCGAAGATATTGTCAAACATTCTCGCGTGGGACAGGAATATTCCTGTCCCACGGTGGTCGAAGACCGTGAGCGACCCCGCGCATGCGGGGGAGTCGAATGGTCGACCCTGGGCAGCTCAACTCGAACGACCATCACGGCGTAGTCCGCAGACGGAGCCGGATGGTCGGGGTGAAAGGACTCGAACCTTCGACCTCACGGTCCCGAACCGTGCGCTCTACCAACTGAGCTACACCCCGATGTCCACGCGATTCTATGGCAAAGCGGGGTGAGAACCAAACAATCCATGGAAAAGAAGGATGGGAAGCGGAAGGAGAGGCGATCCTTGGAGTTCCTCATTTTTTTCCTTGCAGATGCCCTGCGCGTTGTTCGTCAATTCTTCGCCGGGTGATTTGGTTTTTCTCCGGAGTGTTCCGCAAATAATGGGGGAGCATTTTTACTTCCTTCTTCTCTCCGTTTCCATGATCACTTCTTCAGAATGTCCTGCCCTCGAGCCCGTTGCCGTCGAATCATCATCTGCTGTGGAGCGATTTTCCCTCCAACACTACGTGAGCCTCGGGTTCAAGGCTCGCTTCGGCGGCGTGGTGGACGACGGGGAAAACCTGGTTCGTCAGTGCAAGACCGGTGGCAATGGACTTATGGAGGCAGAGCGCAGGCAACTGAGTCCGGGGGGATAGAGCGTTGGCAATCAAGGAGAGGGGTGAGAACCCCTCTTTTTTTGTGTCCGTGCGGCGAGCTCCTACAATCGGGGCGTGCGCAGAGTCCTTCCCCCCTCCTTCTTCAACCGGCCGACGCTCGCAGTCGCCCGCGATTTCCTCGGGAAGTACCTCGTGCGGAAGGTTGGGGGAAAGACGACTGCGGTGATGATCACGGAGGTGGAGGCCTATGACGGGCCGCGGGACAGGGCCTGCCATGCCCACCGGGGGCGCACGGAGCGGAATGCAGTGATGTTCGGCGCGGCGGGATGCTGGTACGTGTACTTCGTGTACGGCATGCACTGGATGCTCAATATCGTGACGGGGGAGGCGGGCTACCCGGCGGCGGTGCTCCTGCGCGGGGGAGGGGAGTCCTTCGATGCGACTCGGGGCAAGTGGGACGGCCCGGGCAAACTCACGAAGGCGCTTGCCGTCGATCGCCGGCTCAACGGGAAAGCAGCCTCTCGTGCCTCCGGTCTCTGGATCGAGGATCGCGGCACTTCGGTCGCTGCACGGCACGTGCGCCGGACGGAGCGCATCGGCGTGGCCTACGCGGGGAGTTGGGCGAAGAAGCCCTACCGCTTCGTGCTCTCCCCCTCACCCTGCCCTCTTCCCCGAGGGGGCGGGGGAACAGATTGAAGATACACAGGGAGAAGTGGGAAAATAGTGGCATGCGTCTTCGTTCATTCTCCCCGGGCTGCTCGAGTGTTCTGCTCTCTCTTTTGCTCGTGTCCTGTGCGGGGCAGCCTGTGGCACCTTCTTCCTTCTCTTCTATGACCATCACCAGTCCGGCATTCAGCGCGGGCGGGCCCATTCCCGTGCGGTATACCTGTGATGGGGAGAACGTGAGCCCGCCTCTTCTCTTCACGGATATTCCAGACGGGACACAGAGCCTCGTCCTCCTCGTCGACGATTCGGACGCGCGCGGGTGGGTGCACTGGCTCGTGTACGGGATCGATCCTGCGGTGCGGGAGGTGGAGGAGGGGACGGTCCCTCTCGGAGGAAGCCAGGGAGTCACGAGCTTCGGGGAGCGAACGTACGGGGGGCCATGCCCGCCCTCCGACACGCATCGCTACGTCTTTCATCTCTTCGCATTGGACAGGATGGTCCTGTTTGAAAAAACGCCGGACGCGGGGCAGCTTACCTCCTCCATGGAGGGGCATATTCTCGCCACGGCCACGCTCACGGGAAACTACGCGCGGTAGTAGGCTTGCTGCCCCCCTTTCGCTATACTGCCTCCGACCTTTCCCCCTCTTCGTATGCCGCGCTCCGGAAAAATCTCTGTCTGGGCTATCGTCGTCGGTGTCCTCGTCCTCCTCGGACTCTGGCTCTGGACGGGCTACAACGGTCTCGTCACGGGACAGACGGCAGTGCAAGGGGCATGGGCCCAAGTGGAGACGAACTACCAGCGGAGGGTGGATCTCGTGCCGAATCTCGTGGCGACGGTGAAGGGGGCAGCGAATTTCGAGCAGACAACCCTCCAGCAGGTGACCGCGGCGCGCACGCAGTGGATGGAGGCTCCCGGGCGGCAGGAGAAGCTCGCGGCCGCGCAGAACATGGAGACGGCCCTCGGACGCCTCCTCGTGACCGTGGAGGCCTATCCGCAGCTGCAGTCGGTGGCGGCATTCCGCGACCTCATGACGCAGCTCGAGGGAACGGAGAACCGGATTTCCGTCGCCCGGAAGGATTACAACGATGCGGTCGGCGCCTTCAACATCACCGTCCGGCGCTTCCCGACGAATATCCTCGCCCTCCTCTTCGGCTTCCCGCAGGAGAAATTCTTCGAGGCGGCTCCCGGGAGCGAGGTGGCACCCACCGTTGATTTCGGGACGAAGTGATGATGGGCATCCTCTCCGCGTCGGCCATCCGCAGGACGCTCCTGAGCGCTCTCCTGGGTCTCCTGATCACGTTGGGATTCGCCGTGAGCGTGGCATCGGCCTTCGATGTGCCGGCGAATGACGGCTACGTCACAGATACTGTCGGCTTGCTCACGCAGGACGAGAAGACGTCGATTGTGAGTGTCCTCAAGGCGTACCAGGACCAGACGAGCAATCAGATTGCCGTGCTCATCATCGACTCGCTGCAGGGCGAGACCATCGCCGACGTCGCGGTGGAGGTGGGTCGGAAGTGGGGGGTGGGGACGAAGGAGAACGACAACGGGATCCTGCTTCTCATTGCCTACACCGATCGCAAGGTCTTCCTCGCGACGGGCTACGGCCTCGAGGGGGCGGTACCGGACATCGTGGCCAAGGGGATCATCGACGAGGAGATCACCCCGCGCTTCCGCGAGGGGAAGTATGCGGAGGGCATCCTCGCCTGCATTGAAGCGCTCCAGAAGCACATCGGCGGGGAGTACACCGCGGACCGCTATGTCTCGAAGAGCAGCGAGGGCGGAGGGTTCGCGGTCTTCCTCTTCTTCCTTGGCATCATCGCTTTCCAGTGGCTCTCCGCGTTCCTCGCGCGCACGAAGTCGTGGTGGCTCGGGGGCGTGATTGGCGTGGTGATCGGCCTTGTCCTGACCATCGCGCTCGCCTGGTGGTGGAGCATCTTCCTCCTCGGCGTGGCGGGCCTCATCCTTGATTTTGTCGTCTCGAAGAACTTCCGCGGACAGGGGCGCCGTCGCTCGCGGTGGTGGAAGGGGGGAGGGTGGGGGAGCGGCGGGAGCTTTGGGGGTGGGAGCAGCGGAGGATTCGGTGGCTTCGGGGGTGGTTCGTTTGGGGGAGGGGGAGCAGGGGGGAAGTGGTGAAAGACGAAGGAAGTTTTTTCCACCTTTGTCCGGCGACCCTTCGACTCCGCTCAGGGTCTTTCGCTGATATCC
>JAEAMF010001834.1_pt1 | contig 13669 bp, 7 predicted proteins | sample 8958721 | NCBI WGS metagenome assembly JAEAMF01 (sample SAMN16933255, study PRJNA681124) | bioreactor sludge metagenome | isolation source: anaerobic bioreactor treating anionic surfactant - SDBS | place: India: Bengaluru | collected 2019-02-28
TTTCGTGAGGAAGCCGAGAGAGGCGACGATCACGGAGAAGTACCAGTCTGCCGGCCTGCCCTTCTGCCACCAGCGGAGGAGGAAGGCGAAGGAGAGGAACATCCAGAAGGCCAAGAGGACATCATTATTGATGCGCGCGGCGAAGAAGATGAGACCCGGGAAGACCGCGAGCAGCCACAGGAAGAGGGTGTATTGGCTGGCTTCCTGCCTCTTTCGGAAGAGCAGGGAACCGATCCACGTGCAGACGGCCAGTGTGCCGATGGAGAGGAGGAGAGCGAATCCCTGCAGATCCCGGAGGAGCATCTCCTGCGTGCGTCCCAGGAGGGTGCCGAGGCGCAACCAGAACGCCGAGAGGATGTAGTAGAGGGGCGGCTGGTAGAATTCCCATCCGTCTCTCACGGAGGGAAGCGAAAAGTAGCGGGCGATGTAGAGGATGTACTCGAGATGTCCCTCCGGGTCGTGCGCGCGGATCTCATAGGGGGTGTAGTAGAGGTAGAGCACGCGAAGGAGGATGCCGGACGTGAGCGCGACCCCTACGGCCACCTGCCACTTCTTCATGCGGAAGACGGAGAGGAGGAGCGAGGCATAGAGCGCGATGCATGCGAGCAGAAGCAGGCGGAAGCTCAGGAAGAGGGGGTCGCTGAAGTCCACGGAAACTCGGAATCCTCCGGGGCCGCCGTCATTCCTCAGGACCAGCGCGAGCTCGTTGCGCCCTGCGTGGATGTAAGGGGAGAGATCGATGACACGCCCCACGGCATAGTCGCAGAAGGGCACACTCTTCTCCGAGGTGATGCGCTCGTCATTCACCCAGAGTGCTTCGATGCAGTCGTCCGCGACGAAGCGGTAGCGGGAGGGGAACAGGAAGCCGACGGAGAAGGCAGTCTCCACTTCGATGGTCGCACTCTCGGAGGTGAATTGGAGCGGAGAAACGAAAGGGGTCCATTTCTCTGCCCCCTGAAAACGGTAGGCGCCGTCATAGAAGCGCGGAGACAGGACGTCGACGGAAGAGGCATAGAGGCTGAGTGCCAGGACGAAGCAGAAGGTGCCGATACCAAGGAGAATGGAGCTGCGCGTCGTGAGTTTTTCCATGGGGGCGATGGTAGCATAGAGTTTGAGAGAGCCACAGACGGTTGCTCGTGGCGGGGTCCTTGATGGAGAGGAGGGAGGCAGGTAAGGTGAATACCAACACCAGAGGTACCGGATGACGGCATTGCTCCAGCACAAGCGGCTTGTCCTCGGAACAGTGTTCTTCTGCATAGCCTGCGTGCTCCTGGGCCTCTTCTACCGCAATGTGCAGCCGGTCTTCTCGGAAGGGCGTGCCCAGTTCAACGGGGAGACGACGCAGAGAGTCACTTTCCCGTATCAGCGGGAGGATGCTCCGCAGAATTTTTTCCAGGTCTCCGTGCGGATGACCATTCCTCAGGTGCATCCGACGGTTTATGTCGTCAGTGCAGATGATTGCGTCGAGGAACTCCAGATCAATGGGGCGATAGTGGAAGGTTTGCCTCTTCCCTATTGTGACTACTGGTCGGGTGTGGCTGTTGACCTGGGCCCTCTTCTCCATGTGGGCGTCAACGACGTGGTGATCAAGGCCGGGAACGGCGGTGGGGCGGCGAGTGCCTTCCTGCGGCCCTCGAGCACCGATGCGGTTATCCTCTCCATCAAACTCCTCTTCATTCTTTCCTTCCTCCTCTTCGGACTCTTCCTGTACGGCGCACATGGAGCACGCGAGCGCTGGAGGTGTAATGAGCGCGTTCTCCTGTGGGTCTTCCTCGGATGTCACGTCTGGCTCCTCTGGCAGACGCTCGGGGCGGGACGCGGCTTCGACGTCTTCGCGCATACGGAGATGCTTGGTATCGCCACGCTGAACCCGCTGGCACCCATTCGTGGCACCTTCCTCAGTTACCATCCCCCGCTGGGATTCCTGCTTGCCAGAGGCATTTCCCTCTTGGGCATAGATCCGCTGATAAGTGTCGAAGTGACCTCTTCCCTCGCTTCCCTAGTCGCTTTTTTCTTTCTCCGTGCCACGCTCGGGAGGCTCGGTATCCTTCGGAGTTTCCTTGGAGTGACTTTCCTCTACATCGCATCGGGAATTCCCCTGCAGGTGTACCTCGCGAGCAGCCTCAATCTCGATGTCATCATTCTGGCACTTACGAGCATCGTCCTCTATCTCTCCATTCGCCTCTTCTGGGGTGATGGGGAAAAGAAGCAATGGAAGAAGGATTCTCTCGCTGTGCTGCTCATTCTCGCACTGATCGCCGCTCTCCTCGTGAAGTTTTCCGGCATCCTCCTCCTGCCCATTCCTCTCCTCGTGATGCTGGCGGGCAGCGGACGCAGGTCATCCCAAGGATGGTGGGTCGCTCTCGCCACAGTGGTGATCGCCGTCACACTCACTTCCCCCTACTACCTCCTTCGTTACTTCCGCCAGGAGGGAATTCTCTTCCCGAGCAACGCAGATGTCGTCCTGGGGGAGGAGCTCGTGACAGCGCGTGTGTATCGCGATCTCCATATGGAGAAATTCTTTTTCCTCCTCTTTGTTCCTGATTGTCCGTTCTTCTTTCCGCGCGGAGCAGATATGCCAGACTTTCACAATCACAACTACGAGACACCGCGCTTCGCGGATACGTGGAAGGACTTTTGGATCGCAGATTACAATCCACTCTTCCAGACGCGTGAGTCGTCGCTGGTGAGCCTCCGGTATTTGCAGATTGCCCCCTGGCTCCTCCTCCTGGGCTTCGCGCTGTGGCTCTGGTCATTCCTGCGAAAAAGAGGAGCGGAGGAGTGGCTCGGTTTCATTCTTCTCGCAATAGCGCTCCTCTTCCTCCTCGCACTCACAAAATATGTGTACGACTATCCGCACGCCCCCTTCAAGCCGACGAAAGGCATCTACATCGCTCCTGCGATGTGGGGAGTGGCCTATGCCCTCTCCCTTGCCCTCTGCCGCTTTCCGAGGATCCTCGTGCTGCCGGCACTCCAGAGGGCCTATGAGAGGCTCCTTCTCGTGCTTGTGGTCGTTTTTCTCTTCCTGAACCACCTGTTGCCGATTTATTGAAGCAGGGAGGCGCTTTCCCCCCAATTGTTTGCCGCAGAGGGAGGTGCCCCGGTAGAGTGCTTTTTGGCATTTCGCCTTTTTATGCAATTTTCCGTCGTCCTTCCGTGTTTCAACGAAGAACAGAACATCCGCCAGACGGTGGAAGACGTGGTGGGATGGTTCCGGAAGGAACAGATCGTCGGGGAGATCATTGCGGTGGATGACGGGTCCGTGGACGGAACTGGCGCAGTGCTTGCTGATCTTGGGAAGAAGTATCCGCTGCTCCGGGTCGTTCGGCACGAAACCAATCAGGGGTATGGGAGTGCTGTCCGGTCAGGGTGTGACGCCGCCTCGAAGGAATTTGTGGGATTCATGGACAGCGATGGACAGTTCCACGCCGAGGATTTCAGCCAGCTTCTTCCTTTCCTGCAGGAGTATGACTTCGTCACGGGGCGGCGGATTCGGCGTGCCGATCCTTTCGTCCGCTCGGTGAACGCCAAGCTCTACGGAATGCTGGTTTTTCTCTTCCTCGGCGTATGGGTCCGCGACATCAACTGCGGGATGAAAGTCTGGCGGCGGTCGCTCTGGTCGAAGATCCGCCCGACGCATTCCACTGGCGCGCTCATCAACGGCGAGATCTTCTATCGCCTGCGCAGGAAAGGTATTTCCTGGAAGCAGGTGCCCGTGCATCACTACCCGCGCCCATTTGGCCGCCAGACCGGCGCCAATGCCGGCGTGATCTTCCGCATGTTCCGTGACCTCTTCCGGCTCAAGCGGGTGTGCTTGCAGGAGGGGAATTGATTTCCTTACTTCGTCGGGATCGCCAGCGAGTTCACCTTCTCACACTTCACGCAGGTGAGCTCCCAGAGCGGGAAGAAGGCCCGGCGCTTGAATTGCTCGTCCGTGAGCGGCTGGTAGTACGTGAGCGGCCGGTAGAACTGGTAGACGAAGAAGACGAACAGTCCGAAGAGGAGGAGCACCACCTTCTTTCCTTGTTCGGTAAATTTCCACCGCGCGAAGCCGTCAATTTCGAGGAAGACGATTCCAAGGATGATGAAGCTGAAGAGGAGCGGCACGAAGTAGTGGTAGAGGTACAGGACGCGCTGCACGGGGATCATGGCGATCATGTAGCAGGCGTAGAGCGTCAGGAACGTCGTGAGGAGGAAGCGATATTTGAGGGGCTTCTGGAGCGGCAGGATGAGCGAGGCAAGAAGCAGGCAGAATCCGACGAGTACCGAGAGGGAGCTCATCCACCAGATAGCAGGATTCACCTGCAGGTAGAGGTAGCGGTAGTACGTTCCCTCGGGCGTCTCCCAGCGGAAGTTGATGGAGCGCGCGCCGAGCGGCCAGAAGTAGAAGGGACTCCCGTTCTCGTCCCGCTTGCAGAGGTCGAGCCGCGGGACGCCGCGCGTGTAGTGGGTCATGAACTTCAGATTGTCGCGCAGCATCACGGGGAAGGCGCCGAGTGTTTTCGTCATTCCACTGTCGAGAATCTGTTGATAGGCCGGAGAGGCTTGGTAGTAGCCGTTATCAGGGAGCTCGGGATTGACGGTCATTGCGAGCGAGAAGTGGATGTACCACACGGTGCAGTAGAGGAGGACGAATGCCGCAGCCGCGATGCCGAGGAACGAGCGGATCTTCCGCATGTCGGGCCAGAGTTTCCAGAGGAGGAAAGGGAGGAGGAGGATCAGGATGAGGCCGTTGGCTTTCGTGGTCATGACGCCGGCGAACGCGAGGCCGAAGAGGGCGGATCCCACGGCGAAGTTTCGCGGGTGATCCTTCCATTGCAGGAGCAGCAGGAACATCAGGATGGTGAGGGCGCAGAAGAAGAGCAGGGTGGAGTCCAGCATGGCCCCCCGCGAGTGGACAATGAGCGCATTATCGAAGACGTAGAGGAAGGAGAGGAGAATGGCGTAGTGCGGCTTCTTCGTGAGGACGAGGAAGATACCGTAGAGGACCGGTGCCGTGAGCCAGGCGAGAAAAGTGGGGAAGAAGCGGAATCCCGCGAAGGAGAAACCCTTCGGGAAGTCGCGTGCATAGTCGGTGGAGATGTACTCGCTGGTATTGGGATTCGGATGGAGGAGCTTCTCCCCGAAGGCGATGAGGAGTTTCCCCATGGGAGGGTGCGGCTCCATGAAGTAGATGCCGTTCAGGTACTTCTGGGCGCTCGCAATGTGGTAGTTCTCGTCCCAGAAGACGGAGGGCGGGTAAGCGTAGTTCTGGAAGTAGGTGAGGTAAGAGAGCAGGAGTACGAGGAGCCCGAAGAGCACCTCGGGGCGCTGGAGCGTCTGCTTGATCTGTTCGGCATTTGGCATAATGCCGGCAGTGTAAGCGCTCCGGGGCATGCTCGTGAAGGGCTTGTCTGCGGAAATTCCGGGGGAAATGCGCGAGATCAGTGCGGTCTCCCGCAAGATTCGCTATGATGGGCCCATGCCCATGGCCAGCGCCCGCCCGCCGCAGAACCGCTCGCAGTGGCTCCTCTCCACGCTGCTTTTCCTGCTGCTCCTGTTCCTCTCCGTCTACTCCATCATGGCGCCCGGCCGCAGCCAGCAGAATACCTTTGCCGACGCCAAGGAGGTGCCCCTGAGCGAGATCACGCGGGGCTACAACGAGCAGCAGTACGAGAAGATCCTCATCAGCGACAACAAGGTGTATGCCACGGCGAAGGATGGCAAGACTTTCAGTTCCTACAAGGAGAGCGCGGATACGGCGAGCCGGCTCGGATGGAATGATCCGAAGAATCCGACGGTGGTGGAAGTGGAGAACAGGGAGGCGACGAACATCCTCCTGAGCATCCTCCCGGACATCCTCTTCTTCCTGCTCGTCGCGGCGGGGGTCATCTGGCTCTTCCGGGGCATCGCCCGCAGCCAGAATACCGCCCTCTCCTTCGGCAAGTCCCGCGCGCGGGTGGCGGACGCCAAGCAGGTGAAGACGCGCTTCAAGGACGTCGCCGGGGCCGACGAGGCCAAGGAGGACCTCGTGGAGGTGGTGGACTTCCTGAAGAATCCGAAGAAGTACATCAACCTCGGAGCGAAGATCCCGAAGGGGGTCCTGCTCGTGGGCGCTCCGGGCACGGGTAAGACGCTCCTCGCGCGCGCCGTGGCGGGCGAGGCGGGCGTGCCCTTCTTCTCCATTGCCGGCTCGGAATTCGTGGAGATGTTCGTGGGTGTGGGCGCGAGCCGCGTCCGCGATCTCTTCCTCCGTGCCAAGCGCAACGCGCCGAGCATCATCTTCATCGACGAGATCGATGCCGTCGGCCGCCAGCGCGGCGGGGCGGGGTTCGGCGGGGGGCACGACGAGCGCGAGCAGACCTTGAACCAGATCCTCACGGAGATGGACGGCTTCGAACAGGGGACGAACGTGATCGTCATGGCGGCCACGAACCGTCCGGATGTGCTGGATGTGGCGCTCCTGCGTCCCGGGCGCTTCGATCGTCGCATCTTCATCGACAAACCGGACCTCGTGGCCCGCGAGCAGATCCTCAAAGTCCATACCGAGAACAAGAAGCTTGCCAAGGGTGTGCGGCTCCTCGACGTCGCCAAGCAGACGGTCGGCCTCACGGGGGCCGATCTCGAGAACATCATGAACGAGTCGGCGATCTTCGCGGCCAAGCGCCGGCACGGCACCATCACGCAGCGCGATCTCATCGATGCGACGGAGAAGGTCACGGTGGGGCCAGAGAAGCGCTCACGCAAGCTCTCGCAGCACGAGAAGGAGATCACGGCCTACCACGAGCTCGGGCACGCCATCGTCGGACACCTCTGTCCGGAGAGCGACACCCTCCATAAGATTTCCATCGTCTCGCGCGGCGCGGCGCTCGGCATCACGTGGTTCCTGCCGCAGGAGGACAAGTACACGACGAGCAAGTCGAAGTTCCTCGATGAGATCTGCGGCCTTCTCGGCGGCCGTGCGGCGGAGGAAATCGTCTTCAATGAGATCACGACGGGGGCCAGCAACGACATCGAACGTGCGTCGCAGATCGCGCGGCTCATGGCCATGCGCTACGGCATGGGGGACAACGACCTCGGGCCGGTCTCCTACGGCGAGCGGCAAGGCACGATGTTCCTCGGCGTCGATCCCATGGTCTCGCGCAATTACTCCGAGGAGAAGGCGAAGCAGATCGACGATTTCGTGCAGTCGACCATCCAGAAGCAGTACCAGCGTGCCCACGGCATGCTCCGCGAGCATCGCCCGAAACTCGATGATCTGGCGAAGGTCCTCCTGAAGAAGGAGACCATGAGCGTCGATGAGTTCCGCGACATCTTCGAGGGGCGAGTCACGGTGGAGGAGCAGAAGGAGGAGCCTTCTCCCGAGGAAACAGAGGGGGAGGAGGAAGGAGGGGAGTGAGCCTGAAGCCCATTCCATCGGCTTTTCTCTTCAGTTTTCCTCTCTCTGCTGCTACCATGGGGCTCCATGCAGCACCTTTCCCCTCTCGACGGGCGTTATCGGTCCAAGACCGAGATGCTCCGGCCTTTTTTCAGTGAAGAAGCGCTCATGCGGGCGCGGGTGGAGGTGGAATTGAAGTACTTCATGGCGCTTGCGGGTGAACCCGGTGTGCGGGAGCTCCCGAAGCTCAAGGCGAAGCAGCAGAAGGCCCTCGAGGACATCATCCGGCGCTTCTCCCTCAAGGATGCGCTGGAGATCCAGAAGATCGAGAAGACGACCAATCACGACGTGAAGGCCGTGGAGTACTTCCTGCGCCGGAAGTTCGAGCGGATGGCGGGCCTGAAGCATCTGACGCACTTCCTCCACTTCGGCCTCACGAGCGAAGACGTGAATAACCTCGCCTACGGCATCCTCATCGAGCGGGCGCTGCGGCAGGTGATTCTCCCGCATCTGAAGGGCGCCCTGCGCACGCTTCGGGGCATGGAGCGCCGCTACCGCCGTGTGAAGCTGCTCAGCCTCACGCACGGGCAGCCCGCCACTCCCACGACCGTGGGCAAGGAATTCGCCGTCTTCGCGGATCGCCTCGAACGCCAGATCGATCAGCTCAGGGCCTTCCGCATGCAGGGGAAATTCGGGGGGGCTGTGGGAACGTACGCCGCGCAGCGCGTGGCGTATCCCGATATTTCCTGGGAGATCTTCGGCCGGAAGTTCATCCGGTCACTCCGGCTCATCCCCCTCGCGCACACGACGCAGATCAATCCTCATGACGATCTCGCGGAATTGAGCCATGTGCTCGTCCGCATCAATACGATTCTCCTCGATCTCTCGCGGGACCTGTGGCTCTACATCTCGCGTGGCGTCTTCCGCCAGAAGGTCGTGGCCGGCGAGGTAGGTTCCTCCACCATGCCGCACAAGGTGAACCCCATCGATTTCGAGAATGCGGAGGGCAACCTCGGCGTCAGCTCGGCGCTCTTCTCCCACTTCGCGGAGAAGCTGCCGGTGAGCCGCCTCCAGCGCGATCTCTCCGATTCCACCGTCCAGCGCAACATCGGCATCGCCTTCGGCTATCACCAGCTTGCCGTCGCATCGCTCCTCAAGGGTCTCGCGAAGCTCTCCGTCGATCGCGCACAGGTGCGTCGGGAGCTCCAGGATCATCCGGAGGTGCTCGCCGAGGCCATCCAGATGCTCCTCCGGAAGCACGGCGTCACGAGCGCCTACGAGCAGCTGAAGAAGCTCACGCGCGGCGCCCGTGTCACGGAGAAGGATTTGCTGAGGTTTGCGGACGGGCTCCCGCTCTCGAAGGCCGAGAAGGAGAGATTGCAAAAATGGCCCCTTGTTCCGTAAGGTTTCGCCTCGTTTTTCTTTGCTGGTAGCGAGGGGGTTACTGAATTCTATATTTTAATATGTGCGGAATAAGTAGAATATGGTGGTATGGCAGAAATTCGTCCTCCAGTGGTTATCGCATATAGGATTTTCAGAATTGAAGACATCCAAAAGCTGTCAAAAATCTTCTTGGAGGCAGCAACTGAAAATAATTTAGACAAAAGCTTTAAAGTTCAATTCGCGGACGATCACGTAGCACAAGTTACGGACAATATTTTAATCTATCAAGAAACGCGGATAATTGATCGTGAATTTGAAAATATCGAAATGACTATTGGCAATGCGGAACAGAATAACTATTCAAAGTTAGTTCTCAACCATGGGAATAAGGATGCATCCTATATAGAATGCTCTGCAAAAAATTCTACTTGGGCGGCTGGCTTTGAAAGCTCAATTTTGACTCAGATTAATCAATCTGAAAGACAATTGGGAGGAAGATACCAAGGGGCAATCGGGTTTGTTGTTGGGTTAATGATCTGGGGCTTAATTACTTATGCGCTAGGTAATTTTCTGCACATGTCTGGTTTGACTGAGAGATTTTATAATTTGATTTTCTCTCATGCTGCTTTCCGAATTATTCCTAATTCATATGCGCTTCCCTCATATTTTCTTGCAGTCTTTCCCTCCGGCTACTTTTCAGATTATCTTTTAAGAAAACTCAATGTCATTTTCCCTGTTGTTGAATTACGCATCGGGAAAAAGTATGAGAGAAGGCATGCTAGATTAAAAAGCATTGGAAATTTAATCGCTCAAATCGCAGCGCTGCCTTTGCTGTCTTACTTATACAAATTAGGAATATCTCTTTATCAATCTTGGGGTTCAACTCCACCCAACTAAACAAATCTGACTTAGAAACTCCTATATGGTGCCGTGGAGAGGACTCGAACCTCCATGTCCTAGAACGGACACTAGCCCCTCAAGCTAGCGCGTCTACCAATTCCGCCACCACGGCTTGTGCTTTGGAAAAATGAACGGAGCATGCTCCTGAGAGCGGAATCAGCATACCAACCTGTGAGGTTGGAGCAAATGGATCGAACAACTTTTCTACGGGCAATAAGGCCAGAAGCCGTGACATCTCTCTTCCTGCTGCTTATGACAATTTATAGGGCATTGTACGTGTCCAGGAGCACGTACGGCAGGTGCTTCGCCTCCGCCTGGAGCCGGCGAATCTCATAGTCGAAGATGAGGTCCCGCGGGATGCGGAGCGCGACGAGGAGCGGGAACAGGTTCTCGCGGTACAGGTGGTGGCCGCGGGAAAGCTGCACAGTGAAGGCTGCGGAGCCTACAGCTTGCGGCTGCTTGTTCTTAATCATGCGGAAGATGCGCACGGTTCCACGGGGGATCTCTCCTGTCTGGAGCCGGAAGTCTTGCCATACGGCGAGGAGGCGCGAACGGATACCCGCATCCGCAATCCGAGTGAAGTCATCGGCGGTGAGGTCCTTCCTGAAGGAGAGGAAGTGCGCCGTGGGATCCTCGAAGAGCTCGAGCCACTTGGCATTGGCCCCGGCAAAGGCTTCAATGTCCTTCGTGAGGATGCGCTTGTTCCTCTCCAGGAGCGCGAGGGAGCCGAAGGGCACATTCACCGCGCCGCTTCCGTAGGAGCTCTGCACCAGTACGAGCTCGCCCTCCGTCGAGAGATAGGAGGCATCGGAGAAGTGCTCCGAGAGGAGCTCGTAGCGGTCCTCGAAAATGTGGTAGAGGACGGTGCCCCACTTGTCTTCGTCGGCCACACTGAAGACGAGTGTTTCGTCGTCCCAGTAGCGCGGGGAGAAGTGCATTTGCTTCTCGCCGAAGAAGGGGGCAGAGAGGAAGTGCGATTCTTTCAGGAGGACGTCCACGAGCGCGATGCGCATGAAGGCTTCATGGTCGAGGACGGCGAGCGTGGCTTCTGATGGTGCGAGCCGTATCTCGCGTTGTATGGGCAGATTGAGCGCCGCGAATCTCGTTTCCAAATAGTTGAGAGGCGTCTCCATGAGTGTGACGTTTGAGGTGAGATTGCAGGCGGGGAAATTGATTTTCAGGATATAGGAGCCGGTTTCATTGGCGGTGAAGAAGAGGCGGGAAGCATCTTTTTTTTGGGTGACAAGCAGAGCGCTAGTGTCACGAACCAGCCTCGTACCTTTTTTTCCTGCCGTGACGAGCGTGGAATTGGCCTGTGCGTCGACAATGATGGTACCGGTACTCACAAAGTGAACTGTGGTGGTGAGCTCACCCTTGTCATCTGTAGCGAGGACGGCGCCTGTGAAAATGGAAACCGCATTCTTCCGTCGTAAACCTTCTTCCGTGGCGAGGAAGACATTTGTTGTTTCCTTGTTTCCGATGAGCATCGATTCCAGCGTGGGCTGGGTTTTTTGTGCGATTTGTGAGGGGTAGGAAATGAGGACAGGGGTAGGGGGCGCTTGGAACCAAACGAAGAAAGAGTATCCGAGAATGACAATAAGGAGGAGCTTGAGCAGGATTTCCATGGCTGCACCAGCGGCCCCCATTACTTTGCCTTTGAAGGAGAGGGGGGAGGTCATGGCGAGAGTTGGTCGCTCGTAATGAATTTTGCATTGGCAGGCAATTCACTCGCCTTTTCCTCCTCCTCTTTTCTGATGAGGAGAATCCCCTCGATCACTAAGGGGTTGTTATCTCTCTTTGTGAGATAGAGCCACTGTTTGCCGCTCTTCGCACTGATCGTGCCCAAACGCACGAAGTTGAATTGATTGCTCACAGGCATGATTTTCTTTGGTACAGCTTCCTCCATCTCCTCGATGGAGAGCGCAGAGACATCTACGGCTGTGGGTTTCGGTGACCTCCATGTTTTGAGCTCGATGTACGTCGTGGCGGAATCCTTCTCATCGATCAGCCGCTCCGGCATCTCGTTGCTGCCGATGTGTGCCGTGACGCGGTTCTTCGTTGGAACACCTCTCAAGTACACCACGTATTCGCCATCTTCAGGGATATCGACAGGAAATCGGATACTCGTTTCCTTGGGGAGCCCAACAAAGGTGCCTGTGATGGTATCGAAATTTCCGGGCATCAGGATATTCATGTAGTTGTACTTTCCTGCCTGCAGGAGGCTGAACATGGAGTAGATTGTTCCGTAGTAGATGGCACTGGGAGGATGATCGGCATTGAATGGAAAACTGGATTGGTCTGGTCGGAAGAATTGGTTTATATGCGTCTTGGTGTAAAGATCGAGGATCGCCTTTCTCTTATCTGAGGCGTAAATGCTGACATTGGCATTTGAAAGATTGCGGTCTGTATTGGTATGAATCGCATCGTACTGCGTGCTGATACGCAGATTATTTTCCTCCGTGCAGAGGAACGTTTCCCAATCGAGGTCTATGAGGAGCTTCTCGGGAGATGAGATTTGCTGGTCGACAAATTCGTACAGGATAAAGCCACGATTCTCGATGACCTTCCTGAACAAGTTCGGTGCCGCGGCAGTCTGTTGCCGGAGGATTCCTTCGATGTTTTTGAGGTACGTGGTATTGACGAGAGGAGTGGGGTCGGCTTCTTTGTTTACCACGACGTACCGGATGTGTTCATTGCGCAGCAGGTTGATCCACCAGTGTCGGTCATTGTTCAGAGCGTAAAGGAAGAGGGAAAACACGTTTTTGTTGTACATATCGCCAGTTCCACCATAGTAGAAGCTTGGCTTGTCGAGATAATAGATGTACGTCTTATCGAGGAATTTGTGCTGCACGCCATTCGCGTCAGTCACGCGCTTCTGGACTTCTACGGGGGGGAGGACAACGGTTTTTCCCGTCGGGAGACGATCCAGCTCATTGCGGATTTGGAGGAGATCGGCTGTGGGGTAGGGGCTCAGGAACGTGAGAAAGTCACCGGAAGAGAAAGTTGCCCTATATTCCCAATTGCTGAAGAGCGGCACAAAGAAGAGACAGGTGAAAGATGTCGTGATCAAAGCGAAGCAGGTGTGCTTCCAGTAGCCGCTCACTCGACGGGAACATGTTTCCAGGAGTGAGGAAAAAATTGCTCCCGCTCCTAATGGCATGAGTATGGCTATGCAGACGAATGTAATCAGCTGGAAACGAGGTGGGAATCGAAGGATCTGAACGAAGCTAAAAATTACCGCAAGAACTGCATCCGCCGCTCTTGCATTGATGGCGTACAGTCCCCTGGCAATGGCCGCAAGAGAGGTATGGAACGTTGGGATGATCGATGGTGTGTAGCCGAGACTTGCCCAAATCGAGAAAAGGAGCAGGACTGCAACGATGCTGAGCATGAGACGGACCTTGCATGCAGGGAGAATCTTCCTCCTCACAGAAGGGAGGAATGGCAGGCAAGCTAATGCGAAATAAAAAACTTTCGGGATCCGGGAGGAGGAGACCACATAGCCCGTTCCGTAGAGGAAATTTGTCATCACTGCCCCCATGTCGAGGGATAGCTGTTTGAGAAATGGAATGGAGCTGTCGAGGATTAATTTATAGTGAACAGGCACAGTATCGGAAAAGCTTTCAATGCCGCTCAGGAAGAAATATTTTGTGAGCAGGTAATAGGGGATGACGACAGCGGCTACCGTCAGGATTCCGGCGGTAAGAATCTTTGAGAGCGGTGGGAGAAGGCATTGTTCTGTGAATGTTTGATTCTCATCAGGACGGGGGTCTGTGAGAGGAAAAATGCGTCGCAGGGGAAATACGCCGAGGCAGGCAACGGCGAATACGGTGAGATAGAGAATGATGTAGTGCACTCCCGGGGTCAGGAGGGTGACGATGCCTGCCCCAAGCAGGAAGCGCATTGTGTGGCGCTTCGTGAGGAATAATCCATAGAGCAGGAGGAGCACGGCAATGTAGAACTGGTTGAAGCCAAATGTGAGTGTGTAAAAATGAGAGATAGTTGCATAGATGAGGAGCAAGTTGATAA